>Ga0181518_10005152_pt1 | contig 11410 bp, 12 predicted proteins | sample PEATcosm2014_Bin_28_FD_119751 | JGI IMG/M metagenome (GOLD analysis project Ga0181518, IMG submission 119751) | Peatland microbial communities from MTU Mesocosm Facility, Houghton, MI, USA - PEATcosm2014_Bin01_60_metaG | ecosystem: Environmental > Terrestrial > Soil > Wetlands > Peat | place... | reverse complement strand
TGTCCAGTTGGGGGGCCGGGCGTCGCGCCTTCGCCTCGGGGCCGCGGCGGGTCAGGTGCCGAGTCGCGTGGCCCACCGCTGCGCCCAGGCGTCGAGCGGTGCCAGCGCTTCGAGCAGATCGTGCCCGTCGCGGCTGAGCCGGTAGCCGCCCGCGGGCTCGGCGCTGACGATGCCCGCATCGCGTAGCTCGTGCAGGCGGTCGTTGAGGACGCTGGAGGAGAGTCCCCCGCAGCGGGCTTGCAGGTCGCGGAAGGTGACCGGCGGCTCGTCTCGCAGCTCCCACAGGATGCGCAGCGCCCACCGGCGCCCGAGCAGATCCAACAGGGCCATCTGCGGCCGTCCGGTGCGCGAGCCGCGGACCGCCCGCCCCGGAAGGGGAGTCTCGCCTCCTGCTTCTGATTTCGAAGCTATGATCTCCTCCTGCGCTGCGAAATTCGAAGCAGGAGATTAGCCGATGACCGACCCGAACCCCACGCCGCGGATCGCGCCGCTGGAGCCCCCCTACGCGCCCGGCGTGGAGGCGATGCTCAGGAAATGGATGCCGCCCGGCAGCACCGGCGAGCCGCTGGCACTGTTTCGAACGCTCGCCGTCCACGACGATCTCATGTCCCGGATGCGCCCGCTCGGCTCCGGGATCCTCGGCCACGGCCGGGTCAACCCGCGCGATCGCGAGCTCGTCATCCACCGCACCTGTGCACGCGCCGGCGCCGAGTACGAATGGGGCGTGCACGTGATCGCGTTCGGCAAGCCGCTCGGCCTCACTGACGAGCAGATCGCCGCGACGGCCAGCGGGACGGCCGACGACCCCGCGTGGTCAGGACACGATGCGCTCCTGATCCGCCTCGCCGACGAGCTGTACGAGACCTGCCGTGTCTCGGAGCAGACGTGGACTGCCGTCGCGGCGCGCTTTGGCGATGACCAACTGCTGGAACTGGTGATCACGGCCGGGTGGTACCGGCTGCTCGCCTCCGTCATCAACGTCGCGGGCGTTGAACTCGAGCCCTGGGCGGCGCGCTTCCCCCGCGATTAACGAGGGTGAGCGATCACCTCTCGGCACACGGCACGAACGTGGCGATCCCATCCTCCAGGGGCTGCGAGGGCGCGCCAGGACCGGTGCGCTAGCGTGCGCGCCCTGATGCCGGCGACGAGACGATTCGATGCCTGACCGGCGTTACCCCGCAGTGGGCGGGACGCAGGACGTGTTCTTCGACCGCGCGGTCGCCCGGTCGCTTCCGACGATCGTCGCCGGTGAGGGGATCCACCTCATCGACGACCGCGGCCGGCGCCTGCTCGATGCCTGCTCGGGTCCGTTCCTCGCCGGGCTGGGTCAGGGCAACGAGCGCGTGCTCGCCGCGATGCTCGAGCAGGGTCGAAAGCTCACCTACACCTATTCGCGCACGACCCGTCATGGCGCCAACGCGGACCTCGCCGAGCGGCTCGCGTCGCTTGCGGGCCGCGGGTTCGAGCGAGCGCACCTCACGTCCGGTGGCTCCGAGGCTGTGGAGATGGCGCTGAAGTTCGTGCGGGCGCATGCCGTGGCGACCGGTCAGGATCAGCGCCGGCACGTGATCTCGCTGATGCCTGGCTATCACGGCGCGACCGCCCAGACGCTCGGGCTCAACGGTGACGTCGGGGTGCCGGCGCTGTGGGGGCCGCTGACGGTGCTGTCGGAGAAGATCCCCGCACCCCTCACCTTCAGGTCCGCCGGCCCCGAGGCGGCCGCTGAGGCGAGCCTCTCCGCGCTGAAGCAGGCCGTCGATCGGCTCGGTCCCGACCAGGTGCTCGCATTCGTGATGGAGCCGATCGGCGGTCAGGCGTCGGGCGCCAACGTCCCGCACTCGTCGTTTGCGGCTGGAGCGCGTGCGATCTGCGACCGCCACGGCATCCGGCTCGTCTTCGACGAGTCCGTGTGCGCGTTTCGGACCGGGCACTTCCTCGCCGCCCACCACACCCCCGACGCGCTGCCCGACGTCGCGGTGCTCGCCAAGGGGCTGGGTGCCGGCTATGCGCCGCTCGGGGCAGCGCTGATGTCGGCGCGGCTGGTCGACGAGCTCGCCGCGACGACGGGCTTCGTCGTGTCGCACTCCTATGACGCGAACCCGATCGCCTGCGCAGCCGGCGCGGCCGTCCTCGACGAGATCGTCGAACGCGACCTCATCGCCCACGCCGCACGGATCGGCGTGCGCCTGCGCTCCGGACTCGACCGGATCGCGCGCGAGTCGCCGCTGATCGGCGACGTCCGCGGTCGGGGATTGCTGCTGGCGATCGAGCTCGTCGCCGACCGGGACACGCTCGCGCGGTTCCCAGCCGGTGTCGATCCGGGCGCAGTGGCGCTTCGCCACGGCCTCGACCACGGGCTTCTCCTCTACTCACGTCGTCAGAACCGCGGCCGCTTCGGTGACTGGCTGCTGATCGCTCCGCCGCTCGTGATCGACGCGCAGGCGTGCGACGACCTGCTCGGCGGCCTCGAGGCGACCCTGGCCGCGGCTGGGGGGGAGCTGCTCGCCGATCCCTCAGCCGGCGAGGCCCTGCTGGCGTAGCTCGTCCGCGGACGGCCGGCTCGTCTCAGGTCACGCCTGAGCGTGATCGGCCAGAGCCCACGAAGCGGCGCCACTTGCCGCCGCGGCCGCGAGCACCGCCGGCCAGGCGCCGACGCGCTTGGCCAGTGGGTGGGACCCGGCGAAGCCCGCCGCGTAGATGCCGAGCAACGCCGCCGCGGTGCCGGTCCCTGCGCGGCGGACCCACTCACGGGCACACCATCCTCCGGCGACGGCGAGGACGGCACCGCCGAGCGGCCGCACACCGGTCTGCCTCGCCACGACGTAGCCCACGACAAGCGATCCCGCGGCGACGGGTGCGGTGGGAAGCTCGCTCATCTGGCGTAGCTTACTTACGCCTCGGACCACCCAGCGCCGGCGCCCGCCTGATCGTGTCCGTCGCAGCCCGCTGAGACAGAGCTCGTCGTGTGTGGCATCGGCCGGTTGTTGTGTGGCCCTCCCGGCCGGCCCTGGACGCCCGGCGGGCCCGGCGGATCGTGGGCGTCCGGCGCGCCCTGGGGCGCCCTGGCGCCCCCCGCGGGCGCGCAGCACGCGCGCACTCCGCCGCGCTTGACTTCGCGGTGGCGAAGGTCGACGATGATCTGCGTGGAGCAGGACGGCCTGCACACCGACGAGCGTCTCGCGGCCGCCGGCTGGCTCGTGCGCGTGGCGCCGACGCGGCCCTCCTCGCGGATCGTCGTGCGGACGTTGCTGGTGGCCGACATCGCCCTCCTGCTCGTCATCGGCGCGCTGCTGGGGCTGTTCATGGAGCGGCCGGCCGCGTTTGTGTTCGCCGGATGCTGCTGGGGGCTGGCGGGACTGCTGATGAGCCTGCTGCGCCTCGCGCGTGAGCTCGAGCGCCGGCGCGAAGCTGTAGTTGCCGAACCACCGCTCTAGGCTTGGAGCGTGTCAAGCGGTTCGTCAGGCCCGCGCCGGCAGACCTTCGACGAGCAGCTGCTGCTGTGGCTCGGCAACGAGCCGCCCGCCGCCCGGGCCGCCGACGCCGACCGCGTGCGCGAGATCGCGGCGGAGTTCGCCCGCGGGTTCGACGCGCTGGCCCAAGTCAGCGACGCCGTCACGGTGTTCGGATCGGCGCGCACCGGTCCCGAGCATCCCCACTACGCCCTCGTTCGCGCGGCGACCGCGCGCCTGGGTGAGGCCGGCTACGCGATCATCACCGGCGGCGGCCCCGGCTTGATGGAGGCCGCCAACCGGGGAGCGAGGGACGCCGGGGCGCTCTCGGTCGGCTGCAACATCGAGCTGCCGCACGAGCAGCGCCTCAATCCGTATGTGGACGTCGGGCTCCAGTTCCGTCACTTCTTCGCACGCAAGGTGATGTTCGTGCGCTACGCGTCAGCGTTCCTCATCTGCCCGGGAGGCTTCGGCACCCTGGACGAGATGTTCGAGGCCCTGGCGCTCATCCAGACGAAGACGATCAGGCACTTTCCGGTGATCCTGCTCGGCGACGGCGAGTGGGACGGGCTGCTGGAATGGCTGCGCACCCGCGCCCTTGCCGACCGCCGCGTGGACGCGGCCGACCTCGACTGCCTGCAACTGGCCACGGGACCGGACGACGTTGTCGCGATTGTCGACGCCGCGCGGCGCAGGCGGCGAGGCGATCCCCGAGGTCACCGTCCGCGGGGTGCGTGAACGGCGAGCGGTGAGCGCGCCGCGGCGCTGCCCGTCCCCCGGGCCCGCGGTCGTGAGCACACCCGGCGAGCAGCGTCGAGAGCCAGACGGTGCTCCGGGCGGAGCCGTCGGCGAAGCCGCCAGCACGCACCGGAGAAGGCGAGGTTGGCGACGGTCGCAAAGTCGCGCTCGTCACAGCGCAGCGCCAGCAGCAGGTGGGCGATCCGGTCGGCCGCCGGCAGATCGGAGCCGGTCGCCCGCACGCAATAGCAGTTGACCCTGCGTGCGCCCGGCCGCACGAGCACTGCGCCGCGCTCGCCGATGATCCACGCGCCAAGCTCCCCGAGCTCCAGGACGAGCCCGCTGACCTCGTGCAGCCGGCGCGCTCGTTCGTCGATCAGGTCGCCGAGCAGCAGCAGCGCGCGGCGCTCGGCTCCCCGTCGCGATGGCGCACGGGACCGCAGCACGCCGGCTCCTCGGGAGGCGTAGAGCTCGGGGATGATCCAGGCGTGGGCGAGCAGCACGATCGCCACCGGCGCGGTCACGGGCGCGAGGGTCACGAGCAGCGCCGCGGCGGCGATCAGCGGGGTGGTGTGCCAGGCGGTGCCGATCGTCCAGCGTCGGCCGACCCGACGCAGCAACGGGTCGTCGACGCGCGGGCGCCACGGGACGCTCGCGCGCTCCGGGAGCCCCGCTGGCCGGTCTCCGGTGGCGAGCGCCAGAGAGCCGCCGGGCAGGCCGCCGGTCGACATCCGATCCGTGTCCTCGCGGGTCGCCGGATGGATGGAAATCAGCCGCCGGCGATCGGCCGCCGGAGGATCACCGTCGGGACGTCGAGCGGGAGCTCGGTGATCTGCTCGGCGCTGCCGTCGGGCAGCGCGGCGAGGCCGAAGTAGCCGTGGTCGAGCTGCTCGCGGAACGCGGCGGCGGCGGCCTCGAACGCCGCCGGGTCATCGGCCCGCCACTCCGCCAGCGTCGTGTGGCCGGTCTGGTCCATTCGGATGAGCCTCGGCATCGCGCCTCCTCGTCGATTGGGCGGTGTCGCCCCATGCTACGCCCGTCGACCCCCCGGTCACGCCGTTGGATCCCGCGCGGGCGCGCCAGTGGCCGGGGCGCGCCTGCGTAATCTTTCAGCACCTCAGTGCCGGACCCCCTCTCACCCCGCAAGCATCACGCGCTCGAGCTGTTCGCCGGGTTGCCGCGCGACTACGACCGCATGGGCATGGTCCTGAGCTTCGGCCAGGACCCGCGCTGGCGGCGGGCGCTGGTCACGGCGGTCGCGCCCGTCCGCGGGCAGCGGATCCTCGACGTGGCGACCGGCACCGGGATGGTCGCGTCCGAGCTCGTCCGGCGCAGCGGCTGCGAGGTCGTCGGCCTCGATCAGAGCGACGCGATGCTCGGCGCGGCCAGGGCCCGGCTGGCCGGCTCGCCGGCGCTGGCCGACCGAATCGCGCTCGTACGCGGCGAGGCCGAGCGGCTGCCATTCGCAGACGGCGAGTTCGACGGGCTGACGTTCACCTATCTGCTGCGCTACGTCGACGATCGCGCTGCGACGATGCGCGAGCTCGCGCGCGTCGTCAAGCCTGGCGGCAGGATCGGGATGGTCGAGTTCGGGGTTCCGCGGTCGCCGGCGCTGCGGGCGCTGTGGCGGGCGTATACGCGCGTCGGGCTGCCGGCGCTGGGACGGCTCGTCTCGCCCGCGTGGTATGAGGTGGGCCGGTTCCTGGGACCGAGCATCGAGGAGCTGGGAGCCCGTGAGCCGGACCTTCCCGGGCTGTGGCGCGCAGCGGGAATCCGCCCTTTGGGCGAGCGACGCATGAGCTTCGGCGCCGGCCTGGTCATGTCGGGGGTCAGGAACGGCTCCGCCCCCGCATAGGCTCGAGCGGCCGGCGTTCTACGCCCTGCGGTCGGGCGGATGGCGAGATCTCGTCACGCTCCTGCATCCGCCCTACACGGCGTGGCATCTCAGCTACGTCGCGATCGGTGCGGCGGCGGCGCCGACGGTCTACGCCGGGCGGCTGGCCGCCGCCCTCGGCGCGTTCCTGCTCGCCGTCGGGGTAGCTGCGCACGCGCTCGACGAGCTCGGTGGTCGGCCGCTGCGTACCGCGCTCAAGCGACGAACGCTGATCGCCCTGGCCGCGGTCACGCTCTCCGGAGCGGTTGCGATCGGGGTCATCGGCTCGGTGATCGTGTCGGCCTGGCTGATCCCGCTCGTGCTCGTAGGTGCCGGACTCGTGCTTGCCTACAACCTGGAGCTGGCCTCGGGACGCTTTCACTCCGACCTCTGGTTCGCCCTGGCCTGGGGCGGGTTTCCGGCGTTCACCGGCTACTTCGTCAACGCGCTCACGGTCGCGCCCGCAGACGTGCTGGTGGCGGCAGCGTGCTGCCTGATCAGCGTCGCCCAGCGCCGGCTGAGCACGCCGGCCCGCCGGCTCCGGCGACAGACGGCCACTGTGACCGGAGCGCAGACGCTGACCGACGGCACCGTCGTGGAGCTGACCGCCGAGCGGCTGGCCGAACCGCTGGAGGGGGCGCTTTCGGTCATGTGGATGGCGATGGTGCTGCTCGCCGCCGGGCTGGTTGTGGTGCGGCTCTGACCATCGCCGGCGCTGACCGGGCCGAGCCGGCCCGCTGCCCGGCGGCGACGGGGCCGAGCCGGCCCACTGCCTCTGCTCGGGACGAACGTTCGATCCTGGATCGGCCTCGGTCACGCAGGCCGGTGGCGCGGACGATGCGGTGTCTGTCCACCATATAGCTCGCCGTGGACGACCAATCGGAAACGAACCTTGGCACGGAGGTTAGATCCAGTGACTCAACAGCGCCCCCGGCTCATGGCCTGCCTCTCGGCACTGGCGCTGCTGGCGCTGCTGCCGGCCGCCTCACACGCCGCGGTCGCGAGGTCAGGCCGTCGCGCGCCGCGCCCCGTCCACCCGCTGGCGACGATCGCCGTGTCGCCGCGGGACCCCGGCCACAACCTGACCCTCAGCGTGCAGACCACGATGGTCTGCGCAGGCGCACCGTCCGGCGGTGCCTGCACGGACGCCGTGCTGGCCGCGATCGATGCGGCACGGGCCCCCGAAGGGGTTCGGCCGATGCGGCTGCCCGGCGATTACCCAACCCTCAATGCTGCCCAGCAGCTGCTGGTGGTGTCGAACCTCGAGCGTGTCGACCGCGGTCTCGCGTCCGCAGCGGGGCTCTCCAGGAGCCTTGACCAGCGGGCGTTGTCCGGCGCTCGCAGCGGCAACGATCCGGCGCTCGCGCCCCTGTACGGCAACGCCGCGGGATCCAACTGGGCGGGTGGCTATCGGTCGGTGCTGGAGGCCGACTTCGCGTGGATGTACGACGACGGCCCGGGCTCTCCCAACATCGATTGCGCGGCCCCCGGGCAGCAGGGATGCTGGGGCCACCGGGACAACATCCTCGCGCCCTATCAGGAGCCGCTGGCGATGGGAGCCGCGGTCGTCGGCTCGTCGGAGGCGGAGCTGTTCGTGGGTCATGACACGCAGACCGGCCCCAACCAGCCCGACGCGCTCGTGGCCCCGGTGTACGCGGCGTTGATGCGCCGCCACTAGAAGAGGCTGCCCCGATCGCCGGGGCCGCCGATTTCAACAACGGTCGCCGGCGGCCGATGTAACTGAAGGATCCCATGAATCCACCCCGTCTCGAGCATCGTCGCCGGCGCAGGACCGGGCTCTCCCGGGGGGCCCTGGTCACGGGGCTGCTCTCGATCCTCGTGGTCGCCGCGATGGTCGCTGCCTCGGTGGTGGCCCGGGAGGGCGCCGACTCTCATCGCGAGGCGCAGGTGGTCGCCGAGCAGCTGCTTGCCTCCAGCCAGGCGATGAGCGCGTTCCAGTGGCGCGCCGAGGCTCAAGAGGCGGTCTCCAAGCTCAACTTCAGCTTCGAGGGCGCGACCGTGCAGGCCGGCCTGCAGCTTTTCACCCAGCTCAACACCGAGCTGCACAAGCTCGCGAGCCTCGCCCCGGGCGAGGATACGCGGGTGCTCACCGCCGACGTCGACGCGATCTTCTCGGTCGGGATGGACGGCTTCTCGTCGGTCAACAGCCCCGGCGGAACATCGAGCCGCGAGCGCGAGCGGGTCAAGAACCAGTTTCAGCCGGTCCTCGATCGGCTCGACGCCGACGCCCAGCGGGCCGCGCAGTATCAGGCGGAGGTGGCCGCGCTCAGCAACCGCCAATCGCTGTGGGCCTCGATCGCCTCGATGCTGCTGGGCGTCGTGCTGCTGGCCATCCTCGGCCGGCGGCTGGCCGGTCTGTACCGCCGCGTCGCGCTCGATGCCGAGGTCCGTGCCGTCGAGCGCCGCAGCGAGGAGCGCGTCCGGGCGCTCGTGGAGCACTCGAGCGACGTCGTGACGGTGCTCGACGCCAACCTGCGCGTGCGCTGGCAGGCCGCCTCGGTGAGGGGACTGCTCGGGCTCGAGCCCGGGTCGCTGATCGAGGCGCCGCTGAGCTCGGTCGCGCACCCTGATGATCGTGCCCTGCTCGACAGCTTCCTGCGGTCCCGCCTGGACACCGCCGGCCCGGCCAGGCTCCGCGCGCGGTTGCGTCACGCCGACGGCCGCTGGGTGCACGTCGAGACGATCGCCGAGGACCGGTTCGCCGATCTCGCGATCGGGGGGCTGGTGCTCAACATGCGCGACATCAGCGATCGGGTCGAGTTCGAGGACGAGCTTCGCCATCGAGCCTTCCACGACGCGCTCACCGGGCTGGCCAACCGCGCCCTGTTCGAGAACCGGCTGCGTCATGCGCTCGCGGCCGGTATGCGGACGCAGCGATCGCTCGCGGTCCTGTTCCTCGATCTCGACGACTTCAAGACGATCAACGACAGCCTCGGGCACGGTGCCGGCGACGCGCTGCTGCAAAGCGTCGCGGCGCGGATCGATCCCCTCGTGCGGCCCACGGACACCGCGGCGCGGCTGGGCGGAGACGAGTTCGCGGTGCTGTTAGACGGAGTCGACGGCGACGACGAGGCTCAGGAGATCGCCCAGCGGATCCTCGACGCGCTCACCGGGGGGTTCTCGATCAACGGCCGCGAGCTCCGCGTGTCGGCCTCGATCGGGATCGCGCTCAGCGACGAGACGGTCGATGCGGAGGCGCTGCTGCGCAACGCCGATATGGCGATGTACGCCGCCAAGGCATCGGGCAAGAACTCGCTGCACCGCTTCGAGCCGATGATGCACCGCTCGGCGGTCGAGCGCCTGGAGCTGCGAACCGAGCTTCCACGGGCGCTCGTGGACGATGAGCTGCGCGTCTTCTACCAGCCGATCGTCTCGCTCGGCACCGGCAGGATCGTCGGCGTCGAGGCGCTCGTGCGCTGGCAGCATCCGACGCGCGGGCTGCTGCTTCCCGGGCAGTTCATCGCGTTGGCCGAGGAGACGGGGCTGATCGTCGCGCTCGGCCGCTGGGTCCTCTCGCGGGCCTGCGAGCAGGTCCGCGAATGGCAGCTGGCGCTGCCCGCAGCCGAGCAGCTGTACGTCAGCGTCAACGTGTCGATCCGCCAACTGCTCGAGGACCGCCTCCCGGAGGTCGCCGCCGACATCCTGGCGCGTACGGGGCTGCCTCCCGAGACGCTGGTGCTCGAGATCACCGAGGGGCTCCTGGCCGACGACCGGGCGACGATCGTCCGTCAGCTCCGCGCGCTCAAGCGGCTCGGCCTGCGGATCGCAGTCGATGACTTCGGTACGGGCTACTCCGGCCTCTCGCACCTCCAGCAGTTCCCGATCGACATCCTCAAGATCGACAAGTCGTTCATCGACGAGCTCAACACCGACGACCAGCGGGCCAACCTCGTGCAGGGGATCATCAACCTCGGCGAGAGCCTGGCGCTGGACGTGGTCGCCGAGGGCATCGAGAAGCCCGAGCAGGCCAGGCAGCTATGCGCGATGCGCTCCAAGCTCGGCCAGGGGTACTTCTTCGCGCGTCCAATGTGCCCGGAGGCCACGCGCGCGCTGCTCCTGACGACGCGTCAGCTGCCGGCGACGATCCCCGGGCCGCACCAGGGGTCGACGGTCCCGCCGGCTCCCCCGTTCCGGTTCTGATCCACTCGCGGCCGGGTCAGGCCGCGTGCTGCGGCGGCTCGGCGTCCGGTGGCGGCTCGGCGTCCTGCGGGGGCTCCGCGGGCTGGGCATCGGGCGGCGACGCCGGCGGCGGGGTCCAGCCCGCGCCGGCTGTGGCGACGTCGGTGGGATACGTCTTGCGGGCGCGCACCAGGAACACGCCGCCCGCGAACAGCGAGATCAGCATGATCAGGAAGCTGACCTGCAGTCCGGTGCCCGTGGCCGAGGACACGATCCTGTGGGTGTGTGTGCCGACGGGCGCCTGCTCGGGCTCAAAGCCCGCCACCAGGTCCGCGACGGCGCCGAACAACAGCGGGGCCAGCGCCTGCGCGAGCGAGCGCACGAACGTGCGGGTGCTCTCCGCTCGCCCCCACAGGCCGGAGGGCATGATGTCCAGGCGCGCGGCGTCCAGCGGCGGGTTGGCGGCCGCGATCAGCCCCGCGCCGGCGACGTCGAACCAGATCGCGGAGCCGAGGTGGCTCGCGAGCAGCCCCGGGATCAGCAGCAGGCCGGCGCCGATATAGCAGATCGCCGGGGCCCACACGCGGGCTTCGATCATGCCGCGGCGCGTCAGCGCGTCGGTGAGCGGGCCGCTGACGAGCGTTCCGATCAGCGATCCAATCACGAGCAGTCCCAGCACCAGGGTCGCGGTGGCCTGGCTGGCGTGGAAGTGGCCGCGGACGAAGACGATCGCGAACGTCTGCAGGCCGGCGAAGAAGAAATAGCCGAGCGAGGAGCTGATGATCAGCAGCATGTTGGTGGGGATGCTCAGGATGTAGCGCACAGCGACGGGCAGCGACATCCGCGAGGGGTCGGTCCGCAGGATCAGCGCCGGGTTGGGCTCGATGCCGCGGCGGCTGGCGGCTTCGCGGGCGAGGTCGTGCTCGGCCGTGCCGGAATCCCCGACCGGCTCCATGCCCGGCGCGCGCTCGGCTCCGGCGGCCGCCTCGGCCAGATCCTTCGTGCCGCGCGCGAGGCGACTCTGGCCGCCCCGCAGCGGCTCGGGCACGGTACGCCACAGCGACCGGGCCAGGAACAGGCCCGGGATCGCCAACAGCCAGAATGCGGCTCGCCAGGACACCGCGCTCGCGGCCGTGCCGCTGACCACGAACCCGAACGCGGTGCCGGCGATCTCGCCGCTGAGGATGTAGCCGTAGACGCGGCCCCGCTC
>Ga0181518_10005149_pt1 | contig 11414 bp, 18 predicted proteins | sample PEATcosm2014_Bin_28_FD_119751 | JGI IMG/M metagenome (GOLD analysis project Ga0181518, IMG submission 119751) | Peatland microbial communities from MTU Mesocosm Facility, Houghton, MI, USA - PEATcosm2014_Bin01_60_metaG | ecosystem: Environmental > Terrestrial > Soil > Wetlands > Peat | place... | reverse complement strand
TTTATCGGACTTTTTCTTGGCCCAATCGTACTGGCGGTTATGTGGGAACTTTTTGTCACATGGATAAGCGAGCCGCCCCAAGAGTGCCCCGCCGATGACGTCGGCTAATGTGACGGGAGCCCATGCAGTGCTTCGAGACTCCACCAAATAAGTATGCACAGATCGCTATTCCGAGCGCGATCTTGATCGACTGTACGATTAACTCATTTGATGTCATCAGGGAGCGGTCATTCCGCCCGTCGGCGATTGCCTTTTCGCCGCCACGGTTTTCAGACAATGAGTAAGCGTCGCCCCGAACCCGGATTGAAGGAAATGTTGTGCAAGTGTGGAGTTGAGCAATGGCATTCTTGACACGCAAAATCGACAGTCGAGCGTTTGATGATGGCTCCAGCGCGGACGTCTACGAGATTTCGGACGGGGATCGGCTGATTGGCAAAAAAACGGTTCGGCACCCGGCGACCGGGCCGGCGATCAAAATCACCTATCAACTTGGTGATCAAACCTTTGATAACCCAGACGATTTCATGACGACATATTTGAAGGCTCAAGCGGAAAACGCGTAAAAGCAGTTTTTGTGGTCAACGACGGCTGGCGTTGGCCGCATCAGTCTGGCCTAGTTGATGATTGTGGATTGTGGACCTGCGGCCAGAACGCGGTAAGGACCGCCACCGCGACTGTGCCGGCCCGCCCAATACCTGAGTCACAATGGATTAAAACATTCCTGCCTTGGCGGAGCCTTTTCACAATTTCCCGGGTTAGCGGTTCGAGCGAAGTCGCGTCAGGCATCACTGAATTCCACATTGGAAAGGTGATGTGTTCCCAGGGTACCGTTCCAGCAAGGAACCTCGCATATGCTGGTGATCTTTGCTGAATTTCTTCGGGCCAAGAGAGGCATACCACGCACCTGATATTTTTGAGCACGATATCGTCGAGGAATTCCTCAAAGGGTTCATATCGTCCCGGCATACTGTGCAGGAAAAGATGGCCCTCCAAGTTCCCGGGTAGTTCAACACGGCGCATTACCGGCAGCTTCCTTGCGTTTTTCTTCTTAGCTACCTCGACCAGAATATTGCAAGACGTATTCGTTCAAGAGGCCAGGTTAACAATTCGGGCCGTCCCTGGTTATTGCTCCTCGCTTCTCTCTATCGGAATAACATTTTTATCTACCTCAGTTGCGGCCTGAAAAAGTTCTTCTTGCAACGCTTCCAGCAGGTTCTGCTTCGTCGACTCTTGATTCCTCACTTCCGTCTGCAATCGAAGCATGACCGCCGAAACCCAACCCTGAACAGGACCTTCCTCATAACCTAATTCCTGCACAGTGTGGCGGTAACTGCGTTCGGCAGCTTCCAGGGCCTTGGCCCGATGTTCGGTGGAAATTTCAGCGATTGCCAGCGCGACTCTCGAGATTCCGGCAACAGCCGCTTCTAAAACCTCTTCCGAACTCGACGTCATGGCTCAACTCCTACCCAACCACGGCACCTTTCTAATCCTATCTGTTTGAGCCGCTCATGGCACCATGATGGTCCCCGCGCGACCGGGCTGCCCGCCCGAATACTCCCCTAGCCGCGTATTTTGGCCAGCACACGCCTCAACAACCCCTGAGCGGTTTTGCGCTGATTCTGGGGCGTTAAAGCAGGCGCAATAGGTGGCGGCGTAGGAATGGGCACCGCCTCAGTGTTCGGTTCTTTAGAGTGTTTGTTGAAGGCGAGGCGCCGTTCAATGTCACCGCACTTTGAACACATGTACGTGTGGTGCTCGAAGCCACGAACTAACTTAAAGGTATCGTCCTCGACGACGCCAATCAAAGTCATCTCTGCCCCGCAGATCATACAGCGCATCGGGTCTACTCACTTGCCAGTCGGCGTCAGTCTTTCCCGAACCCTCATACCAACTCGGTCCCCGTCACTTTGATAGGAGCATTGCTTGATACTTCCATAGATTTATTGGTCAATTCTTGGTCAACTTCCGCGTTGAAAGCGGCTTCGTTGTTCAACGTATCCCGCTCGACGTCCGACCTATTTGTTTTAAGAGAAGCCTGTTCAATATCCTTCTCGATAATCTCAGCCGAATCATCATCTGTGGTGCCGGTGGCAGATTCTGAAATCCCTGCTGCAATCGGCGTCCCAACCAATTCCTCATACAAAGCCGTCAGCAGTTTGCTCTTTGCCAGTACCCGTTCTTCTACTTGCTCACGCAATCGATACATGACTGCCGAGGCCCACCTCTGAGCAAGGTCGTCGGCACCGCCTAAATTCTTCGCCGTTCGCAAATAGCTGCGTTCAGCCACATCGAAGGCGCTCGGGCGATCTTCAACGGGTAAGGATGCGATTATCCTGGCGATTTCCGGGATGCCTGCAACAGCCGCTTCTAGAACTTCTTCCGAACTCGACGTCATGACACCGCCACACAACAACGCCAGGCGCTAATATACCACATCCGCCGCGAGTATTGCCGCAAGTTTCCGGGTCTCGGTCATGACGCCCCCTACGCCACAAGCTAGACTAGCACTAAACGATCATCGTTCCGTCGACGGCGCGCTCGGCGCGCAATTGGTTGGCGCGTTCAAGGCACTGATCGAGAACCCGGTGATGATGCTGGTCTGAGCATCAGTCCGGATCGAAGCCGCTGGCCTTGAACACCTTGACCGCTTCCGGCGATTGCAGGAACTTAAGCAGAGCTTGCGCTGCGTCGGCGTTCTTGCCGTTACTCGTAATGCCCGCGGCAAAGATTGTCACTTTGTTCAAATCGCGCGGCAAGGGGCCGGCCACGTCGACGCCGGCGACATTCATGATTTCCGGCTTTTGCTGAATGGCGAGCTCGGCCTCGCCGGTGGCGACAAGGCTTGCGGCATTGCCGCCTGCCGGCGGGTATTTGGTTTTGCCCTTCATCTCTTCGGCAATCCCCATGCCTTCAAGCAGCTTGGCGAAATGAACCCCACTGGCGCCGCCTGACGCAGGGTTGCTGTAGGCGATCGACTTGGCCTTCAGGAGCGTCTCTTTGAGCGCCTCGGGTGTAGAGATGTCCGGTTTGTGCGCGCCTGATTTGATCGCAACGGAGATGGTTGACTGTGCAAGTGTGATGTCGCTGCCCGGCGCGATCTTGCCGTCCTTGATAAGGGCATCGATATTTGCGCGCGTGAGGATCGCCACATCCGCCGGTTCGCGTGCTTCAATGCGCTGGGTCAGCGTCGCGGCAGTGCCCCAGGTGAGAGCGAGCGTGTTGCCGGTCTCCTTTTGGAACACTGGAACGAGTTCTTCCAGCGCCCCGCGCATGGCGATAGTGCTGTACACATTGAGGTTGGCGGCGTTTGCGAAAGTGGATTGCGCAACGACCAATGCTGCTATGGCGGCGGTGCGCCCAATGATCCCGATCACGGCGTTCCTCCATTTTTAGACTGGTGCACATTACCTACATCAACGGCCGGGCCTGCAATTCGGTTCAGTAATATTACTTTTTTTAGCTGCTCATTGCACGCTGATTCTGACGGCAATGCTTTCAACATTGAGTCGCCCGAACCAGAACTTTTCTTTGATTTACATCAAGGTCCTGGTGCGACAACAACTACAGTCCTCCTCGCCCTTTAGGTTGGGAGGCGTTTATGCCCAAGAAAGCAAGGAAACGCCGCAGCTGGACAAAAACTGATGTTCGCAAGTTAAAGGCGCTCGCAAAGAGGACGGTGCGGGCTGCCAACATAGCCTCAGCGTTAAAACGCTCCGAGGGAGCGACACGGCAAAAAGCGTTCACTCTCGGATGGTCACTCGATACCCGTGCCCGAACCCTGACACCGAGACTGCCTCAGCCCGGCGTAGATCAGGCGATTGGCCTCTAACTAACCGCGTACCCGAAGAGAACTCACCGATCATGAATGAACTGCCCGGACTGACGCAGAAATGTCATTGGAGCAGCTTCCGTATCAGTTTGGTCGATTCAAGAACTGGGGGGTTACAAATCGTGCAATCAGTTGGAATCAAAAGTCTTATGGAAGGGAAGCTCGGGAGTACCTTTATTCAGCCCAAGAGCCAACTTGCGTCAGCTATTTCCGACAGGTAATCTCGCGAAGCGAGATTGTTCGCGACGCGAACAACCCTTTGGTTTTTGGCTAAGGGGTTTGGTCAAATACCCAAGGCTCTTTTTCTAAAACCCAAGGTTCAGTTCTGAACCCAAGGTCCAGTTATGAACCCAATGTTCATTTCTAAAACCCAAGGTTCACTCTGTCGGGTGTTCGGAGACGCACTTTTGGCTACGAGAGCCAAAAGTGTGAGGGGAATATCTGTCGTGATGTCCCGTCGAGCACGTTGGTTTTGAACAACCCATTCTGGGGCAAGCGCGGTCGGGCGGTCTGCTTTTCTGTTCAGTTTATCCGACGCCAACATCTCCGAGCCAAACCAGCCGACTTCGGAAATGTCTCCAGGTCGCAAGTGTGAGCGTTGCCTGGATCGTGCTGATGCTTCCGCACCAGCTTTAAGGCGCGTAGTCGCGACCCGAAGGCGCGAATACGTCTACCACTGGCGCCGTGAGCGCCAGTTTGGGAAGCAGGAAGTCGTCACTTTTTAAGTTTCAAGACCTGCATCCTCTACTCTTGCTTTCGTCCAAGAGATTTGACGTCCCCTCCTGTGTTGGGGATCGCCGAGCCTAAAACTTCCGGCTCACATAATCGAAAGTATCTCATCTATTTATACTGCGTTTTGCTTGACTCGCATATTCCGCGAAACTTTTTTCGCGGTTTGCTAAAACTAAAACACTGAAAAACACAATTTGTATTTGCCACCGTTCAATGATCCATTGTACTCACCAGGATCGAAATGTCAAAACTGTAATTGCTCAATCTCAGAAACAGTTTTCATGTGTGCTCAGTTTGCAACAAAGACGCTTATGCGCTGTTGCGTTTAGACAGCATTTCGCACAACAGTTATTCGATGCTCACAATTACAAAAGTTTTGCATGGTAGCCGCGTCGAGCCGTCGCTACTGCAGATTGACTCGCCTGGCAGACCGTCGTGCGACCCGAAATTGCTCCCAGAGAACCCCGTGTACTCGGCTTTGAAGGCACATGGCTACCATAAAGCTCGGTCGCCAATTTGCGTTTCCGTTCTCCTCCCGGAGGCGCTTTAGCATCTCCTCCAAAATTGCCCCGCCATGAACCGACTCGAAGCGGCTGAATTCCTCTAACTCTTCCTGCTCTTTCATGTTCCGCAACTCCTTAGCGACCGACAGCAGGGGCAAATTTGCTTCACGCCGAATCTCGTTTCGACGCGCGATTTCGATAAGACGTCGTGCCGTGCCCGCGCTGTAATTCGCCGGTTCGGGGTTATAGTGGTTGATCATAATCTTTCTCCTTTCAAAGCGGGCGTATGCAGCGCATTCCCAGGATTCCGCAGAGAAATGCGCTGCATACAAAAGTCATGACGCGCGTCGAGACTGCTGAGTGTTTCGCATGGCTTTGCGGCTTCTGCGGCGGATCACTGCCGCGGCGCGACCGCGACGCCGTCTATCCGGCGTTGAACGCTCGGGCGGCCGCGACCAGTTAGAGCTTTCGTACAGCGCCTCAACTGAATAGCCGCGGCCTCGATGGGTCGTCAGAACTGACCGAGGTCTAAACGGTAGCCACGTCGCACCGTCGTTTTCGCAAACCTGTACGAACCCCCAACGGCACTTGCACCATTTTGCCAGTGCCGAGTAGTCAACTTTATTGCAGTCGTATAAGCGTCCGGCCGAGTTATTGTATGGCGGATCAATATGCCAATGAGCTTTTATGTCCGGCGCCTGCTCCCAACTACCCTCAATGATGTCCCAATGGCGAATATGATCAACCTGACTGGCGATCCGTCGTTTGATCGTTTCGCTCCAATAGAATGCGGACAATCTTGGCGTCCGGGCCCAATTAGAGCGAGATTCCGCGGGTTCGCTAGGGCCAACATCGAACCAGAAGCCAATGAGCCATTTTGCTTCCTGGCAGACCCGTGGAGGCAGTTCATCGATGTGCGAGATATTTGATGGCAAATTCATTACTTCGCGGGGCGACACTCGCTGAAGATACTTCCAGACGCCATACACCACGGGGTTCCGTTCGATCAACGTAATCTTCTTCGGCTCCCAATTGACGCTGTATCCCGCGCCGCCCGCGAACGGTTCAATAACGTGCTCGCATCGCGGGCGACCGTATTGCCTTGCAAGTTTCCACTTGCCGCCATAATAACTGAAAAACGGTTGCATTATTCGTCTCCTGCCTTCTTGGTCAATTGCGGTTTCGCCCAGCGCACTGCTTGTTCAAACATTTGAACCGTTAAATTCTTCCTTGCCCGCTTTAGGCTGCGAATATGCGCCAGCACGCAATCGGATTGGCCCAAGAGGATGCAAACGTCCACCAGAGTGGCGATTTCGCGTTTCAATTTAACCTGCGATTTCGGTGACCCCTTTGACTTCGGCTGAAATTCGATGGCCTCTTCGCGGGTTGTTCCGGCGTGAACTCTGCCGTTGTCGATTAACTTCAGGAGTTTCGATCGAGGCACCTGAGTCAATTCGTAAAGTGTGCGGATCGACGGCGGCAAGGCGTGCCAGTGACACGACTTTGAAATCACATCATGCTGTGCCAATAGCATCAGTTTTTCCGCTTTCCATATGCTGGATTCGCGACTGCCCTCCTTTCGCGAACCAAACTGGAGTTCACGAACAACCCAGTCAGTAAATTGGCCATACTCAATTCGGCTCTTCGCCTCAATCAGCACTTGGCCAGCTTCGATGATGCCGGCCACGCTCTTTTTCAAGGCGTTCCGAAACCGTTGTGTCAGCACACGCAAACTATCTCGATTGTGTGAGGCCTCCACGCCTGGGCTGCGGTGAGACTTGCGCAAAAGCAACTCGTCACCTGTTACAATTACATTCGCTTCCATAGTCCATTCTCCTCAATCCGACCTTTCTAATCGGACTGCTTTCCAGTTGAGAACCATTTCTCAAATCGATGTTGCTTTATTGCTTCATCGTGCATTCAATATAGCACACGAGAGCAGTTTTTCTCGCGGCATTGGTGTTGAATCGGACAGCAGACCGAGCTAAAACAACTGTCCGACTTAGCAAAGGTCGATCGCTATGAAGACTCGATTGCCGTATCGCAAAGAAGCTTACCGCTTATGGTTTGAATACTTACGGCTCGCTCGCGGCAGCAAAGATCAAAAAGTTATAAAGGCACTTGAGCGGTCTGCGAGATTTTACGAGCCTTGGGGTATTATTGAGAACGTCAAGTTTGATCAGTGGTGGAAGGAAAACGAGGATCTGTTTGAGGAGAAATCCAGCGTTCGGCGCTTGTCTCGGGGACAGAAGCCTGCCGATCCGACGGCTTTAATTATCGAGGTGCCCCTCACGCAAACCAAGGCAAAATTATTTGCTCAGGTGCGCGAAATGATTAGGACCGCCTATCCGACGCAAACGCCACGTAAGGGAAAGTTTCGTCCCGTCTCACAATATCGATTGTCTGCGGGCGCCGAGCCGAGGTTAATGGCATTGCGAGAAATGTTGAACGTTTATCGGGAGGTCTACCTTAAGAACAAGAATTTACGGGGACAAGAGCTTCTCGACAAAGTTCACGCTTATTATCGCGGACGAAAAAGAAAACAGCAGGTTCCGTCGCTCTTGCTGGTTGCCACATTGGATGAGGATAACAGTCGAGCGCTGCGCAATATGCGACGATACATCAGCAAGGCCGAGCGCGTCATGCTGAACGTCGCAAAGGGAAACTTTCCGGGGCGGTACGAATGACCGATGGCAAATTGATCAGGCTAACGGTAGTGTTGTCCTCCCGATCCTCCCCTAATCAAAACCCAGCACCTCGGGCGACGCCAGTTTTTTGCTGGATCGAGACTCTATGAATTGCTCCAGATTCGTCTCGCTCGCCTCAAATCCTGCGGCGCTCAAGTTTCCCTGAAATAATTCATGCCGTAGCCACACCCGGTACGTATTGACGACATCGCTTTCGCAATAAGCGGCAATTTCGTCGATCCGACCGTCGCGGTGATACTGCTCGACCTCGCCGCCGTGCATTCCATCAGGCTTTCCCGGCAATCCCATAACCCGACATAGCTCGTGCAAACTCGCCTTCGCACCGGGGACAAACGATGACAATACATCGCATAGATCGGTTGCGTCGTCCGTATATCGATGAAAATAGGGACGCGCTGACAATCCGGCAGCGGACACTTTATGGATCATCGCTCTGTACCGAAGCACGGGCAGGTCAAACGATGATCCGTTGAACGTTACCAATTGCGGATTCAACTGAGCAATTTTGTCGACGAAAGCCGCGATCAGGTCACGCTCGGATCGCTCGCCAACATGTGGTGCGCCGAGTGCATCGACCACCCAATGATCGCCGTCGTGGTGCGCAATCAGAGCGCCGATACAGGCAATGGAGTGATAGATGTGCTTCGGAAACTTGTCGCCCATCGCGGCGCGGACTTCCTCGGCAGTCTTATCGAACAGATTATTAGCAGCTGCAAAGCCGCTGATATCGGGGATTGTCTCGATGTCCCATACAAGAACGTGTGGCATGATCGTTTCTCAGCGCCAATATACAGATTCTTAATATTCGGCGGGATATTTGCAACTCACGGGCGGCTCTGCTTTCTTGATCGAAATCACAGCAATTCACAGAAGCGACTTCGCCAACATCGTGTTGCTTCTCTGCGATATGGGGAGCGAAACAGGGAACATGTTACCATGACGGCTATAGCATCCGCACGTCGTTCGAGCTTCGGGATGAGCTGTTTCCATTGCGGCAATGACCTGATCGCCCCCGAATGGACCGAGCATCGGAATGAGCGCCACATTCGTCATCTTTGGCAATGTGGGAAATGTCACTGTCGTTTTGCGACCGTCGTCGAACATCAAGATGACGGAAGATTCGACAAGTGGCGGATTTCTCCATCGCCGTTGGTCGCATAACGCAGCTCATGCGGAGCAGCACGCCCATCGCGGCGCGGGTTTGGTGGTCGCTCTTGCCGTCAAGGTCATTGGCGGCGGCAAACCCTGTGAAGATCGGGGACAGTTTTAATATGCCATGCGATGATGCGTGGCATGTCATTTTGCCTTATGTGTCGAGTGGATATGAAGATTTTTATTTGGGTCAGGTTGCCTGCCCTATGTGATTGGATAACTCTTTTTGATGCAGATCAAGGCGAATCGCGCGGGAAAGAGAGCGCCATAATACCGTCGTCTTCACGCTGCTTCCAGGGGAGGAGGTTACCATCATGGCGATACAGTTGAATCGTCGTCCCATCTTCGGGATGAACTGCCCTCAATGCGGAGACCTTCTGATTGCTCCTGAATGGTCGGAATACGAAGACGAGCGGCACGTGCTCCATCTTTGGTCTTGCACAGACTGCGGCTGCGAGTTCGAAACCGAAGCACTTTTGCCTGCCGCTGAGCCTGTGGATGACGCGGCGACGATAAAAGCGTTCTTTCCGTCGCTATTGGTCTAGGTTCAAGGGGAGCAGCACAAAAACCATTCCCCTATCGCGTTATCACGCTGCGCGCTTGCCCCTGGGCTTTCGCGGGCTGCGCTCTAGCGGACCAGGAGCATGGCATGTGCTTTATTTACCGGGCACCGAATATAAAGCTTCTTAATATTCGGATGGGGTGTTACAAATAATAGTTGATTCGCATTCTTGATACAGATCGAAGCGAATCGTTCCGTAATCCGAATCGCTATAGCTCGGTCACCACTTCGCGTCACAGCGATGGGGAACGGGGGAGGCTACCATGACGACGATATTATTCCATCGGCTTTCCAACTTCGGGATAAACTGCGTTCAATGCAGTAATGAGTTGATTGCGCCCGAAAGGTCCGAATATCGGAATGAGCGACAAGTCCATCACGTTTGGCACTGTCCGAAATGCAGCGCCTGTTTCGGGTCTCGGGTCGTGTTTCCTGCCGATTCCAAGTCAATGAGGGATATCACGACGGGGGCGGTTATTTTCCCGTCGCTGTTCCCGTCGCTGCTTGTCGCATAGGACAGTTCGAGGGGAGCAGGACAAAACCCACTCCCCATTTCCTGTGTCACGCCACCCGCTTGCGCCTTGGAAACATTCCTCCCATCCTGGCACGGACTTCGTCGTCGCTCTTGCCATCAAGAGCATTGGCAGCAGCGAACTTGCGAAGATCGGGCACCGTCTCAATATCCCAAACCAGCACGTGTGGCATATCGCGAGCCTCGTTTACCGTGACGCAACAAAGAGATTTTTTGAATTTGACCGCGATGTTATATGTACAAACAAACGGCAAGTACAAAGAAAATCGGTAAGTTACTGGCAAAACGCTGGTTACTCTTCACGCCACGCCGTGTCAAAGTTAGGGAGGTTAGTTAACATGGCGACGATGCCACCTAATCGTCGTTGTAACTTTGGATTAAGTTGCGTTCGATGCAGCGGTGAGCTGGTTGCCCCTGAGAAATCCAAGGATTGGAATGAAGGGCAAATCCGCCATTTTTGGCGCTGCCCGACATGCGGCTATCGTTTCGTGACCGTGGTCGAGACCAATTTAAACAAGGATATCATAAAGGACGATATCTTCCTGTCCTTGCTTGAAACGTAGGTCAGTTTCCTTGTTCGAAGCCATCACTAGATAATCGCAACTGATCCGTGCGCTTATCGAAACATGAGCGTCAGCCCCCGTCAACGAATCCGCATCTGATGGTCGGGCACAAAGGGCAGAGCGAAGAGGGGATGGATAGTCCGATGGGGATGGTGCCCAGGAGAGGGTCGACCCAACTGATCCTGATCAATAGCCTATCGTGTCCCACTTTTGCCAAACGTTCCATTGAATTCTCATGCTTATTTTTGAGATTGTCCCACCGTCTGTGGCGGTTCTGATGGCCCTTGGCGGCCGTAGGAAGCTCACCCATGCGTCAAATCAAGGGATACCGCCTTGTCTGGCGAGCCGCGGTGAACTAAGCCCCCAGCTTCAAGCCGTGGACAGCCGGAGCGCAAAAAGACGCTTGACGGGCTGGAACGCCGGCTGAGGGAAGGGTTGCATCGACATCGTGGTAATGCCGACGTGATCCGCCAGGAGCTGATGTACTAAAGCGTAAACAGGCTTAGTCCGCTGAAGATTGCGGCGTTGTTCTAATTCCATTTTTTCAAGGCACATTAGGAGCTCAGAAAGATCAGTCTCCGGATATCTATAAATCGGCTGCGGCTGACGTGCCTGATGAACGAAAGATTTAGGCCGAGCCCAAGTCATGGTAATGAGGGGACGCGCGCGGCATCAAGGTTGTCGCTTTCGCGCGCGCAAACGGACAGAATAATGATGTCTACGATGAGCCTAGAAGAAATGGAGCAGGCCGCCGAAAAAATTAACAACCTGGCCCGTGCTCTAGAAGTGGTGCCCAATGCTCAAAATGTAAAAAATCTGTGCAGCGAATGCGA
>Ga0181518_10005144_pt1 | contig 11419 bp, 10 predicted proteins | sample PEATcosm2014_Bin_28_FD_119751 | JGI IMG/M metagenome (GOLD analysis project Ga0181518, IMG submission 119751) | Peatland microbial communities from MTU Mesocosm Facility, Houghton, MI, USA - PEATcosm2014_Bin01_60_metaG | ecosystem: Environmental > Terrestrial > Soil > Wetlands > Peat | place... | reverse complement strand
TAAAAGCTGATAAACGCAAAAATGCTTTTGGGTAAAGAGGTAGTCGTGGAATTGAAAGCCCTTGAGCATTCAGTTCATCCCACGGAGGACAGATGCTGAATTATCAGTGTCCATCTGTGTTCATCCGCGGTTCATTCCGTGTTTATCGGTGGTCTGAAAACCCTCAGCCCTGATTGTCTTCTTCTTTTTCTTTTTGGACGTAAGAACAGCATTCTCTACAGGTAAATCCGCTCCACATCCCTTTGGCAGCCTTATCCAGGCATCCGTCGTAATGCGGGCAGGCGAAATTGCGTACTCCCTTGCCCTCCTTGCACATCATGGGATAGGGAGCGTCCTTATCCACTCTCTCGGGTTGAACGAGCTGTCCTCGAGAACCTTTTTCCTTCGCCATGTGTACAAACTCCTGATTACCCTCCGGCCCGAAGCGGCTCGGCGTAAAAAAAAACTAAATCCCCAGCGCGTGCTTAACTATTCTTCGGTAAACCCATTATAATCTTCTATGTTCAGAATGTGACCAGCTTAAAGCCTTTTAATCTAAAAAATAGGTCACCAGGAATCAAATGTTTACTGTCTCTCGCCGAAAAATTCGAAAACTTTCACCGTTCCGAAGCGGGCTCCACAGGCCTCCCGCGAACGCCCAGCGCGCCAGATAGACATGTCGCGCGGTCGGCCTGCCCGCTACGCGCTCGCACGTCGCAGGGTGGTTATTTCTTTTCGGTAGGGTGCTATATAAGTCTATCATACGAGGAAGGTCCCGAAATGAAACAGGAAAAAAAACGGAGCCTGGCCCATTTTCTGATGCCGGCTGCCTGCCTGATCTTCGGGATATCGACCCTGGCCATGCTGTCCGGATTCGAACCTTTTTATTCCGGCTACTATTCATTTGCCTGGTGGAGCTACATTATCTTTATCGAGTCTTTCCTCTATTGCCGGGGAGCAAAATCGCTCCTGTTTGAAAATCCCTGGAAATTCCTTCTTCTTCTTCCCCTGTCCGCCACCGTGTGGCTTGTCTTCGAAGCATTGAATTTCCGGCTCTCGGACTGGCATTACCTCAATATACCCTCTGACACGGTTGTTAGATGGACGGGATACCTCGTTGCCTATTCGACGGTTTTGCCGGGAATTTTTTCGACAACGGCGCTGCTGGAATTCATGGGAGTTCTAAAAAATTCCAAGGCGGCCCCCATCGACGACCCTCAAAGGCTACGTGGTGTGCCACCGCCGAAGGCAGTGGCCAAGTTGGCTGGCGGTCGCACCGCCTATAAGCCTTTCATTCTCATAGGTGTGCTCTCTCTGCTTTTGCCTCTCGTTTGGCCGAAGTACTTTTTCCCCCTGGTCTGGGGCGCTTTCATATTCCTGCTGGAACCGCTAAATCACAAGGCCGGCGCTCCTTCCCTGCTGCGGGAATGGGAAAAGGGGTCGCTGAGGAACTTCTATCTTCTGCTTCTGGCCGGGGCCGTATGCGGGCTTTTGTGGGAGTTATGGAACTTCCGGGCAGGGTCGAAATGGATATACACCCTACCCCACTTCGGGTCCTTGAAAATTTTTGAAATGCCTTTGCTCGGGTTCCTGGGGTTTCCGCCCTTTGCCGTCGAATGCTATACAATGACCACTGCCTTTTTCCTTCTGATCTCCAAAATCAGGGAGAAATACCCCCCGGTCCGGGCACTCGGCATATATGCGGCCGTGGCCGTCTTGATAGTGCTCTTCGACCTCCTCGTTTTCGCGGGAATAGACCGCTTCACCGTCATATCTTTCCAGGATTTCAATTTTATCGGTGTGCGCCCGTGAGGGAGAAGCGGGAAGCAAGAAGCGGGAAGCAAGAAGCAGGGAGCGGGGAGCAGGGAGCGGGAAGCGGGAAGCAGGAAGCAGGAAGCAGGCAGAAGCCAGATTCCTCAGTCCTCACGCCTGTCGAAGGGTCTCTGAGGTGTCCGATTATCACGAAAGCACCTTTGTTTAGATTTAGCCTCCGTGCTATGATGGTTTGGATGGAATCGCTCTTTGGTTGAAGGAGGCGGCTAAGGATGTTTGCATTTAGCTGCCTGATGAATTTCGTCCATCAGATGCCGATTGCCGTGGAGGTACTGAAATGACCATTAATGATCGGGTCGAAATCAACCCCAAAATCATGTTGGGAAAACCAGTGATTCGTGGGACTCGCATCACCGTTGAGCTCATTGTACGGAAGCTCAGCGAGGGAGCAAAGGAAGAAGATCTTATTAATGCCTATCCCCACCTCAGTGTGGAGGATATTCGGGCCGCCCTCGCTTATGCTGCGGACAGCCTCGCTCACGAAGAAGTGATCCTCCATCAAACCGGTGCATCAAATGTCGAAGCAGGCGATTCGATTCCTGGCAGATGAGAGCTGCGATTTTGCGGTAGTTCGTGCACTGCGAGCCGCCGGCCATGACGTCAAAGCAATTGTGGAAGTCTGCCCCGGAATCCCCGATGAGGAAGTCATGCGTATTGGCGCCCAGGAGAGGCGTGTTCTGCTCACAGAGGACAAGGATTTCGGTTGGCTGGTTTTTGCCGGAACAGGCGGCAGTGCAAGCGTCATCTTCATAAGGTTTCCCATGCAAACACGATCTATGCTCCCTGAAACCATCGTTGGATTCGTGAAGCAAGCTGGGAGCAAACTCATAGGATCTTATGCGGTGGTTGAGCCGGGTCGAATGCGATTAACCGGAATCCCGAAGAGATAAGCCTATTGTTATGCATTCGAAGGTGTCCACGAAAGGCTGGGTTGTCATTCCCGCCGCCCTGCGCAAGCGTTATCGCTTGAAGCCTGGAACGGTGGTCGGGTTCCGGGAAGAAGGCGAAAAGATTCTTATCGTCCCCAGAGGTTCCGATCCCGTCGAGGGGTTGTTCGGGAAGCAAGAAGCAGGAAGTCTCTCTTCCGTCCTCCGTCCTCAGTCCTCAGCCCTCAGTCCTCAGCCCTCAGTCCTCAGTCCTCGCGCCTGTCGAAGGGTCTCTGCGGCGTCCGCTTATCACAAAAGCACCTTTGTTTAGATTTGGCCTCCATGCTATGATAATTTGAATGGAATCCCTCTTTGGTTGAAGAAGGCAGCTAAGGATGTTTGCATTATCTGCATCAATTTAAAGGGTCGATCATGAAAAGAGACGACATTCTCGCAGTCTTACGCGAATTCATGCGAGATCACGCGGAAGAATACGGCATCCTCGAGATCGGGATATTCGGCTCGACTGCACGGGACGAGGCCCGGGAGGAAAGCGACGTGGACATCCTCGTCAAGACGAAGACACCCAATCCGTTCGCGCTGGTGCACGTCAAGCAGGCTATTGAAAGACGAGTTCATAAACATGTCGATATCATCCGTGTGCGCGAAAAAATGAATCCTTTTCTCAAGGAACGTATAGAGAAAGAGGCGCGCTATGCTTGATAAGGAGCCATCGTTTCCTTCCATTTTCATTCATTCAGCCCATTTTTCGAAAGATGCGCGATTCTTTGATAGAAGGAGGACAAGATGAACGTGAAATGGAAAGATCATATCGTGAGTACTTCCGACGTACTCAGAGGAAAGCCGCGCATTAATGGAACGAGGATTCCGGTGAGTCTGGTGTTGGGTTACCTCGCGGCAGGTGCTTCCCATGAAGAGATCATCAGGGAATTCCCAGATCTTACAAGCGAACACATCATGGCGTGCCTCGACTACGCCCGTGAGTTGGCAGAATTCGAGGTGGCGGTCTGATGGGGCTGAAATTCTTTGCAGACCATTGTGTTCCTGCCTCCGTGATCCAATCAATGCGTGACGCCGGACACGAAGTCTTGCGGCTCAAAGAGCATATCCCTCAGGATTCCTCCGACCCAGCCGTGATTTCGAAAGCTGACGAGTTGGATGCCATTCTGATTTCCTTGAACGGCGACTTTGTCGATATCGTGACGTATCCGCCACGTGGCTACAATGGCATCATCGCCCTCCAGGTGCGGAACCATCCGCAAGCAATCCTGGAGATTGTCGACAGGCTGATCATCTACCTCTCATCCCATCTGGAGATAAGCCATTACAAAGGGAAGCTGTTCCTGGTGGAAGCACACAGGATCAGAATACGCGAGTGATCGCACCATTATATGTGCCTGAAACACTTGGAGCTTTGACAGCTTGAGCGGTCCTTACGCCACGGGTCAGCCGCACCTCTTCCCTATGACGGCCCTCGCTCTCCTCCGCGCCCTATCCTTGACTGGACTATGCCCCGCCTCTGCGGTGAAATGCTTTTGGCCCTTTGGTTGCGGCCCAGGGCTGCTTTGCGTCCTCTGCTTCGAAAAGTCCTTTTCCTGCGTCTCCGGGTGTCCCAACGGGACATGAGTTGCTGCGGTGAATTGTTTTTCGTCTTTTGCTACAATACGACTTTCGTTAATCTCTACTGGGATTTTGTAAATGAAACTTGCCGCTCTCGTCAGCCTCGGATGCGCTAAAAACCTCGTTGACAGCGAGAACATGGCCAGGCAACTGCTCGAGATGGGCTGGCAGATGACCCGGGTTCTTCCCGAGGCCGAACTCATCGTAGTCAACACGTGCGGATTTTTGGAGAGTGCCGTACAGGAGGCAATAGAGGCGATCCTTCAGGCGGCGCAACACAAGATATCCGGAAAGTGCCGCATGCTGATCGCCGCCGGATGCATGGTCCAGAGGTATGGGAAAAAGCTTCTGAGAGAACTGCCGGAAGTTGACCTCTTTTTGGGGGCCTCCCATTACCTCGCGCTGGAAGCCGCTGTGGAATCGAAGCTCGCCGGAAACCCGAAGCGGCTCTGGATCGCAAGGCCGGCGCAGGTCCCCGGCAGCGAAGCCGGCTGGGCAATATCGACCGGTTCTCATTCGGCGTACCTGAGAATTGCCGAGGGCTGCGGCAATTCGTGTTCTTTCTGCATTATCCCCAATCTGCGGGGGCCGCTCAGGAGCAGGAAGGAAGCGGATATTCTTGCTGAAGCGGTCCGGCTCGCGTCTGCCGGTACAAAAGAAATCAACCTGATTGCCCAGGATACCACGGCATTCGGGCTTGACCGAAACGACACTGAAGCCCTGCCGAGGCTTTTGGAAAAGCTCGATGAGATGCCGGGCCCGGAATGGATACGGCTGCTCTACTCATATCCCGACCGCATTACCGGCCGGCTGCTCAATGCCATGGCGAATTCACGCAAGGTCGTGCCTTACCTGGACATCCCCATCCAGCATTGCGCGCCGGCAATCCTCAAGGCAATGGGACGTCCGCCCGACAGTCCGGAAAGGGTTATCGATAAAATCCGCTCCGCCCTCCCGGGGGTTGCATTGCGCACTTCGATCATAGTGGGCTTCCCGGGTGAGACGAGAGCGGAGTTCAAGTCGCTGCTGGCTTTCATGGAACGAGTCGAGTTCGACCATGCGGGAGTTTTTATCTATTCGCCCGAAGCCGGGACAAGGGCCGCGCGCCTCCCCGGCAGGCCCGGCAAAAAGAGAGTCGAAAGCAGGCGCGCCGCCCTGCTCGAAGTCCAAAGGGAGATTTCCAGGCGAAAACTTAGGCTGCTGATTGGACGAAATCTGCCGGTCCTGATTGAAGGCCCGCACCCCGAAACCGATCTGCTCCTTGCGGGACGTCTGCCCACCCAGGCGCCGGAGGTGGACGGGGGCGTCATAGTCACAGCGGGTTATGCGGAAGCGGGAGAAATCTGCCGGGTACAGATCACTGCCGCGCATGATTATGACCTGGAAGGGATTATTCAATAAAAGTCTTGAGGCATGCCTGCCTGTTCGGGTTTTTCAGCTTGCGAAGGGCCTTTTTCTCGATCTGTCGGATCCTTTCTTTGGAGACATTGAAAAGTTTGCCTATTTTCTCCAGGGTCTCAGCCGGATGGCCGTCGAGGCCGAACCTCAGCCGCAGGATTTTTTCCTCTCTTGGCTGCAGGGTCGAGAGCAGGGTACGCGTGATCCCGGCCAACTCCCTGTCCGAGCACTCTTCGACCGGGGACAGCGCCCTTTCGTCTTCGATAAAGTCTCCCAGCCTCTGTTCGTCCTCCCCTATGGGAGTCTCAAGCGAGATAGGCTGAGCGGCCAACGTCAGGACCATCTGAACCTTTTCGACCGGCAGCTTCGAACGTTGCGCAATTTCGCCAGGCATCGGTTCGCGCCCCAGTTCCTTGAGCAGTTCGTAGTAGACCTTGAAGAAAAGGTTCTTCAACTCGATGAAATGCACCGGCAAGCGGATTGTTCTCGTTTTGTCGTAGATTCCGCGAATGATGCTCTGCCGGACCCACCATGTCGCATACGTGCTGAACCGGTTTCCCTTGGTGTGGTCGAACCGGCCGACCGCTTTCAGCAGACCGAGGTTTCCCTCCTGAATCAGGTCATCGAAAGTCATGCCCCGGCCCCTATAGCGCTTGGCTATGCTCAGGACCAGTCTGAGGTTAGCCCTGACCATCTCCTGTTTGGCCGTGTCCACAGCCCTCATGATTGCATGAACCCTGGTCAGCGAGATCGAGAAGAGCGGATTTTCCGGGTGCTCGTTGGCGGCTCGCTCCAGCGTGCGCACAACGACCTTAAGTACCTTATCCCTCACGCCGGGGAAGGTTTTCTCGTGCTCCAGGAGTTTTTTGACTTTTTCGTTAAGCTCAGCCATTATCCCGTCATCGGGCACATGTTCCCAAACGATCTGCACCAGTTCGTTCTGTCCTTCCCTGATTACCTGAGCAAGCTCGGTTTCGCGCTCCTGGGTGAGCAAAGGATAGCTGGACACTTCCTTGAGATAACATGTGATGTGGTCTTCTTCAAAATCTTCTATGACGGCCGCAGTAGCTTCAGCCTCGACCGGCCCTTCTTCTTCGGGTTCCACTTCGGAGAGCGCAGGAATACCGGCCTCTTCGTCGGAACCGACGCGGTCGATCTGCTCCAGATCCAAATCAGGGCCGTTAAACCTGCCCTCTATGACTTGCGCCTCGAGCAGACTTTCAAAATCGTCCTCCGAAGCCGGTTTTTTAAAGTAATAATCAAAAGGCAGGCACTTTTCAGAGCCACCATAAGCTTTCATGTTGTTCTCCTTTGCGGCAGCCGTGTTACGAACTGCTGGCATCTGCCGCCGCCCCAGCAACACGGCAATCATCCGGCATTGCGAGAGTACACCACTGCACGGATGACTTCAATATTAAACAAGTTAAGATATTTTGAGTGTTTAGTCAATACTTAGTAGTTGGTGCTTAAAGGTGGGACGTCATGGTCCCCAAGAGATGTAAATCCTGATTGAAAAAATCGTCAGGCTAAAGATGTATTTCAACAATATCGCCATCCTGCAGCACATAATCCCGCTGGACCATTTGCCCGCCGAATACTGAGTTGCCCCACACCTTTGCGAACTTGAGCCTGGCTACGAAATCCTTGTGGATTTGTTCGGCAAGCTCTTCAATCGTGCTGTCTTCAGGGAGTACGAAGGGAGACGTTAGATCGGGCTCCTTGCCGGGTGATTTGGTATAGACGCGGATAACAGCGGCCATTTCATAGATCTTGCCGAGAAACCCCGACAGATTGTATCCGGCCAGGATCGAGATGGGGATCGATGGCAGCCGAAGTTCGCAAAGCTCTAGAAATACGCGGTAATCCTCTTCGTCCAATTCGTTATCGACCTTGTTTACCAACAGCAGGACCTTCTTTATGAACGGGGCCTTCTTCAAGTCCGCCGCAATGGGAGTTCCGGGCGGATATATTCTCAGGCCGTTCAGAAAAGCCATGGCGTCTGCCGTCTGCTGCAGCGGATCGCCCCGAATATCAACCACCACCACTATTATGTCTGTGCGCCTGAGCAGGTCTGCCAGTCCCGGGTCGATGAATTCGCTGGGAACAGGCGGGGTATCGATGAGCTGGAACTGAATATTTTCAAAGTTGGCCATTCCCGGAGTGGGCTTCCAGGTGGTATGGGGAAAGTCCGCCACCTCGGGTTTGGCGTTTGTCAACGCGGCTACAATAGAGGATTTTCCAACATTGGCGACCCCCACAATGATGACCTGGGCTGCCCCCTCCCTTTCGATGCCGTAGGCCGAGGCCCCTTTTGCCGAACCTTTCTTCTGCTGCGCATCGGATTTATGCTTTGCTATGCGTTTGCGCAGATCGGCCCTGAGCTTATCGGTGCCCTTGTGCTTGGGCATGATCGTAAGCATCTCTTCCAGGGCTTCTATTTTCTCCTCCGCAGTTTTTCCTTCCCTGTAGCGCTTTTCTGCTTCAAAATAAGGGGGAGGCAGATTGGCTGGCATGTCCCTTTCCCTGTAAGGAGAACCGAAATTGCTTTGCAAAAAGTGCAACAAAGAGCTCGAACTGGTAAAAGCCTGACGCACGGCTTACCTGCGCTGCCGTGAATGCGGCGCAATATATAACATACTGGATTATCGTGAGGAACTCACGGACGAACTGGAAAAAGCTCTCTCATTTTGCAGAGTGGACCGGCTCTGAGCAGTTTTGAGTTCTGAGTTTTTAGTTTTTAGTAAAAGACTAAAAACTCAGCAGTCGTGGGATTGTAATTAACTCAAAACTAAAAACTGGAAACTCAAAACTCTCCAAGTTTGTCGCGGATCAGTTTTCCGGCAAGATTGAGAGCATCCTTGAGCTTATCGGGTCTGTTGCCTCCAGCCTGAGCCATATCGGGCCGTCCACCGCCGGAGCCGCCCACTTCCTTGACGATCTCTTTTAAGAGATTTCCGGCGTGCAACCTGGCTGTCAATTCCTGGGTCACCCCGGCCAGCAGGAAGACCTTTCCCCCTGAGGCAGCTCCGAGAACGGCTATCCCTTTAGTAAACTTCTCCTTGAATTTATCATTGATCTCTCGAAGGACCTTTGGATTATCAGCTTGGATTTGAGTAACCAGGACTCTCACACCGTATATTTCTTCGGTCTGATCGAAAAGATCAGCCGAGCGCCTGCCGGCAACGGAGGCCTTAAAAGCTTCGAGTTCTTTTTCCATTTGCCGCTGTTGGGCAAGTATCTTTTCAATGCGTTCGGCCACTTCGGAAGGGGCTGCCTTGAGCGCTTCTGCGGCGTGATTCAGGACTTGCCTGTGCCGGTTTATGTATTCGAGCGCGTGACGGCCGGCAAGGGCCTCGATTCTGCGGACTCCGGCTGCAATGCTGGTTTCCTGGATGATTAAGAAAACCCCGAGTTCACCTGTCCAGTGCGTGTGCGTACCGCCGCAAAGCTCGCGACTGAAGCCCGGAATTTCAACCAGCCGGACGCGGTCACCGTATTTTTCTTCAAAAAGCGCCATAGCCCCGGTTTGCAGGGCTTCCTCCAGTCCCATTACCCGAACGTTGAGCTGCTGGTTTCGACGGATTTCATCATTTACCAGCCGCTCGATCTGAACCTGTTCTTCCGGGGTCACTGCGGTGAAATGGGTGAAATCGAACCGGAGGCGGTCCGGCGCGACAAGCGATCCGGCCTGCTTTGCGTGATCGCCGAGTACATTGCGCAGGACCGCGTGCAGGATATGTGTGGCTGTGTGGTGGATTTCGGTGTCCTTGCGCAACTGGGCGTCAACTGCCAGATGAACCGTATCGCCGACGTGGAAAGATCCGGATTCGACCTTGCCCGCATGAACGATCAGGTTTCCGGGTAGCTTTGCGGTATCGGAGACGACGATTTTTCCCGACGATCCGGTAATCACCCCCGTGTCGCCCACCTGCCCGCCTGTGGCCCCATAAAAGGGGGTGCTGGAAGTGACCAGCTCCACAGCCATTTCTTCGGAGGCCGAGCCGATTTCTTCGCTGCCGCTGATCATCGCAATAATCTCGGAATCCGCCTGCGTAGTTTCATAACCCAGAAACGTGGTGGTGACGCCTCTTGTGCAAATCTGCCGGTAGACTTCAGGGATCTGGCGCTCGCCGCTCCCTTTCCAGGCCGCTCTGGACATCTCACGCTGCTTTTCCATGAGACTGTGGAAACCGGCCTCGTCCACTTGAAAACCGAGTTCCCTGGACATGTCGGTAACAATGTCGATGGGGAAACCGTATGTATCGTAGAGCTTAAAGATGAGCGCTCCGGGGATCGTTTGGGCTTTTTCGTCGCTCAGGCGCCTTATTTCGGTCTGCAAAAGCCTCAGTCCGTTATCCAGGGTTTCATTGAATCGTTCTTCTTCGCTCTGGATGACACGGGTTATGAAGCTGCGGCTTTCCAGCAATTGGGGATATGCGTCCTGCATGGATTCAATGACCGATACGGCGACCTCGGACATAAACGGCCTGTCGATCCCGAGAAATCGCCCATGCCTCAAAGCGCGCCGAATTACGCGCCTTAACACATAGCCGCGCCCTTCGTTGCTTGGCAAAGCACCGTCTCCGATCAGAAAGGCCGCTGCGCGGCCGTGATCGGCGATGACCTTGACTGAGACGTCCTTTTCCGTCGAGGACCCATATTTGTATCCGGTAAGTTGCTCGATCTTCGCCATCATTGGGGCAAACAGGTCCGTGTCGTAATTTGACGGGACCTTCTGGATTACGGCGGCTATTCTCTCAAGTCCCATACCGGTGTCAATGCTGGGTCTGGGGAGAGGTTCGAGGGCGCCGTCCTCAAAGCGGTTAAACTGCATGAACACAAGGTTCCACAATTCCAGGTACCGGTCGCAGTCACATCCCGGCTTGCAGTCCGCCCTCCCGCATCCTATGCCCGGCCCCTGGTCGATGATGATCTCCGAGCATGGCCCGCAGGGACCGGTATCGCCCATGGCCCAGAAATTATCCTTTGTCGGAAATGCGAGAATTCGTTCCTCTGGAAGATATCGCGCCCAGAACCTGCGGGCTTCTTCGTCCGCTCCGAGGTTCATTTCCAGGTCGCCTTCGTGGATCGTGGCATAGAGCTTATCCTTGGGCAGGCCCATATCCACGGTCAGAAACTCCCATGCGAATCTTACCGCATCCTCTTTGAAATAATCGCCGAAGGAAAAATTCCCGAGCATTTCGAAAAAGGTATGGTGCCGCGCCGTGCGGCCGACGTTTTCGAGGTCGTTGTGCTTGCCGCCCGCGCGCATGCATTTCTGGCTGGTAGTTGCACGAGAATATGGCCGCTTTTCCTCGCCCAGGAAAGTCCTCTTGAACTGCACCATCCCAGCGTTGGTAAACAGAAGGGTGGGGTCGTCGTGAGGAATCACCGAAGAGCTTTTCACAATCGCATGTCCACGCGCATTGAAAAAATCGAGGAAGGCCTTTCGGATCTCGCTGGCTTTCATCAATACAATCTCCTGACTTTCCAAGGTATCTCTAATTATACCAAATCATTTTTTTCCGTGATCATCCACCCCGCTGCGCTCCCCATCCGTGGTTTAAATCTTTAAAAGACAAGGCACTGCTCTCCGGCTTCCGTCAGTCAGCCGAAACGATTGCAGCGCTGGCAACCGGTTTGAGATTACAAGCCTGACGAATTTTCGTCTCGATATCGGAGATGAGATCTGGATGGTCCCT
>Ga0181518_10005143_pt1 | contig 11421 bp, 8 predicted proteins | sample PEATcosm2014_Bin_28_FD_119751 | JGI IMG/M metagenome (GOLD analysis project Ga0181518, IMG submission 119751) | Peatland microbial communities from MTU Mesocosm Facility, Houghton, MI, USA - PEATcosm2014_Bin01_60_metaG | ecosystem: Environmental > Terrestrial > Soil > Wetlands > Peat | place... | reverse complement strand
CGTGCGCTGGAATTGCTCGGTGAGGCGCCGGGCACCTACGCCCGCGTATCTCCGCTCGAAGACATCAACCTGCATCAGTCCACCAACGACACGTACCCAACGGCGTTGAGGTTGGCCGCGGTGGTGGCCCTGCGTGAGTTGGAGGGACGCGTAGTTGGTTTGCAGGAGGCTTTCCAGACTGCTGAGAAGCGCTTCGCGCACGTCGTCAAGGTCGGCAGGACCCAATTGCAGGATGCCGTGCTGACGACCCTGGGGCGCGAGATGGGGGCGTATGCCGAGGCCATGAACCGTGACCGCTGGCGCATCTATAAGTGCGAGGAGCGTTTGCGCGTTGTCAATCTTGGTGGCACTGCCATTGGCACGGGGCTGGCCGCCCCGCGGCAGTTCATCTTCCGGGTGACCGACACCTTGCGCGAGCTTACCGGGATTGGTTTCGCCCGCGCGGAGAACCTGGTGGACGCCACGCAGAATGCGGATGTGTTTGTCGAGGTCTCCGGCATCCTCAAGGCCCACGCTGTTTCCCTGCTGAAGATCTGCGGTGATCTGCGGCTGCTGGCTTCTGGGCCAGAAGCCGGGTTGCGCGAAATCCGCCTGCCCGCCCGTCAGGCGGGCTCGTCTATCATGCCTGGCAAGGTAAACCCTGTCATTCCCGAGGCGGTCAGCCAGGTTGCCATGCTGGTAATGGGCCACGACGTGACCATCGCCTCCGCTTGCGCCGCCGGCAGTCTGGAGCTGAATCCTTTTCTGCCGCTGGTTGCCGCTTGCCTGCTCGAAAGTCTTGAACTGCTGGCTCGTGCCGACGACATCCTTTGCCGCCATTGCGTTTCGGGCCTGGAAGCCGACGAGGCGCGTTGCCGCGAGCACGTGCTGAATTCAACGGCTGCCGCGACTGCGTTGCTGCCGGCGATTGGCTATGAACGCGTATGCGAATTGGCGCGTTCGAGCGCTGACACGGGCCGCACTATCCGCGAGCTTGCAATCGATAAAGGCTGGGTGTCGGCGGCGGCATTTGATGAATTAATCAGCCCGGAAGCCGTTTGCCGGCTCGGCACGCCAGACCCACTGCGATTTATTGCCGACGATCGCAAGCAGGAGGCGAATGCATGACTGCTCCCGCGCCAAAGGGCCTGCGGCTGCATATTGCGCTCTTTGGAAGGCGCAACGTGGGCAAGTCGAGCCTGCTCAATGCGGTAACGCGTCAGCAGGTTTCGATTGTCTCACCCGTTGCCGGCACGACCACGGACCCGGTCGAGAAGCCGATGGAGCTGCTGCCATTGGGGCCGGTACTGTTTGTGGATACGGCCGGAATAGATGACACGGGAACGCTGGGCGAGCTGCGGGTGCAAAAGACGCGCCAAGTGCTTGAGCGGGCCGACCTGGGGGTGGTCGTGGCGGAAGCGGGCCAATGGGGGGAGTTCGAGGAGCAGCTATTGGAGGAACTCGCTGGAAGGAAGATCCCTGCCGTCGTAGTGTTTAATAAGGCGGACGTCGCCGATCCTGATCCTGTCCTCTGGGAGCAGTTGGGACAGCGGCAACTCCGGCGGGTACGCGTCAGCGCGCTGAAGGGAACCGGCATCGCTGAATTCCGGCAGGCGTTGCTTGAGGCCGCCCCCGAGGACTTTATCGATCATCCCACCCTTGTCGGCGACCTGGCTGGTCCGGGAGAAATGGCCGTTTTGGTGGTGCCGATTGACAAAGAAGCGCCGCGCGGGCGGTTGATCCTGCCCCAGGTACAGGCCATCCGCGATTTATTGGACAGTGATGCCTTTTGCCTGGTTGTCAAGGAACGCGAGTTGCGCAGCGCGCTGGAGCGGCTCAAGAGCCCTCCCCGGCTGGTGGTGACCGATTCGCAAGCCTTCTTGAAGGTTGCCGCCGACACCCCGCGCGAGGTGCCGTTGACTAGCTTCTCGATCTTAATGTCGCGGTTCAAAGGGGATTTGACAGCGCAGGTGCAGGGCGCGCTGGCGATTGAGAATCTGCGCGGCGGGGACCGCGTGCTGATCGTCGAGGCTTGCTCGCACCATCCGATCGGCGAAGACATCGGGCGGGTGAAGATTCCCCGGTGGCTGATCCAGTTTGTGGGTGGGCAGCTCCACTTCGAGCACGTGCAGGGACATGATTTCCCGCAGGACCTCTCGCCGTACCGCCTGGTGGTGCATTGCGGGGCCTGCATGTGGAATCGTCGCGAGATGCTCTCCCGGATTCTGCGCTGCCAGCGAGCCGGCGTGCCCATTACGAACTACGGGTTGGCCATCGCCTACAGCCTCGGCATCTTCGAGCGGGCGTTAAAGCCGTTCCCGGCGGCGCTGGAGCTTTGGCGCAATGCCGCGCGCAAGCCCATAGGCCGCTTGCCGGCGCCCGCTTGGAAACCAAGGGAAAGGAGCGTATGCCCGGCATGAACACGCCCCTCACGCTGAAAGACATTCTTGCCTGGCTTCACGAGGACAATCCTGAGCGGCTGAAGACGCTTTGGTCGTGGGCTGATGAGACCCGACGCCTCAACGTAGGCGACACGATCCATTTGCGCGGCCTGGTTGAGATCTCGAGCCGGTGCAGCCGCCAGTGCGCCTACTGCGGGTTGCGGGCGGGGAATCATTCGCTGACCCGTTACCGCATGAGCCCTGACGAGATATTGGTGTCAGCGCGCCAGGCGGTGGCTTATGGGTATGGCACAGTGGTGCTGCAGGCCGGGGAAGATTTCGGGCTGAGCTGCGAGTGGGTTGCGGAAGTTGTCAGGCAAATCAAATTCCAGACCCCGCTGGCGGTCACACTGAGCCTGGGCGAGCGGACTGAAGCCGAACTGGAGACTTGGCGCAACGCCGGAGCGGATCGCTACCTCCTGCGCTTTGAAACCTCGGACCCGGGGCTGTTCGAGCTGATTCACCCGCGTCGGGACCAGCACGCCGCGGGCCGCATTCCCTTGCTCCGCCACCTCAAGCAACTCGGATACGAAGTGGGCAGCGGGATCATGGTCGGCTTGCCGGGTCAGACCTATGAGAGCATCGCCCGCGACATTGATCTGTTTCGCGAGCTGGACTTGGACATGATCGGCATTGGGCCGTTCATTCCGCATCCGCAGACCCCGCTGGGCACTGGCGAACTGAAGCCCGCGGCCGCCCCCGGCCATCAGGCGCCCAATACCGAGTTGATGGTCTATAAAGCAGTGGCGCTCACGCGCCTGGTGCGTCCGGACGCCAACATTCCCAGCACTACCGCCCTGGCCACCATTAATAGGCGCAACGGACGGGAGCTGGGACTGCAGCGCGGCGCCAATGTGCTCATGCCGAATCTGACGCCGGTGAAATACCGGAAGCTTTACGAGATCTATCCGGCTAAAGCCTGCATCGAAGAGAATGGCACTGCCTGCAATGGTTGCCTGCGGACGCGGATCAGAGCGATCGGGCGGCAGATCGCCCGCGGGCCGGGCGGAAGGAAGCGGCGCGTGCCGGAGGTGGAGGTCGCATGTTAGACCGCGGCTCACAAGTAGCGGGACACGCAGGGCGAAATCCGAAAACCGAGATCCGAAAGCCGAAGGAAATCCGAAAGGCGAAATCCGAATCGGGGTTGGGCAGTCCCCATGCGGGCCGACCACCCGAGGGATATCCTCACCTGACGTTGCTGGCGAATTCAGCCCCGCACGTCTGCTTAGAGCCGAATTCGGCCTTCGGATTTCGGCCTTCCTTCGGCTTTCGGATTTCGGGCTTCGGATTTGGTCCAGCAACCGGCAGTGCCTCAACCCGCCTGAGCAAAGAATGTCACACCTATGTCGCCTGAATCTCTAAATTCCATCATGATCTGCATGGGCAGTTCGTGTTTTTCGCGCGGCAACAACCGTAACATTGAGGTCATTCAAGAGTACCTCGGTTCTCAATCCCTTCCGGCGGGGGTCGAGCTGACCGGCCACTTATGCGAAGGCCACTGCAAGGCGGGGCCGAACGTCACCATCAACGGCAAGATGTATCACGAGGTGGACCCCATCGTGATCATTGGCCTCCTCAACCATTACAGTCGGCGGCGCGAGGGATGAATTTCCCGTGAACTTCCTGAATCCCATCTACACGGAAAAGCGCGAATGCCAGGATTGCTACAAGTGCGTTCGCCATTGCCCCGTCAAGGCCATCAAAGTGGAGAGCGGTTACGCCTCGGTGGTGCCGGAGCTTTGCATCTTGTGCGGACACTGCGTGGAGGTGTGCCCGAACGCGGCCAAGCGAGTGCGGGACGATCTGCCGCAAGCGCGGCAAATGCTGGCTACGAAGCCGCGCGTGCTGGTGTCGCTGGCTCCCTCGTATGTCAGTGAGTTTCCCGGACTGACCGCGGGGCAGCTCATTCGAGCGTTCAAACGGCTCGGCTTCTTCGGCGTGTCCGAGACGGCCCTGGGCGCACAACAGGTTTCCGCGCAGGCAGCCGCGGCCCTGGCGGAGGGTGGCGGGCGGGTACTCTATTCTTCGGCCTGCCCCACGGTGGTCAGCTACCTGCAAAAGCATCGGCCCGCCGATTCACAATTCCTCACTGGCTTGCTTTCGCCGTTGCTGACGCACTGCAAGATGCTGCGCCAGCACTTCGGGCAGGACATTGGGGTCGTGTTTGTTGGACCGTGCATCGCCAAGAAGCTCGAAGCCGCCCAGCACCCGGACTTGCTCGACGTAGCGCTCACCTTCGACGATTTGCGCCGTTGGCTGGCCCAGGAGAAGATCGCGCCGGAGATGCTGGTGCCCGAGGGCGGGGATGACTTCGTTCCGGAGGCCTCCGCGGAAGGCGCCTGGTACCCGGTGGACGGAGGCATGATCGCCGGGATGAAATCCCTCTGCGCGGTGAATGACTGTTCGTTCATGGCCTTCTCCGGCATCAATGCCATCCAGAAGGCCATCGAAGGGCTGGGCACCCAACCGGCGGACGGGACCCTCTTCCTCGAGTTGCTCGCCTGCGAAGGCGGCTGTGTGAATGGTCCCCGGACGGCCAAACGCCACGGCACCGCCGCCAAGCGCCGCCGGGTGCTTCGACCCGTGGCAGCGCCCGTGCCCCTGTTCCCGCGGCATTCCAGCCTGGACATCCAATCTACGTTCGCCGTGGCGCCCCAGCCGTTGCTCAAGTTCTCCGATGCGCAAATCCGTGAAGCCCTGCGGGCGGTGGGAAAGCTGACGCGCGACGACGAGCTGGACTGCGGAGGTTGCGGTTACAATTCCTGCCGCGAGTTCGCCGGGGCGCTAATCCAACAGAAGGCAGAACGCTCGATGTGCGTCACCTACATGCGCAAGCTGGCGTTGAAGAAGGCAAACGCGCTCATCCAGAAGATGCCCTCGGCCGTCGTGATCATCAATGACGCGATGCGCATTATTGAATACAACGCGGCCTTCGCGGCGATGTTCGCCGGGGGCGCTGTGCCGGCTGGCTCGCCACCGGTGAGCGCCTCCCTGGAAGGCGTGATGCTGAGCGAGGTCATGCCGTTCGCGAACCTGTTCCACGCAGTGCTGAAGAGTGGCGAGGACATTCTGGATCGGGATCTCCGCTACCAGAAGACTATCCTGCACGCGGGGATCTTCACCATTGAAAAGCACTGCGTCGTAGGCGGCATCCTGCAAGACATCACGGAGCCGGCGGTCCGCAAGGCGGAGGTGATCCGCAAAGCGCAGGAGGTCATCCAACGCAGCCTGCAGACCACCCAAACCATCGCCTGCCTGCTGGGTGAGAGCGCCGCCGAATCCGAGATCACGCTCAACTCGATCATCGAGTCCTTTTCGCCCGCCAAACTGGAGGAGCCCAAGCATGAGAACGATTGGCGAAAGCTTTATCGACGTTGACTCCTCCCAGCGCGCCAAGACCGGCCAGGTGGTCACGGGCGATGTCTTCCTCTCGCGCCGCATCAAGCCTGAGGGCCGAATCATTTCCATTCTGTCGGACGGACTGGGCAGTGGGGTCAAGGCCAGCGTGCTGGCGAACCTGACGGCCACGATGGCGTTGCGCTACACCTCAGCGTTTGTGGATGTCCGCAAGAGCGCGGGAACGATCATGGACACCCTGCCCATCTGCGAGGTGCGCAAAATCAGCTACTCCACGTTCACTATCGTGGATCTGGACGAGCAGGGCCACGCCCGGGCGATTGAGCACGGCAACCCCGCCCTGGTGCTGATGCGCGGCCAGACGGCGCTGCCGCTGGAGCGGGTGGACATCACGTTGGACAATTGGAAAGACCGCACGATCCGCTACAGCGAATTTGAGGTCCAACTAGGCGACCGGATTGTCTGCGCTTCCGACGGCGTCAGCCAGTCGGGGTTGGGCCGCAAGGGCTTTCCGCTCGGCTGGGGCAGCGACAATTTCGTGCGCTTCCTGTCACAGCAGGTTGGGCAGGAGCCCGAGATTTCCTCGCAGGAACTGGCCCGCAAAGTCGTCGCCGAGGCCCTGGTCAATGACGGCGGGGCCGCCAAGGACGACATCACTTGCGGCGTGGTCTATTACCGCCACCCGCGCCGGCTCCTGGTGATCACCGGGCCGCCGTTCAGCAAAGAGCGTGACGAGGAATTGGCCGAGATGGCCGCGTCATTCCCGGGGCGCAAGGCCATTTGTGGCGGGACCACCGCGAATATCATCTCGCGCCTGCTCAACCGGCCCGTCCGCGCCTGCCTGACGAAGCTCGATCCGGAGATTCCCCCGCCCGCGATTATGGAGGGCGTGGACCTGATCACCGAAGGCACCATGACCCTGGCGCGCGTGGCGGGGATGCTGGAGCGCGGTACCCAGGAACAATGGCCCGATAACGCGGCGCGCGATCTGATGGCGCTCATGCTTCAGAGCGATGTTGTCGAATTCGTGGTCGGCACCCGCATCAACGAAGCCCACCAGGACCCGAACGTACCCGTCGAACTCGATCTGCGCCGCAACATCATCCGCCGCATCGTCGGTCTGCTTGAAGCAAAATACCTCAAGGAATGCTGGATTCAGTTTCTATGAGACGCACATGATGGATCGGCAAATCTCGGGTCAGGGTACTTTAGCGTTTCTATCTCTCAACGCGTTGTGCCACCATCGACCGAATGACCGCGTACGCGCTGACGATCTTCACTGGGGCATTCCTGCTGTTCCAGGTGCAGCCTCTCATCGGGAAGTACATCCTGCCGTGGTTTGGCGGCGGGCCGGGGGTCTGGACGACGTGCATGCTTTTCTTTCAGGTGTTGCTGCTGGGCGGTTATGCTTACGCGCACTTCACCTCGCGGTGGCTCAGGCCTCGAGCGCAGGCCGTCGTGCATTTCGTCCTGCTGGCCGCCGCCCTGGCGCTGCTGCCCATCACGCCGAGTGACTCCTGGAAACCGCACGGCGGAAGCAACCCCACGTTGCAGATCCTCGCGCTGCTGGCCGTCAGTCTCGGCCTGCCGTATTTCGTCCTTTCCACCACCGGGCCGCTTATCCAGCAGTGGTTCAGCCGCGCCCGGCCCGGCGTATCGCCTTACCGGCTCTATGCGCTCTCGAATGTCGGCTCGCTGCTGGCGCTCGTCAGCTACCCCTTCTTCTTCGAGACCCATTTCACCCGCAAGGCGCAAGCGGGGCTGTGGGCGTGGGGGTTGGTGGCCTATGTCCTCTGCTGTGGGTTCTGCGCGGTGAGATTGTGGAAGCTCGAAGGGCGAAGGCAGAAGGAAGAAGGAAGAATGCAGAAGGCCGAAGCCAGCGTGGCGGAACAGGCGCCAGATGCGACGGCGGCGACTCTCAACCCTCAACCCTCAACCCTCAACTACCTCCTCTGGCTGCTGCTCCCCGCCTGCGCGTCGGTGCTGCTGCTGGCGACGACCAACAAGCTTTGCCAGGACGTGGCGGTGATTCCCTTTCTGTGGGTGGTGCCGCTGGCGCTTTACTTGTTGAGCTTCATTATCTGCTTCGACAGCCCGCGCTGGTATGTGCGCTTCCCTTTCACGCTCGCGCTCGTCGCCGCCCTGAGCGGCTTATGCTGGGCGCTGTATAACGGGGCGGACCTGTCGCTGTCCAGGCAGGTGGCCCTCTATTGCGGCGGGCTGTTTGTCTGCTGCATGGTCTGCCACGGTGCGCTTTACCGGCTGAAGCCTGATCCGCGTCAACTCACCGGGTTCTACTTGATGATCGCCGCCGGCGGCGCTCTGGGTGGGATGTTCGTGGCCATCGCCGCGCCGCTGCTGTTCACGGATTATTACGAGCTGCACTGGGGCCTTTTCCTTTGCGGGCTCTTGTTCCTGGTCGTCTGTGCCACCGACCGGCCTGCCTCCCGCTCGGTCCTCGAACCGGGACCCCCGCACGCGAACCCATCCTGGCGCTGGATGGCTTGCGCGCTGGCTCTCCTCGTGTTCGGCGGACTCGACCAATTCATCGCCTGGCTGCCTGCTCACACCAAGGCTCTGTCGAAAGGCTACTTCACCGGACTTCGTGTCGGTATGTGGGCGCTCGTGGTACTCGGGGTTGCCTCCTGGATCGCGCGGCGGAAGTTCAGAAGCTTCCAGTACTGGCACTTCCTGACTTGCGCCTGGCTGTCCCTGGGCATGGCTGCGCTCGGAGTGACTCTGTGGATGCAATCGCGAGACGCCGGCAGCGAGCGGGTTTACCGGTCGCGCAATTTCTACGGCGTGCTGACGGTCTATGAGCACGAGAAGAATCAGCCGTTGTCGCACTATTTCCTCTTGCAGCACGGGCGGATCACGCACGGCCTGCAGTTCGCTGACCCCGTGCAGGCCACCTGGCCGATCAGCTATTACGGGAAGGACAGCGGCATCGGACTGGCGGTGGACGCGCTGCCGACCGGGCAACGGCGCATCGGCGTGGTGGGGCTAGGGACCGGCACGATGGCGGCATTTGGCCAGGCCGGCGATTACCTGCGATTTTACGAGATCAACCCCCAAGTGCATGCCGTGGCGACTTCATGGTTCAGCTACCTCCCCAAGTGTCCGGGTAATGTCGAAGTCGCCCCCGGAGACGCCCGTCTTTCGCTGGAGCGCGAGCCGCCGCAACACTTCGACCTGCTGGTGCTTGATGCCTTCAGCGGCGACGCCATCCCGGTCCATCTCCTGACGAAGGAAGCGTTCGAAACCTACGAGCGTCACCTCAATACCAATGCCATCATCGCCGTCCACATCTCCAACCATTACCTCAACCTCGAGCCGGTCGTCATCAACCTCGCCCGCCAGTTCGGCTATAAGCTGGCGTCTATTGATTATGAGGAAGCTGAAGACGAGTGGTGGCTTTATGGCTCGACCTGGGTTCTGCTATCGCGCAGCGCGCAGGTCATCAACCGCCCCGCGATCCGTGACGCGGCCAGCGTCGTCAACACCAACTCCACCAAAGTCCCCCTCTGGACCGACGACTTCGCCAGCCTGTTCCAAATCCTCCGCTAGCGAACGCCTCCATCAAGGGGCGGGCCGTCTCTTCAGCCCGCCCCCGTTAGCATAATCAATCGACCGTGATCTTGCGGGGCTTGACCCTCTCAGACTTCGGCAGCGTAAGGGTCAGGACCCCCTGGTCCATCTTGGCGCTAATCTTGGCCGTGTCGATGGCCGGGTCGAGGTCAAACACCCGCCGGTAATCCGCCAGGGCCCGTTCACGGAACAGCGGTACGCCCGCCACCGCTTCGTTTTGGCGGTGCCCGACGAGGGTGATTTCATTGCCCTCAAGCATAATTTCCAGGCCTTGCTTGTTCACGCCGGGCATCTCCGCCTCCAGCACATAACCGTCTTTCGTCTCGAAGATGTTTACTTCGGGGGCGACGAACTCCCGCTCTTTCCGGCCGTCCGTAGCCGGCCTTTGTTCGGTTTGAATCGTTGCTTTCATGTCATCATCCTTTCTTCAATGCGTTGCCGGCGAGTACGTCCGCCGCGGCAACAGCTCAACTCACGTTTACGTCGATCTGTTTCGGCTTCGCTTCCTCGGTCTTCGGCAGCGTGACGGTCAGGATGCCGTCTTTGTACTGCGCCTTCACCTTGTCGGCCGCCACCGGGGTCGGCAGCGCCACTGTGCGCTGGAACCGTCCGAAGAACCGCTCTGCGCGATACACGTCGGCGGTCTCGTGCTTCTGTTCGCTCTTGCGCTCGCCGGAAATGCTGAGGCTTCCTTCATGGAGCGATACGTCGATATCCTCCCGTTTCATCCCGGGCAGTTCCATTTTGACGAACAAGTTGTCCTTGTCCTCATAGAGATCGAGCGCTGGAGTCCAGCCGCTCAGCAGATTCGAGGTGTGAGCCCATTCGGTCAAAGGCGACTCGAATAAGCGGTCGATTTCATCCCGTATGTCCGTCAGCCGCCCGAATCCGGGCCACGTCGATAATTCCGGTCTTTGCCATCTTGTCAGACTATTCATGTTATTGTCCTTTCGTTTACGCATTTGATTGCAAGTTAGGTCATAGCTTTGAATATGCCATGATGGGTGAATACTAGTAAGATGCTAATAATAAACTACTTACGACTAAATACACTGGCTTAAGCGGTAGTTATAGTGAGCCAATATGGCACACTATAGGATCTGTGTGGCACAGCAAATGTGCCAATATGGCGCTATTCAACCCCTCTCCGCAGCAGGGTACAAAAAGAACGTGGCGGCAAACGCGCGCCACGTTTTCTTAACGAATCCGTCTCTAGGGTTACGTGCTAATCAAATGCATGACCCGCGCAGCAGAGGACATTTCGCACCTTGTGCCGGACCAAGTCTTTTACCCTCGCCCGGGCCGGGCCGAGATACTTGCGCGGGTCGAACTCCTTCGGGTTCTCCGCGAATGCCTTACGGATGGCCGCCGTCATCGCCAGGCGCAGGTCCGTATCGATATTGACCTTGGTGCAGCCAGTGCGACGGGCGACCTCGATGTCCGCCTCCGGCACGCCTGCGGCGTCCGTGCCCAGCTTGCCGCCGTACTTGTTGATTTCCTCCACCAGATCCTTGGGGACGCTCGAAGCCCCGTGCAGCACCAACGGATAATCACCCAGACCCGCGTCCATCAACGCCTGCTTGATCGCCTTGAGCCGTTCGAGGTCGAGGTGCTGTTCGCCTTTAAACTTATACGCGCCGTGCGAGTTGCCGATGGCGATCGCCAGCGAATCCACCCCGGACTGCTTCACGAATTCGACCGCCTGCTCGGGGTTGGTATAGCGCCCTTCCTTTGAGTGCTGGCCCCCTTCTTCGCCCTCATCAAACTGTGCCCCGATCAGGCAGCCCAGTTCGCCTTCCACGACGGCATTATGCTTGTGCGCGTAATCCACTACCTTGCGGCAGACCTCGACGTTCTTCTCGAACGGATCGTGGCTGGCGTCGATCATGACGCTGGTGAACCCCTCGTCCACGCAGTCCTTGCACAGCTCGAAAGAATCCCCGTGGTCGAGGTGGACCGCGATGGGAATATTGGAAAGGCTGACCGCTGCTTCGATTAGCTTCTTCAGATACACGGGGTTGGCGTATTGGCGCGCGCCCTTGGAGATCTGGAGCAT
>Ga0181518_10005142_pt1 | contig 11422 bp, 6 predicted proteins | sample PEATcosm2014_Bin_28_FD_119751 | JGI IMG/M metagenome (GOLD analysis project Ga0181518, IMG submission 119751) | Peatland microbial communities from MTU Mesocosm Facility, Houghton, MI, USA - PEATcosm2014_Bin01_60_metaG | ecosystem: Environmental > Terrestrial > Soil > Wetlands > Peat | place... | reverse complement strand
CGATTGCGACAGGTTGTTCGGCGCAATGACGAATCGAGAGTTATTCCCGTTCCGGTTGACCAGTGATTCGCCTTCGTAGTTGTAGCCGTTTTCCGGCAAGCCGTGGCTGACCCAGCCCACACCGATGTCATACGCGCCGTAAATGGTGATGCCGTGCCAGGTCAGCGGGCACGCGGTGGCGACGAACTCCTGGAAGCTCGCACAGGCTTCGGGTGTCGGTGCAGCAGCCGGAGCTGCTTCGGCGATTGGAAGATCTGCGGCACGCGCCGCATGATTCAAAACCCAATTTGAAGCAAGCGCCGCAAGGGCGCACCACCAGACAGATCGAGTGACTACAACGGCCAGGACTGCCTTTGTCACGGTTATGTTTCTCCCTGCTGCCGGCCGCCGCTATTAAATAGCGTTATACTCTACCATATATAGCGCTTGCAAGATGATTTACATGGACCATGGATGGTTTCGTCGTTCGATTCAGGATCGATTTCGCGGAACGTGGCTGTCGGTAGATGATCTGAACAGTTCTGATGCCAGAACGGCTTGACGATGGGGACTGCCTTGCCTTCAGCGGGCGAGCGGATGCAAGGCGACCGCTCAGAGCATGCGTCGCTTGGCGACGTCGGTCGGCGTGACCGTACCCTGCTTTCCTCCGAAATGCGCCACCACGTAATTGGCGAGCGCCGCTATTTCCACGTCTGAATAGGCATCGCCGAACGCGGGCATGTAGACATCTGTGTCGTTCACCCGCATCTTGACGCCCTGCAGGATGATCTGCGTCACATTGATCGCACGGGTATCGTTGACGCCGCGAGTGCCCGCGAGGGACGCATATTGGCTTTGTCGGCCTTGTCCGGTCCATTGATGGCAACTCGCGCAGGCTCCCGCGAACAACTTGAGGCCCTGCGACTCGGCACGAAGCTCATCGGGCGCAGGCAAAACGGCATTCGACGCGGCAAGCGCGGGCGGTTGCGCACCGACTTCGACGGGATATTTCCCTCGGTGCGCCGGTACCGTTCGCAAAAAGCTGGCCAGTGCGGCTGCGTCGCCCGCCTTGAGGAATTGAAGGCTGTGTGCGACCGCTTCGCCCATGGGGCCCGAGGCCGTGGCGCGTCCGCGGGCGTGGCCCGTGGTGAGATACGTGACGATATCCGAGTCCGACCAGGAGCCGATCCCCTGTTTGACGTCGGAGGTGATGTTGTAGGCGCGCCAGCCTTGGAGCTCCTCGCCGGCGAGCTCACGGCCATGCTCTATCCCGAAGCCAAAGTTGCGCGGCGTGTGACATTCGGCGCAATGGCCGAGCGCGGTGGCAAGATATGCCCCGCTATTCCACTGCGCCGGCTTCGCAGGGTCTGCCGCAAAGCGTTGGCTCTTGAAAAATGCCGCGTTCCAAAAAACCATCGCCCAGCGCTGATTGAACGGGAAGCTCAGCTCATTGGTCCGGTTGGGCTCTGAGATAGCGGGAAGCGTTGAGAGGTAGGCCTTGATCGCGAGCACGTCGCTGCGGCTCAGCTGAGTGTAAGAGGTATAGGGAAACGCGGGATAGAGGTGTTGGCCATCCCTGCGCACGCCCTCGCGCACGGCGCGCACGAACTCCTCGTCGCTGTAGGCGCCGATTCCGGTTTGCGCGTCGGGTGTGATGTTGCTGGAGTAGATCGTGCCAAAGGGCAGGCTGAAGGCGACACCGCCGGCAAAGGGCTTGCCGGAATCCGGCACCGTGTGACAGGCGATGCAGTCGGCTGCCTTGGTAAGATACTCGCCGCGCGCCACGCTATCCGCATCGGCGGGCGCCCCGGCGATCGCCGGGGCCGTTCCCGCGGCGGGATCGGTGCGGTTCAAGATGGGTACAGCGATCGCGCCGATCACGATCAACACTACGACGATTTTCACCAGGCGCTTCATAGGTTCACCGTAACTTGATGGTGGCCGTGCCCCGAGTCCGCGACGACGGATCTGAGGGCCTCGGCATTTTCGACCAACTGGCTGCGGTCTATGGGCAGAGAGCGCAAGCGCACGCCGGTGGCCGCAAAGATAGCATTGCCGAGAGCGGGCGCAGCGATCGAAGTGCCCAATTCGCCGATGCCCCCCGGCGCCTCCTTGCTCTCCACCCGATACACCTCCATGGTGGGCACCTCGTTCATGCGCAGGTTCCGGTAGTCATGAAAGTTGCTCTGCTCCACGGCACCGCCCTTCAGGGTGATGGCGCTGTAGAGCGCGGCGCTCAGGCCGAACAGCACCCCGCCCTGCATCTGCGCCTCGACGGAACTCGGATTGATGGCGATGCCGCAATCGACCGCGACGACGGCGCGGCGCAATCGCACCTCTCCCTGCGGTGTGACCTGCGTTTCCACGATCAGGCATATATGGCTGCCGAAGGGTGAGCCCAACGCCACGCCGCGCCCCACCCGTGGCGGCAGCGAGCCTTGTCCCCAGCCGATCTTCTCGGCCGCGAGATTGAGAACCGCAAGGCCGCGCGAATTTTCCGCGAGCAAGGAGCGCCGATACTCGACAGGGTCCTTGCCGGCCGCATGCGCGAGCTCATCCATGAAGCTCTCGATGACGAAAAGATTGTGCGTCGGCCCGACGCCCCGCCACCACCCGATGTGGAGGCCGCGTGGCATGTCGTGCCGGACCCAATCGACGTGACAATTGGGGATGGCGTAAGGAGTCTCGGCCGCGCAATCGATCACATCGTCATCCAGGCCTTCCTTACTCATCCCTTCCGGCAGCCAACGGGCGAGGACCGTGCCGCTCGTGATGTGATCGCTGTACCATAACGGTCGGCCGTCCTTCGCGAGCAGGGCGGAGATTCGGTCGTAGTACATCGGCCTCACCAGATCGTGGCGGATGTCTTCCTCGCGCGTCCAGATCACCTTGAGCGGGTACTTGACCTGCTTTGCAAACAGAACGGCCTGCTCGACCGAGTCGGTCTCCAACCGGCGACCAAACCCGCCGCCGATATAGTGGTTGTGGACAATGACCTTGCTCTCGGGCAGCCCGGTAATCTTGGCCGCGACGTTCACGCATCGCACCGGAACCTGGGTGCCCACCCAGATCTCGCATCGGTCGGGTGTGACGTGCACGGTGGCATTGAGCGGCTCCATGGGCGCATGCGCGAGCAGCGGGAGCTGATACAGCGCTTCAACGGTCTTGCCCTCGTCGGGTTTCTTGCCTTGTTGCCGGCCGATGATGGTGGCGCCGGTACGCGAGCGCTCGGCCAGCGCCTCGGTGAGCATGGCCGTGGTGAGCTGCGCATTCTCTCCCAGGTCCCACTGGATGCCGAGCGCATCGAGGCCCTGCTTCGCCGCCCAGAAGTGATCGCCGACGACCGCGACCGCATTGCCGATCTTGACGACCTCGACGAATCCCGGCACGGCGCGCGCGCGCGCGTCGTCGACCGAGACCAATTTGCCGCCTCGCGTGGGGCATGCTTTGACGGTCGCGATCTTCATGCCCGGCACCTTCGCATCGATACCGAACTGTGTCGCACCCACGACCTTATCGGGGGAATCGATCCGCCGCAGAGGCTTACCGATCAGCGTGAACGTCGCCGGGTCCTTGAGTGCGACCTTCGGCGGTATCGGTAGCGCACCTGCCGCCTTTGCCAGCGCGCCGAATGCGAGCTTGCGTCCGCTCGCGGCGTGGACCACGACGCCGCGCTCGACTGTGCAGCTCGCGGCGTCGACCCGCCAGCGGTTCGCGGCAGCGGTCACGAGCATGGTGCGCGCCACGGCACCCGCCTCGCGTAGAACTGCCCACTGATCTCGGGTGCTGGTCGAGCCGCCGGTGGCTTGCTCGCCCAGCAGGGGAATCGCATAGAGCTCCAGGTTGGGTGGTGCGTGCTCGACTTTGATTTGATCCATGCCGACACCGAGCTCCTCCGCCAACATGGTGCAGGCACCTGTATATATGCCTTGCCCCATTTCGACGTTGGGCATCACCAAGCGCACCGGACCTTCGGCGTCGATGCGAATGAATGCATTGGGCGCGAACGCGGGATTGCCGTCGGCGCTCGCCGCAGCGCCATCGCCGGACTGAGGGCGCGCGTTGATGAACGCTCGCGCTCTGCCTCCTGCTCCGAGCCAGACAAACGCGAGCGACAATCCGCCGAGCTTCACCGCGCGGCGCCGTTGGAGATCGACGGCCGGGCCGTTCACGTGGCACCCGCGGGAATTGTTTGTAGCACGTCCGCTTTGCCGGAGGCCGCCTGCTTGATGGCGGCGCGGATGCGCACGTACGTCGCGCAGCGGCAGATGTTGCCGGACATGGCCGCGTTGATGTCGTCGTCGGTTGGATTCCCGATCTGCGCGAGCAGGGCGGCGGCCGACATGATCTGGCCGGATTGACAGTATCCGCATTGCACGACGTCCACGTCGAGCCATGCGTTCTGCACTTTTTTCCCGCTCGGCGTCGCGCCTACGCCCTCAATGGTGGTAACTGACCGGGCGCCGACCGTGCCTACCGGCAGCACACAGGAACGGACGGCCTGGCCGTCCAGGTGGACCGTGCATGCCCCGCACTGCGCGATGCCGCAACCGAACTTTGTGCCCATGAGCCCGATCACGTCGCGTAAGACCCAGAGCAAGGGCATGTCGGCCGGAACGTCCACCGAATGCTTTTCACCGTTGATGCTCAACACGTACATTTTTTTGTCTCCTTATGAGCGGGATCCGGAGCGGCATATGCGGCGATGACACGATGCTTGCGCGCGATTTTGCTCCAATTGCCGCGAAAAGCGAAGACATCGCCACGAGGCCGGCAGCCAATCGGAGGTGGCCGACAGCAGCAAGTCGCGATCCGATGCCCGGCAGCCCTCGGCATCCGGCAAGTGTCGACCCCCACACCAGACAACGCCGACCGGCGGCTTGGTGGCGTCGGAAGGTCCGATCTGGCACGCTGGCCGCAGCAGGTTCCTGCAGCGCAGGGAGCGGCGGCCGTCGCGCGGCTCGCGTCGCATCTCGAGCGCCTCATGCGTTCTCGGAGGTCCGTGATTAGCATTCGCGATCAATCGCCACCGACGAACGCTGCGGCGGCACGGTCGCTGGAGATAGGGCACCGATACACGGTCATCGGCTGGCCCATCGCGCAGCAGGGCCGTAAGCTCCACGCCGCCACGGCGATCTTCGACGCCACAGGCAAAGTGCAGGCGCGCTCGCGGCAACTCTGGCTGATTCCGCGAGGTTGATTGGGCTAGACCAAGTACAATCGCCGCAAGCACGGCGGCTTTCGTTTAGGAACGACGATGGTGCCGACAGAGAAAAGTCCGATGTGATTCGAGGTTTTTATGGATCGCTTCACCATTTCACTCGATGAAAAACTAGCAACCGCGTTCGACGAGTTGATCAAGGAGCGCGGGTACGCCACGCGCAGCGAGGCGGTGCGCGACATCCTGCGCGCTCATTTGCAGCAAAATCGCGTGCAGCGTGCGAGCAAAGGCTCCTGCGTCGCGAACGTGTCTTACGTCTATAACCACCACGAGCGGGAGTTATCCGAGCGCCTGCTCTCTATCCAGCACACGCATCATGATTTAACAATCTCAACCATGCATGCTCATCTAGACCATGATCAATGTCTCGAGAGCGTGATGCTCAAAGGGACCGTTCAGCGGGTGCGGGAGTTTGCAGAAGCGATCATTGCCGAACGCGGCGTGCGCCACGGGCAGATCAACCTGATCAGCGCCGAGTTGAGCGAGTCGCATCGGCACGGCGGAACCGTTCACCGCCATCTGAAGCCGCACTTGTAGTTTATCTCGTTGCTTCAAAAATACTGCACTGCAGCAGATGGTTCGCAGTATCGTTGATCAGTAAGAAGAAAATACATAATCCCTTATCAATTATGTGATATTTCAAAGATCGCTTACTCACGCTTCCAGTTGGGGGCTGTCATCGTAAAAGCAAAGTGACAACTACGGCGTGAGGGGACCAAGGATGAAAGTGTCGAGCACACATGGGGCCATCGCGAGCACCCTAATGATGTGTGGCGCCGCTTCTCCCGCACATGCGGATCAGGCCGTCGCAGCGGACATGGGCGCCAATGCGGCGGCCACGACGGACTCCGCTTCGTGGTCACTTCAAGAAATCACGGTTACGGCCCAGCGTCTGGAGCTGCTGGGAACCGCCTCGACCGCCAGCGAGGGGGTGATCTCGGATCAGGAGTTGCAGCTGACACCGCAATACCGCCCGGGTCAGTTGCTGGAAACCGTGCCTGGCTTGATCGCGACCCTGCATAGCGGCGAGGGCAAAGCAAATCAGTATCTGATGCGCGGTTACAACTTGGATCACGGCACGGATCTTGAGACCTACGTCGACGGAATGCCGATCAACCAGCCGACCCATGCGCACGGTCAAGGGTATACCGACCTTAATTTCATGATCCCGGAGCTTGCCGATCAACTCACCTATACCAAGGGCCCTTACTACGCCAATGTAGGGGACTTCGGTGCGATCGGTTCGGTGCGCGTCAACTATCGGGACACGATTCCGGATCAGGTGTCAACGACCGTTGGCACGCTAAATTTTCAGCGCATGTTCGCCGCGGGCACGGAAGCGGTTGGCGATGGACGCTTGTTGGCTGCCGTGGAAGCGCAGCACTACGACGGCCCCTTCGTGACACCGGATGATGCGCGCAAGGAGAACCTGGTCCTGCGCTACAGCCAGGGCGATGACAAAAACGGCTATTCAGTCACCGCCATGGTGTATCACCAGCTGTGGGCCAACACCACCGACATTCCGATTCGTGCCATTACCGAAGGCTTGGTCCCCAATCGCTTCGGCACGCTCAATCCGACCGACGGCGGGCGGGCGTGGCGCTCGAGCCTGTCGTTCAATGATTATGCAGCCATCGGTGGCGGACAATTGACCGCCAGCGCGTTCTTCATCGACAACCAGCTGCATTTGTGGAATGACTTCACGCAGTTCCTGGTCGATCCCGTCCATGGCGATCAGGAAGACCAGTTCGAGAATCGCCGCGCATTCGGCGGTCAGGCCAATTACACGCTGCCGGTCCCGCTGGGAACCATTCCGAACGAGATTTCCGTCGGGGCCCTGACGCGCGACGACATACTGTACGTCGGACGCCTGCCGAGCGAGGGTCAAGTGCCGCTGCCGGTGACGGATGATCCGCCGTCCCACTCCGACTTAGATCAGGTGTACCTGTTCGCCGGGGCGGTCTGGGTGCAGTCGACCACCCACTGGACCTCCAACTTTCGCAGCGCCCTCGGTTTGCGCGTTGACTATCAACATGGCACCGACGTCGATTACCTCGCGGCACTGCACGAGCAGGCTGGGCCTGGATATACCGGATACACCAATGGCGGCACCGATCAGCAAGCGCTGGTCCAGCCGAAAGGGAGCCTCATCTATTCACCAACCGGCACGCTCGAATTCTATTTGAGCGCAGGCCGTGGGTTTCACAGCGCCGATCTGCGCGGGGTGAATCAGGACACGAGCGTGGATTTAGGGTTACCCCACACGCCGCTGCTTGCATTGCAGGAAGGTCAAGAGGTCGGCGTTCGCGCAGCGCCGCTGCCCAATCTTGCCTTTACCTTCGCGTACTACAATCTGTGGCAGCAATCCGAGACCATCATCGACCCGGACGTGGGACAAGACTCAGCCGGCCCTCCGAGCCGCCGCTACGGGTATGAGATCAACGTGACCTACCAGATCAACCGCTGGCTTGAGTTCTACGGCAGCTACTCGGGCGACCACAGCCACTTCACCCGCCCCTTCGACGACGGTACGGGACATCTGGGCGAGTACATCACGGACGCGCCGCTTGCAGCTGGGGCTCTGTCACTGTATCTGACGAATCTCGGTCCCTGGAGCGGTGGATTGAATTTTCGGTATCTCGGCAACTATCCGCTTTCCTCCGGACCTTGTGTCGATTCGGCCGCAGAGCACGACTTCGGGACTTCATGCGCCGACTCCCCGACCAAAGCCGCGCTTGCCCAGGTCGACGGCAAGGGCTTCGGGCAGGTGAACCTCAACGTGAATTACGCGCTGGCGTCGGGCTGGAGCGCCTCTCTCGGCATCTATAATATTTTCAACACCCATGCATACGCGGCTGAGTTCTGGTATGTCGGTCGGCTGCAAGGAGAGCCGGCTGCCGGTGTCGCCGATGTCCACGAACATCCGCTCGAGCCCATCATGGCGCGCTTTACGATCTCCAAACGATTCTGAGGCCGCGCTGGCCGGTCATCGCATTTTTGCCCGCTGATATCTGCCCTTCGCGACCGTCGGCAAGGCGGTCGACACTTGCCGGATGGCGGGCCGATTGGCAAGTGGCCTTTTTTAATCTCCGAACTCGGTTGATGCGCGTTTCTACAAGCTTAGAAAAATGGGTGTAAGTGGTTGTTATGTAACATTACTTGTGCAGCGACTCGTCAATTTGCCCACCGTTAGGCTCCGCGATTCCTGCTGGCGCATTTGCGATGTTTCAACTGTAATGAAACCGTAACCCGCTGACATTACCGCACGAGATGCCGGTTCCAGAATCGCGTTTGAGGCGTCGCTGCGCAGACACAGGTCGGCGCGTGACACGATGGATACGCAGGCGCGCCTGGCGATCCGCCAGCCCGGCAAGTGCAGGATCAAAACAGTTTGGACATCGTGATATACGAAGAAGACTCTCTCACGCGCGCTTTGCTGCAGGAGTGGCTGGGCCAAGAAGGATATCGTGTCCGCGCCGGCCGGCCGCACGACCCCACCCTTGATTGTCCGGCGGATCTTGTGATCGTCAACGTCTACATGCCAAAACACGCGGGAGCGCAGTGGGTGCGTCATATTCAAGCAGTGCATCCGAATACCCCGATCATCGCGATCTCCGGCCAGTTTCGCTCCGGGTTGTGCGCCGCCGGCGCGACCGCCCAGGCTCTGGGAGTACAACAAGTCATCGCGAAGCCGCTGATCCGCGCCGATCTGCTGGATTCGGTGCACGGTATGATAGGCGCACCGCAATAGCGCATGCGGCGCAGCACAATGTCATTAGCAAGCAATCATGCTTCATCCGATACCGGCTCGATCCGATTCAAGCGCTTGCGGCTGTGGGTGGTGTTCCTCGGCGCCCTCATCATCCTGGCGTTTGCCGGCTCATCCGCGTATGACGCCTGGCGCTCCTATCAGTATGCACTGGCCGCGACCGATCGCGAGATCGCCAACACGGCGAACGCCCTCGCCGAACAAACCGCATGGACCCTGCAGGCCGTCGATCTCTTGCTGCTCGACACCGCGCGATGGTATCGCAGCGAAAGCCAGGGGATTCCTCCGGAACGCCTCGACGCCGTTCTCGAGAGTCGCACGAACGGTGTGCAGCAGGTGCGCCAAGTCGCGATTGTCGACGCGCAGGGCAACCTGCGCCATAGCTCACGTGCGTTCCGAAGTCACGATGTCTCCGACCGCTCATACTTCACCGCTCAGCGAGACGGCACCGCCGCGGGACTGTTCATGAGCGAGCCGCTCGTTACCCGTTCCGAAGGCCGTGCCGCCGTCGTCCTATCGCGACGGCTCGACGATGCACAAGGCCATTTCGCGGGCGTTGTCACTGCGGAAGTCGATCTCGACAATCTCGAGCAGTACTACCGCGCCGTCAACCTCGGCATGGGCAGCGCAATTCAACTGGTGCGCGACGACGGATCACTGCTCGCGCGCAATCCGCCCATCCCGGATGCGGTCGGGCGAAAGTTCCCCGCACTCCTGGCCGCACCGGCGATGCCCGCGCCTCGGCTCGTGAACCCGATCGACGCACAGGCGGACTTCATCGCGGTTGCGCGCGTAAGGAATGCTCCCTTGACGATTGCGGTGACGCGCGATGAAGCGGCCGCGCTGCTGCCGTGGCGCGATGAGACGATCCGCGTCGGAGTCCGCACACTGATTCTCACCTTGCTCGGGGCGCTTACCATCGCCGCTTTGTTGCGTCAGATACGCCGGGTCGCGGCCGGCCAGCGGGCGTTGCGTGAGAGCGAGGAGCGCTATGCACTCGCTATGGAGGGAGCGAACGACGGGCATTGGGACTGGGACGTCGCGACCGATCGGCTGTTTCTGTCGCCGAAGATGAAAATGCTGTACGGTCACAGTGCGGACTCGGAGATCAATACGCGCAGCGCCTGGTTGGCACGGATCGTCATTCATCCCGATGACAGGCCTCGCTTCGACGCCGCAGTCAAAAGCCATTTTGCGGGACTTACGCCCCGGTATGAGTGCGGATACCGAGTCCGCCACCCCGACGGCGGCTGGCATTGGCTGCATGCGCGCGGCCGTTGTTTGCGCGACTCGACGGGCAAGCCGGTCAGGTTCGTAGGTTCGACGAGTGATGTGACCGCTCAGAAGCTGGCAGAGATCGACAAGGAGCTACTGGAGGCGCAGCTGAGACAGTCGCAGAAAATGGAAGCCATCGGCACGCTGGCGGGCGGTATCGCCCATGACTTCAATAACATACTCGGCGCGATATTGGGGTATGGCGAGCTGGCACACCAGCATTCCGAGGCAGGCAGCCCTTTGCGCCGCTACCTAGACAACGTCATGCACGCGGCCGAGCGTGCACAGACGCTGATCGAACGTATTCTAGGATTCAGCCGAAGCGGGCTCGGCGACCGCGCACCCGTGAACGTGCAATTCGTCATTGAAGAGACGCTGGAGTTGCTCGAGGCATCGCTGCCCGCGGAGATACGTCTCGAGAGCCGGATCGAAGCAGGCAATTCGGCGGTGATAGGAGACGCAATATATCTGCACCAAGTGGCGATGAATCTGTGCACCAACGCCATCCAAGCCATGGAGCGCGGCGGCGTTCTTCGCGTGATCCTGGAATGCGTCGAGGTGAATGAGCCCCGGACGCTGTCGCGAGGTTCGCTTGCCCCGGGCAGGTATGTACGGCTCATCGTCGGCGACACCGGCGCCGGCGTTCCGCCTGCGGCGCTAGACCGGATTTTCGATCCCTTCTTCACGACCAAGGGAGTCGGCCAGGGTACCGGGCTTGGCCTATCGCTGGTTCACGGGATCGTCAGCGACCTCGGGGGCGCAATTGACGTTACTAGCAAGATCGGCGAGGGTGCGAGCTTCGAGATTTGGCTGCCGGTCGCGGGTGAAACGGCGATGCCGGCTGCCGAGGCGGCCCAAACGATGCCTCGGGGGAATGGTCAGACTGTGATGATCGTCGATGACGAGCGCCCGCTGGTGGCGCTCGCCGAGGAAACAGCCGCTCACCTCGGCTACGAGCCGGTAGGCTTCACCTCCAGCAGCGCGGCGCTGGAGGCATTTCGGGCCAGACCTCACCGATTCGATGCCGTACTGACCGACGAGGCGATGCCGGAGCTCGCCGGCACCGAGCTCGCACACGAGATCCGTAGGCTGCGCCCTGCAATTCCGATCATCCTGATGAGCGGCTACGCTGGCGCGCAACTCACGACCCGCGCGGCCGAAATCGGAGTGAATGAGGT
>Ga0181518_10005136_pt1 | contig 11428 bp, 9 predicted proteins | sample PEATcosm2014_Bin_28_FD_119751 | JGI IMG/M metagenome (GOLD analysis project Ga0181518, IMG submission 119751) | Peatland microbial communities from MTU Mesocosm Facility, Houghton, MI, USA - PEATcosm2014_Bin01_60_metaG | ecosystem: Environmental > Terrestrial > Soil > Wetlands > Peat | place... | reverse complement strand
GCCGAGCACCTCTGGATGCTCTCGACTCCGCTCGTCACGACCGTCCTGTCTCTGCTGTACCTGCTGGAGTCCGCGAACGTCGAGCTGCGGCCCGCCGCCGTGTACGGCAAGGCAGCGCGCCGCGCCGCCGCGGCGGGCCAGACCCCGGCGTCGGTCATCCACATTCACAGCCCGGCGCCGTTACCGATCTCCAGCCGGCATGGACGCTCTGCAGGCCGCTGTCGTCGATCGCCGGTTCTGTCGTCACTGCCGATGGCACCGATCACGTCCACCTCGTCGTCCAGCTCGTCGGAGCCCAGCAGGGAGCGGCTCGCCGCCGGGATGGCGGCCGCAGAACGCTGAGGGGTGCGAGCGACGCTCGCACCCCTCAGGCTGACAGTCGGCCCCGTGGGTGCGGGGCTAGGCAGACGCCGGCACTTCGCTGAGGCGCAGACCGGCGGCGAAGTCACCGGCAACGGCATGGTGTTGCAGGTGCAGGCGAGAGCGGATCCCGGCAGCAAAGTCGCCGTGATGCACCGCCGGCGCCGACGGGCCACTCATGCCCGTAGCGAAACCTCCTCGGACTCCACGAACCTGGGCGTCCGTCCGGACCCCGGCCGCGAAGTCGCCGTGCAAGGGCAGCATCCGTACCGTTGACGTGCGTGCCTCCATTACTTACCTCCAATTGCGGGGGAATTGATAACAGAGGCCATCAGCGACTCGCGCCGCGGTTATAGCGAGCCTCATCGCTTGCAACATGTATAGCAAAGTGGTTCGCCGTAACCGTCGGTAGTTGAGCCAAACGTTATGTTCTTATTGGGCGCCTAACTGACTTGTGGCATTCGTGACATGCAGCGGACATGGTGCGACACTCATGTCGAGTCACGTTTGTGCCGAAGCGGTCTCACAGTACAGTCATGCTTCTGAACACAAACGTGACTCAACGGGACATGTGAGCGCTCACGCGGTGCCGGGCTGAGCCGGACAGTTGTGATTGCAAATTCCAGAAGCTCTCCGCGCGGGACGTCCGCACGCAATTCGCGCTGACCGAACACCTCCACCACCAGGAGGTGGGTGGCTCGGGGTGCCGGCGAGTCGCACTCGGGCGGTAATGCGCCCTTCCGGTCCGAGACAACAAGCACCAGGGCCAGACACCCCGACGGTGATCGGGCGCAAACGGGCTCGCGCGCGGTTCTTTCTGCGGGCGTAATCGGCAGTCGAGCGCGTCCGAAGGCGTCGTGGGTCGGTGCAAACGAGAGCGCCCGGGCGTTGTTCTGCGCGTCCTGCAGGTGGTGTGTCGCGCTGGGGTCCGTCCCCGGTGCGTCCCGCGCGACGCATCCGCTGCGGGTGGGATCCCTGGGGGCTAAGGCTGTTTCCAGGTGCGGGCGCGCATCGTCTCGCCGACGTCGCTCGGGGCGACGTCGCGCAGGTAGCGGTCGGTGACCGCGAGTGTGCTGTGGCCAAGCGCGTCGCGGATCACGTCGATCGGCGTATGCTCGCGGGCGAGCTCGGCGGCGTAGGTGTGTCTGAGGCCGTAGGCGTGCACGCGGCGGTCGACGCCGGCTTTGCGGGCCAGGCGGGGCAGGAGATGGCGAACGTAGGAAGGGTCGACGCGCCCGCCGGCCAGGGTGCAGAAGACGGGATTCTCGGCATCGGGGGGTGGTTCAAGCGCCGCCCGCCGATCGAGCCAGGCGGAGAGCAACGCGCTGGTCGGCTGATCGATGCCGCCCGGGCGCGGGTGTTCGCCAGTGCCGTGGCGCACTCGCAAGGTTCCGGCCGGCAGGTCGATGTCGCTGGGTTCGAGCGCCAGGGCTTCGGAGATTCGCAGTCCGCAGCGCCAGAGCACCGCGATGAGCGCCCGGTTGCGAATTCCTGTCGGGGCGCGATGGCTGCAGGCGTTGATGAGGGCGATCACTTCGCTCTTTGAGAGCACCTCGGGCGGGCGATGGCGCGACCGTTGCGGCCCGCTGGTCGCCGGCAGAGCGTCAGGCGCCGCGATCTCGGGCTTGAGTGGTGTTGTCATGATCGGCTCGACGGTTGTCGCGGGCGCGCCCAGTGCCTCTGGCGCTCGGACGACTACCGATTGAGTCGTCTGAGAGCGAAGGCGCTAGCAGGTGCAGCTGCGCAGAACATCATCGGATTGCGAGCGGCTCGCAATCGCGCAGGTGCAGCAGTGTCGGGTCAGCGTTGGGTCAGGCAGCCGCTGGCGAGTCGCCGACGCGCGGACCACTGGCGAAGGTACCCGAAGCCGCATGATGCAGTTTCAGTCGCCAGCGAATCCTGCCAGCGCAGTCGCCGCGGTGCAGCGCTAACGAGGGTCGAGCGCCGGTGGCGCGGGGTGCGTCGACGTTCACGCGCCTGGGGCTTCGTCACGACACCGGCGGCAAGGTCGCCGTGGGTCGCCATCAGTGATGAGCTGTATGGCTCCATTACTTACCTCCAATTCAGGGGCTGGTAACAGAGGCCATCAACGGCGTGCGCCGCAGTTCAAGCGAGCCTCATCGCTGTGTAAGACGTTAGCAGACCGAGCGGCGGATTTTCGACGATTGCCAAGCAGACGCGACCGGGCGGACCCTTGAGCGGAACCGGTTTCTGGAGGGTCAACTGCGTCATCGGCGGACGATCCGACACGCCCCGCCAATCTCTGACCACGACCTGTCGCGATCAGCCTCGCGCGATCGGCGCGTTGAGTCACGCTCTGCGTTCAAAGCGTGACTGCAATGAGCACGCGCTCCAACGCACCCGACCGCCTCGTCTCCTCTCTCAGACGCCGTGACTGCCGGGTTGCTCGCTCGGTCGCTGTTCCCGACCACCAGGGTAGGCCGCGATGTGCTCGCGCGCCTCGGCAACCAGCGCAGAGCTTGGCGTCTCAGTTGCGCCGAGCGAACGCGAGCGCTTCGGGGTCGAGTCGATCAGTGAGACCTTGGACGTGTCGGCGTCCGCCTACTACCAGCGCCAGGACCGGCAAGCGGTCCGCTCGCCGGATCGAGGACGAGCGGCTGACCGGCCGCATCCGGGAGGTCCACCGCGCCAACTACGACTGCTACGGCTACCGTCGGGTGCACGCCGCGCTGCTGCGCGAGGGCGAGCACGCGGGCTGTGACCAGGTCGCGCAGCTGATGGGCTCGGCGGGCATCCAGGGCGCGAAGCGGCGCGGGAAGCCGTGCTGAGGTGCTGAAGATGGGTCGACCGCCGCCCGACTGCCGGCGCTGTGCGGTGGTGGGTCCCGCATCGGTTGTATGAGCCGCGGAGTAGGAGCCTTCAGTCCGGTTCCTCGCCCACGACGAGCACCGGAACGGCTGCGGCGTTGACGAGGTCTTCGGCGACGCCGTGGAGGAGGAGCCGGCCGGCGCGCCGGCTGTGGTGCTGGCCGCAGACGATGAGGTCGAAGCCGTGCTGGTGGGCGTGGTCCATGAGCAGCCGGGCGGGGTGGTCGCCGTCGATGATCTCGTGCTCGATTTGGACGCCGGCGCGGATCGCGCGGTCGCGGATTTCGGTGAAGCTGTCGTGTAGGTAGCGGCGGGCGGCGTCGGTGGATTCTTTGCGGTCGGCGGTGGTCTCGGCGTGGGCGGGGGTGTAGGCGATCGAGACGGCGGTGAGCTCGCCGTCGTAGCGGCGGGTGATGTCGATGGCGACGTCGAGGGCGCGCAGCGCGGCTTGGGAGCCGTCCCAGGCGAGGAGGAAGCGTTGGAACATCAGTGCAGGATGGGGATCAGGGCGAGGGCGAGGATGAGGGAGATGAGCATGTAGAGCAGGTAGGAGGACAGCCGCCCGGATTGCAGGCGCCGGATCTGGGCCGAGGCGGCGAGCGCCAGCTCGACGGGCGGGCGATAGAGGTAGTGGTCGATCGCGTCAACGACGGTCCGCTGGAGGGTCGGTCGTTGGTCGTGGTCGGTGGCGTCGGGTGTGATCAGTCGGCTGCGGTAGCCGAGTGGTCCGCGGAGGATGATGCGCATCGGGTTGGAGTAGGCCGAGGGCCGGTACTGGACGGCGGTGAGCTGCGCGCCGCTGCCGGTCACCCACACGGGGGCGCGGCGCGCTGTCGGGGCGCGGACGGCGGTGGCGAGCAGGATCGCGAGCAGCGCGTAGGCGGGCAGCACGATCATCAGCCAGGTGGGCGCCAGGACGGAGAAGTTGGCGAACACTGGTCCGAGCACGAGCGGGTGGCTGATCACGGCGCTGGCCGGGTTGAAGCCCAGAAGTTGTTGTAGGCCGGAGCCGAGCGCGTGGATCTCCCAGGGCGCGACGGTGCCGAGGAAGAGGATGATCGTCCCGAGTCCGGCGAGGCTGGCTGAGAAGCCGAATCGGCCGGTGATCTCGGGGAGCTGTTCGCGGGCGCGGCCGAGGAAGATGAACCCCCAGTACTTGGCGAAGGCCAGCAGCCCGAGGCCGGCGGTGAACGCGAGCGCCGCGGCGGCCAGCGCGCACAGCAGCTGGGAGAGCAGGGTCGGCATGCGGAATCCCTGTAGGAGCGCTTCGAAGGTGAACCATTCGCTGACAAACCCGCCCAGCGGCGGGACCGCGGCGAGGGTCAGGGAGGCGAGGCCGACGCCGGCGGCGCTGAGCGGCAGCGCTCGGCCGAGGCCGCCGAGGGGGTCGATGGTGCGCCGGCCGGTGGCCTGCTCGACGCGGTCGATGCCGATCAGGGCGAGGGTCTTGGCGAGGTTCCCGGCGCAGACTTGGAGGCTGGCGGCGAGCAGGCCGGCGGCGGCGAGGTAGGGCTTGTGCGCGCTCTGACCAAGGAGCGCGACGCCGAAGCCGAGCAGGACGATCCCGGCTTGCTCGACGGTTGAGTAGCCGAGGAACCGCCGGAGATCGTCCTGGGTGATCGCGTAGGCGATGCCGGTGACGGCGGTCAGTCCGCCGACGATCAGCAGCGCGTCACCACACCAGGTCGGGAGTGGTCCGAGGGTGGCGAACGCGAACCGCCACAGGCCGTAGTAGCCGGCGCCGAGCGCGACCGACAGCCAGGCTGGGCCGAGCCGGGGAGCGGCGCCGTAGCCGGTGGGCACGGCGCCGTGTACCGGGAGCATCCCGATCTTGGTGCCGAACGCGACCGCCAGCAGCGCGAACACGACGCCGCGTGTGCCCGGCGAGAAGCCGGTGTGCGCCCAGACGGCGAGCGAGAAGCTGTGGGTGTGTGCGTAGAGCAGCGCGAACGCGGCCAGCAGCGCGGCCCCGCCCAGCTTCATGAGGCCGGCCGTGAAGTAGCCCTGGAGGAGATGGTCGGGGCGGTCGCGATCGGCGCTGGCGATCAGGTAGATACAGACGGTGAGTGACTCCCAGGCCATGAAGAACAGGAACGCGTTGTCGGCGCTGATGGCGACCGTGACGGCGAGCACGAGCGTGGTGCCGAGCCCGGTCAGCCAGCGTCCTGGGGGCAGCTCGATTGCCGCCAGCGCCGTGGCCGCGCCGGTGACGCCGGTGAGGGCGAGGAAGATGCCCGACGGGCCGCCGGCGCGCAGCGCCGAGGAGCCGAACCCGAGCCAGTCACTGAGATCGATGCTCGGATGAGCGCCGCCGAGCGCGGCGGTGAGGCCGACGACGACGAGCAGCACGCAGCCGGTGGCGCTCGCGCCGGCGGCCGCGCGGCCGTGGACGATGGCCAGCGGGGGAGCGAGCGCCAGGGCGGCCATCGCCAACCCGAACACGGCGGTCATCGGTCGCTCCCGTCGCGCAGCAGGCCGGCGGCGAGCAGCAGGCCGTGGAGGATCGCGATCGGCGGTGGTGGCGATCCGGGGACGTAGACGTCGACGGGCAGGACAGCGTCGATCCCGGCGCTGGTCGCCTCGCCGTCGGCTGTCAGTCCGCCGGAGCAGGCGTCGGTGCCGACGGCGATCAGCGCTTTGGGCTCGGGCATCACCGCCCAGGTGCGCTCCAGGGGGGCGCGCATGGGTGCGGTGACGACACCGGTGGCCAGCAGGACGTCGGCGTGGCGCGGGGCTGCGGTGAGGAAGAACCCGAGGCGCTGGATGTCGTAGTAGGGGTTCCAGAGCGCCTGGATCTCCCATTCCTCGGCGCCGTCCGAGCCGGTGTCGATGTGGCGCACGTGGATCGATCGCCGCAGCGCTCGGGCCTGCTCGGCCAGGGTGCGCCGTGCGGGCCCGGGATCGTCGTGGTCAACGTCTCCGACGACGAGCGCCTGCCGGGTGCGAGCGGCAGTCTCGTAGCGGTGGGTGAACGCGAAGCGGTGCGGAGCGATCCGCGTGCATTCACCGCAGGCGATGCAGCGTCCGCGGTCGAGGCTCACTCGCCCACGCTCGTCGACGGCGATCGCGCCGGTCGGGCAGCACGATTCCAGCTCGCGGCCGGCACCGGTGGAGTCGAGCACCGCGACCGGTCCGTGGTAGCGGTCGGGCGGCGCCTCGCGGGTGCGGGGGTAGCGGGTGGTGATCCGGCCCTTCGCCAGGCCGCGGGGGATCCAGGCGAGCATCAGCGATCGGCTCCCGCGGCGGTGAGCCCGAAGCTGTGCTCGATGAACGCGAGGTCGGTGAGGACGTCCTTGGGGAACGCGTGCTCGAACAGCGCCCAGTTGCGAAACGACGGCGATGCGACTCGCATGCGGCTGACCAGTCCGTTGGTCAGCTCCGCCCAGATCACGAGCTCGCCCTGGGCGGCCTCCACCCATCCGAAGGCACAGCCGCTGCCGACTGCGGGGAGGGGGGCCACGAGCTCGCCGTTGGCGCGCCGGAGATGCTCGCAGGCCTGGCGCAGGATCCGCAGCGACTCGGTCAGCTCGCTGAAGCGGACCATGACGCGCGACATCGCGTCTTCTTCGCGGTGGGTGACGATCTGCAGTCCGAGCCGGCGGTACTCGCCGTAGGGTCGCTCGTGGCGGGCGTCGGTGGAGAGCCCCGACCCGCGCGCGACCGGGCCGACCGCGGAGTACTCCTCCACCAGCGACCGCGGTAGCCGGCCGGTGCCGATCAGCCGGTCGGTCATCGACGCTGTACTGAGGAACAGCCGCCGGTCGCGCGATAGGTCGCGCTCGAACGCGTCGAGCTCGGCCAGCAGCTCGTCGGGCGCCACGCGGGCCTGCTCGCGTACCCCTCCGGGCACGACCGCGCCGCGGCCGAAGCGGCTGCCGGTTAACCGCGCGCGCAGGCGCATGATCTGCTCCTTGAGGATCGCGAAGCGCGCGTGGCCGACCGCGAGCGCGGTGGTTTCGGCTTGCTTGGCGATCACGTCGAGATGGCAGGCGATGCGCTCCAGCTCGGCGTGCACGGCGCGCCAGCGCTCGGCGTGGGCGGGTGGCGTGACGCCGAGCGCGCGCTCGACCGCTTGCGAGAACGCTAGCCCGTAGGCGACGCTTGAGATTCCGGCGATCCGCTCGGCGACGTGCACGGCCTCGCCCGGCGCCATGCCGATCACTCGCTGCTCGAGGCCGCGGTGCTTGAAGAACGAGCGCGTCGTGACCCGTGTCACGTCCTCGCCGCCGGTCTCGAGCAGGAACTGGATCGCCTCGAACACCCCGGAGCGCACCGGGCCGAACGGGAGCGAGAAGACATCGAGGCCCATGACGCACTGCTCCAGTGCGTCGGCGTCGGGGCGCGTCAGGCCGGGCAGCTCGACGAGGCCGACGGGGCGCGCGCCGTCGCGGTCGGCGAGCTCCTGCTCGGTCCACTGGGCGGCCGCCCACCACGGTCCCAGCGCCGTGTAGGTCGGCTGCTGGCCCGACGCGACCGGCGCGCGCAGGACGACGAGGTCGCCGCGCATCGCAAACGCGCCGACGATCGCGGGCTCGGGGGCGCCGGCGATCAGCAGGGTCACGAACCGCGCGCCGGCGCGGTGCAGCATCTGGCTGGCGCGACCGAACCCCAGCGGGCTGACGCGCAGGCGGACCTCGCCGGGGGGTCCGGGCTCCCGGGTGGCGCCGAGATGCTCGGGAAGATAGTCGGGCAGCTCGGACTGGCGGGCGGCGAGGCTCATGCGGTCGGGGTGAGAAGGACGTGGCGGGCGTGGGCGATCAGGGTGGACAGCGCGGTGGGGAGATGGATCCCGAGCGCGACGACGATCACCAGGCAGACGAGCATCGCCGCCACCATCCACGCGCTCTGCTCCCGGGGTGCCGTGCCCGGTGACGGTCCCTGCGGACGGCCAGCGGGTGCGGTCAGGACCATCCGCCCGGCGTGCCAGAGCACGCCGAGGAACGCGAGATTGACGAACACCAGCAGGATGCTGACCCCGACGTACTGGGGTTGGGCGAAGCCGCCGGCGATGATCTGAAACTCGGAGCGAAACACGCCGGAGAGCGGCAGCCCGCACAGGGCCAGGGCCGCGGCTAGGAACATCGGGCCGGTCCAGGGCATCGTCCGGGCGGCGCCGGTGACCTCCTCAGCCTCCTTGGTGTCATAGCCGCGCAGCAGCGACCCGGACCCGAAGAACGCGAGGCCCTTGGCGGAGGCGTGGGTGATCACGTGCAGCAGCGCGCCGGCGACGGCCAGCGGCGCGCCGAAGCCGATGCCCAGGGCGATCACCCCCATGTGCTCGATCGAGGAGTAGGCCAGTAGGCGCTTGAAGTTGCGCTGGCGCAGCACGAACAGGCTGGCGGCGATCAACGAGATCGACCCGAACACGATCAGCACGTGCTCGGCAAACGACCGCTGTCCGGCCGCCACCGTCACCTGCATGACCCGCAGGATCGCGTAGAACGCGCTCGCCAACAGGGCTCCGGACAGCAGCGCCGACACCGGCGCGGGCGCCTCGGAGTGCGCGTCGGGCAGCCACGTGTGGGTTGGCACGAACCCGACCTTGGTGCCGAAGCCGACGACCGCGAGCACGAACGACAGCCGCACCGCGTCGGTCGAGAGGCCGTGGCCGTGCGCGATCAGGCGGGAGAACCGCGGGAGGTAGGAGTCACCGAGCACGTGGGTGCCGGCGGCGTAGAGGACGATGATCGACAGCAGCGCGATCCCCAGGCCGCAGGAGGCGATCAACACGTACTTCCAGGAGGCCTCCAGCGCGGCGTCGGTGCGATCGATCGCGACCAGCAGCGCGGAGACGATCGTCGTCAGCTCGACCGCCACCCACAGCGTTCCGAAGTCGCTGGCCAGCGGGACCAGCAGCATCGTCGCAGCGAACAGGTTGAGCAGCGCGAAGTAACGCCGGGCGAAGGCGGCAAAGTCCGGACCGCGCTCGCCGGAGCGCAGATAGCCGATCGAGAACACGCCCGCGACCGCGTACATGAAGCCGATCGTTACCAGGAACACCGCGCCGAGCGAATCGAGCACCAGCCAGCCATGCGCGGTGCGCAGCGATGAGCCGTGCTCCACCGACGCCGCCAGCGCGATCGTCAGCCCGAAGCTGACCGGACCGGCCACCAGCGTCGCCGCGCGCGCCGCGCGCCAGGGGGCGAGCACGCTCACCAGCACCGCGACCAGCGGGACCACGAGAATCGTGATCAGTCCCCAGATCATCCGGTCAACCGGTTGAGGACATCGGTGCGCACCGCCGTGCGCGCGACCGCGAGGTACTGCACGAGGACGACGAACACCAGCACGCCGACGAGCACGTCGAACAGCAGCAGCAGCGCGAGGATGATCGGCAGGCCGGCCGCGATCACCAGGCTGGCGACCGACACGGCGTTCTCCAGCGCCAGGAAGCCGAGCAGCTGCGACGGCGCGTACGGTCGGGCGACGATCAGCAAGAAGGCGACTAGCACGCCGCTGACGGCGACCGGCAGCGCCTCCAGCGGCAGCGCCGAGATGCCGCCGATGTGAACCGGGCGCAGGGCGACGAACGCAAACGCGCTGAGCAGCACCGCGATCAGGATCGAGGAGGCCACGCCGATGCTCGACGGGATCCGCGGGTCGGCCTCGAGGTTGCGCAGCACGAACCGGATGCCAACCGGGAACAGGAGCGCCTTGAGCGCGATCGTCGCCGCGGCCAGGACATACAGTGAGCTCGAGCCGCGGCCGCTGGCCGCGGTCGCGATCGCCAGCGCGGCGACCACGACCGAGCTCAGCGCGTAGAGCCGCAGCTGCTCCCAGATGTCCTGGGAGCGCAGCATCGCCAGCTCCACCAGCAGGACCAGCACCGCGGTCACCGTGGCTGCCGCGCCGAACACGGTCAGCTGCGTGGCGCCGAACGACGGCGCAAACAGGAACATCACGACCGCCAGCACCGCCAGCAGGAAGCTCGCCACGGTGAACTCGGGGATCTTGAACAGCCGCAGCTTGGCGAAGCCCGACTCGATCACGACCACGATCAGGCCGATCCCGACCGCCTTGGCAAACAGCAGCCCGATCGCCGCCAGCACGTGATCAAGGCGGCCGTCGGCGGCCAGGCCCCACGGGGCGACCAGCACGTTGGCGAAGATCGTGTAGAGCACGAGCTGCTTGACCGACGAGCCCCAGCGCAGAAACGCCAGGCCCGGCCCCGAGTGCTCGGCGACGCGTGCCTCCTCGATCTGCCCGAACTCCAACGTCCCGCCGTGGCTCTCCACCGGGATCCGCCCGGTCTCGGTGAGGACGAGCATGAAGAACGCGGCCACGATCAGCAGGTGGCTGGGGCGGAAGACCTCGACGGCCGAGCCGCGCAACGTCGCCCCCAGCACGTAGGGCAGGTCGGTGTGGGTCGTCAGCGCGACGACGAAGATCACGAAGATGACCGTCGGCTCGTTGAGCGCCCCGAACGACCGCACGCGGCTGGAGCCCAGCTGGGCGTAGGGACTGCCGCTGTCGATCGCCGCCAGCGACACCGCGAAGCCCGCCATCCCGAGGATCAGCCCGCCGCCGAGGATGTCGCCCATGTAGCCCAGCGGCAGCCCGAAGCTCGTCAGCACCGGGATCAGCAACGGCACCGTGGCATAGCCGGCGAAGCTCACGTAGGGGGCCAGACGGAACACCGGGCCGGCCGGCGCGGGGAGCACCGTCTCCTTGCCCAGCAGCTTGAGGATGTCGTAGTAGGGCTGCAGCACCCGCGGACCCTGACGCTGCGCGATCCGCGCCTCAGCGCGCGCGATCAGTCCGCCGATCAGCGGACCCAACGCCAGGATCGTCACCACCTGCAAGACCTGCACAGCCCAGTCGGGAAGAATCGGCACGGCCTGTGCCCAGCTCCTCTCGCGTTGCGTTTGATTGCGCGAAAGGAGCCATTAGCCCTTGTGCTCGAGTGGGCGGTTTAGGAGCAGCGCTCCCGCCAGGACTCCATCTGGCGTGGCCGAGCATAGCGAAGCCCTCCGGGGACAAGCGCATCGGGGCGACCGCGAGCGCGGGCTCCATACCCATATGAGCTAGGGTGCACGCTACGAGCGATGAGGCTCGCTCTGAACGCGGTCGATCCGCTGATGGCCTCTACGAAGCGCATTCGTAGCCACTTTCCGGAGGTCACAGCGATGAGCCCGATTGAGTTTGTGGGTGCCCGGCAGATTCTCGATAGTCGTGGTAATCCGACGGCCGAGGTTGATGTGCGGTTGAGCTCGGGGGCGTTCGGTCGGGCGGCGGTGCCG
>Ga0181518_10005132_pt1 | contig 11439 bp, 5 predicted proteins | sample PEATcosm2014_Bin_28_FD_119751 | JGI IMG/M metagenome (GOLD analysis project Ga0181518, IMG submission 119751) | Peatland microbial communities from MTU Mesocosm Facility, Houghton, MI, USA - PEATcosm2014_Bin01_60_metaG | ecosystem: Environmental > Terrestrial > Soil > Wetlands > Peat | place... | reverse complement strand
GTTGTCCTCACGCCGTCGAGGGCGAAGGACGGGCTCGACCAACTCCCACTGTTCGTCTTTCAGTTCCCAACGTCCGGCCATAGCGACTTGCGGAGATGCCTTGAGCAACTCCAGTTTCGCAAAAAACAGTGCCGGTAATGTTTATGAGATGGGTTCTAGTCGAAAATACCCCCCATAGTACCCCCTGAAGGTTGGCGCTAGGGGCTGATGGGCAGATTGGAACGGTCCTGCTCGCTGGCCAGTTGTCACGTTTTGGCCTGTCTTGGTGTTTGACCGTTACAATTTCGACTACAACGGCCTGCCTCGCGCCGGGAATTGGCCACGCCAGGCCGTCAGGCTTAGAGATGGTGCTGGGCCTCGTCACATCGCCGCTGGCCCCGCAGACGCCGCCTGCGGCCCGGTACAGCCGCTTGTTTTTATTCCATGGCGGTCAAGCCGCGCGGCCTGGGTGCGGTGCCTCAAGAGACGCTGAGTGGCGTTCGAAGTACACTCGATTTGCTTTTTTCAGGCGTTGGAGTGCGTGAAAAGTGTGCTTCTACATACACCGATTTCTGAATTTTTCGGGTACAAAGTGGATGGCGGTTTGCCAGGGGAAGAGCGGGCGAAAAACATTCCTCAGGGACTCAAGCCCGCTCTCGCAGGACATCCGGATTGCCGGGGTTGATTCCGGGCAGAGACGAATTGAGCGACAGGCGATTGCCAACTGGATCAAAGGCGAGAGACCCGGCGAAAGGGTCATTTTCGGCGGGGGAGAAAGTTATAAAAACAGGTTGGTAACCGGTAAAAACCACTTGGAAACCCATTTCATTTTGCTACAAACTAAGGTTGAAAACCCTAAATTCTCGATAGGATTTTCCAGTAACATCCCAGGCCCCAGAAGCGGGATACTTCGACTTCGCTCAGTACAGGCTCTCCACCCCAGCTCTGGGTCACCCGGATTACTTATTCCCCAGACCTGTGCTACCCGCTACTCTCCGACATAGATTCCTCAGACAATGTCTCCTCCAGCTTTGACTTGCTTCGCATAAATACGGTTGGAATCTGAATAAGAATGAAAATAACAAGTGCTCCGTAGCCATTGACCCAGTGGACGGCGAATGGCATCATGGATGCCACCGAGACAATGAGGAAGTATTGCGGGACGTACCCACTATGAGCCATCCCTGCATCTTCAAATCGTCCGTGTGCAAAGGTCATCCAAAAGAATACAAGAATCGAGTATCCGATACGCGCTATCCAACTTCCAATGCCACCAACCGAGGTACTATCCATATAAATCAAGGGAATCCAGATAAAGGCGATCACCGATAAAATGCGTAGAAACTCAAACGGCTCACATAACGCCAACTCACTTGACCTCACATTTGTCACACGACGCTTCAAGTGTATTTCCGTGTGATCGCTCTCGGACACCGATCCCAACGACCTCGGCTTGCTGGGCAAAAGCGCCAACGGAATTTGTATGAATAGGAATAGCGCGAGTATTTCATATCCATTGAGGTACTTCAGCCACGCCCTAAGTAAGCACACGATAAGTGAAGCGCTAGAGAGGAAAAAGCCATGGGGGGGCGTGAACCATCCCTCACCGATAATACGACTGAGCAAGCCAATTAACAACACAAGACCAATAAGGAGAAGCTGATAACGCTTGCGCGGCAATTTCCCGGCATCGTCGATTCGGCCAACCAACACGTAGAACCATAAAAGGCCAAGAATGCAATAGCCAAACCGAGCAAACCAAATACCGATTCCCCCACTTGATACATTCTCCAGATAGATTAGTGGAAGCCATGCGCATGCAAGGGTCAGAAGGCTTCGTAAGAAACCGACTGAGCTTATAAACCATCTCGGTCGATTCTGTTGTCTCTGTATGTATGCATTCGGCTGTGATTCTGCCAGTCTGTCTATTGAGACGAGTTCCATCGGCAACGGTACACTGCGGACCGAACATCCCAAGCTCAGCAGAAGTAGAAAAAGGCCAAGACCAACCTGCCATCCAGAAGGCCAAAACGCAGGAAGCGAAACTGAGAGGAGCCACGCTGCAATAACCGGATATCTATACCATCGCGCCAGCCCAGCATCCATCAAGCGTTGATCAATTACGCGAAGAAGAATAGTTCCAAATGCGCCAAAAAGAATGAATCGTTGGATGATGTATATAACGTGAGGTAATTGGGTCAGTTGCAGCAGCGCATCTGCAACAAACTCCAAGGCGAAAGCTGCCCCCGTGATCGTTAGTGTGCGCAGTGCGAAGTTGATGCGTCCCAATCGATTTAGCGTTTGGCGCAGCTCTTCATTTTCTGCAGCATGTATGATCGCGCGTATGAATTTTCTGCTCATGTGTACCTAATTTCAGAGCGTGCTAGCCATTTCGGCTTATAACAGTTCGGAATTGCACTGTCATGGGAACGGTAATCCATTCAAATATCCAACACAATTATTCGCAAGATTCTGTATGAAGTTAAACGGAACCCCAGGGCCTGCAACATAATTAATCACAGAACGAACAGCGAGCGCCGCAGCGTCGCAGAGTAATACCCGTGTAATGCCCTTAGTCAATGCAATATAGTCCATTGCCTCATTCCAAGCAACGACCCTTGCCCAAGCGCTGGCTGCGGTTTCCGCAACCCAGAGAGCTGCGCTAGTGGCATACGACGCCGCTGTCGCATATGCACCGCCGGCAAGCTCAACAAGGGCAGGCACTGGCACTCTACCGATAATTGCACTAAGGTCGCCGGTTTCAAGCATTGATGCTCGACCGCGCGGATCAATCAGGTTTACCGGATCGCCTCCTGCATACGTATACTTGTGCAATGTCGCTGGATCGGTGATTACACCGTTCTCAGGATCGCGGGACAGAAACCTCCCGGTGGACGGGTTGTAGTATCTGGCGCGGAGATAATACAAACCCAAGTCGGAGTCGTACTGTTCGCCACGGTACAAGTAGTTGTTGGGCGTGGTGCCAGATTTAGTAAACGAGTTGCCGTAAGCATCGTACTCGTACTCATCCGTAACAACGCCAGCTGAGTTGGTCAAATATCTTACGCTTCCAGAACCATCGTACACATAGAAGCTCGGCGTCCATGCGCCATTGATGATCTGATTCTCGCTGATTCTTTGCAGGCCATAGGTATACTGGCGAGTGACAGCACCATTCACCACTTCCTCGACGACTTGCGGAAGTCTTGTGGGATTCAGGTCGTCAACGAGATATTGTGTCGTGACTCCGCCGACGATCTTTGCGACTCTGTTTCCATCGCCGTCGTAGATCATCCGGACCGCGCCGTTATTCGCAGAGGTCATGTGATTTTCGGAGTCGTAAGTGTATGTCGTGCCATTTGTTGCGAGTACGTTGCCATTGGCATCATACGTCTCAGACGAAATCTCATCGTCGGCGTTGAAGGTGAAGCTGCCGGAGTTGACTCCCGGCAAAGACGAGTTGAGCGACAGGCGATTTCCAACCGGATCGAGAGCATAGCTCGCTGTTCCGTTGTTTTGGCTAGGATCGTTGCTGATCGTCTCGTTTGTCAGCCGGTAAATCCCGTCATAATTCCATGTGAGAGTCCGCCCGTTGCCTTCTGTCGCTCCGGTACGGATTCCGGTTGCACCGAGCGTGTAGGTGTAGCTCGAAATTGGGGTTGAAAGAGAGGTAATCCGATTCAAGGAATCATAATTCAAAGTCGTTTGCAAACCGTTCGGCGCGGTCACAGTGGCGACGTTGCTGGCCGGATCATATGTGTACGTCGTCGTTTGATTGCCTTGTAAGCGGTTATCAACCACAGTGCTCAGCCGATTCAGTTCATCATAGGCATATTGAACCAGAATTCCGTTGACATGATTTGACGACATCGACGCGAGATTGCCCGCGCTGTCGTAACTATACGTCAGCGTGCCGGCTGGCGCGGCTTTGGTGGTGAGGCGATCCAATTGATCGTAGCTGTACGTCGTTTTCCAGCTCCCGACAGACATGGTAGCACGTTTGCCGGTGGGCGAGTAGGTGAAGCTGACCGTCGGCTCGCCGGGGGTGGAGAGGGTGAGCCGCCGGTTGAGCGCGTCGTAGGTATAGGTGGTCGTCACGCCGTTGAAGTGGGTCAACGAGACGAGGTTGCCCGCGGCGTCGTAGCTGCGCGTTTCGGTGAGGGTTTGATCGGGAAGGATCTTCTGGACCGGCTCATTCATCACGTCGAAGAGGTTGCGCGTGGTGTGCAGGTTCTCGTCGGTGAGGCCGGTCAGGTTGCCGAGCGGGTCGTAACCGTAGGAGTTGGTGTTCGCCGACGGGTTGGGATGGTTGAGCTGAATGACGGATTTCAGTTGGTTGGCGGCGTCGTAGGTGTACTGGACGGTGTTCTGCGCCTGATCGGTGACGCTGGCCAGATTGCCGGGGCCGTCGTAGGTGTTGACGATGGAGGTGGAGTCAGGGTTGAGCGTCTTGATGAGGCGCTTGCGGGCGTCGTATTGGAATTGCGTGGTGTTGTTGTTAGCGTCGGTGGTGGAGATGCGATTGCCGGCGTCGTCGTAGGCGTAGGTGAAGTTGCCCTTGACGCCGGAGAGGGCGACGAGGCGGTTGTCGGCGTCGTAGGTGTAGCTGGTGGTGTGGCCGAGGGCGTCGGTCTCGCTGACCTTGCGGCTGGCGTTGTCGTAGGCGTAGGTGGTGGTGCTGGGGGTCGATGAGCCGTAGCCGCGCGTGACGGAGGTCAGGCGGCCGGCCAGATCGTAGGCGTTCAGCGTGACGTTGCCAGCCTGATCGGTTGCTTTGACAACGTTGTTGCGGAAGTCGAAGCTCCGCTTTTTTGCGCTTCCGTCTGGATAGTCCGTCTCAACAAGGCGGTTCAGGGCGTCGTAAGTGAACGGGGCCGAGGCGCCATTTGCATTGTAGGATGCGATGCTTTCCATGTGATCTACCAATTCCAAGGTCCATAAATACGGACCTGGAACATCCAGATTATTTACTTCCGTGACTTGCGCCACGCGACACTCTCACTTCACCGGCGGGTCAAGGGGGCGGGCTCCCGGCCATCCTTTTTGTAACTTCCACACAAACATTCCTGTGCAAATGACACAACTCAGTGCATACCCACAAGAGGCTACATATTCATTCTTCACCAAGGATTGGATCGACATGAAGCCAAGCCAGATAAGAATTTCGGTGATCATGATTACAGGCCATCTACCTATCTTATTAATCCAAAGTAGCGGAACAATTAAAGCGAGTATTTCCAGCAATCCAACAACTTGCATTGTCGGAATCGGTCGATTGGCGAAATTCGATAATAATCGACTCACCATCGCAACTGCAATCACGAACATAATCATTGCGCGAAGCAATCCTGATTTCAGCAAGACCATATTACCCCCATTTGCGCATGAAGAAGCCTTACAATGCAGTAGAAAGAAAAGTCAGAGCTAAGCGAACTCCTGGAATTGCACAAGCTGCGTCGAGCCACCACGGCGGCGTTGGCCAATAATTCAACGGCTTTCCGGTTACCCAATTAACCACTCCATTCGCTACCTCAGCATCAAATGCATAAATTATTTCAATTGCACAACCCACAGCGACCACTTTTGGAACGGCTTCAAGAAGGATGTCATAGTCGATTGCGCCAGTACCAAACAATACCTCCTGCCCCATCGGATCGATGGCATTAATCGGATCGCCACCGGCATACAGATACTTATGCAGGGTCTTCGGATCTTTGACTTTCCCGTCTTCCGGATCGCGGGACATGAACCGACCCGTGGCGGGATTGTAGTATCTGGCGCGGAGGTAGTAAAGGCCGAGATCGGCGTCGTATTGTTCGCCGCGATCCTACTCAGCACAAGTGGCCGATACAGCCTCCTTCCTCTTGGGCCAAACAATCGCGGGAACCTGGAGTAGCACTATGCCCAGTGTGATCAGTCGAACATTCGCATTCGAGATGAAGAACAAGACTGAGTAAGGGCTGAGTGTGAAAAGCGAGTATGGAATTGCCCACCACTGAGTGCAGCCGATGTCGGTGAATCGACGCGCTGTCATATACATCAATAGCAACACCAAAGCACCTGCAAATAGCCAACTATGCTCGGTGACTTCGCGCCCTAGAAGAGTATCTAGGAGTAAAGCGGAAACAAGATACCAATGCCATGAGCAAGGTCTATTGAACACGAGTTGATCCATGATTGTCATTCCGTTAAACCCCCGCCCCTATGAAAAGCGCAAGACATGGTACATCAAGCGGACTATCAAGGTGGCCTGTTGTCTCCCAATTAATAAACTCATAGAGCGCGTCCGCATAACAAATGTAACGAGCTGCGACTCCCAGCCCAAAACCGATTTCAGCAGGAGTAAATGCTGCAAGGTCAGCCGTGGTAAAGAGAAACTGTAATATTTCAGCACGGCCGCGCGGATCGATATGATTCACCGGGTCCCCACCAGCATAAAGATACTTGTGCAACGTCGCCGGAATCTTGATCTTGCCATCCTCCGGATCACGGGACATGAATCGTCCCGTCCCAGGGTTGTAGTATCTGGCGCGGAGGTAGTAGAGGCTGAGGTCGGAGTCGTATTGTTCGCCGCGATACAGATAGTTGTTGGGCGTTGTGCCTTGCTTGGTGAAAGAATTGCCATACGCATCATATTCGTATTCATCCGTGATCTTTCCAGTTGAATCGGTCAATTCACGAACACTTCCCGCACCATCATAAACATAGAAACTCGCGGTCCACACATTATTGATGAACTGGCTCTCGCTGATGCGCTGCAAACCATAGGTATACTCGCGTTGGACTACACCATTGACCGTTTCCTCTAGCACTTGAGGCAAGCCAGTTGGGTTCACGTCGTCTTCGACCAAGTACTTTGTGGTTACTCCATTGACGGTCTTCGAGACGCGATTGCCGAAAGCATCGTAGACCATGGTGACTGTGATGCCATTGCCGATCTTGGAAATCAGATGGTTCTCGGCATCATAGGTCATCGCATAGCCGCCCGCTGCGATCACGTTTCCGTCAGCGTCATACGATTCTGAAGAGATTTCATCGTCTGCGTTATAAGTCCAACTACCCGACGGAACCACGCTGAGAGTGGAAGTAGCGGAGAGCCTGTTGCCGACCGGATCGAGTCCATAAGCAGCACTTCCATTCTTCTTGCTCGGATCGTTAGCAATGGTCTCGTTGGTCAGCCGGTAAATTCCATCGTAGTTCCACGTCAGCGTCCGGCCATTTCCTTCCGTTGCGCCGATGTGGTTGCCTGTTGGCCCAAGCTGGTAGTTATAACTCGATACCGGTGTGGAGAGCGCCGTCAATCGGCTCAACTGGTCATAAGTGAAGGTCGTCTGGAAGCCATTGGGATAAACGGCTGTGGCGACGTTTCCAGCCGCGTCATAGGTATAGACAGCCGTGTTGGCTCCCGAAGGCAGACGATTGTCGATCACCGTCGAGAGCCGGTTCAACTCGTCCCAGGTCAGCGTGACCGAGACGCCGTTCGCGTTAGAGGAGGCGATGCTTTCCACGTTGCCGCTCGCGTAGTAAGTATAGCTCAGAGTTCCCTCAGGAGTCGCCTTGGTTGTCAACCGGTCAAGCGAGTCGTACCCATAGTTCACCGTGCCATCGCCCGCCGTCGAGGTGAGGTACTTTCCGGTTGCCGTATAGGTGAATCTGATTGTTGGCTCACCAGGTGTCGATTGTGTCAGCAGGCGGTTGAGCGCGTCGTAGGTGTAGGTGGTGGTGACACCGTTGAAGTGGGTGAGCGTTTGCAGATTTCCCGCGGCGTCGTACGCGCGCGTCTCTTTGAGAGTCTGATCGGGCAGCGTCTTCTGGGTCAGCTGGCTGAGCACGTTGAAGAGGTTGCTGGTTGTGTCGATGCGCTCATCCGTCAAGCCGGTCAGGTTGCCGAGCGGGTCGTAGCCGTAGAGGTTGGTGTTGTGCGACTGGTCAGGATGGTTGAGCTGGACGACGGTCGCTAACTGATTGGCGGCGTCGTAGGTGTACTGAACGACCGCGCCTGCCTGATCGGTGACGCTGGCCAGATTGCCGGGGCCGTCGTAGCTGTTGATGATGGTGGTTTTGTTCATGCAAAATCCGATGCTGAAGGTAGCGTGCCTTTCGGGATGCTGGACGGAACGAGGACGGACGGGGCGGAGTCAGCTCTCCGGCAAGGTTTGTCAGACTTGGGCGACCTGCTCGTCACTATCCAGCGAAGGCTCCTCCGGCTTCGGCTTGCTCTGCAACAAGGCTGTCGGAGTCTGTATGAGAACGAAGATTGCGAGCGCTCCGTAGCCATTGACCCAATTGACAGCTAGCGGCATCAAGGACGCGACGGAAACAACAAGGCCGTATTGCGACGGGTACCAACTGTGTGCCCACCCCGCATCTTCAAGTCGGCCATTTGCGAAGGTAAGCCAAAAGAATCCCAAGATGAAGTAGCCGAAACGCGCAATCCAGCTTCCAGCGCTTCCACCCGATACATCATCCAAATAAATCAACGGAATACAGAGGCTGGCTATCACAAACAGAATGCGCAAATACTCAAATGGGCCAGACAACGCCAGTTCATTTGTCTTCACCGCCGGCGTGTGTCTTTTTGAGCCTTCCTTTTCTCTGTTCCGTGAGTTAGGCTCCCCGAGCATATGCTTGCTGGGAAAAAGCGCTAGCGGAATCTGAATCAAAAGGAACAATGCGAGGATTTCATAACCGTTGATGAGCTTTGACCACGACGGCAGTATCGACGCAATGTTCGCTGCACTTGAAAAAGGAAATCCATTTGGTTGAGAAGACCACCCAACGCCATATATTCGACGAAGCATCCGAATCAAAAAGACCAAGCCTATTAAGAAATAGCCGTGATGCGCTTTCGGTGATAGCCCGGCATCTTCCAGGCGACCAAAGACTTTAATCAGCCATACAAAGCCCAGAACGAAATAGCCGCAACGCGCAATCCATACTCCGACTCCCGAGCCCGACGTATCAGCCAGCCAGATCAGGGGAACCCAAAGGCATCCGAAGGTCAAAAGGGTGCGCAGAAAGCCGACTGGCCCTACCAGTAACCGCTCCGGAAACTTCTTCTTGGCTACAGACGCCTTCTCGTCATCTTTCTCAATTCTGTCCACAGAGGTGTGCTTCGCCTCCACCGACTTAGCGGGAACCAAGCCTCCCGAAAGCAATAGAAGTGCAAAGAGAACAAGTCCGATTGGCCATGTATGAGACCAAATGATTGGCAGTGAAGTCGAGAGGAGCCATACGCCAAGGGACGGATATCTGTACCAGCGCGAAAGTCCAGTGTCGAGCAGACGCCCATCGATCGCCTTCAGCAAGTAAATCCCAACAATACCGAAAACTATAACCCCTTCTAAAGCATGTAAATAACGTGGCAAGAGTGTCAGACGAAATAATGCATCTCCGCGCAAGATTCCTTCAAGAGCAAATGCAGCTGCCGAAATCAGCAGGAGGCGGAGCACAAATTCTAGACGCCCTACGGGTTTCATTGGATTGGCCACAAGATGTCTCCTTTCATTTCCCAATCGCCCATAACCGAATTCCTGGGCAACTTGATTTTGTGAAGTCCGTTGTCGCCTCAATCCCAGATATACGAGGGCCAACTCTGATAAGCATGCTTCCTCATGGCTACCAGTGCGGCCCCACAAGGCCCAAGCACACCTCTTCGAACTTATCAGTGATCTCCGAAGGAATATTGTTGGAAGCTCCCTCTGCGCCGTACCACTTATCAAATAAGTCACCTAATTTAACTTCTGCGGCAACACAGAGAAGAACTTTAGCAATACCGGTAGTGGCCTTCACCCAACCTAGTGCTTCGAAAAAGTCAGCGGTCGCGATTGCTGCAGAGCTTGCGGTATCTATTGCCGCGAGATAGCTGGAGACGGCAAAAGAGGCCGCAGAGGCATACGCGCCACCGGCTAGCTCGACTAGGGCTGGCACCGGCGCAGTGCCAATTATTGCATCGAGGCTTCCGGTTTCAAGCATCGATGCTCGTCCACGCGGATCAATCCTATTTACCGGATCGCCAATGGCATAAAGGTATTTATGCAGCGATGCTGGATCAGTGAGTATGCCGTTCTCAGGATCGCGGGACATGAACCTACCTGTCGCCGGATTGTAGTATCTGGCGCGCAGATAATACAGGCCTAGATCCGAGTCGTATTGTTCGCCGCGATAGAGGTAGTTGTTCGGCGTTGTGCCTTGTTTCGTGAATGAATTTCCATAGGCGTCGTATTCGTACTCATCCGTGACAACGCCAGCCATATTTGTCAGTTGCCTGACACTCCCACCACCATCGTACACATAGAAGCTCGGAGTCCAGGCTCCATTCACCATCTGGCTCTCGCTGATGCGCTGGAGACCATAGGTGTAAGTCCTTTGGACGACTCCATTGACGGTCTCCTCTAATACCTGTGGCAGACCAGTTGGGTTTACGTCGTCCTCAACAAGATACTTTGTGGTGACTCCGTTGACGGTCTTCGAGACACGGTTTCCAAAAGCATCATAAACCATTGTGACTGTGGTCCCGTTGCCGATCTTGGAAATCAGATGATTCTCGGCGTCGTAGGTCATCACATAGCCGCCCGCAGAGAGAACATTGCCATTGGCGTCGTAGCTCTCCGAGGAGATTTCATCGTCGGCGTTGTAGCCAAAGCTGCCGGAGTTGATGCCCGGAAGCGAAGAGGTCTCCGAAAGCCTGTTGCCCACCGGGTCGAGGCCGTAAGCAACACTGCCGTTATTGTTACCAGGATCGGAAGTGATGGCTTCGTTCGTTAGCCGGTAAATACCATCGTAATTCCAGGTCAGAGTCCGGCCATTGCCTTCCGTCGCGCCAATGCGGTTGCCCGTCGGTCCCAATTGGTAGTTGTAGCTTGAAACCGGCGTAGAGACCGCGGTCAACCGGCTCAACTGGTCATACGTGAAGGTCGTCTGGAAGCCGTTGGGATAGGTCGCCGTGGCCACATTGCCCGCCGGGTCGTAGGTATAGACAGCCGTGTTGGCCCCCGAAGGAAGACGATTGTCGATCACCGTACTGAGCCGGTTCAACTCGTCCCAGGTCAGCGTGACCGAGACGCCGTTCGGATTGGAGGAGGCGATGCTTTCCACGTTGCCGCTCGCGTAGTAAGTATAGCTCAGAGTCCCCTCCGGCGTCGCCTTGGTCGTCAGCCGGTCGAGCGAGTCGTAGCCGTAGTTCACCGTGCCATCGCCAGCCGTCGAGGTGAGGAACTTGCCGGTGGGCGTGTAGGCGAAGCTGACCGTCGGCTCGCCGGGGGTGGAGAGGGTGAGCAGCCGATTGAGAGCGTCGTAGGCGTAGGTGGTGGTGACGCCGTTGAAGTGGGTCAACGAGACGAGGTTGCCCGCCGCGTCGTAGCTGCGCGTTTCGGTGAGGGTTTGATCGGGAAGGATCTTCTGGACCGGCTCATTCATCACGTCGAAGAGGTTGCGCGTGGTGTGCAGGTTCTCGTCGGT
>Ga0181518_10005130_pt1 | contig 11442 bp, 6 predicted proteins | sample PEATcosm2014_Bin_28_FD_119751 | JGI IMG/M metagenome (GOLD analysis project Ga0181518, IMG submission 119751) | Peatland microbial communities from MTU Mesocosm Facility, Houghton, MI, USA - PEATcosm2014_Bin01_60_metaG | ecosystem: Environmental > Terrestrial > Soil > Wetlands > Peat | place... | reverse complement strand
CGTTCCCACACAGATAGCCAAACGATTCATGTTCATAGAGTTCCGCTTAATTGGCCGGCAACATCGTCCAGTCTGCCGCCCGTGTCAAAAAGTTTCCAGCAGCCGGGCTGCATGCGCGGGACCGCATCAAGCTCCCCACAGGTGCAGATAGGGACGCCTCGCCGAGGCGTCCGACCCCGTCCCAACCCGGACGCCTCGAGAATATGACCCTACCGGTCGAACCAGCCGAACTTCTGCTTGTTGGTGACGTAGAGCAGGCCGAGAATCCTCATGCTGACGGTGAGCAGATAAACGCTGACCAAGGACCAAACGGCCCGCAAGCCGAAGGTCAGGAAGAGCACCGACATGTCCCTGGTGGCATGGCCTCTGCCACCCGCAACAATCGCGGCTACGCCCCCAAATTGGCGCAGAGCATAAAGGCCAATCACAACAATGGTGGTGACTAGGTATCCTAGCGGCACTTTGAACATGGCCGGGACAACCACCAGCGGGTTGGCCGCCAAGACGGTATCCTTCATGGCGACTGCCAGAAACGCCATCGGGAAATAGAGACAGCCCAAAACCATCGTGGCGAGCAGGGCGCTGGCCGGGACATCGAGCACCTCGAAGAACCTCAGTACGATGAAACTAATCGGCAGGGTAAAGCAGATCAGCACCGTGACCGCTAATCGGAAAGCACCGCCAAGGACATCGTCAAATCCCGGCAAATCAGGCATCTGCTCCTCCTCATTGGCCGTGGCGTGGATGATGTTTTGCATGAAGGAAAACAGGTAACCATAAGCGACAATCTTCAAGAAGAGAAAGAACCAGCTCTGGCCGATGAACTCCATGAGTGCGAGGACAAACGTACTGGCGAGCAAAACCAGCAAGCCACTGCCGCGAAACGGGTAGATGAATGCACTGGGGAACCGTGCGAAGAACCCCTTGGGCCCCGCCGCGCGTTGAAGCTTGACCTGCACGGGCACGCATTCGGTGCCGCAATGACGACAGAACTTCTGCTTCGCGCGGGTGGTGACACAGGCGTCGCAGAAGTAGAGCTGGCAATGGCTGCAGAAGTGTCGCCCGGGTATCTTGGGATGGTGCTTGCACGGGCCGGAGCCAACATCGTCGGGGAGAGCAGTCGCTACTGGCGGGGCGGACATCGGCGGGGGCTGTTGGTCAGTGACTGGCGCCTGGCGATTGGGCGTGAGAGAGACAGTCATTGTGGGCCGGCCACGCGCGGCTCCCGCTGGAGCTACCGCCCGAGGAGGCGGCAGCCCTTGAGGTCCAGGCGCGACGCGCGGCGCTCCGGCGGGCTGCGCGCTGACTGGAGAGACAGGCGCATCCGCGCAAAACATCATCTCCACACCGCCCAAATGAATCGTGTGGCCCGGCTGGAGCGCCGCCTCCGTCACCGGAGCACGGTTGACGAACGTGCCGTTGGTGGAGCCCAAATCCCTTATGACCGCGTTCTCGTTCTCCAACAGGATTTCGCAGTGCGAACCCGAAACGGACGGATCATCCAGTTTGAAGTCATTGGCTGGGTTCCGCCCCAGCGAATTCGTGCCCGCCTTGAGCGTGATTTCCCAGGCAGCGGGAGAGCCGGGTTGGACAACGAGTCTCGCCATATTCAAAGGTCAGCCATGCGCTCTGAACTACGGCATTATTAGCCCAATTCCCGGTTGACCGTCCAGAGAAATCGCGCGTGGAATGCAAGAACTCGCTTGCGCCAGGCCAGTGACCTTGGTTATGAGGTCAGGGATGAAGACAAGCGACACACCGAATCAACCCTACTCACCTGGCATTTCCCGACGGAAGTTCATCGCGACCAGCGGCGCGGCGGCGGCGGCGTTTACGATTGTGCCGCGGCACGTGCTCGGCGGCGCCGGGTTTGTGGCTCCCAGTGAGAAGGTCACCGTGGCCTACATCGGCTGCGGCACACAGGGTCTGCGGGAAATGCCGGACATGCTCAAGCTGCCCGAGGTGCAGATTGTCGCCGTGTGCGATCCCGTCAAAGAGAGCTACGACTACGTGGATTGGTCCAAAGACGGCCTGCGCGCAGACCTTGCCGCGGCGCTGGGCAAACCGGATTGGAAACGGGGTGCCCCCGGCATTCCCGGTGGCCGCGAGGTCGCCAAGGAATACATCGAAGCGTTTTATGCTGGCCAGCGGGGTTCGGAAAAGTTCGCCGGTTGCGCCGCCTATGCTGATTTTCGCGAGCTGTTGGAGCAGGCAAAAGACGTGAACGCCGTCAAGATCATGACGCCCGATCACTTGCACGCGACGATCGCCGTTGCCGCTATGAAGAAGGGCAAGCACGTCATGGTGCATAAGCCGCTTGCCAACCGCTTGCAGGAAGCGCGGCTGGTCATCGACACCGCTCGCAAGACGAAGGTGGCGACGCATTTTCTGCCAGCCAGTGACGGCACCAGCATTCGGAAGATCAAGGACTGGGTTGACGCCGGCGCGATTGGCACTTTGCGGGAAGTCCATAACTGGTCGAACCGGCCAGTATGGCCCCAATACCCAACTCTCCCGAAGGACACACCGCCAATACCGGCAGGCTTCGACTGGCAGTTGTGGCTGGGGCCGTCGCTGGACCGGTCGTATCATCCGCATTACACCCATGCAGTGTTCCGCGGCTGGTATGAGTTCGGCGGCGGCGCGCTCGCCGATATGGGCCATTACAGTCTCTGGCCGGTCTTCACCCTCTTCGAGCTGGAAGCCCCGGTCATGGTCGAATCACGGCCCAGCCATCTCTGCACGCTAACTGACCATGTCGCGGTGAGGATCAAGAACGACTATTCGTTCCCCGCTGCGGGCACGATTCGCTTTAAGTTCGCCGCCAAAGGCGCCAGGCCGGCCCTGGACCTGTTCTGGTATGATGGTTCAATGCAGCCGCCGACGCCTGAGGAACTCGTCGCGGACAACAAGGAACTGCCAGCGGAAGGAATGATGTTTGCCGGCGACAAGGGCAAAGTCCTTGCGGGTTTCCTCGGCGAGGATCCGCGGATCATCGCCGGGAGCAAGATGCGGGATAACCCGAATGCGGAAAAACAATCGGGAGCCGAGCGTCAGGGGCGGGCGGGCCGGGGTCGGCGGGATGCCGGGGCGCTGTGGGCTGCAGCGTGCAAAGGCGGCCCGCCCACATACGGGGATTTCTTGCAGGCCGGGCCGATTTCAGACGCCTTCAACCTCGGGGCGGTCTCGCTGCGATTGGGAGGCAAGCGGCTGCGGTTCGACGCCGCCAGCGGCAAGGTGACTAACGTCGCCGAAGCCAATACGCTTCTCACTCGCGAGTATCGGCCAGGATGGGAGCTGACAGGATTAGGTTGAGGCAGAAATCCGAATGCCGAAGGCCGAATACCGAAGGCCGAAAGAAGGCCGAAATCCGAAGTAGTCACGCGCCGATCCCGGAGCGTCGCGCTTGCGGGATTTGAGTCCGCCAGGCGAAAGCTCTCTTGGTGAATCTGTCCCTGTTGCCATGACCAGGCATTTTCCTTCGGCCTTCGGCATTCGGATTTCCTTCGGCCCTCGGGTTTCGGCCTTCGGATTTGGGAGCGCCCCCGCGCCTCTTCACCCTTCGGGTCGCACCATCGCGATCACCAAAGCGTCCGGCTTGAGATACTTCCTGGCGACGGTCTTAACCTGGTCCAGTGTGACAGCTTCGTAAAGCGCGTCTTCGGTGTCGGTGTAGTCGTATCCGAGGCCGTAGAGTTCGTCGAGAGCGTTAGTCATGGCGAAACCGCCGAGGTCCTGGCGCGCGATCTTCCTCTGCCCAATGATCTTGGCCTTGGCGCGTTTAAGCTCCTCAGGTGACAGCCCTTCGGCACGCAGCAATTCGGCCTCGTTCAGCAACTCGGTTTCCACCTGGCTGGCCTTATCCGGCTCCGTGCCGGCGTAAAAGGCAAAGTACCCGGGCGCCAGCCCAAGGACGTTCTGCGCGCCGACATAATAGGCCAGCCCGAGCTTCTCGCGGATGCGTATGAAAAGACGCGAACCCAGGTCGCTGCAGGCCTCTTGCAGCAGCTCCAGCGGGTACCTGTCGGCATCGCGAACAGTCGTTCCACGGAACCCGATGACCAGCACCGCCTGCTTCTTGTCGCGGGTCTCAGAGACGCGCTTTATTGAGTCCAAAGCCCAAAGCCCAACGTCCAAAGTCGGGGCCACAGCGGCCTTCCAGGGCGCAAAGGCCTTTTCCACAGCGGCTCTGACTTCGTCGGCTTTGACATCGCCGTAGATGGCCAGGACGCAGTTGTTAGGAACGGCCAACTGCTCGTGAAAGGCTCTTAGGTTGGACGCTTGGATGCGTTTGACGCTGTCCTCGTTGCCGGACGCGTCGAGGCCGTACCCGCACTCGCCGAACAACGCCCGGCGCATGGCCAGCGAGGCGCTCTGGAGCAGGTGATCCTTCTGCGCGCGGATGGTGGCCAATTGAACCTGGCGCTCGCGCTCTAGCGCCTCGACGGGGAAAGTCGGTTGCAACAGAACGTCCGCCATCAGGTCCAGTCCCGTGGTGAAATCAGCGCTAAGGACTTCGGTGTTGACGCCAAAGCTGTTGTTGCCGCCATAGCTGTCAATACTGCCGCCCACCGACTCGATCTCCCGGGCGATGTCCTCGGCAGAACGTTGTCTGGTGCCTTTCAGCAGCATCTTGCCGGTGAGTTGCGTGACCCCGTTGTTGGCCAGCGTCTCGGCGAGTACACCGCCCTGGAACACCGCGCGGAACTCGACAAACGGAAGGCGGTGATCCTCTTTCACCAGCAAGCGCAGCCCATTAGGGAACGCGAACTTCTGCACCGCCTCGTCCCGCGAGGATTCGCCTTCGACCACTGACTTGGGGGTGGCGCCGGCGGGAAGCAGCGCGTAGAGGGTGCGGTTCTCCGGCGCGAGATACTCACGGGCGACGCGTTGGAGATCGGCGGGCGTGACGCGCTTCACGGCGGCCAGGCAGCGCTCTGAGAAATTCAGGTCGTTGGCCGCCAGCCAGCTTCCGCCTAGATCCTGCGCCTGGCCCTGCATGGTCTTGCGCGAAGAAAGTGTCGCGGAGATAAACTGCTTTACCGCCTTGCTCAGTTCGTTCGGAGCGACCAAAGCGGCTTTCATGGTCTCGACTTCGACCAGCATGGCGTCTCGTGCGGCGGCGAACTTATTTGCATCAACGGTGGCGCTCAGCCCAAACAGGCCGGGATTGCCCGGGCTGTAAGTCCACGCATCAACCGAGTTCACAAGGCCCTGGCGTTCGCGGACGGCCTGATAGAGCCGCGAGCTGCGCCCGCTGCCGAGCAAGACGGCCAGCACATCCAGGATCGGCACGTCGGGATGGCGCAATTCAGGGATGTGCCAGGCGTAGTAAAAATAACCCAGCTCGATCGGGGCCTCTTCGATCACCTCGCGCGGTGCGGTTTGCTTCGGCTCTTCGGGCAACACGACGGGCGGCTGCGCCCGGGCCTTGGCCTTGGCAAAGGCCGCGCGGATTTGCGAGACGACGTCTTCCTGCTTCACATCGCCTGCGACGACGAAGAAGATGTTGTTGGGGGCATACTTTTCCCGGTAATACGCCACGATATCTTCCGGGTTCAACTCGTTGAAAATGTCCGGGTAGCCGATGACCGTGAAACGATAGGGGCTCCTGGTGTAAGCGGTCTCGAACAATCGCCTCCCCGCCCGGCGGCCCGGGTCGTCCACGTTCATGTCCATCTCACGGAGGATGACCTGCTTTTCCTTCGCCAATTCGTCCTGCGGCAGGGTCGCGTTCTGCATGATGTCGCACAGGATGTCGAGGGCAACCTTGGCTCCTGTATTGGGCACATCGATATGAAAGACGGTGCGGTCGAACGAAGTATATGCGTTCATGTAGCCGCCCGCCTCCTGGACTTCCTGGTCGATGCGGCTGCCGGGCCGGGTGGTGGTGCCTTTGAAGAGCATGTGCTCGAGCACGTGCGACATTCCTGCGCCCAGCCATTTGCCCTCATGAATGCTGCCGGCCATCGACCAGGCCTGAGCCGAGACCACCGGCGCGCTATGATCTTCCCGCACGATGAGGATCAGCCCGTTGTCGAGCGTGGTCAGTTTCACGCCCGGCGGGATGGCGGGGATGGGAACCGCGCTGGCTTTCTTCCGGCTCATCCAGTCGCGCTGCTAAGACGTAGCCTCCGGCGACTTCGCGGGCTTGGCCTCGGGCGCTTGGATGGTTTGCTTGCTCTTGGGCAGGAAGGGCTTTCGAAACGCTTCGTCAAAGTCGTAGCCGTGTGCGAAGTCTGCGCGGCTGTCCTTGCTCGTTTTCGCCAGCCAGCCCACCTCAATCATGTTGAAGACGATCTCGCCGAAGTCCTCGCCACAGTGAATGCCCCAATCTTCGAGGACGGTCTTGGCCATCGGCCCGAATTGTTGCAGCGCGAATTCGCGAATGCCGGCAAGCAATTCTTGCCCCGTCACGTGGCGGATGCGGCCCCGGGGATCTTTGCCGATCGTCTTCTGGGTATGGTCCAGCGCCTCGCGGACAAACAGGTAGGCCTCGCGGTGATAACGCGGGTCTTTACCCTGTATCTTCACCAGTGCCTCTTCGAAACTGACTTCGTGCATGTTAAGATCGTGTTGCTTCAGCGGCCTGTGCCGGCGGATGCGCGGCGCGATACGATTTGACCGCCCACCCGGTCAGGAGCAAGCCCAAGATAATACACAAAACCATCTGTTCCTGCTTGGTCAATCCGCGCACGCAAGGCAATGTAGTAGGAAGCGGGTCAGTCCACAATGGCAAATCGGATCAGGGAAGAAGCGTTTGGCCATAGCGGGGCACTGCAGCGACGATTGGATTCGTGCGAAAATGCCAGTTCGTTTGAATAGCCCCCAAGCCGGCGCAGTCAAGAGAAGGCCAGACCTCGGTGGGGACGCCAAGGAGCTGTCGAGACCCCTGAGCGCACAAAGGAGGGAGACACGATGAGAATACGAAGAGAATACGAAGGAAACACGAAGAGAATACGAAGACAACACGCAAGCACCCCGCAAGCACCCGGCTAGCGGGTGGCTTGCCTGTGGCTCTACCAGGCTTTGGGTGATGCGATCCGTTCGCACCCTGTGGCTCATGTCGCCACGATATTCACCAGCCGCTTCGGCAGCACAATGACCTTCCTGATGGTCTTGCCTTCGAGGAAAGGCCTCACCTTCTCGGATGCCAGAGCCACGCGCTCCAGGTCCGCCTGGGAAGCGGTCGCCGCCACCTTGATGACGTCCCGTAGCTTGCCGTTGACCTGGACGGGGATTTCGAGCGTGTCCTCGACGAGCAGAGCCGGGTCGAACTTTGGCCACGCGGCGTAACTGAGGCTTGTGGCGTGCTGCGGGCCACGCGTCGCGTGGAGCTTGACCCACAGTTCTTCCGCCACGTGCGGAGCAAACGGCTGGAGCAGAATCAGGAAGTCGCGGAGCACGCTGGATGGCTTCGTTTCCCACGTCGTTGCTTCATTGATGAACACCATGAGAGCAGAGATCGCGGTGTTGAAGCGAAGGCCATCAAGGTCCTCGGTCACCTTCTTGATGCAGGCGTGAAGCGCCTTGAGCTGGACGGCGGTCGGCTGGGTGTCGCCGATGCCGGGGGCGAGCTGGATCTTCCCCAGCAGCTCCGTGCCCCGCTGCGGCTCCGTGGTCAAACTCTGCTCGAACTCCGTCTCGCTCTGCTCGTCCACAAACAGGCGCCACACCCGCCCGAGAAAGCGATAGACGCCCTCCACGCCTTTGGTGCTCCAAGGCTTCACCATCTCCAGCGGCCCCATGAACATCTCGTAAAGGCGAAGGGAATCAGCCCCGAACTCGTTCACCATCTCGTCAGGGTTCACTACATTCCCTCGTGCCTTGGACATCTTCTGGCCATCTTCCCCAAGGATCAGGCCCTGGTTGACGAGCCGGTAAAAGGGCTCCGGTGTGGAGACCTGCCCCAGGTCGAAAAGCACCTTGTGCCAGAACCGGGCATAAAGCAGGTGCAGCACCGCGTGTTCGGTGCCGCCGACGTATAGGTCCACACCGGGTGTAGGCAGCTTGACTTGAGGTAAATGGTGGCTTAGTATTTTAGTGCGGCGGTCGTCTTGTGACGTTCCGGGCGGGGCCCCTATGGCGGCATTGCCCGCCGCCGTGCTCAGCTTATAGACGGTTACCACTGCCAGGAGGTTCTTGGAGGCGCGAACTTCCTCGACTACCACCAGATTTCCGTTGACCCGTTTCTTGAAGCGCACCACGTCGAGGCCTGTGGATGATTTGCCTCCGTGCTCGATAGAGTCAGGTGCCAGAACCACCAAAGGGATCAAGAGGAACGTGGCATCGTCCACCGCTTCCTGACCTCTTCGTCGCTCAGCTCCCGGGTCGCTGTGTTCTTTGCGTGAATGGCGCACACCATAATTGTCCAGCACGTGGATATAGCCGTCGAGGTCGAGGCCCGTCGCAGCGCTGATTTGCCGGGCGAGTTCTGGTGTGACCTGTCCGAAAGCAACTCGACGCCGCGGAGCCCCGGGGTCGAGGTAGGTTAACTCCACGAGGCCGCGAATCGCCGCATCCAACTCTTGCGCGGTGGCGGGAATGCGCAGCGTCGAATGTCCCATCCAGTATTTCTCGGCGCGAGTATCGACAAATCGGTCGGAGTTCTTTGTGTCGAGGTAGCGGAGGTAATACCAACAACTCCCCGCCCACTGGGGCATGGTATTGGTCTCGCGCTTCGACCCGTCGGGCAAGTTCACCCAGTCTCGGGCGCGCGCGAGCGGCGGCTGGCCGTCAGGCGTGGGTTTGTAATCGTCGAGCCGCGGCGGCACCAGCGGCAGCGCAGATTCGGGCAACGCTTCGTGATATGGCCGGCCATCGGGCCCGGTCTTCCAGATGATCGGGAACGGCTCGCCCCAGTAGCGTTGGCGGCTGAACAGCCAGTCGCGCAGCTTGTAATTGATCGTCTTCTTGCCCAGCCCCTTCGACTCCAGCCAGGCGGTGATCTTCCGCTTGGCTTCAAGCGTGGGGAGGCCGCTGATTGAAATGTCGGCGCCGGCGGAGTTGACCGAGACGCCGTCGTCGATGTAGCCGCGCCAGTCTATGCCCGTCGGCGGTTCGACGACCTGGACGATGGGCAGGTTGAACTTCGTGGCGAACTCGAAGTCGCGCGTGTCATGGCCCGGCACGGCCATGATTGCGCCAGTGCCGTAGCTGATGAGCACGTAGTCGGCGATCCAGATAGGTATCTTTGCCCCGTTGACCGGGTTGATGGCGTATCCGCCGGTAAAGACGCCAGTCTTCTCCTTCGCCAGTTCCGTGCGTTCGAGGTCGCTCTTCTTGGTGACCTCCGCCTCATACGCGCCGACCGCCGGCCGCTGCGCCGGGGTGGTGATGGCGTCCACCAGCGTGTGCTCGGGCGCCAGCACCATGTAAGTCGCGCCAAACAGCGTGTCCGGCCGCGTCGTGAATACGCGGATGCCTTTCTCGCACTCCGCACTCCGCATTCCGCATTCCGCAATGGCAAAGTCCACCTCCGCCCCTTCGCTGCGCCCAATCCAGTTGCGCTGCATTTCTTTGAGCGAGTGGCTCCACTCAATGGTGTTGAGGTCCTGGAGCAGCCGCTCGGCATAGGCCGTGATGCGCAGCATCCATTGTCGCATCGGCTTGCGCACGACGGGGAAGTCCCCCACCTCGCTCTTGCCGTCCACGACTTCTTCGTTGGCAAGGACAGTTCCCAGTTGCTCGCACCACCAGACGGGAGCCTCAGCTACGTACGCTAAGCGTTTGGAATCACGATAGGCGCGACGTTTCTGTTCGAGCTCGGGCGGGATGGTCGAGGAGCTAACAGGCGAGATGCCTGCCCCACTTTGAAGTTCGGGAGGGTAGGGGAGAGTCTCGATCGGCTCCGCTTTATTCGTCTTCGGATTAAACCACGAGTTGTAGAGGTGGAGAAAGATCCACTGGGTCCACTTGAAGTACTGAGGGTCCGTGGTGTCGATTTCGCGGCTCCAGTCATAGCTGAAACCGAGCGACTTAATCTGGCGTTTGAAGGTCGCAATGTTCTGCTCGGTCGTCTTGCGCGGATGCTGACCGGTCTTGATGGCGTATTGCTCGGCCGGCAGACCGAATGCGTCCCAGCCGATCGGATGCAACACATTGTAGCCCAAGGCGCGCCGATACCGGCTCAGAATGTCCGTTGCGGTGTAGCCTTCAGGGTGCCCGACGTGCAACCCGGCGCCCGACGGATAAGGGAACATGTCAAGGATGTAGAATTTGGGCAGTTGCTCCGGTTTGGCCTTGGCGTGGCGTCCCGCAAAGGGATGGTCGGCGGGCACCACCTCACCCGGATTCCACGCGCGAAAAGCCTGCTGCGCCTCCCATTGGCGCTGCCATTTGGGTTCAATCAGATGAAACGGATATTGCCTGCGTCCGAATGCCATAAGCGCGGGAATATTGCGGAAAGCGGTTGGACAAACAATGGAAGAATTGGGGCCAGGCTGATCAGGGCTTTATTGTTCTCCCAGGCGTTCCTATCTTTAAGGGACATGGTTACATTGCTCATCGCGACACGCAACGCGCATAAGGTCGGCGAGATTCGCGCCATTCTCGGCGAGGGGTTCCGCTGTCTGACCCTGATCGATGTGCCCAAATCGCCTGAGGTGATCGAGGATGCGGGGACATTTGCTGGCAACGCGACCAAGAAGGCGGTGGTGCTTGCGAAGTGGTTGGGTCAAGCGCCGGGCCTGGAGTCCAACGTCGCGTGCCTCAAGCTCGGAGCGCCGGGCGACCGTCTGTACGTGCTGGCCGACGATTCCGGCCTGGAGGTCGATGCATTGGGCGGCGCGCCGGGTGTGCATTCGGCGCGATTTGCGGCGCTGGACACGGGCACGCCGGGCAATTCGACGACCGAGGAGAACAACGCCAAGCTGCTGCGGTTGCTCAAAGATGTTCCCCTCGACAAGCGGACGGCGCGGTTTCGCTGTGTGGTGGCGCTCACACCAGTGCTCCGCTCAACAAATGAGAGCGCCTCGCCGGTTTGCTACGCGGATGAGCTGGAGTTGCAGACGGAGCTGTTCGAGGGAGTGTGCGAAGGGAGGATCGGCCTGACGCCCCGTGGTCGAGGCGGGTTCGGTTACGATCCTCTGTTTATTCCGGCGGGGCACAACCGCACCTTTGGGGAACTCGATGAAAGGGTTAAGAACGAACTGAGCCACCGAGCGCGGGCACTTGCCTTGCTCAGGCTCAAATTAAGGGATTGAGGCGGAGGAGGCCCCTGCCATTTCAATTCGGCACACGGAGCAAGCGCCGGAGCAGGCCGTTGCTGGCGAGCATGCGGTAGGCGTGGTTGCCGGGAATGGCCTCCTGCCAGAACTCGCCGCCGGCGCATTCGACAATGAGGCCGCCCGCCGCTATGTCCCAGAGGCGTATGCCTCGTTCAATGTAAGCGTCGAACCGCCCGCTCGCCACATAAGTCAAGGCCAGCGCGGCGGAGCCCAT
>Ga0181518_10005129_pt1 | contig 11444 bp, 22 predicted proteins | sample PEATcosm2014_Bin_28_FD_119751 | JGI IMG/M metagenome (GOLD analysis project Ga0181518, IMG submission 119751) | Peatland microbial communities from MTU Mesocosm Facility, Houghton, MI, USA - PEATcosm2014_Bin01_60_metaG | ecosystem: Environmental > Terrestrial > Soil > Wetlands > Peat | place... | reverse complement strand
TGCAAGCCGGGTTCGGTGAAGCCGCACACCAAGTTCAAGGCCGAGGCCTACATCCTCACCAAGGAGGAGGGCGGGCGCCACACGCCGTTCTTCACCAACTACCGGCCGCAATTCTACTTCCGCACCACCGACGTGACCGGCGTCGTGACCTTGCCGGAAGGCACCGAGATGGTGATGCCGGGCGACAACATCGCCATGGAAGTCACCCTGATCGTGCCGATCGCCATGGAAGAGAAGCTGCGCTTCGCCATTCGCGAGGGCGGTCGCACCGTCGGCGCCGGCGTGGTGGCCAGCATCGTCGAGTAGTGGAGTGTAATGCCCCGCAAAAGCGGGGCATCCTCTTTTCAAGAGCGGTACCATGAACGGTCAGAACATAAGAATCCGGCTCAAGGCGTTCGATCACCGCATCCTCGATGCGTCGACGCGCGAGATCGTCAATACGGCGAAGCGCACCGGCGCGCAGGTGCGCGGGCCGATCCCGCTGCCGACCAAGATCGAGAAGTTCACCGTCAACCGCTCGCCGCATATCGACAAGAAGAGCCGCGAGCAGTTCGAAATGCGCACGCATAAGCGCCTGCTCGATATCGTCGATCCGACGCCGCAAACGGTCGATGCGCTGATGAAGCTCGACCTTGCCGCCGGCGTCGACGTCGAGATCAAGCTCTAAGGCGCGATTTAAGGAAAAGACACATGCGTTCCGGAGTGCTCGCACAAAAGATCGGGATGACGCGCCTCTTCACCGAGGCCGGTGAGCATGTGCCGGTGACGGTGCTCCGCCTCGGCAATTGCCAGGTCGTCGCTCACCGCACCAAGGACAAGAACGGCTATGTCGCGCTGCAGCTCGGCGCCGGCCAACGCAAGGTGCAACGCACCACCAAGGCCGACCGTGGCCACTTCGCGGTCGCCAAGGTCGAGCCCAAGCGCAAGCTCGCCGAGTTCCGCGTCGACGACGACGCGCTGATCCCGATCGGCGCCGAGATCACGGCGGATCATTTCGTCGTCGGCCAATATGTCGACGTCACCGGCACCTCGACCGGCAAGGGTTTTGCCGGCGGCATGAAGCGCTGGAATTTCGCCGGCCTGCGGGCGAGCCACGGCGTGTCGATCTCGCATCGCTCGATCGGCTCGACCGGCGGCCGCCAGGACCCCGGCAAGACCTTCAAGAACAAGAAAATGCCCGGCCACCTTGGCGTGGACCGTGTGACCACGCTCAATCTCAAGGTCATGCAGACCGACGTTGCGCGCGGCCTCATCATGGTCGAGGGCGCCGTGCCCGGCGTCAAAGGCGGCTGGATCACGGTGCGCGACGCGGTCAAGAAGAAGCTGCCCGACGGCGTGCCGAAGCCAGGAAAGTTCAAGCTCGCCGACAATGAATCGACCGCTCCTGTTTCAGTCGGCCAAGACGCTGCTGGCCAAGACGCAGTTGCACCAGACGCAGGGAGCGCGTGACATGGAACTGAAAGTCACGTCGCTCGACGGCAAGGCATCCGGCTCGGTCACGGTGTCAGACACTATTTTCGGGCTCGAGCCGCGCAACGATATCATTCATCGCTGCGTGGTATGGCAATTGGCCAAGCGCCAGGCCGGCACCCACCAGGTGAAGAACCGCGCCGACATCCACCGCACCGGCAAGAAAATGTACCGGCAAAAGGGTACCGGCTCGGCGCGCCACGGCTCCGCCCGCGTCAACCTGTTCCGCGGCGGCGGCCGTTCGTTCGGCCCGCAGAGCCGCAGCCACGAGATCGGCCTGCCGAAGAAGGTCCGCGCGCTGGCGCTCAAGCACGCGCTCTCGGCCAAGGCCAAGGACGACGGCATCATCGTCATCGAGGCGCTGAGCGTGAAGGACGCCAAGACCAAGGCGCTGCGCAGCCAGTTTGAAAAACTCGGCCTGTCGAACGCGCTATTGATCGACGGCGCCGAGGTCGCGGCCGATGTCCGCACGGCGGCGCGCAATATCCCGAATATCGACGTGCTGCCGGTCGCCGGCATCAACGTCTACGACATCATGCGGCGGCATAAGCTCGTTCTCACCAAGGCCGCGGTCGATGCGTTGGAGGCGCGCTTCAAATGACCACCACCGATCCGCGCCATTACGACGTCATCATCGCCCCGCTCATCACCGAGAAGGCGACGAACGCGTCCGAGCACAACAAGGTGATGTTCAAGGTCGCGATGACCGCGACCAAGCCGCAGATCAAGGAAGCGGTTGAAAAGCTGTTCGACGTCAAAGTCAAAAGCGTCAACACGCTGCGCCGGCGCGGCAAGTGGAAGATCTTCAAGGGCCGCCGCGGGCTGCAGTCCGACAGTAAGCGCGCCATCGTGACCCTCGAAGAAGGTCAATCGATCGACGTGACGACGGGTTTGTAAGGGAGCGGCGGGATGGCACTCAAGACATATAATCCTGTCACGCCGGGCCAGCGCCAGCTGGTGCTGGTCGACCGCTCCGCGCTCTATTCCGGCAAGCCGGTGAAAGCGCTGACCGAAGGCAAGAATTCGACCGGCGGCCGGAACAACAATGGCCACATCACCTCGAGGTATCGCGGCGGCGGCCACAAGCAGTCCTACCGCAAGATAGATTTCAAACGCCGCAAGTTCGACGTGCCGGCCAAGGTCGAGCGGCTGGAATACGATCCGAATCGCACCGCCTTCATCGCGCTGATCAAATACGACGACGGCGAGCTCGACTATATCCTGGCGGTGCAGCGGCTCTCGGTCGGCGACACGGTGGTCTCCGGCGAGCATGTCGACGTCAAGCCCGGCAACGCCATGCCGGCCGCCAATATTCCGGTCGGCACCATCGTCCACAATATCGAGATCAAGATCGGCAAGGGCGGCCAGATCGCCCGTTCCGCCGGCACCTACGCGCAGATCGTCGGCCGCGACGGCGAATATGTGATCTTGCGGTTGAATTCCGGCGAGCAGCGCCTGGTGCACGGCCGCTGCATTGCCACCGTCGGCGCGGTGTCCAATCCGGACAACATGAACATCTCGATCGGCAAGGCCGGCCGCAGCCGCTGGATGGGCCGGCGCGGCCATGTCCGCGGCGAGACCATGAACCCGGTCGACCATCCGCTCGGCGGGCGAACGCGAGGCGGCCGGCATCCGGTGACGCCGTGGGGCAAGCCGACCAGGGGCAAGAAGACGCGCAAGAACAAGCGCACCGCGAAATTCATCATGGCAAGCCGCCACGCGCGGAAGAAGACGTAAAGAGAGAGTCAGGAGCGATCATGGCGCGTTCGGTTTGGAAGGGCCCGTTTGTCGACGGCTATCTGCTGAAAAAGGCGGATGCCGCGCGTTCGTCTGGCCGCCACGAGATGATCCGCATCTGGTCGCGGCGTTCGACCATCCTGCCGCAATTCGTCGGGCTGACCTTCGGCGTCTACAACGGCCAGAAGCACATCCCGGTGGTCGTCACCGAGGAAATGGTCGGCCACAAATTTGGTGAGTTCGCGCCGACCCGCTCGTTTTACGGCCACTCGTCGGACCGCAAGGCCAAACGCGCCAGTGCGCCGGGCGCCGCGGCACCGGGCGCGGCACCGGCCGCCGCGCCGGCAGCGCCTGCCGGCGGCACGTCGTGAGGCGGGGAGAGATTTTGTCATGAGCAAGAAAAAGCGCGAGCGCGCGCTGTCCGACACCGAGGCCAAGGCGGTGGCCCGCATGCTGCGGATCAGCCCGCAGAAACTCAATCTTTTGGCGCAGCTCATCCGCGGCAAGAAGGTCGCGACCGCGCTCGCCGATCTCGAATTCTCGCGCAAGCGCATCGCGCGCGACGTGCGCAAGTGCCTGGAATCGGCGATTGCCAATGCCGAGAACAATCACGATCTCGACGTCGACGATCTCGTCGTCGTCGAGGCCCATGTCGGCAAGTCGCTGGTCATCAAGCGCCACGAGGCGCGCGGCCGCGGCAAGGTCGGATCGATCACCAAGCCGTTCGCTCACCTCACCATCGTGGTGCGTGAAGTCGAGGCGGCGGCGCAGTAACGGGACGCGGTTAGGAGAAGACCATGGGTCAAAAAGTCAATCCAGTCGGGCTTCGGCTCGGCATCAACCGCACCTGGGACTCGCGGTGGTATGCCGGCAAAACGAGCTACGGCACGCTGCTGCACGAGGACATGGAAATCCGCAAGGCGCTGATGAAAGAGCTCAAGCAGGCCGCGGTGTCGAAGATCGTCATCGAGCGCCCGCACAAGAAGTGCCGCGTCACCATCCATTCGGCGCGCCCGGGCGTGGTCATCGGCAAGAAGGGCGCCGACATCGAGAAGCTGCGCCGCAAGGTCGCCGAACTCACCGACAGTGACGTCGTCATCAACATCGTGGAAATCCGCAAGCCCGAGCTCGACGCGCAACTGGTCGCCGAATCGATCGCGCAGCAGCTCGAGCGTCGCGTCGCCTTCCGCCGCGCCATGAAGCGCGCTGTGCAATCGGCAATGCGGCTTGGCGCCGGCGGCATCCGCATCAACTGCTCGGGCCGGCTCGGCGGCGCCGAAATCGCGCGCATGGAGTGGTATCGCGAAGGCCGCGTGCCGCTGCACACCTTGCGCGCCGACGTCGATTACGGCGTGGCGACGGCGTTCACCACCTACGGCACCTGTGGCGTCAAGGTCTGGATCTTCAAGGGCGAGATCATGGAGCACGACCCCATGGCCCAGGACAAGAAGATGGCCGAGGGCGATGCCGGCCGGCCGCGCCGGGATGCAGCGTGAGCGAACTAAATCGATAAAAGGCTTAAACCATGCTGCAACCGATACGCACCAAATTCCGCAAGGCCCACAAGGGCCGCATCCACGGCGTCGCCTCGAGCGCGATCGATCTGGCGTTCGGCCAGTTCGGGCTCAAGGCGATGGAGCCCGACCGCGTCACCGCGCGTCAGATCGAGGCGGCGCGGCGGGCGCTGACGCGGCACATGAAGCGTTCCGGCCGGGTCTGGATCCGCATGTTCCCCGACGTGCCGGTGTCGAAGAAGCCGCTCGAAGTGCGCATGGGCTCGGGCAAGGGCACTCCCGAACTGTGGGTGGCACGGGTAAAGCCCGGCCGCATCCTGTTCGAGATCGACGGCGTGCCGGTGCAGGTCGCCAAGGAGGCGCTCGCGCTTGCCGCTGCCAAGCTGCCGATCAAGACCCGTTTCATCGAGCGGATCAGCGAGTAAGCGTGACATGAAAGCGACCGACATCAGAGCGATGACGATCGATCAGATCGACGACGAGGTGCTCAAGCTGAAGAAGGAGCAGTTCAACCTGCGCTTCCAGCGCGCCACCGGGCAATTGGAGAATACCTCGCGCGTGCGCGAAGTGCGGCGCGACATCGCGCGGCTCAAGACCGTCGCGAAGAACAAGCGCTCCGGCGCGCCGAAGAAGTAAGAGGACGATAAAATGCCGAAGCGTACCCTCCAAGGCGTCGTGGTGAGCGACAAGCAGGCAAAGACCGTGGTCGTGCGCGTCGAGCGCCGCTTCACCCATCCCTTGTTCAAGAAGACGGTGCGTCGGACCAAGAAATATTACGCGCACGACGAGAACAACGAGTTCAAGGTTGGCGACCTGGTGTGGATCGAGGAGCACGCGCCGATTTCCAAGCTCAAGCGCTGGGCGGTCGTTCGCGGCGAGAAGAAGAAGGCATCGTGAGCCTAGAAATCAAGCGAGTGTGGGGTAGCCCATGATCCAGATGCAATCCAATCTCGACGTGGCGGACAATTCCGGCGCGCGCCGCGTCATGTGCATCAAGGTGCTGGGCGGCTCGAAGCGCAAATACGCCACCATCGGCGACGTCATCGTCGTCTCGGTGAAGGAGGCGATTCCGCGCGGCCGGGTCAAGAAGGGCGACGTGATGAAGGCCGTCATCGTGCGCATTTCCAAAGACATCAAGCGCGCCGACGGCTCGATCATCCGCTTCGACCGCAACGCCGCGGTGTTGATGACGCCGCAGAACGAGCCGGTCGGTACCCGCATCTTCGGACCGGTGCCGCGCGAACTGCGCGCCAAGAACCACATGAAAATCATCTCGCTTGCGCCTGAGGTGCTGTAATGGCGGCGAAGATCAAGAAGGGCGACACGGTGATCGTGATTGCGGGCCGCGACAAGGGCCGCACCGGCGAGGTCATCGAGATGCGCCGCACCGACGGCCGCGCGCTGGTGCGCGGCGTCAACGTGGTCAAGCGCCATCAGAAGCAGAGCGCCTCGCAGGAGGGCGGCATCATTTCCAAGGAAGCGCCGATCCACCTGTCGAACATCGCGCTAGCGGATCCTAAGGACGGCAAGCCGACCCGGGTCGGCTTCAAATATGTCGGCAAGGGCGACGATCGCAAGAAAGTGCGCGTCGCCAAGCGTTCCGGAGTCGAGATCGATGGCTGATACCGAAGACAAACAGGCGACCAAGCCGGATAAGCAGCGGCCGCTGAGCGCCGAACAGGCCACCAAAGCCGCCAAGGACGACAAGAAGGCGGCCAAGCAGGCGCGCGCCGACAAGGGCGCGGCGGATGCCAAGGCCGGCAAGCCGGCGGCGCCGCGCGAGGTGGAGCCGCGCGTGCCGGCGCGGCTGAAGGTGCAATTCGAAGAGGCGATCCGTAACAAGCTTGCCGAGCAGTTCGGCTACAAGAACCGCTTCGAGGTGCCCACTTTGGACAAGGTCGTCATCAATATGGGCATCGGCGAAGGCGTTGCCGACCGCAAGAAGGTCGACGGCGCTGCCGCCGATCTCGGCCTGATCGCCGGCCAGAAGGCGATCGTGACCAAGGCGCGCAAGTCGATCGCCACCTACAAGCTGCGCACCGGCCAGGCGATCGGCTGCAAGGTGACGTTGCGCAAGGCGCGCATGTACGAATTCCTCGACCGGCTGATCAATATCGCGCTGCCACGAGTGCGCGACTTCCGCGGCCTCAATCCGAAAAGCTTCGACGGCCGCGGCAACTACACGCTCGGCATCAAGGAACACATCGTGTTCCCGGAAATCGACTACGACAAGGCGACCGATATCTGGGGCATGGACATCACCGTCTGCACCACCGCGCGCAACGACGACGAAGCGCGCGCGCTGTTGACGGCATTCAATTTTCCGTTCCGGCAGTGAGGCTCGACGGGCCTCAGACGCGGAACCGCGAGGAGAACTAGATGGCGAAGAAGAGTTCGATCGAGAAGAACAACCGGCGCCGCCGGATGACGAAGAAATTCTCGGGCCGGCGCGCGCGGCTCAAAGCGATCGCGCGCGACAAGTCCAAGCCGGTCGAGGAGCGCTTCGCCGCCACGCTGAAGCTTGCCGAAATGCCGCGCAATTCCTCGGCGACCCGCATCCGCAACCGCTGCGAGATGACCGGCCGGCCGCGCGGCTATTATCGCAAGCATAAACTGTCGCGCATCGCGTTGCGGGATCTCGGCTCCAAGGGCCTGATCCCCGGCCTCGTGAAGTCGAGCTGGTAAGGGGAGGGTCGCAACGATGGCAATGAACGATCCGCTCGGCGATCTGTTGACCCGCATCCGCAACGCGCAGATGCGCAACAAGGGCAAGGTCAGCTGCCCGGGCTCGAAATTGCGCGAGAGCGTGCTCGAAGTGCTCAAGGCCGAAGGCTATATCCGCGGCTTCACGGTGACCGAGCGCGAAGGCCGCTCCGAGCTCGACATCGAGCTGAAATATTTCGACGGCGAGCCGGTGATCCGCGAGATCGAGCGCATCTCCAAGCCCGGCCGCCGCGTCTATACCTCGGTGAAGAACCTGCCGCGCATCAACAACGGCCTCGGCGTCGCCATCGTCTCGACGCCGAAGGGCGTCATGGCCGACCACGACGCCCGCGACGCCAATGTCGGCGGCGAAATCCTCTGCACGGTGTTCTGATGTCCCGTATCGGCAAAAAACCAGTCGCGGTCCCGTCCGGCATCACCGCCAATGTGGAAGGCCAGACGGTCAAGATCAAAGGCCCGAAAGGCGCCTTGCAGGTGGTGCTGCACGACGACGTCGCCGTGAAGCTCGACGGCGGCCAGATCAAGGTCGATCCGCGCTTCGAAACCAAGCGCGCGCGCGCGCAGTGGGGCACGTCGCGCACGCTGATCGCCAATCTGATCGCCGGCGTCACCAAAGGTTTTGAGCAGCGGCTTGAAATCAACGGCGTCGGCTACCGCGCCGCGGTGCAGGGCAAGAACCTGCAGATCGCGCTCGGCTATAGCCACGACATCGTCTATCCGATCCCCGAAGGCATCACCATCGCGACGCCGCGGCCGGTCGAGATCGTGATCACCGGCAGCGACCGGCAGAAGGTCGGTCAGGTCGCCGCCGAAATTCGCGATTATCGCCCGCCGGAGCCGTACAAAGGCAAGGGCATCAAATATGCCGGCGAGCGCATCTTCCGCAAGGAAGGCAAGAAGAAGTAACGGAGCCGCCCGATGACCAAGCTCAGCGACAGAATATTGCGCCGCCAAGGCCGCGTCCGCGGCACGCTGCGCCGCGCGGCGGGCGAGCGCAAGCGGCTCACCGTGTTCCGCTCGTCCAAGCACATCTATGCCCAGGTGATCGACGATGACGAGGGCGTCACGCTCGCTTCGGCGTCCTCGATCGAGAAGACGGCGCGCGAAGGCTTAAAGACCGGCGCCAGCGTCGACGCGGCGAAATCGGTCGGCAAGCTGATCGCGGAACGCGCCAAGGAGAAGGGCGTCAAGGACGTGGTCTTCGATCGCGGCGGTTACCTCTATCACGGCCGGGTCAAAGCCTTGGCCGAGGCGGCGCGCGAAGGCGGCTTGAATTTCTGATGACAGACAACGGACGACAGAGGACGGATGATGGCGAGCGGCTTGGCGCGGATTTTTCCGTCCTCTGTCATCCGACGTCTGTCCTCTCATCTCGGAACAAAGGTTTGAACAATATGGCTGACGATCATGGCACGTGAACCCCACCGACGCGAAGAACGCGACAGCGAATTCGTCGACAAGCTCGTTCACATCAACCGCGTCGCCAAAGTGGTGAAGGGCGGCCGGCGCTTCGGCTTTGCCGCGCTGGTGGTGGTGGGCGACCAGAAGGGCCGGGTCGGCTTCGGCCACGGCAAGGCGCGCGAGGTGCCGGAAGCGATCCGCAAGGCGACCGACGCCGCCAAGCGCGGGCTCACCCGCGTGCCGTTGCGCGAAGGCCGCACGCTGCATCACGACGTCGCCGGCCGCCACGGCGCCGGCAAGGTCTATCTGCGCGCGGCGCCGCCCGGCACCGGCATCATCGCCGGCGGCCCCATGCGCGCGGTATTCGAGACGCTCGGCATGCAGGACGTGGTGGCGAAATCGATCGGTACGTCGAACCCGTACAACGTGGTGCGCGCGACTTTCGATGCGCTCAAGCGCCAGGATTCGCCGCGCTCGGTCGCCGCCCGCCGCAACGTCAAGGTCTCGGCCCTGCAGGCGCGCCGCCGCGACGGCGATGCGGAAGCGGCCACCGATTGAGGCTTTGGAGCAGGCGATGAACACCGGAAAATCATCAGGCAAGACCGTCAAGGTCCGGCAGACCGGCAGCCCGCAGCGCCGGCATCATCGCCAGCGTGAAACGCTGGTGGGCTTGCGGCTCAACAAGATCGGCCGGACGTCCGAGCTCGTCGATACGCCGGCGACGCGCGGCATGATCGCCAAAGTGGCGCATCTCGTCGAAGTGGTGGAGAAGTAGCGACCATGAAGCTGCACGAACTTTCCGGCCCTCCAGGCGCCCGCAAGACGCGAAAGCGCATCGGCCGCGGCATCGGCTCCGGCACAGGCAAGACCGGCGGCCGCGGCGGCAAGGGTCAGACCGCGCGCTCCGGCGTGCGCATCAAAGGCTTCGAGGGCGGCCAAATGCCGCTGCATCGCCGGCTGCCCAAGCGCGGCTTCAAGAACGTCAAATTCGCCCGCAAGCTCAACGAGGTGAACCTCGGCAAGCTGCAGGCAGCGATCGATGCCGGAACGCTCGACACGACGGCCAAGATCGACGCCGCGGCCATGGTCAAGGCCGGCATCCTGCGCCGGGCGAAAGAAGGCGTGCGGCTGCTCGGCGATGGCGAGATCAAGGCCAAGGTGACGCTTGCGGTGTTCGGCGCCTCCAAGTCGGCGGTCGCCGCGGTGGAGAAAGCCGGCGGTTCGGTCGAAATCCTCGCGCCCAAGGCGGATACGAGCGAACAAGCCGCCTGATGAATGGTCATGCCCGGCCTTGTGCCGGGCAGCCACGATTTCTACCTGTTCGGCGACGGCGCCGGGAACAAGCCCGGCCAAGGCTTGGAAGTGACATAGAAGAGGGGTTCGGAGCGGGAAATGGTCTCTGCAGCAGAACAACTCGCAGCCAATCTCAACTTCGGCGCCTTGGCCAAGGCCGAAGAGCTGAAGAAGCGCATCTGGTTCACGCTCGGCGCGCTCTTGGTCTATCGCCTCGGAACCTACATTCCGCTGCCCGGCATCGATCCGGCCGCCTGGGACCAGATATTCCAGCAGCAGTCCACCGGTATTTTGGGCATGTTCAACATGTTCGCCGGCGGTGGCATCCACCGTATGGCGATCTTCGCGCTCAACATCATGCCCTACATCTCGGCCTCGATCATCATCCAGCTGATGACGACGGTGTCGCCGACCCTCGAACAGCTCAAGAAAGAGGGCGAGCAGGGCCGCAAGTTGATCAACCAGTACACCCGCTATCTCACGGTGCTGCTGGCGGCGGTGCAGGCCTATGGCATCGCGGTGGGCCTCGAAGGGGCGAGCTCTGTGGTCGCGGCACCGGGTCTGTTCTTTCGCATTTCGACGGTGATCACGCTCACCGGCGGCACCATGTTCCTGATGTGGCTCGGCGAGCAGATCACCCAGCGCGGCATCGGCAACGGCACGTCGCTGATCATCATGTCGGGCATCGTCGCGCAGCTGCCGTCGGCCATCGCCGGGACGCTCGAGCTCGGCCGCCAAGGCGCGCTCTCCACCGGACTCATCCTCATCGTGGTGGTGGTGGCGGTCGCCGTCATCACCTTCATCGTGTTCATGGAGCGCGCGCAACGCCGGCTGCTGATCCAGTATCCGAAGCGCCAGGTGGGCAACCGCATGTTCGAGGGCCAGTCGTCGCATCTGCCGCTCAAGCTAAACACCTCGGGCGTCATTCCGCCGATCTTCGCTTCCTCGCTGTTGCTGTTGCCGACGACCATCGCCAATTTCACCGCCGGGCAGGGGCCGAGCTGGCTCACCATCATCACCACCCAGCTTGCCCATGGGCAGCCGTTGTTTCTGGCGCTCTATGTCGGGCTGATCGTGTTCTTCGCCTTCTTCTATACGGCGATCGTGTTCAATCCGACCGAGACCGCGGACAATCTGAAGAAACACGGCGGCTTCATCCCCGGTATTAGGCCGGGCGAGCGCACCGCCGAATACATCGATTACGTGCTGTCGCGCATTACGGTGATCGGCGCCGGCTATCTCGCGATCGTCTGCCTGTTCCCGGAAATGCTGATCTCCTACGCCAAGGTGCCGTTCTATTTCGGC
>Ga0181518_10005126_pt1 | contig 11448 bp, 10 predicted proteins | sample PEATcosm2014_Bin_28_FD_119751 | JGI IMG/M metagenome (GOLD analysis project Ga0181518, IMG submission 119751) | Peatland microbial communities from MTU Mesocosm Facility, Houghton, MI, USA - PEATcosm2014_Bin01_60_metaG | ecosystem: Environmental > Terrestrial > Soil > Wetlands > Peat | place... | reverse complement strand
GCTGAGACGCGTGACGCCTTGCGGGTCGGCGACCTGGTGACGGCCAAAGTGGATGTCGACCGGCGCGATGCCACCCGGCGCAACCATACGGCCACGCACCTCCTCCACGCCTCATTGCGGAAAACCCTCGGCACGCACGTCAAGCAGGCAGGATCGCTGGTGGCGCCGGACCGCATGCGGTTCGACTTCACCCATTACGCGGCGCTGGATGAGCAGGACTTGCTTGACATCGAGGACCTGGTGAACGAGGAGATCCTCAAGAACGAAGAGGTTGTCACGAAGGTCATGGACCTTGACGAGGCCGTGAACACCGGCGCCATGGCGTTGTTTGGGGAGAAGTATGCCGACCAGGTGCGCGTGCTGACCATCGACGAGTTCTCGAAGGAGTTGTGCGGCGGCACGCACGTGCGGCGGACCGGAGACATTGGCCTGTTCAAGATCGTTTCGGAAGGTAGCGTAGCGGCGGGAACGCGACGCATTGAAGCGGTGACGGGCGAAGGCGTGCTGAAGCAACTGCGGCAGGCCAACGAGACGCTGGCGCTGCTGGCCGGCTCGTTGCGTGCCAAGCCCGATGAACTGCTGCCCGCGGTCGAGAAGCTCAGCGAGTCCGAGAAGAAGCTCCGCAAGGAACTCGAGGCGCAGCAGATGAAGCGCGCGGCTTCACAGGCCGGCGACTTGGCGAAAGAAGCGCAGGAAGTAAAAGGCGTGCGGGTGGTGGCAGCGCGCGTGGAGGTGACGGACCGCGCCGCGATGCGGCAGATGGTTGACGACCTGCGGGGGAAACTGCAATCCGGAGTGATTGTGCTGGGCAGCGTGGCCGACGGCAAGGTGAGCCTCATCGCAGCCGTGACGAAGGACCTCACCAACAAACTCGACGCGGGCAAGATTGTGAAGCAGGCTGCGGTTTTCGTTGAGGGCAGCGGCGGCGGGCGCAAAGACCTGGCGGAAGCGGGCGGCAAGAACCCCGCGAAGCTCGACGAATCGATTCGGATCGTTCCGTCCATTATCGAAAGTATGCTGTAGGGGTAGGGCTTGCCCTACCCGCGCGCCAACGACCCGCAACGAGGGGACGGCAAGCCGTCCCCCTAGAGCGTGTACCCTCATCGCAGGTTCCGACGTCGAGAAATTCGGGCCTACCCGCTTGCCGGGTCGGACCCCGCAGGCTATCATGTGAGCAGTAACGGTGTGGCAGGAGGCTCTAATGGGTTCGGCAAAGGAAGAGGTCCGCAGGATACTGGAACAGATTCCCGACAACGCATCCTTTGAGGATATCCAATACCACATCTACGTAAGGGAGAAGATTGATCGCGGTCTCGCAGATGTGAAACAAGGGCGCGTCATCGAACAAGCAGAGGTGGAACGCAGGATGCGGAAATGGACCGGAGAATAACTACTCACTTCCACTGGAATGATCTCCAGCAGCGAATCACCAACATCGCATAATCCCGATCAACCCCGTATAATGATCCGTTCTATATGTTATGGCCAAGGGGCCGGATAAGGGAGGAAGCGCATTCATGTATAAGGTTGTGTTATTAAGGCACGGAGAGAGCGTGTGGAACAAAGAAAACCTCTTCACTGGTTGGACCGATGTTGGGTTGAGTGAGAAGGGCACGCAAGAGGCCATAGACGGTGGCCGGGAAATGAGGAAGCAAGGATATGTCTTCGACATCGCCTTCACCTCGGTCTTGAAGCGCGCCATCAAAACGCTCTGGCTGGCGCTCGAGGAGTTGGACCAGATGTGGATTCCGGTCCAGAATTCGTGGCGGCTCAACGAGCGCCATTATGGCGCGCTGCAGGGGCTGAACAAAGCCCAGACTGCCGAGAAGTTTGGCGAGGCCCAGGTGAAAATCTGGCGGCGCAGCTACGACATTCAGCCGCCGGCCCTGACCCCGGATGACGATCGCTTTCCCGGCAAGGACCCGCGTTACGCAGATTTGAAGCCGGAAGAACTTCCGCTCACCGAGTGCTTGAAAGACACCGTGGCTCGCACGCTGCCTTACTGGCACGAAACCATCGCCCCGACGGTGAGGTCCGGCAAGCGGGTGATCGTCGCCGCACACGGCAACAGCCTGCGGGGACTCGTGAAATATCTCGACAATGTTTCCGACCAGGAGATCGTGGGCCTAAATATCCCTACCGGCATTCCGCTGGTTTACGAGCTTGATGACCGACTCAAGCCGCTCCGACATTATTACCTCGGAGACCCGGAGGCCATTGCCAAGGCCGCCCAGGCAGTGGCCGACCAGGCGAAGCGGAAGTAGGGCCAAGGAGTCAGGATCCAGGATTGGGGGGCACGACCCGGACCCTCAATCGTCACCCCCGCGGAAGCGGGGGTCCATTGATAGTCCGGGAACCAATGGATTCCCGCTTTCGCGGGAATAACGTGACCTTCGACGGAATCCCGAATCCTGCATTTATTGCCACTTGACGGAAGTGTTATAATCTCTCTAACCCTCGGGAGAGGTAGTGTGCCGAGGATGCGAAGATCTGGAGGAGATGAGTTCTCACGGGCCGCAGCAGGCGGCTCTGGAGTGATATGCCTAACTGGACCCAGTCCTGCGTGAAGGTTTCGGCGTGCCTGTTTTTGTGGGTTCTGGTGTTTTGTCTGCCACTCCGGGCGGACGAGATTGCTACGATCACGGATCAAAGCGGCCGCAGAATCTTCATTAACACGGTCGAGACTCACGCCAAAGGCAACTGGAAGGCAAATGGCTCGCGTGCCAACAGGACCGGCACGGCGCCTGCTGCCCCTGCCCCTACACCTACGCCTGAAATCAGCAGCCTGGTCGAGCAGACCGCCGACCGTCTGCAAGTTGACCCTCAGCTCGTTGACGCCATTATCAAAGTCGAATCCCAATACGACCCGATGGCCCTCTCGAACAAGGGTGCGATGGGTCTGATGCAACTCATTCCGGAGACGGCTCAGCGATTCGGGGTTGCGAACCCCTTTGATCCAAAGGACAACATCGAAGGTGGCGTAAGCTATTTAAGACACCTTTTGGACATGTTCGGGGGCGACCTTCCTAAGTCGTTGGCGGCCTACAACGCCGGAGAAGGGGCTGTGCAGCGGTCCGGCGGAATACCTTCGTATGCCGAAACTAAAGATTACGTACGAAAGGTCACCCACATTTATCAGTCAGCATCAGGTCAGACGGGGGCGCAAGCTGCCGGGTACAGGGCTCCAGTGGCGCCCATCGTTCGCTATGTCGATGAACGAGGCGTAGTACACTACTCCAATGTGGAATGATTCGGGTTAATCGAAGTTAGCTGTCCATCTTTCGGAGAAATGCATCTTACCGAAGGGGACGGCGATTTGAATGCCACGGAACGGTCTACATTGATCGAACGGCGTAAACGAATCTGCATCGCACTACTTTTTGCTGGGCTCCTAGCCTTTCCCGAAGTTCTTTTCTCTACCGTCCCCACTTCACGCCAAGAAAAAGCCGTCACCACGTATGATCGAGCGCTTCGCATGAGGACGACGCTGGACGCTCTGCCCGAGACCCAGCGGACCAGAGCCGATTATCAACAAGTAATCGCCACATTCCAGGAAGTCGCGCGGCTGGACCCGGCGTACTCGAAGGCTCCCGTTTCGCTGGCTTACGTTGCGGAACTTCAGGACGAGATGGGACGGCTTTTCGGTTCCGACCGCTACTACCTTGATTCCGTTAAGACCTACGAGTTCCTCGCGAGGCAGTACCCCGGCAGCCAATTCGCCCGGGAAGCTCTGCTGACCATGGGGGAGATTTACCGAACTGACCTCGAGAACACCGAGCTTGCCCGCCAGGCCTTCCAGGACTATGTCAGGGAGTATCCCAACTCCGCCAAGGCGGAGGAAGCTCGAGCCAAGATCAACGAAATCGACCAGTTGCTCACAAAACGCTCCGCCACGACTACACCTCCCAAGCGCGAAACCGGCGAAAACCACCGCGGCTCGAGACTGCCGGAGGTCAACGACGTGCGGCGATGGGTGGGACCGAATTACTCCCGCATCGTCATCGGAGTGGAAGGAGAAGTGAAATTCGACACCACGCGGCTTTCCAAACCGGACCGCATCGTACTTGACATTCAAGACGCCCATCTGAGCCCCACGCTGGTCGGGAAAACATTCCCCATCGAGGATGGGTACCTGCGTCAAATCCGCCTGGGACAATTCACACCCACGGTCACCCGGGTGGTGCTGGATGTGGAAAAGATCGAAGAATATTCGGTCTTGCCGCTGCCCAATCCGTTTCGCTTAGTGGTTGATATCCGAGGCGTCAGCCAATCCGAGCAGGAGACCGGCCGCGGCGGGCAGGCGCCGGTTGGCGATTTAGCTGCGACCCATACTCCCCCGGCCGGCAAACCCCGCGCCGCGACCGAACCGCCCCCGGCCGGTGTCGAGTCTGCCCCGCCACCCGCAACCGCCACGCTCCGAACCAAGCCGAAGCCTGCCGTCAAGACACCTGGTAATTCGAAGGTGTCGGAGAAGACGGCGGAAGTGGAGACGGCCTCGGTGAAGCCTCCGCCGACACCGCCGGCTTCAGACGAAACCGACTCGACATCGCTTGCAGCACCCAGGATGGTTCCAGGTCCGCCCCAAGTTGCCGCCCCCACTGAATCCGGATCACGAACCCTGACACGAGTGCTGGGCCTTAAAATCGGCCGCATTGTCATCGACCCCGGACATGGCGGCCACGATACGGGCACGATAGGACCGACGGGCCTCAGGGAAAAGGACGTCGTTCTGGATGTCGGACTGCGATTGAAGAAGCTCCTGGAGCGCAAGGCCGGATGCGAAGTGGTAATGACTCGCAACGACGATACCTTTATCCCCCTGGAGGAACGGACTGCCATCGCCAACGCCAAGGCGGCCGACTTGTTTGTTTCAATTCACGCCAATGCCAGCAGCGACCGCAGCGCGCGGGGAGTCGAGACCTACTATCTGAATTTCACCTCCAGCCCCGAATCTCTGCAGGTCGCTGCGAGAGAAAACGCGACTTCCCAGCAATCGGTGCATCAACTTCAGGACCTGATCAAGAAGATCGCGCTGACGGAGAAAATAGAGGAGTCCGAGGAGTTTGCGCGGCAGGTGCAGAAGGAAGTCCACCGGTACACGGCGCAGTTAACCGGCAATCAGCCCGACCGGGGAGTGAAAAAGGCGCCCTTTGTGGTGTTGATCGGCGCCAACATGCCCTCGGTCCTGGCGGAAATCTCGTTCCTCACCAATCCCCGCGATGAGAAGTCGTTGAGACGCGGCGATTACCGGGAGAACATTGCAGAGGCGCTGTACGACGGGATCCTGGATTACGTGAACCATCTGGGCGGAGTCAAGGTCGTGCAGCGAGCGGAGTCCGACAGAACGGCATCGAAAGTCAGGGCGGAATTCTGATATTCTAGGATAACGATGAAGCGCCTCGTCTTAGCCGTCGTGTTCATGACGCTCAGCGCGTTCCTTCCGCTGTTGTGCGCCCAAAATGTTTCCGTTATCCCACTGGTGCCCGCCGCGAACTGGCAGCTCACCGCGAAGCAGACGCTGGGGGTTGATGAGATTAAGAGCTATGGCGGAGATCCGGCGGTGGAAAGCGAGTATGGCGTCAAGTCGCTCGAAGTGCGAACCTACCAGCTTGACAGGGCGAGCGCGCAGGTGGTGGTGGAATCCGCCGCCGACGTAAGCACCGCTTACGGTCTGCTCACCTATTATCAGAACGAGTCCATGCATCCCGACAAGACTATTGAGCTTGCTATGACCGGCGCGCAGGGCAGCTTGATGTCGCGTGGACGCAGCTTCATCCGTTTCCTTCGCCCCAAAGGCTCCGAGGTTTCCGAGAACGATTTCCGCGCCTTGTTGATTCTGGTCGGTGGAACGCGCCCGACACGCGATTCCGAAGCGAACTTACCCTCCCTGCTTCCGGCATCAGGGTTGATAACGGGCAGCACAAAGTACGCTGTCGGCCCCATAACAGCGCAGCGCGTTCTGCCCAGCCTCCCAACGGACCTGATCGGATTCGATCAGGGTGCGGAACTCCAGCTCGGGGAATACCAACTTGGGAATTCACGATCCACGATCGTGGAGTTGAGCTACCCCACCCCGCAGATCGCCCGCCTCCGGTTCACAAGACTCAGCGACGTACTCGGGCTGAACCAGGATCGCGGGGCGAATTCTGCTTACGGACGGAGGGAAGAGTCGTTCGTCTTCTTGGCTCTCAAAGCGAGCAACAAAGCCGCGGCGTCCGAATTGCTCGACCACTTCAGCGTCCATCAACAGTTAAGCTGGGACCAGAAATACCCCGGGAACCAGACAATTGGCCAGCAGTTGTTCGCGCTGTTCTTGGGGAATGCCTTTCTCACCCTGGTTGTGGCGGGGAGCGGGCTCGCTGGAGGTTTGCTAATCGTTCTTTCCAGAAGGGTTACCGCCAAGGTGTTTCCTGCCTTGGAGTGGGGACACCCGGAATCGGACCACCTAATCCGATTGAACCTGGAATAGACTTAAGAGCTGTAGTTTCAGCCCGATACAGCAAAAAAGCAATCTGTAAGAGCTTGCCCGCAGATTTCTCGCTGCTTCTCTCGCCTGCAAGCCCTATGGCCTAGCAAGTCATTTATAATCAACAGTTTGAGAGACTAAAAATTTCCTGAGAATTATCTTGACATCACTTCCAGGTTTTTCTTAGACTCGTTTCCGAGTTTAGATGGCGGGGCGCGTCCGCCACTCTATTCTCCTCAAAGAATGCTCACCCGCAGGCTTGACGGGAGTTTTCGCGGCGGCGGGTGAGCATTTTTCTATCAGGGGGTCGCCGACGTAGCTCAGTTGGTAGAGCATCGGTTTCGTAAACCGAGGGTCACCAGTTCAAGTCTGGTCGTCGGCTCCAGACCTAACGAATCTTTCCACGTGCCGCAACGCGCCATGAACCCACAACTTCACCATCGCGTAAGGTGAACACTTCATCGTGCATATTCACGCAAATACAAACGTGATTGGGAATCACGGTAAGCACTTCACCGACATGAAACTTATGAGTCGATCGAGTGATGTCCAGATGTCCATGCTCCTCGTTCAACTTGATCAAGGGCGCGTCGGGAGCTTCGACGACGTATCCATAGCCCGTCTTCGCACCTGAGCCCAGGAGGTCGGAGGAAAGCGTCTTCGACCCGGAGTCGATAATGGCGCGCCCTGGCACGGCCGTCGAGACCACCATAGTTACCACGCGGGCGGCGCAATCCTCGATTCGACAGGCGCCCTGGTATAAGGTGTTCAAATCGTTGTAAACGTAGGTTCCAGGCCGGATTTCGGTGAGCCCGGGAATCAGGTGAGAAAACTCAGCGGAGGGCGTTGAACCGCCGGAGACGATTTCAACCTTCAGCCCTGAATCGCGAAAGGCTTCCAGAGTTCGTTCGACTTTCTTCGCCACCGCCTCAGCCTCGGCCTGGCGTTGTTCTTTGCTTCCCCAGACATTCCCGAAGTATGTCATCAGCCCGCGGAAGGCAAGCCCGGGCATCCTCGCAATCTTGTATGCCATTTCCACGCTGGCCGGCCCAGCCTCCAGGCCGCAACGGTGAAACCCCACGTCAAACTCGACCAGAACACCCACCGTGGATGCTTGCTGGGAGGCAGCGCTGGAAAGCTCCTGCGCCGCATCCAGTGAGTCCAGCGCCACGATCATGCGCCGCGTACGCGCCAATTCGACCAGCCGCCGGAGCTTGTCGGCGCCCAGTATGGGATAGGCAACGAGGATGTCGTCCAGTCCTGCTGCCGCCATTACTTCGGCTTCTCCAACTTTGGCCACGGTTAATCCCACCGCGCCGTGGTCAAGCTGCCGGCGCGCCACTTCCGGCGTCTTGTGGGTCTTGGTGTGAGGCCTCAGACCCACTCCCTGCTGGCGGCAGGATGCAGCCATCTGTGCAAGATTGCGCTCCATTGCGTCCAGGTCGATCGTCAACGCGGGCGTTGAAAGTTCGTGGTAACGCATCAAGACCTCCGGGACTGCCGATTGTTGATGGTCGATTGTCCATTAAACCTGAATGCTCAGCCCACGGGCAATCGGCAATCGACAATCGTACATCGACCATCACTAGGGTTTGCTTACCCGTGCGATGCAGTCGATCTCCACCTTGATCTTGGGCAATTGCGCGCCCACCGTGGTGCGCGCGGGTGGGTCCTGCGAGAAGAACTCGCTATAGACTGCGTTCATTGCATCAAAATCCTTGATGTCCGCAAGGAAGACCCCCACCCGCACTACGTCGGCAAGTGAGCTTCCGGCGCCTTCGAGGATGGCCTTGACATTCTGAAGCGTGCGCCGGGTTTCGGACGCTATATCGCCCAACTCCAACTGGTTTGTGCTGGGATTTGTCGGGCCCTGTCCGGCCACGAATACAAAACCATTGGCGACAATTGCCTGCGAGTAAGGCCCACGCGGCTGAGGGCCTTCAGATGTTCTAATGACTTGACGCATGGTGTCTCCTTCCGCAGCTCGTTCACCGAGTCTGCTTTAAGCTCATGGGTAACGCCGACCGCCGCGCATGGGGTCCGCGAATCTTCTTTCCAAGGGGCGGCGCCGGATCGCAACCACTGGATCTCGCCACCTCGAAAAAGATTGCTGTGTTTCAGAATAGTCCCTCAGTATAATGTTCGTTACACTCCGGGTAAAGATAATCTGAGTCGAAAGTCGAAAGTCTAGAGTCGAAAGGGTCGACGAAGTCGTCGTTTTTTCCCTTCTGAGCCCGTCAACTGGTGAGCGTTGTAGCTCTTTTCTGATTTCTAATTTCTGCTTTCTGGTTTGATTGCAGGACTCATCCTATGCCCATCCAACATGGCCTCGAGGAACGCGCCCAGGAACTTCCCCGCGCCCTCGGCTACACCGGCTCGACGGCCATCGTTATCGGCACGATCATCGGTTCCGGCATCTTCCTTGTGCCTCACGATATTGCTTTGCAAGTGGGGTCAGTCAATATGCTGATGCTGGTCTGGTTGATTGGGGGCGTGCTTTCACTCGCCGGGGCGCTCTCCCTAGCGGAGTTGGGGGCGGCTAACCCCTCTGCGGGCGGCATCTATGTTTATTTGCGCGATGCTTACGGCAGACTCTTTGCATTCCTCTACGGTTGGGCGCTGCTCCTCGTCATTAACTCCGGTTCCCTCGCCACGCTGGCCGTAGCTTTCGGAATTTACAGCACCAGCTTTGTTCCGCTATCAGTGTTCGAGCAGAAGCTCGTGGCAAGCGCGGCCATTGCGTTGCTTACGTTGGTCAATATTCTGGGAGTGCGGAAAGCAGCGGCCGTCCAGACATTTTTCAGCGTGGCCAAGTTGGCGGGCTTGGCTACGATCATGGGCGCCGCCTTTTTTTTCTTCCGCGGCACCCCCGCGCAGACCGGCCCTGCCGTGCCCCTGCCCCACGCTACGGCGAGTTCCTTCGGCGTCGCCATGATTGCGGTTCTCTGGGCGTATGAAGGCTGGCACATGCTCTCGTTCGCGGCTGGGGAGGTCAAGAATCCCTCGCGAGTGCTTCCGCGCAGCTACTTGGTGGGAACTGTAGTCGTGGTGGCAGTTTATTTGGGCGCCAATCTCGCCTACCTGCGGGTGCTGCCGATTCCCGAGATGGCATTGCACCAACGCGTCGCGGCGACGACCATGGAACTTCTCGCGGGGCCGCGCGGCGCCACTTTTGTTTCCGCCCTGATCCTCTGCTCCATTTTCGGCGCCATCAATGGGACTGTGCTGGGGGGCCCGCGCGCTTACTTTGCGATGGCGCGCGACGGCGTCTTCTTTCCTTCTGTGGGAAGAGTCCACCCGCGCTATGCAACCCCGGCTGCCGCCTTGTTGATCCAGGGTGTGTGGTCGATTCTGCTGGCCTCAACCGGGACGTACAAGCAGCTTTACACTTACGTCATTTTCACCGGCTGGCTCTTCTACGCGACGGCCGCTCTCGCTGTGGTCATTTTGCGTCGCAGGCGTCCCGAAATGAAACGCCCGTACCGCGTTTGGGGGTATCCCGCGGTTCCACTGGCTTTCAGCGCCGCGGCGCTCGTCATTGTTGGCAATGCGTTGATACGCAGCCCCCTCGAATCGGGAATTGGGTTAGCCTTGGTCCTTGCCGGCGTGCCGATTTATCTGATCTGGCACCGGAAAGCAAAAGAGGCGATCAACGGATGAATTCCGAATCATTGCGTGCGTGGCTGGAAAGCTATCGCATGGCGTGGGAGACGCGTGACCCCGATTTGGTTGTTACGCTGTTTGCTCAGGACGCAACTTACCAGGAAACTCCGTTTACCGAACCGATGCGCGGCCGGGAGGACATCCGACGGTACTGGACCAGGGCGGTTGTCTCCTACCAGGAGCAAATACGGTTCGGCTATGAAATTCTGGCTGTTACCGAAGTCTCCTCCGTTGCCCACTGGTGGGCCTCGTTTGTACGCATCTCCTCAAAAACACCGGTATGCCTCGATGGAGTTTTCCTTTTAGCCTTCGATGAGACAGGCCTCTGCCGGGAACTTCGGGAATGGTGGGTGCGGAAGGACCACTAGGTAGTCGGCAGATGGGCAGTAGGGAGAACGGTAAGGTTGAGGGCTAAAGGGTAAGGGATAAAGACCAAAAGCGATTCTTGTTTTTCGAATTTCCAGTTTCGAATTTCGAAATTCGGTTTTCTGCTTTCTACTTTCTGATTTTACCGTACGCCTACTTCAAGTTGGCCGGGATCAGGTATTCCACCACCACCACATCGTGCCACTGGCCGCCCACCTTAGTGTGCTTGACGTGCACTCCCACCTCACGCCATCCGGTCATGCGGCAGAGTCTCCGCCCCGCATCGTTGTGTGCCAGGAACCGCCCCACAATCTTGAAGTGGCCGGCAGACTCAGCGAGTGCCAGGACGGCGCGCATCAGTTCCCGTCCCACCCCGTGCCGCCGGTAGTCGCGGTCAATATAGATCAGGAGTTCGGCGATGCCGTCCATGGCCGGGCGCACGCGGTAGGGACTGAGCGACGCCCAACCAAGAATCCAGTTATTCAATTCCGCGACCACGAGCGGATATTTGCCGGCATGTTCCTTAACCCAACTCGCGCGCTCCTCCGGAGTAGCGAGGAAGTTCTCAAACGTGGCAAGATTGTCCTGCGTCGCTTGAAGATAGATGCGAGCAATGTCCGATGCGTCGCGGAGTTCGGCGGGGCGCACGTTGAGCCGGAAATGGGGTCGGGCGGCGGTGGCTGCGCTTGATGTGTCCATAGCTGAGTCGAAAGTCAAAAGTCGAGAGTTAAGAGTCTTAAGTGTAAAGGCTAAAGTCTGAGTGCTCTCTCTTTCCAATTTCGCTTTCCGATTTCCAGTTTCGAATTTCGCTTTTCGAATTTCGATTTTCGGTCTTTCTAAAATCGTTTACTGTCCGCCCGGACGCGGTCCACGTACTTGCCCGCGGCGACTTCCACGCGGATCGTCTCACCGGATTTGATGAATTGAGGAACCATGAGTTCGAGGCCGTTCTC
>Ga0181518_10005124_pt1 | contig 11451 bp, 9 predicted proteins | sample PEATcosm2014_Bin_28_FD_119751 | JGI IMG/M metagenome (GOLD analysis project Ga0181518, IMG submission 119751) | Peatland microbial communities from MTU Mesocosm Facility, Houghton, MI, USA - PEATcosm2014_Bin01_60_metaG | ecosystem: Environmental > Terrestrial > Soil > Wetlands > Peat | place... | reverse complement strand
TGGCCACCGACTTGGTCGGATCGTCGGGATCGAGGATCACCCGCACCCGCTGATCGGCATCGGGCGGGTCGCCCGGCACCGCTGCCACGATGACCACCTCGTCGACAGGCGCAGCGAAGACGGCGTGAAGTCCCCTCGCGATGCCGGTGCCGACCGCACCGAGCGCCGACTCCTTGCGCCAGCGTTCGAAGCCGGCGGCATCGTCGTGCTCCGCGCCGTCGTCGGGCAGCGCGTCTTCCACCGGCTCGTCATCGTCGTCCGATTCCACATCTCCATACTCGCAGGGTTCACGAGCGGGGGAGTGATGGGCACGACGCGGGCCTTGTCGTCCTTGCCGACGAGCGAGATGCGCCGGGCGGAGAGGTCCACCTGGCCGAGGCGCAGCAGTAGGAGTCTGCTTGAGCCTTGACTCCCTGGATCCGGCAGGTCCACAACACCGCTCGAACATGGCTCTGGACACCCGCGACCGGGAGCCGCCGGGCATGGAGGTCCACCCCATCGAGATGCGGGATGGGGACCTCGTTGAGGCGCAAACCGTGCATCGAAGCGAGGCTCGGGGGCGTGCCCGAAGCTGGGAGCGGACATCAGGCTGGCCGCCGGCCCAGGCGAGGATCTAATCCGCCTGGCGTCGGCGACGGTCAGTCGCGACTACGTCCACCTCGTCGATCTGGCCGAGGCGCACGTCAAGGCGTTGGTGTATCTCGAGGGTTGGGAGGTTTGACAGTCATAAATTGGGCGCTCGTCTGGACTCGTCGGTCTTCGAAGTCTTCGGAGCTGCGGAAGGGGTCGTTGAGCGTGCCGAGCTCCACGAAACTGGGGATCGCGTCGCGCACCGCGTCGACGCAGCGCGTTGGACGGCCCAGTTTTGCATCGAAGAGACCTTGCGTCGGCATGGGTGGGGAACTCGACATACCTGGATGGGTACGGCGCCTCAAGCCCGTCGCTGACGCAACGGATCCGTAGTGTCGACCACAGCGAATCGGCGGATCCCTTGTCCGCGCCGTCATACGCGAACGGGCCTGATGGGCTCGCACGGGGGCCAATGCTTGGAGGCCGATGTCGGCCACGATCAATGCCTGTACGTGCGTCCCAGTGAACCGCGGTTATCTTCGGTGCATCATGCGAAATGTCAGGGACCGTTCGCGCGAGCGCCCGGGGATGCGCGGTTGTGGCCTGGTCGCGCTTGCCACGGTACTCGTCGGCACCTCGTCCGTCCTGAACGCGCCCGCTGCTTCAGCGAATGGGAAGGTCCCGCTGGTCGGGACCTTCCGGCTCACCGCTGGGGCATGCAACCCCGTCACCGGCACGATCTCCGGGTCCTGGTTCCAGCTGATCTTTCCCCACGGGAATACCCGCACGGGATTCTTCTTCCCGAACTCGAGCTCGCCCTGTTTCAACAAGGGGTACACGATCATTTCGCCGGGAACCCAGGGCGGACTGGCGACCGGACGGTTCCAGCCGGGTCCTCGCCGCGCCTTCGATACGCAAGGTGATGCTCGGGCGAGCGCCATCATCCGACCCGTAGCCTTCGCCGCCATCGATCTCTCATTGTCGACCCAGTCGATCGATCCCCAGACGACAAGGCCTGTGCCGCCTCCCGTGATCATGGACAGGGGTGGGAGGCTTTCGGGGTCCACGGCGGCGCTTTCGGTGGCCTGGAAGAGGATCTACATCAACCAGGGCTCGCCCAAACCGGGCGGCCGCCGGCCCGGACTCACCAAGCCGGTGTCAGGCCGATATGACGCACGCTCGCACCGATTCTCGCTCACCTGGACCAGCCTGATCGTCGGAGGCCCCTTCACCGGCTTCATCGGCTACTGGCACCTGGTGGGCACCTTCGTCCCCGCCACCTAGAACCCTTTTCCGGCGCACCCCAACGGGTAGCGTTGTCGACCATGGCGACCGGGCGGACCCTCTGTAGGTTCGCGTGATGCTCGGCGTGCTGATCGTCATCTGCGCACTATTCGGGCTGGTGATCGGTTCCTTCCTCAACGTGGTCATCTACCGCGTACCCCGGGGCCTGTCGGTGGTCTCGCCACGTTCGGCCTGTCCGGAGTGTGAAACGCCGATCGCAGAGCGGGACAACATCCCGGTGGTGTCGTGGCTCTTGCTGCGGGGTCGGTGCCGCCACTGCCATGCACCCATCTCCCCCAGGTACCCCCTGGTCGAGTTGGGCTGCGCGGCCCTCTTCGCCGGGACAGCTGCCCGATTCGGCTATAGCTGGTCGGTCCCGGCCTTCCTCGTGCTCTTCGCCGGGCTGCTCGCCCTCTCGGTCATCGACGTCGAGCGCCTAATCCTCCCCAAGGCCATCGTGTGGCCGCTGTCGCTGGCGGTGGCGGGCCTCCTCGTCGTCGCGGCCGCCGCAACGGGGGAGTGGCACGACCTTCTCGTGGGCGCCGCCTGTGCCGCGGCGTGGTTCGTGCTCTTCTACGTCATGTTCGCGATCAGCCCCCGGCTGCTGGGCTTCGGGGACGTCCGGCTGGCACCCGTGCTCGGGCTGGCGCTCGGATGGCTCGGGTGGCGCTACGTCCTGCTGGGCTTCTTCGCGGCGAATCTCATCGGCGCGGTGATCGGCATCGCGCTCATCGCCACACACCGGATGGCACGGAGCCAGCAGATCCCCTACGGCGTTTTCCTCGCCCTCGGATGTGCGTTCGCGGTGTTCGCCGGTCCCGAGCTCCTGCGGCCGTTCACCCCGTCCTGAGTGGTCCGGGGATCCTCAGCGCACGATCTCCATCCGAAGTCCCTGCTCGTCCCATTCGGGATCCTGGGGGATCCGGAATGCCACCTTGGCGAAGATCCGCCGCGCCGTCCAGACGAACACCGCGACGTCGAGGAGGTGGGCCAGGGACGCGCCGGGGAGCTCGGCGGAGAGGATCCGGGTAGCCCCGGGGAACTTGTCCACCAGGAGCTCCCTGCGTTCGTTTTGGCCCTTCTCGGACTGCTTCGACCACTGCAGCGGCCTTCCCTCGTTCAGCTGAAAAAAGCTGACGTCCGAATGGACCTCGTAGACCGTCCGCTGGCGGAAGGGGGCCATCTCGGCGGCCACCTCCCGGTAGCGGGGGAGCAGGGTCATGGTGATGGCGTCCAGATGGTCGGGCAGGAACTCGAGCTCGTTGGTCGGTGAGCGGACGGGGGCGCTCTGAATGGACGACCCCCGCTTGGGGCCAAGCAGCGCCCGCGCCTCGCGGTCACAGGTGCGACCGCCGGCGGCGCTCTCGTCGAGGTAGCCGACGGGGGCGTTGAGCGCGATCACCGCAAACGTTGGCCGCTGGTCCAGCACCTCGCTGAACGGGGAGATGAGCTGCGGCTCCTCCGGCGCAAAAATGGTCCCCTGCAGCTTGGCGGGGGCGACGAGCCAGGACGGCCCGCATGGAGTGACTCCGGCGACGACCTTGTAGGGGAGATCGGGGCCGCGCCGTGAGGTGGCGGCGACCGTCACGCAGGCACGGCGACTGGGAGGCGTTGCCCCACCAGCCGGGTGAGCTCCTTGGGGTGTGACGTGATGGTGAGGGCTTCCTCGTAGTCGATGACATCGGCCGCGACCAGGTCGGCCAGGCTGGACTCCAGCGAGCACATACCCTCGGCCTGGTTCGTCGTGATCAGGTTCGGCAGTTGGTGCGTCTTGCCCTCACGGATGATGTTGCGCACCGGGTGGTTGGCGATCAGGATCTCGAAGGCGGCGACCATACCGCCGCCTTTGCGCGGGATCAGGCGCTGGGCGACGACTGCGCCCAGCGACGACCCGAGCTGCACCCTGATCTGGTCCTGCCGCCAGGCGGGGAAGACGTCGATGATGCGGTCGATCGCCTGGGCAGAGTCGTTGGTGTGCAGTGTCGAGAAGACCAGGTGGCCCGTCTCGGCCAGAGTGAGGGCGAGCTGAATGGACTCCAGGTCGCGCATCTCGCCCACCAACAGCACATCGGGGTCTTCTCGCAAGGCAGATCGCAGCGCCCGCTCGAAGGAGGGGCTGTCGGTCCCCACCTCACGCTGGGTGATGGCGGAGAGCCCGTGCTTGTGCACGTACTCGATGGGATCCTCGATCGTAAGGATGTGTACCGACCGGGTCTGGTTGATGCGGGCGATGATGGAGGCCAGCGTGGTCGACTTCCCGGATCCGGTCGGACCGGTGAGCAACACGAGCCCGCGGGGGAGCCGGGCCATCCACTCCGCCACGGGAGGCAGTCCGAGCTCGTCGAAGGTCGGGATGTCGGAGGGGATCATCCGGAGGGCGAGGGCCATGTCGCCCTTCTGCGTGAACGCGCTGCCACGGAGGCGGGCCAGGTTGCGCCAGGTGAGGGAGAAGTCGACGTCCTGCTGCTCGCTCAGGGTGCGCTCCTGTACCTCGCTCAGCATGTCCCGGACCATCTCGTCGATCTGCTCAGCGGTGAGGACGGACGTGCCCTCGATGGCGGTGAGCTTCCCGTCGACCCGGATTCGTGGCTCGGACCCGGTGGCGAGCAGAAGGTCGGAGCCCTGGTGGTCCCAGAGGGCCTGGAGCCACGGGTCGATCCTGTCGATATTGGCTGCGTTCTTCATTGCTTCATTCCCCTCGTTTGTGGTGAAGGCCAAAGCGCCCGGCCCACTGGGCCGGGCGCTTTGGTTCACCTTTGGAATTGCTGTGCTGCTTGACGCTTCCTTAGGTGGCAGCCGAGCAGGGGTTAGTCCCCGCCCCGTCGTACTTGACCCACGCGCCAGTGGTCTTGGGCACCTGGACGACCACCGTGTCTGCCGGGTCGGTCGCAACCCCGTCGAGGTCTGCCGCGCCGTTCAGCGCAACGTCGTAGGCGCTGTTGTTCGGAGGACTCGTCACGAACGTGTCACCCGTACCCGAGACCAGCGGGTCGCCAGTCTTGTTGAAGCCTGCAGTCACCAGGTCCGATACTGCTGTCGGCGCCGCGTTGGTGGCGTTGTCCGGTGAGTTGATGTACGCCTGGACCGCCACGTCGAGGGTCTTGGCGTCCGAGTTGCACGCGGCCACCGCGCTCTGGCCCGTGACACCGGACAGAGCGAAGACGACCGTTGCGGCAAGGATGCCGAGGACGACGATGACGACAAGCAGTTCGATGAGGGTGAAGCCCGATTCAACGAGCTCTTCGCCTCGGCGACGCGCTCTTGCGTCTCGTATATGCTTAAACATGCGGTGGTGCCGCCTTTCTGTGTGATTGGTGTCGGAAAACCAAATCCGACATTCTCCTTCGCCAATTCTGAGGAGACCGTGAGCGTACCATTGTCGAATGTCGACGGTCAATCGTTCAGCGGTCATTTTGTATGCTTTGACCTGCACTTGTGAGTGTGTTGTGACCGCACCATCCCCCGAATTCGGACATGGCACAAATTGCGTTATGTCGCCACCTGATCGGAAGCATTCTGAGTGACACACTCAGCACCCATAATGGTCTATCGGCAACCTCCTATTGGATCTTTACCTGCTTGTAGATGCCGTACATGGCGGAGACCAGTGCGATCGCCACGAAACCGACGATGACACCCATGAAGATGATGACCAACGGCTCGAAAAGGCTGGTGAAGCGCTTGAGCTTCACGTCCAATTCCCTGTCGTAGAAGGACGCGGCCGTGGCCAGCTGGGCGTCGAGGGTGCCCGTCTCCTCACCGACGCGGAACATCTGGCGCGCCGCACCTGGGAAGAGACCGGTGCGAGCGAGAGGCTCCGCCAGTCCTGCACCCTCCATCATCTCCTCGCGGACGTTGGACAGCCCGTCGCGGTAGACGGCATTGTTCGACGAGTCTGCCGTCACCCTCATCGCATCCGGCAGTGCGACGCCAGCCCTGATCATGGAGGAGAGGATTCGACAGATCCGCTCGATGATCGCCGTACGCACCAGGTCGCCCAGGATCGGAAGCTTCAAGATCATGGAGTCGAGCCATGCCTTGCCGCCGTGGGAACGGCGCAGCAGAATCGCGCCGATGACAACGGCGAGGATAACGGCCGCGATGGCCCACCACCAATGGCTCACGAAGTTCGAGATGCTGAGCAGCATCAGGGTCGGGAGCGGCAACTTCGCGTTGAACGACGCGAAGAACGTGACGAACTTCGGCATCACGAAGGTGGCCAGCACGATGACGACGACGACCGCCATGACCGCTACGACGGCCGGATACACCATCGCCGAGGTGATTTTCGACCGAGCCTCGATGTCCCGATCAAGGTAGTCGGCCAACTGGTCGAGCACCGTGTCCAGGTTCCCGGTCAGCTCCGCCGACGACAGGATACCGATGTAGTAGTTGGGAAAGGCCTCGGGATGCGCGGCCGCGGCCGATGCGAAGGTGTCGCCGGCCTGAAGTCGCTCGATCATGTCGTAGATGGCCCGCTGGAGCAGCTTGTCGGTGGTCTCCTCCGCAATGACCTCCAACGCCTCCATGATGGAGATGCCGGCCTTGACGAAGACGGCGAGCTGCCTCGAGAAGTGCATGATGTCCTTGCGCGGCACCATCTTCTTCGTGATCTCGAACTTGAGAACGCTCTTCTTCTCCGAGACCTCGATCGTCTGGTATCCCCGCTCGAGCAGTGCGAGGTGCGCCGCTCCGGACGAGTTTGCCGTCTCGACGCCGGAGACTTTGTTCCCGGCGTCGTCGAATGCGCTGTATCGGTACTTTTCCATGGCTGTTTCCCGCCCCTTGGCTATAGAGAGTAGATACTTCGGATGACTTCAGAAATGGTCGTGATGTCCTGCGCAACAAGGCTCACAGCTTCTTCTTGCAGGGTGCGCATGCCCTGCTTCTGCGCCAGTCGGCGCAGTTCGTCCTGGGTGGCCCAGCCGACGATTAGGCGCTTGATCTCAGGCGTCATCTGCAGGAGCTCGTACACGCCGATGCGGTCCTGGTAGCCCGTCTGCCCACAGAAATTGCAACCGGTGCCGTGGCTGAAGTCGCGCTTCGGCGGCCCGCCGGCCTCCTCGTAGAAGGTCATCTCCTCCTGAGTCGGCGTGTAGGAGGTCTTGCAGGACGGGCAGATGCGGCGAACCAGACGCTGACCGACGATTGCGACGACCGAGGAAGCGATGAGGAACGACTCGATGCCCATGTCGAGGAATCGGTGGAGAGCCGAGACGGAGTCCGTCGAGTGCAGGGAGGAGAGGACTAGGTGCCCGGTCAGCGCCGACTGGACCGCAATCCGTGCCGTCTCGACATCGCGGATCTCACCGACCAGGATGACGTCGGGGTCCTGGCGCAGAATGGACTTCAGCCCAGTGGCGAAGGTCAGCCCCGCCTGTTCGTTCGTCTGGATCTGGTTGATGGACGGGAAGATGAACTCGACCGGGTCCTCAATGGTCATCACGTTCTTGGTGGGGTCAGCGACCTCGCTGAGCGTGGCGTACAGAGTGGTCGTCTTGCCGCTCCCCGTCGGCCCGGCGCACAGCACCATCCCGAAGGGTGCCCTGACCAGCTTGGAGAAGGTCTCGTGCGTATCGTTGGGCATGCCGAGGTCGTGGAGGCGCAACACGGATCGGTTCTTGTCGAGAATCCGCATCACGCACTTCTCACCCCAGATGGTGGCCGCGGTCGACACGCGGACGTCGGTGTCCTTGCCGTCGATCTGGGTGGTGAGCTGGCCGTCCTGAGGGCGGCGGCGCTCCACGATGTTCATGCCTGCCATGATCTTGATCCGGCTGACCAGCCCGACGCCCATAGCGGCGGGGAGCATCAGGACCTCTTTCAGCGCGCCGTCGATACGGAACCGCACGCGGACGACGTCCTGGGACGGCTCGATGTGCACGTCGGACGCTCGGTCCCGCTTGGCCTGGGTCAGGATGCGGGCGACGACCTGCACGATTGGTGCGTCGTCGGCGACGACCTCGGTGTCTTCGACTTCGGTGGCGCGCTTGCGCGAGCCCTCCACCGCCTCGTACGCCTTGACGAGGGTCTCGACCCCTCCGATGGCGCGATAGGTGCTGTCGATCGCCCACTGAATGTCGGACGCGGGGGCCAGCACCAGGCGGATGGGGTGATCGGTGGACTGGTTGAGCAGCGCCAGAACGTTGACCGACGGTTGGTCGGAGACAGCGACCTGCAGGCCGTCGTCGTCGAGGCGGATGGGTACGGCCATGTGCTGCCGCACCACCTGTTCGGGGATCAGTCCCAGCACGTCCGGCTCCGGATTGTCGCGTCGCAGGTCGACCACGGGCATGTGGAGCAGGTCGGCCAGGACGAGAGTCAGCTCCCGCTGGTTCAGCGCGCCCATGTCGACGAGCGTCTCGCCCAACCTCTTCCCGGATTCCTCCTGGACGATCAGGGCTTGGGCGACGTCCTCCTCAGAAACGAGGCCGCGACGGACCAGGAGCGCGCCGAACGGCTCTGACCCGGGTGCCGGGCGTGGTCGAGGCGCGACCTCGGTTTCGGGCGCGTCGATGGCGACGGCGACCGAACCTCCATTGCCGTTGAACGGCATCTGGTCCTGCTCCGTGCTGTTCGAGGTCGCTGCGGATCTCTCCTTGCGTCCCAGTTTCATATCTCCCCCTCTGTTTACGGTGGTGCCGTTGTGAACGTGAATTCGGCGGCAGTGTTGTACGGACTCGCGCCGCCTGATGGAGTGGTCACCGTCACGAAGAACGACTGGCCGACGGTGGTGAACGGGTAGGTCAGGGCCGTGATCTCGTTGTTCGAGACCACCTGGACGGCGGTGGCCTGTTGTGCATTCAAGGGCGTGACAACCGATCCGCCGCTCTCTTGCGTCATGGTCACCGTGGCGCCGTTGATGAACCCGCTCCCAGTGATGGTGATGGCTGTGCTGTGAGTCGTGTAGCCCGAGGTCGGCGTGACACCGGCGACCTGTGGAGCCTTCGATGTGTAGGCGAAGCAATCGACGAGCGGTGCGGAGCACGAGGCGTTCGGCATCACTGCGCTCGTCTGGCCACCGGGCGTGGTGACCGTGATGTAGTAATTCGCCAAGGTGGTAACGCCCGGCGACGTCGCGTCGATCTGCGCGCTCGAGACGACGCTGACGTTCGTGGCTGGGACGATCTGCTGGGTGGCCGAGTTGGCCACTTGAGCGAGGGGGTTCGAATCGACGAAGTTTACTGTCGACCCGCTGACGAACCCCGTACCGGTGATCACGATGGGCTGCCCGCCGTCGAAGCTTCCGGTGAGCCCGGTCACGTTGGTGACGGCCGGAACGGTTGGCGTCCAATTCCAGCTGTTCACAGTGAGGGTGCTGCCGCAGTAGGTCACGCACTGCACCTGACTGGGGCCACTGACGCCCGATGAGGGATAGTCATCGAAGGTCACGATTGCCTGGAGTAGTGGGGCAGCCGGGCAGCTGGACTGGGCCGCCGTCCATGAGGCAGTGATTTGGGCTGGAGTCGTTGCCGTGGGGGGGATGCGACAGGCCGACACCGTCAGCTTCCGGGTCGCCGCCTGCGTCGGGTTCCAGACGGTGCTGCAATAGACGTTCATGCTGAACCCCGGGACGGGGGAGGTGTACTGGGAGGGTCCCGAACCCCAGCAGTAGCTCGGCGGGCTCGCATTCAGCGTCTGCGCGGTGGTGGTGCCGTTGACCGACGTGTAGAGCAGCGGGGTGTAGCGGATGCTCTGGATACCCAGCGTGACCGCGTTAGTGGCCGAGGAGTTGAGCGTCTGTGTCGAGGAGAAGCTCGCGGTGTTCATCAAGTCGTTGGTCACCCAGTCGGTGAGCGCACCGACTATCACGCTGACGGTGACCAGGAACACGAGGGCGAGAATGAGGACGGCTCCGGACTCGTCGCTCGTGCCGCCGCCCGCCGAAGGGACTTTCCTCGTTCCGGACATTGGAGCGGCGGGATGATGGGCGAACCGTCGCCCGAGGAGGCCATTTACTCGATGGCAGCCGATCCTCGTCATGACGTGAATCCGGTGCTCGTTGCCCCGGTCAGGGGGTTGGAAGTCGCACTGATGGTGTACGTGCCGGTGCGCCCGGTGATCTCGCAGCCAGAGATGGACGCCACGCCGTTGGTCGCGGCAAAGGTGTCGCCGTTGGCGCCGGTGCCAGAGCAGGTAAGGGTGTCGGTGCCGAAGCCGTTGGGCTTGGATGCGATGGCCAGGGTGATCGACGCGGCCGAGTTGGCGACCACGTCGCCGGAAGCGTCCTCGATACTCACCACCGGCTGGGTGGTCCAGACCACACCGTTGGTACCGCCGCCGGGCTCGATCGTGAAGGCCAGCCGGGTGGCGACGCCATAGACGACGAAGGACGCGCTGTCACCGGTGGTCAGCCCGGTCGCCGCCGCGCTGATGGTGTAGGCGCCCGCCGTGGTCCCGTTGGTGATCTTGCAGCCAGTGGCGGTGGCCACGCCGTTGACCGCGGCAAAGGTGTCGCCGCCGGTGCCGGTCCCGGTGCAGACGAGCGTGGCCCCCGTGCCGGGCTGGGTGGCGATGGCGAGGGTGATGGAGTTCGTCCCCGCGCCCACGGGGTTCCCGCCCGCGTCCTCGATGCTCACCTTCGACTGCGTGGCCCAAACCGCACCGCTGGCCCCGCCGCCGGGTTGGGTGGTGAAGGCCAACTGGCTGGCGCCACCGATCGTGATGCTGATAGGGGTACTGGTGGCGCCCGTCAGGCCGGTGGCGGTCGCGTTGAGTGTGTAGCTGCCAATGGTGCCGGTGATCTTGCAGCCAGTGGCGGTGGCCACGCCGTTGACCGCGGCAAAGGTGTCGCCGTTGGTGCCGGTCCCGGTGCAGACGAGCGTGGCCCCCGTGCCGGGCTGGGTGGCGATGGCGAAGGTGATGGCGTTCGTCGCCGTTGTCACCGTGTTGCCGCCCACGTCCTCGACCGTCAACTTGGGCTGGGTGGTCCAGGCCGCGCCGTCGACACCGGTCGCGCTAGCGCCGCCGGGTTGGGTGGTGAAGACGAGCTGGCTGGCGGCGCCGATGGTGATGTTGAAGGCGGTGCTGGTGGACCCCGTGAGCCCGGTCGCTGCTGCACTGATCTTGTAGCTGCCGATCGTGCCGGTGATCTCACAGCCGGAGAAGGTGGCCACGCCGTTGGTCGGGGTGAGCGGGTTGGTGGTGCAGGCCAGGTTTGCCCCCGTACCGGGCTGAGTTCCGATTGCGAGGTCGACCGACGCCGCCGAGTTGGTGACCACGTTGCCCGACTCGTCCTCGACGGTGACAGCCGGTTGACCGGTCCAGGCCGCGCCGTCGGCCCCGCCGCCGGGCTGGGCGCTGAAGACGAGCTGGCTGGCGGCGCCGAAGGTGATGTTGAAGGCGGTGCTGGCGGGGCCGGCGAGCCCGCCGGTGGCGGCCTCGGTCAGGGTGTAGCTGCCCGTCTTGCCGGTGATCTCACAGCCGGCGAAGGTGGCCACGCCGTTGGTCGCGGCCAAAGAGTCGCCGCCGGCACAGGCCAAGGTGCCGCCGGGGTTGGTGCCGAGGGCCAAGGTGACCGTGTTGTTCGCCGTGGTCACGGTGTTGCCCGAAGCGTCCTCGACGGTGACGGCGGGCTGGTTGGTCCAGGCGGTGCCG
>Ga0181518_10005122_pt1 | contig 11452 bp, 10 predicted proteins | sample PEATcosm2014_Bin_28_FD_119751 | JGI IMG/M metagenome (GOLD analysis project Ga0181518, IMG submission 119751) | Peatland microbial communities from MTU Mesocosm Facility, Houghton, MI, USA - PEATcosm2014_Bin01_60_metaG | ecosystem: Environmental > Terrestrial > Soil > Wetlands > Peat | place... | reverse complement strand
GCCATCTGGACGCTGGACGTCGATCACCTGGCCGAGTTCCGCCTGAACAAGATCGGATTTGTATTTCAGGACTTCCACTTGTTTCCGCGCCTGACCACGGCCGAGAACGTAGCCATTCCGCTCATTCTGAAAAAAAAGGAGTGGGACGCGTCCGTCCGCGAGGCAGAGGGCTACCTGGAGATTGTGGGCTTGAAGGGACGGGAGGACATTCCGCCTGTGAAGCTGAGCGGAGGCGAACAGCAGCGCGTGGCAATCGCACGGGCGATGGTGAGCCAGCCCGACATCTTGATCATGGACGAGCCTACCGCTTCGCTGGATGGTGACACGGGAAATGCAATCCTGAGCTTCGTTCGCAAGAACATTCTCAATGAAAACCGATGCATCGTGGTCGTCACGCACGACAGCAGGATCTACGAGTTTGCGACCCGAATCCTGCAGATGGAGGATGGGCGACTGAAACCCACCACAGAAAAGAGCGCAAAATGAGGAACAAAATCATCTTTGCAATTTCGCTGATTGGCATCCTGGCAGGGATGGCGACCGCCATCTTCTTCGGCATCAAGAAGCCCCCGCTGGCGCCTGCGTTCAGCCCGGTTTCCAACCCCTATGGAAGCGGTATCTACGCCGAGGGCATTGTGGAGAGCGCGCAAACCAGCGGCGAGAACAGCAACCTATATCCCGAAGTTGCGGGCACGGTGAAGGAGATCCTGGTTGCCGAAGGCCAGCAGGTGAAGGCCGGCGACCCTCTGCTTCGCCTGGACGATTCGATTCAACGAGCGACGACGGAACAGATTGGTTCCCAGGCGGAGGCCGCGAAGGCGCTGCTGGAAGAGTTGAAGGCGGAGCCGAGAAAAGAGACCCTCAATGTGGCGACTGCGCAGGTGGCCGCCGCGCAAGCTGCGTTGAAGACCGCGCAGGACACTTTGCAGAAAGACCAGACGGCATACCAGATGGACCCGCGGTCGGTGAGCAAAGACGCGCTGGACAGCGCAGTCAACGCCGCCGAGGTTGCAAAGGCGAACCTTGACGTCGCCACCAGGCAATATGACCTGACGAAGGCAGGAGCCTGGGTCTACGACATCCAAAATCAAGCCCGGCAGACGAATGCGCTGGTACAGGCCCACGCGGCTGCGAGTGCGCTGCTCGGCAAGTACACGCTGCGCGCGCCGCGCGATGGCGTTGTGCTCTCCATTAACACCATCGTGGGGAACTATGCGTCCTCGCAGGGCGCGTACGACACATACACACAGGGCGCAGACCCGGTCATTACTCTGGGGTCTTCTGCGGCTTCTCTTAACGTGCGCTGCTATGTGGACGAAATTCTGGTGCCGCGACTGCCTTCGGGCGCCACGATGAATGCGCAGATGTCTGTTCGTGGAACGGACGTCAAGGTTCCGTTGCAGTTCGTCCGCGTGCAGCCGTATGTTTCGCCAAAGATCGAGCTTTCGGACCAGCGCCAGGAGCGCGTGGATGTCCGGGTACTGCCCGTGGTTTTCAGGATTGCCAAGCCCGCGAATGTCAATCTCTATCCGGGGGAACTGGTCGATGTCTATATCGAGGATTGAAATGTTGGAGGGTTGGGATGGGGCGCGCGGGCGTAGACCGGCCCGCTTGACCGCGTTGCGTCCAGGGCGAGCCATCGAGGACGGGGAACATAAAGACGGCATTGGCCGGGCGCTTGTGCGCTTCGCGCTTGCGGCGGTTTGCTGCCTGGTTGTGGGATGCAGCGTCGGACCCAGGTATGTGCGTCCGGCGGCGCCGAGTCCGCCAGCCTACAAGGAACTTCTACAGCCGGTCGCGGCGAGTGGATTGGACACCTGGCAGGTGGCAGCGCCGAGCGATGGCGCGGATCGAGGAAGGTGGTGGAAGGCATTCAACGATCCGCGACTGGATAAACTGGAGGAGAAGGCCAGCGCTTCCAACCGGCAGATTGCAGCCGCCGCGGACAACTTCCTTGCGGCGCGGGCCCTGGTGCGGAAGGCCCGGTCACAATATTTTCCGACCGTTACGACTGACCCGAGCATGATTCGCTCGCGCCCGTCGCCCGCGCAGTTCAGCGGATTGCAGGCGGGCGGGGCCTCCTCTTCCGCAATCTCCGTACAAACGTACACCGACTATTCGCTGCCTTTCGACGCTTCCTGGGAGCCTGATTTCTGGGGACGCATCCGCAACAGTGTGAAGGCCAGCGCTTACGCAGCGCAGGCCAGCGCGGCCGATCTGGAAAATGTTCGGCTGAGCGTTCAGGCAGAGCTTGCGGTCGACTACTACGAACTGCGCGCGCAAGATTCCCTGAAGGAGGTGTTTGACTCTACCGTCATCGCCTACCAGGAAGCCCTCGACCTGACTCGTAGCCAGTACAAGGCCGGCCTCAGCTCCGATGAAGCTGTGGCTCAGGCCGAGGCCCAGCTGGAGGCGGCACAGGCCCAGGATGCAAGCCTGGGAATTCTGCGCGCTGAATATGAGCACGCGATCGCCGTTCTGATCGGGCAACCCGCATCCACATTCTCCCTGCCGGCGAACGATTTGGAAGCGGAAGCTCCCGCGATCCCCGTGGGGATTCCGTCGGAGCTTCTGGAACGGCGCCCGGACATTGCCTCCGCGGAGCGCGCCGCCGCCCAGGCGAATGCGGAGATTGGCGTGGCGAGGGCCGCATACTTTCCGGCAATCCTGCTCAGCGCAACCGGCGGGCTAGGCAATTCCTCGGCATCGAACTGGTTTACCTGGCCAAGCAGATTTTGGTCGGTTGGCCCAGGCCTTGCCGAAACGGTCTTCGATGCGGGCCTGCGCAAGGCGACCGTCCAGCAATATCGCGCAACCTATGACCAAACCGTGGCAAACTACCAGCAAACCGTGCTGACGGCGTTTCAACAGGTCGAGGACAACCTGGCATCGCTGAGAATCCTGCGGCAGCAGATCGATCAGCAGAACGCAGCCACAGACGCGTCAGCGAGGGCCCTACAGGAAGCAACCACGCGCTACAAGGCCGGACTCGATCCCTACCTGAATGTGATCGCAGCCCAGACCGTGCTTCTGAACGAACAGCAGACGGTTGTGACATTTCGCATGGAGCGAATGGTCGCCGCGGTCCAACTCATCAAGGCGCTCGGAGGCGGCTGGGACGTCTCACAGATACCCTCCCTCGGAGTGGTGGGGAAGAAATTGTAACGTAATTAGGCGTAAAAGCCGACGCAGACGATTCAACGACGTGGATCTAAGCACACGAGACCGCATATAGCATCATCACAGCTTACTCAGCAATCGGGCGGCATCTTTCAGCGACTGCCGGTTCTGGAAGAAATCGCTCCAGGGGTCGGCGCGCTCGAGTCGCTTGGCAAAGTTTCCCAGGTTGAAGTCGGAAGGGACGAGCGTGGGTCTGACTTCCGGCCATGCCAAGGGGGTCGAAATGGGAGCCTTCGCGCGGCGCCGGACGGAGTAGGGTGCTACCGCGGTCTGAGCAAATCCGTTGCGAAATGGGTCCAGATAGACACGGCCGCGCCGCGCTGCAACCGATTGTTCGACGGTCAATTCGTCCGGGTGCGCGGCCGCCACGCGCGCGACAAACGACTCGGCGAAGGCGAGAACTTCGTCCGCATCCGGGCCGGTGCGGATCGGAACCAGGACATGCATGCCGCGGCTGCCCGAGGTCTTGGCGAAGGAGACCAGCTTCAGTTGGTCCAGGGCTGCTTTAACATGCAGGCCCGCGCGGGCGGCGTCGGAGAAGTTGCCGGACTCGGGATCGAGATCGAAACACACCCAGTCCGGCTGCCGGGGCGAACTCGCGCGGCTGGCCATCGTGTGCACTGCAATGCACCCCAGGTTGGCAAGCGCGAGCTGCGTGATTAAAGAGCCGCCAACCACATAATCGGTGGACTCGCCGGGGTTGTCCGCATGTGCGATGCGCCTGGTTGGCGTTCCAGGAGGCATTCCCTTTGGTTTCTGTTTTTGAAAGAAGCACTCCCCTTGCATTCCATCGGGGCAGCGCTCAAGGGACAGAATGCGGTCCTTCACGTAGGGCGCGAGATTGGGAAAGATCGCGTTGTAGTACGCAACCAGGTCAAGCTTCGTGTAGCCCTCTTCAGGCCAGAAGACCTTGTCGGGATGGGAGACGGCGATGGGCAATTTCGCGGTCACGGATTGGGACATGGTGGGCCTCCTCATGCGGGCAGTTCCGGCAGGAGCACGTCCTCAGGACGTTTGTCGTCGCGCAGGCCCAGATAGACCGGCTGGCGAAGCTTCCTGTCCGCGGTCCACTCCTGGAAGGAGATTTGCGCAATCAGCCGTGGAGCGAGAAAAACCACGCCCTTCTCGCGCGGCGGGTCGATCAACGCTGGCTGCGATCTCACAAGTGGCTGAAACTTCCGATAGAGCGCGGCGAGAGTCTCCCGATCGAATCCCGTCCCGACTTTGCCGATATAGCGCAGCGCACCCTTTTCATACGCGCCGAGCAAAAGGGCACCAAAATGTTGGCGCGAGCCGGCCGGCTCCGTATATCCGGCAATCACAAACTCATCCTCCTGGTGAACCTTCACCTTCAGCCATTTGGTGGAGCGCGCTTCCACATAAGGAGCGGATAGATCTTTCGCAACCAGTCCCTCGTATCCGCAGCGGCGCGCGATGCGGAAGGCCTCGAGGCCGTTGCTTGCGAGCCTGTGAGACGGCAACAGAACTTTGCTGGAGCCGATCGACCGTTCCATCAGATCGCGCCGCGCGGACAGGGGCTCTCGGCGCAGATCTTTGCCGTTATGAAAGAGGCAATCGAAGACGGCGTACACCGGTTCGCCCTTTTCCTGCTGAAGGAGCTGAAATCGGGAGACCCCCTTCTTGTCGAACACAACAACCTCGCCATCGAGAAGCTGGGTGACGGGTTCGAGAGAGCGGATGGCCTTCGCAATGCGAGGGAAGCTGCCGGTCTTGTCTTTTCCGTTTCGGGAGAGCAGCCGCACCCGGTCCTCTTCCTTATACGCGAGCATCCTGTCGCCGTCGTATTTCTCCTCATAGACCCATCCGGCCCTGTCGAACGGCCCTGCAACCAGCGTGGCAAGCATGGGCTGAACGCGAAATGGAATGCGGTTCTTCAAATCGGCCGCCTTCTTCGCTCGATATGCTCCGGCACCGGCTTTCCACTCGCCGTTTTTCGCCCCTTGCCGGATGGATCGCCCTGCGCAGCTCGTTCGATGTCTCCCCCTTCGTGGCGCGCAATCTCCGCAAGTAGGCGCCCGCTGGCCACAGAACGTGGCTCTTCCTGTGTCACATCCTTCGCCGATGCATATTGATCGCGGTGCTTGATAAGCAGCCAGGCGGCCCCAGGTGGATTTTTCCCAACGCCGCGAGTGTGGACCAGGACCCACGAACCTTGCAGTTTCTTTCCCCGAAGCGTGAACTTGATCTCTCCCCGCTGCAAGGCGCTGTCCACATCGGCGTCTTCCGGATGCCATGTCCCCCGGTCCCATAACATCACCGTTCCCGCGCCATATTGACCCGCGGGAATCACGCCCTCGAAGTCGCCGTACTCGACCGGATGGTCCTCCGTCCGCATCGCAAGGCGCTTCACTGCCGGATCGAGCGAGGGCCCCTTGGGAACGGCCCAGGAGAGGAGCACGCCGCGCCATTGCAGGCGAAGGTCGTAGTGCAGGTGCGAGGCCATGTGCTTCTGTATGGCATAGAGGAGCGGGCCATCCCCATGGCGGGCATCGTCCGAGCCATGCGGCTCCGGTGTCTCTGCGAACTGACGCTTCTTGCGGTATTCATTGAGTTTCATAATCCCATTCCTTGGTACGGACGCCGAAGTGCATCCCACAAACTCATCCGCTCACCTCTCGGGTATGACTCTGCAATGTGGGCGCCGTCGGCGGGAGGTTCTAGGCCGGACTATTCTCCAGTGACTCTTTCACAACACTTCCGCTCACTGTCTCCTGCTTCAGCAGTTGTTGGGCCAGAATCTCCAGGGCCGGGCGATGCGTCTTCAACAAGTCCTGGGCCCGCTGGTATTGTTCGGTCACGAGGCGCTGGACTTCCCCGTCGATCACTTGACGGGTCTCCGGACTGATCTGGCTGTTGTCCTCGACCGATCCCCCCAGGTATTGCAGTTGTTGACCTGCGTAACGCACCGAGCCCAGCTTTTCACTCATGCCAAATTCCGTGACCATGCGGCGGGCCAGATCGGTTGCCCGCATAATGTCGTCACTGGCCCCGGTGCTAATGGTCGCAAACTTCACCATCTCGGCAGCCCGCCCGCCCAGCATGACGGCGATCTTGTCCTTCAGTTCGTCGATGGTGAGCAGATATCGGTCTTCGGTGGGCATCTGCATGGTATAGCCCAGGGCGCCGCGGCTGTGGGGAACGATGCTGATCTTGCTGACCGGTTCGCCGTGCGGCACCAGTTCAGCCACCAGCGCGTGACCGGACTCGTGGTATGCAACCGTGGTCCGCTCCTTCTCGTTCATCACGCGGCTCTTTTTCTCGGAGCCGGCGATCACGCGCTCGATGGCGGCCTCGAAGTCATTCATCGTAACTGCGTCGGCCTTGTTCCGGGCAGCGAGCAAAGCCGCCTCATTCACGGCATTCGCCAGATCGGCACCGCTGAAGCCGGCGGTGATGCGGGCGGCATGGTCCATGTCGAAGTCTGGCGACAGCTTGACGTCCTTGCTATGAATCCGCAGGATTTGCGCCCGTCCGATGAGGTCCGGATTGCCGATGGCGATCTGGCGGTCGAAGCGGCCCGCGCGCAGCAGCGCCGGGTCGAGTACCTCCGGACGGTTGGTGGCCGCCATGATAATCACCGGCGCGGTGGCGTCGGTCTTGAAACCGTCGATCTCGGCCAGCAACTGGTTGAGGGTCTGCTCCCGCTCGTCGTTGCTGCCGATGCGCATCACGCCTCCACGGCTCTGACCGATGGCATCAATCTCGTCGATGAAGACGATCGCGGGAGCTGCCTTGCGCGCCTGCTCGAACAGGTCTCGCACGCGGGCCGCGCCCACTCCCACAAACATTTCAACGAATTCCGAGCCGCTGGTCTCGAAGAACGCGACCTTGGCCTCGCCGGCCGTGGCTTTGGCCAGCAGTGTCTTTCCCGTGCCCGGCGGGCCGACCAGCAATACTCCCTTGGGAATGTGTCCGCCGAGCTGGGCGAATTTCTCCGGCTCCTTCAGAAACTGGATGATCTCCTGGAGCTCGGCGATGGCCTCATCCGCCCCGCCCACATCTTTGTAGGTGACTGTAACGTCCTCGGGCTTGACCTCGATCGCTTTGCTCTTGCCTACGCCGAAGATGCCGCCCAATCCTCCGCCCGCAGCGCTGCCCATTCGCCCATACGCGAAGTACCAAAAGGCGCCAAGCACTATCATCGGGAGTAAATAATCGAGCAAGAATCCGCCGATGGGGCTGGGCGCGCGCTCGAATTGGTAAGTAACTTTTGCCCCTTGCAACTCTCCGATCAGTTCGCTGTCGCCGGCCGGCGCAGGCGCGGTAGTGAATGGGACGGTTGCGGGAGACCCTCCCGGCTTGGGGTTCTTCATCTCACCAACGATGTTCCTTTCGCTGATGGTCGCCCTTACGATCTGAGCGTCCGCCAGCTTTTGCTTGAACTCGCTGTAAGGAATCTCCATGCTCCCGGACGCGGGAGAGAGGACGAATATCTGGAACAGCCACAAGAGAATCAGGCTCGAGATCAGGTAGCTGATGCCGAAACGAATCTGAAGCCGGCGCTTCTGATCATCGTCGGGGCTGGGTTTTTTGGGTGACGATTCCGTTTTGCTCATGGTCCACATCCTTTAGCGTAATTTGCGTTGCTTCATGGGCCGGACCCATAGAAAGTAGATCAGCGCTCCAATGCCTGCCGCCACTGCCATGGCGATCAGAACAACCATCGTCTGCCGGTAGTGACGCGAGAAAAAAGCGATCATTGACCGGCCGTAGATCTTGGCCAGATATGCCACGGCAAAAAAGCGCAAGCCGCGCCCGGCGATCAGCGCAGGCAGGAACTTCCTGCGCGGATACTGCATCACTCCAGCGGTCATCACCACGGTTGTGAAAGGAAACGGCGGCGGGAGAATCGCGCCGGCAAACACCGTGATGCTGCCAAATCTCTCAAAGAGCTTGTAGACCTTCTGCGCCTGTAGCCTTCCGACCTTCTTTTCCAGGGTCGCTTCGCCGCCTTTTTGTGACATCCGGTAGGCAAGATACCCGCCAAGCACCTCACCCACAGTAGCCATCAAGGCGTAGTAGCCCCACCATTCGTAATGGCCCGCCGCAAGGAAGATGACGAACATATCTTCGCTCCCAGGCGGCGCGGAGACAAATGGGGTGTTGTCCGCGAGGCCAAGCAAGATCAACCCAGGCCCTCCCAGCCGGCGGGTCCACTTCCACACCGGACCAGATACGACAAGTTGGGCGAGGTTGCACACGTAGAGGTTATACCTCTTTCCCGCCGTAACATATCGCGACCGGGCACGCGGTCGCAACCAATGAAAGTTTCGCGTGCCCGGCCAACGATCTATGCCGGCTTCAATGCAAATCTGTCGGCCAACGCGCCATGCCTGTCCATGCATCGGGCGTCAGGCAAATCTGCTTTCCTCCAGGGTCCAGCGGTTGTCTTGCCCGGTATATTCGCAATCGCTAGGCTGCTGCGGCGTAGTTGAGCTTAATGAAGTCGTTCACGTTGGAGACACCAGGCGCCGCCCAGGCCGCTCGCTCCGCCTCTTCCCGTTCCGCCCAGGAACGCACACTGCCGGTCAGTGTCACCGTTCCGTGCGTGACCAGCACGTTGATGGCTTGCGCGTCCAACATCGCGCTGCGCTTGAGGGCTGCTTCGATGTCGTTCTTGAGCTCGGCGGGTGTAGCGGTCGACTTGACGTCGATTTCGTTTGAAATTCCCTTGACACCAATCAGGCCACGTACTGCAAGCTCGGCGCTGGACCTTTGATAGTCCGAGTCAACCTCACCCTGTAGCGTCAGCCAACCGTGTTCCACGATCACGCGGATGCGACCGAACGGCACCGCAACGGTCCACTGCAATGCGGTCTCGGCTGCCCGCGCGATATCCGCGTCGGTCCGCACGGTGGAGTTGGGCAACACCACCTCGAGTTCCACTGCCAGGGCGTTCACGCCAAATACCCGCTTGGCGGCCCGCTCAGCTGCCCATTTTTCAAAATAGCTGTTTACCGGGCCGGTCAGCGTTACAACTCCATCTTTGACGGCAACGCCGATCTTTGATGCATGCGTTAGACCTGGCTCCCATCTGAGCTCGTCCTGAACGCTTCTTTGTACATCCGAGTCGCTGTTCATCTTATTTCTCCTTTGTAGTTAATTCCGTGGGTCTCTTCCACGTTCGTTCTATTGCTGGGAAAACTGCCATGCGACGTTCTGCGGCTGGTTCGCTTCCCCGGTGGCAGCCAGGCCCCATCGGCCATGCCACCCAACAGGGTTCGCGGGTTGTTCTTCCGGGGGCAGGCACGCGGCCACTGTGTGGAGAAGCCTATGCACCGGGTCCCCCTTCTCTATGCACGCTGAAAAGAGTGCCCGCTTGTCAGGGGGCAGGATGTCCATGGAACCGCTGAGCAACACAATCGGAAATGTCGCGCCATGGGACCGAAGATGGGTTAGCAGCTCCACTCCGTTTAGACCAGGCATGTCAAAATCGATGATTGCAAGCTGATAGGCCGATAGATCGTGAGTGTCGACCAGTTCTGGACGATTGACGAGAACCACCGAGTATCCTTGCCGTCTCAGCACATGGCCGCGAACTTCAAGGCCGACGGTATCGTCATCGACGCATAGGATACAAGGCCGGTTCGAGAAGACTGTTGTACGTCCACCCATTGCAGATTGGCTTGGGAACTGGCTAACCATAGTCGTGTTCATTGATCTCGCCTCGCAAGAAGCTGGGGCACATCGGACGACTCGCCCGATGTGCGTTATGGCATGGGCGGCTATGCCGCGGCCGGTGTGTGCTTGTCCGGCGCGGCCTTCGCCAGATCCAGCTCCAGCACTCCATCCTTCACCGTGGTCTTTACCTTGTTCACATCCACCGCGGCCGGAAGGCCGACGACACGAAGAATCTGGTCCGAGCAGGCTTCGCGGTAGATGGTTTTGCCGGTCTTGGACTCTTTCTTTGCTTCCCGCCTGCCGGCAATCGTGACCCGGCACGGCTCCACGGTGATCTCCAGATTCTTCTCCTTGAAGCCCGGAACATCCGCGCGCACGCTTACGGCGTCGGCCGATTCTGAGATCGCGATGTGAAGAGGATGGAGAAACTCCGTCTCGGCCTGGAGCCAATCGGCCAGATCGTGGCTGGGGAGCCCATCGCTCTTGAAGATCTCAAAAGCACGGCGGGCAATGCGGTCGTAGAGATTCCGCTCCTCTTCGATAAGCTGTGCGGGTTTGCCGGTTTGAACGGATGCCTCTTCTTTGGGGTGTGCGAGCAGTCCTGATGACATGTCATCCTCCGATCTTGTTGTCGAACACTTGTTGACCAGCAATTCACAGGCCACGCCTAAGCTCTTGATAACGTGCGGGTGTGCAAATCCCCGTGTCGCAATTCCTTCGCAAATTCGCGAACCTCACGAAGAATCGCCCGCACCCGTCGAAGACTGCACCGCCAGCGCCTTTCCGGCAATGGACGGGCCCCTTCCGGGGTGGGCACGTTGGCGCGAACTTCGCGAAATCGCGAGAAGACTGCGATTCCGCGATGCTCCCCCCTCAATGTTTTGAGACGCTTACCAATTGGCGACTGAAGTGCATTGAAGGGGCCGCAAGACAAAATCGAAAGGAGAAATGCAGCCATGGACAGAATGTTAGTTGTTGTTTTCGACACTGAAGCGAAAGCCTACGAAGGAAAGAAGGCCCTTTATCAATTGGATGACGAGGGGAGCATCTCGGTCTATGCCGATGCAGTAATCGCCAAGAATGCGAATGGCTCTGCGACGGTGAAGCAGAGTAGCGATCAGGGACCGCTCGGGACCCTCGTCGGGACGTCGCTGGGAAGCCTCATCGGACTTCTCGGTGGCGTGACTGGCCTTGCCATTGGCGCCACGGTGGGGTTGCTGGGCGGCAGCTTTGCCGATCTGGACAACGCCAGGATCGGTACGGACTTCATCGATGACGTTACCAGGGAACTGAAGCCGGGCAAGTTCGCTGTCGTTGCCGAAATTCAGGAGGAATGGACGACTCCCGTCGATCTTCGCATGGAGTCCATCGGCGGAAAGGTCTTTCGGCGGGCGTTGTCGAATGTCAGGCACACGGTGAACGAGGAGGAAAACGAGGCAATGAAAGCCGACCTGGCGCAATTGAAGGCGGAGTACGCGAAGGCCCGCGCCGATCGGAAGGCAAAGCTTCAGGAAAAGATCAACCAACTCGACTCCAAGATACAAGCGCGGCTGGAAAAGGCCAAGGAGCGGCGCGCGGCAGCGGAGCGCGAGATCAAGGCCAAGGCCGAAGCACTCAAGGCCAAGGCTGC
>Ga0181518_10005119_pt1 | contig 11455 bp, 12 predicted proteins | sample PEATcosm2014_Bin_28_FD_119751 | JGI IMG/M metagenome (GOLD analysis project Ga0181518, IMG submission 119751) | Peatland microbial communities from MTU Mesocosm Facility, Houghton, MI, USA - PEATcosm2014_Bin01_60_metaG | ecosystem: Environmental > Terrestrial > Soil > Wetlands > Peat | place... | reverse complement strand
TTCCGTCGTTTATAATCGGAACAGATCGTTGATTCGGAAGAGTCATCAATAGTTGACAAAGTCGGGGCGTAGCGCAGCCTGGTAGCGCACCTGCCTTGGGCGCAGGGGGTCCGCGGTTCAAATGATCCTCGCTGATCCCAAAAGACTTAGCCACATTCCATCCGAAATTGCGCACCTGCTTCGGAGGAATCGTGAGCCACTCTCAGTTCATTAAGGAACGGCAGTACCTCTCCAACGTCTCTCCCGCAACCGTCGAATGGTACACACAGAGTTTGCATTGGCTCGGCACCGAGTCTCCCACATCTGCCGAGTTGAAAGACTTCGTGCTTCGTATGCGCGAGAAGGGCTTGAAGGCTACTGCGTGCAACTGTCGCATCCGTGCAGTCAATGCGTACCTGAAGTGGGCAGGATCGTCTCTTAGAGTTCCCAAGCTGAAAGAACCCGAGTTCATCCTTCCAACGTTCACCCTCGATCAAGTACATCGCCTCACGAGGTATCGACCGAAAAATTTCTACCAGAAGCGACTGCACATGATCGTTCTGATCCTGCTCGACACCGGATGCAGAATCAGCGAAGCACTTGGCGTGCGAGTCGAAGACTGCGACCTAAGTAATCTCCTACTCACCGTCACGGGCAAAGGAGGCAAACAACGACGCTTGCCATTCTCGCTCGAACTGCGTCGGGTGCTGGTGCGCTACTGCGGCGAGCTACACCCACAAGAGCTTCTCTTTTCCACTCGCAGGGGTCGTAAGCTCGGCAGGCGCGTTGTCCTTCGGGATGTGAAGGCACTATGCAAGAAGCTCGGCTTCGATCCTCCCGCGCGAACCTTGCACGCCTTGCGCCACACATTCGCCGTTAACTATCTCCGGCGTGGTGGTGGAGTCTTCCACTTGCAGCGAGTGCTCGGCCATACCAGCTTGGAGATGACGCGGCGCTACGCGAACCTGATGATCGAAGATTTGCAGGCAGTACACCAGAGGTTGACACTTCTGGCTCCTTACGCGACCGGGACACAATCTGGTCAATGAATCTGGCGTTCTAGCGGGTTCTTCTGTCGATCTTTAGGCGATGGGTACGGGGGTTACCTGGGCCAAAGTTCGGTCGCACCCACGCCGCTATAGCAGAAAATACTTGGTAATCCCGGTTCTGTCGCCTTCTTCTTTTTCTTTTTCTCTGTTTTCTCCGCGTCCAGAGAACTTCGACCGTACCATGCGCGATCTAATCCGCGTTCCGCACAGTGATATCCCCTTGTCGCTGCCATCATTTTCCTTTCACTCCAAAGTCGACTTTGTCCAGTAGATCATGGATGTCTTTGAAAGAGGGGATCGGACTGTTATCGTCGGGAAGATGCTCTTGTTTGGCGAAGGCTTCAAGTCTTGCTGGAAGCCATGCCGACAGCATCGCCGGAATACGGTCGAGTTCGGAGAACAGCGTTTTCGGTGTTGTCTCTGGAAAAGGCTCACCACGGAACTTTTCCGCGAACAAGCGCCTGTAATACCACGATTGGGCGTCGGCGGCCTGCAAGGGCAAGAACTCGATATCATCTTCAAACTTCGGAGCGACGGCGATGAGGTGTCGGTATTTCGGCGCGATCATTGCTCGCATTAGCTGATAGTATGCTGGCACCTTTGCTGCCAGTCGCGGATTGTCGTCGAAGATGAACTCAAGAGTGCCAACGGATTTAGTGGATACCTGGTTCCAAAAAAGCTTCATGATGATATCGAACATGGCTAAGAAATAGGGATCATCCCACTCTTTGATGGGCAGCTTGCCTTTTACGATTCGGCGGTGGGCTTCGATGGGAACAATAGACGAAATTGAGGCTTGCGTGGCGAAATGGATTAGCTTGAAGAATTTGTGGATGCGCTCATGCAGCGCCTCCCTTTTCATCTTTCCGCCGAATGCTCGTGCCGCCTCGCGCATCTTGAAGTAACGCAAGCGAGGCGATTCATCCAGCAAAACCTGCCAGTCTTCAGAGAATGCCTCCCAGAAGTCTAGAGAGCTCACATACCCTGACAGGACGAACACTGGGACGGCTGTCCCGCTATCGTCAATGAATGCTTGGAAAGTCACGATGCGCCTAGACCTTCTCTTGGATGGCGGCAACCCCGACACAAGCGCCCGAAGTCGCTCATGCGATCTATTCTGCCGAATCTTGGATGATTCGGAAGCATATTATTGCCCCCTCAACTCGTGCCTTGTGAGTTTGAAGAGGTGCTGACACTTAGGGGCAATACAACAACTTCATCTGGACCCCCTGACGGAGAGCTATTTGTTCGCAACACTGCGCAGTTGTCCTCTCCCGAGTAATGGGCAATGCGTTTAGCGTTGGGAGATCGTTGCCTAGAATACCAGCCGACTCGATACCCCCTCGGAGCCATTGCCCTCCGACGGGGTCCGATATGAGCCGGATGGCTGATTTTAGAGCACTCCGAGATTCCTCCGAACCTGCGGATTCGGACCCCTAGGAGCCTGCACCTGCTGAGCGGGTGTATAGTGTACACGTGGAATCCCGGTTCTAGGTGCCAATCTCCCCAGCGACGCAATTCTCTGCATCTTCCGCATAACAAAGCACTTGCGACCAACTTGCGCGTGTCGGAGGCCAACGTCACAACGGCCTGGCTACGCGTTATGCCAGACGACCCAGACCCGTAGGGTCTCAGTTCTATCCAGTCTTGCCCTGCACAATGCGGGCCTGAGAGGTACGAGACGGTGTACGAATGGGTGTACGAATCCTCCACTTTGACTGTGCGAGGGGTCCGAATCGGGGTTTCCTCGGACCCTTGCCGGGAATTATGTGATTTGGGAAATTCGCTTGTTAGTTCCGCATTCTAAATGACTTACCTAGGATGCGATTTTGGTCTTTACGAGGCTGCTAAGACCAAAAGGTACGAATTTATGGGGTCGTGTCCGAGACAATTCTTCCCAAAAAAGATGTCTACAGACTGCTGATGTCGAGGCTCCGCCCCCGGCGTACCCGATTCCGGAGCACGATGCTGGCAGAAACCCTGTCCAGGCAAAGCTCCCAGCTCTCGACAAACCGAGAATGCGTGCGTTGGCGCGAGAAGTTGCTTTGGACGGAACGGGTCGAGATGCATGAAACCTAGTCCGATCTTCGTGGACACGCTGCGCCATATATGGTTACCGCGCCCGTCTTGACTTTCGAGAAGTTGACGGCGTAGATGGGCCGATGTTCTCTATAAACTGCTCAAACACACGGAGCGAGGTGGACACCTTGAAGGCAGCACGCACGCTGTTCAATTGTTGGACAAGTTTCTTTGTCGCAGCATCGAAGCCCGAATCGTGTTCCTCTAGGGCGGCATGAATGAGGGATCGCGTCGTTAAATTCAAACCTTCGATTGCGGTCTGCCAGTTAGTCGCCGAGCCGGGGATGAGCGTTCCATCCACTCCTTGTTTGCAAAAGTCGATACGACCACCAACGCGGGGCACGTACCTTGCCACGCGCTCAAGGAGATATGAGCCGAGGCACGCAGTCGCATCCATCGTCAGGTTGGCATTCTTAGCATACTGGTCCATCAAACTCACTGCGAGGACCCTCCCGAACCCCACAGCGACGTGCTCTAAAGGCTTGATCTTTCGCACTAAGTTTTCGCGAATCCTAAAAAGGCTTATCCAGCCATCCACTTGAACACTGGCGATCAGGTCCATGCTAGGGGCGCGGTCTTCAAGCCCGGCGCAGGGTTGGACATAGTCCTTGAAAATATGAGCGGCGTCTTTCTTGAGTTCGGCTTTCCACTCGGAAGCCGACTTCCTTTTTCGGCGTCTGCGGGATTCAATGATGTCATCAATTGCAATTTCGAGCAGATCGGCGTCTCCCGCCCCCGTGAACACATAGGTTTCAGAGTCATTCTTAATCTGTCGAATTTTCGTTTGATCCCGCTTTGTGTAGGTACTTTCCTCGCTCGTGTCGGCGCAGACCACTACCCCGTCGGTGCAGTAAAAGGCGGCGGCGATGGTCATAAGCACCGCCGGAGAATCGGAGTCGGGGGTCGGAAGATCGAACGGATCGGAACGAGGCTCGGGCGCATTCCCCTAATGAGAACATTCCCCTCCGATAATGACAACTGTACGCCCGGTGGCAGCAGCTTAGGTCAGCGATTCGGAGATTGATGTGCATGACTATGCACATGAGCCGAGCATTGATTTCGTGAATCAGGACGACTTTTGCTCTTTTCGGATTTCGTAACAAACAACCCAGCCTACAGAATTGTGCAAGTTTCAGAGTATCCTCCACATCATTAGGCTTTCTGTGTTCGCCCCGCAATCTGATCTAACCGAAAGGCGACCCATGCTCGGCAAGCGGCCATCACGGGAGATGATTCAGTGCCTGCGGCGTCTTCCTAACAGCTCCCAACTGGCCCAGACCATTCCCCGAACCCTCGCCGCATACAAAAGTGATAATGAGCCTTGGATCGTAGGCTACAGTGGCCGTAAGGACTCGACAGCCTTAGTTAAACTGGAGTGCTATGAATGTCATCGTTGTCCCACAGTCGTCCGGTGAAGGAGTGTGCATGTATGCGATCACTGCCATTTGAAACATGTATGCGCCTTGTTGGCTCGGGGTTGTTGATGATTTTGCTAGCATCTTCCCTCGGAGCTCAACAGGCCAGTAAAAGTTCTCAAAAGGAACCTTCTGAAGAAGCACAACAGAAAATGACGAGCACGATCCAAAGCAAACCACCAAATTCAGTTCTTTCCTTCAACGCTAAGGGCGACTTACTCATGACTGTCGCACCCACTCCCGCGGATATCAAGACCTATAAATCTCTCTCCGCGTTCGTCAGCCGGAGTAAGAAGTCACCTGAGGATAGCTGTAGTAATCCGAGTCCCGTCCCCCCTCCGCCATGCATTCGCTGCGATAATGGCCACATTGTTTGCAGTAATGCAAAGTTTGGATCAAGTGAGAAATGAGAAAAGAATTGTTATGACATCCGAACACCAAGCGCTCCTACCTGATGATATTCCTGATAAATGGCTGGAACGAATCAGAGCAGTCGTGAGAGCAGAGAAGCCAAGCTTCTGGCAAACTGTCATAGCCAGTTCATTAGTGGCTACTTTGATCGGTGTCGGTTTTTCATATCTGGCGAACAGAGACCTTGAAAACGTGAAAGCAAGGTTGGAACTCCAGAAGGACAACGTTCGTTCGCGAGTCGCCGCGTACAGCAAACTTTCGCAGAGTCTAGTGAAATTTGCTGACAAGGTCGAGGGCTTTGCGAATTTCGTCCAGATTGTGAATCGTACCAAACCAGATAATAAAAGCGTGGAACACATACAACATGAATTGAGCACGGTTGGGCAAGCGGAACAAGATTTGGACAGTGCAAGGAATGATCCAGTGCTTAATGGCAGCCATGCTCAACAAAGGGTTCAGGAATGCCTAAGCCAGTTGAACCCCGCGCTCGCGGATGCAAGACGTGATCCATCAGCTTCGGTTCCTCGGCTTGAATCGGCAGCGGCTGAAATGAGAAACATTGCCACTGCAATCCAGGGTGATATTTCGGCTGAGATCAGTGGCATTCGGTGATCCATCCTATGCTCAGTGTCGCCTAGTCCGCTCTGTCTAATGACCTGCGGCTGATTGAGACTTCCGATGGCGAATACCGCGCGGAGTCGGGCAGTTCCTGGTGAAGAAGTTCAATGGCGCGCATGGCCATGGCATGGTTGCCCGAGGGAATATCAACCAGCAGCATCTCTTCCCTGTACTTCAGCTCGGGCATCCGAATGCTCAAGAATGACGGGGAAACTCATATTCTTTGCGTCCCTTATTCGCTGTTGCTTGCCATTGCACCAACCTCAGGCGAAGTCCTTGGGCGCGTCTGACAGACCATACCGTTCAATCTTTCTTTGCTTTACCGACCTAAACGGATAGCTTTTGTCTAGAAGTGCTTGAATCTTGGAGTCCACAACCCACGGAAACTCCATCGGGCACCACTGAACATCACACCACGTGCCATTTCCCTCGGCAATGAAACTGAGGCCAATGCATCTGTCTAGCTTTAGGTCATACTTGTTCAATGCTGTGAAATTCAACAAGGCGTTGTGCCTATTGGGTGCGTCCTCGCGCCTTAGCGGGACGAAAACATATCCGCACTCCTTGGAGGTTGTGAACCTGTGTGGTTGACAGAACTCATCGGCCAACGCCTTCTGCATAGAGAATTGAAAACGTTTCTTGAACTCTGCCATTTCTGTCCTGTACAGCTTTGCCAGCTCCTTGATGACTCTGTAATCGCTCTCCGGTGGGTTCTTTGTGGTCTTGCGCTCGGGGAAAAGATGAATTATTCGTGAGATGTCCCAGTCTTTTTCCTTCTGCTCAACCTCATCAACGTACTTCACGAACTCGACGCTGGGCTTTTCTTCAGGGAGATTCCGCAGGTATTGTCCCACCAAGGCTCTTTCGCTGACCTGTGATGATGCATCTTCCCACTTGCCCACCAACGCTTCCCGGAAGGTCAGATATTCAATAATCTCCACTGGTGTCGCCAAGGTGTGCAGAACACCCAAATAGGCAGCGGAATGCATCAGGTGTATAACACCCGCAGTCCTGCTGCGATGGTGCTTCTTGAACTCACAGTCTTTGGGCAGGAACTTATGCGGGTTGTAGATTACCAATTTGTGAACGTGCTTGACCTGCGTGCTTGCGATGTTGAATGTATGGCCGCGATTGTTGCGCACTTCAATGTGATTGTATGTTTTCAGGTAGGATAGGGTGTCTCGGATTTGGCGAGTGGCCTTTTTCACAACTTCATCTAAGAACCACTTCCGTTCATTCTCAGTATTGGTGTCCGGTGGGGCGTTCCTCTCCTTCACCTGAGACACAATCAGAAAATCATCTAGCCATACGACTTTGTCTGCTAGTTCCAATTCAGCCTTGGGGTCAGGCTTGAAGGTGTTACTTGAGAAAGTAAATTCCCGAAAAAAATAGGCCGCGTTTAGCTGCCCCACTTCATCTTCAAAGCTCACATTCTCACGTTCAGATACCATATGTCACTTTGCAGGCCAGTGTGAGTCGATCCTCGCCATGATCCGCTCAGCCAACGCGATGGCGTCACGATGGCGCATTCTAGTGCGGGCGATGGCCTCCCGTCCCATTGGACCAGCTTCCGCGCCGCAAGGATCGACGCTGCGATCAACAATACGCGCTTGCGCCCCTCATCCACGTCCAAAAGTGTAGCACTTTCGCCTTGCATTCGCCTCTGACGCTAGAATCCGCAGGCTCCGAGTCCTGTTGCCGAGGTGTGCAATTGGAAAACGTACTTCAGTTGGTTCAGACTTACCACGCAAGTTGAAAGGGCAAACATGAAGACGATTTGTGGAGTACTGGCCGCACTTGTCGTTTCCGTACCACTTTGGGCGCAAATCAAGGTTGCAACCATAACCGATGAGAATGATCCAGCATCGAAAGCTGTGATGACCGATTTGCGTTCAAGGCTGAAAGATCATCCGAAACAATTCACGCTCGTAAGCACGCAGGACGCGCAGCTAAGTCTACTGGTTCAGGCTGACTGCATACCCCGAAAAGCCAAAAACGATGACTTCACGTGTTTCTACACTTCTGTGTACGCAGCGGGCACCACGAAGACGTTTATGGGGGGTGGGATTTATGGGGCTTCTACCTCTGGCGAGGTAGCAGAGAATTTCTCAGCATCGCTCGCTCAAGATATTGTTGAGCGGTGGAACAGTATGGTGCGAGCAAATGCAATTGAGAACCTTGAAGCCTGCCTGACGCTTGCTCAATCGTCTTGCAAGGTGCCCGATTCTCTCGTCCCCGAACTGAAGACAAACGTCATCAATCTTTCACAGTATTTTCAAAAAGGTGGGCTGAAGAAATAACAAGCAGTCTCCTATGCGGAGTCATTGCGACTTCCTGATACGCTTTCCGTTCACTTCGACAAACGAATAAGCCGCCGATTCAGGGAAACCATGCGAGACGCGGTCGTATTCAGTATTCGCTTTTCGCGTTTGCTTCATCGCCGCATACGCATCGCCCCGTTTCAGGTACAAATCTGGCAGTACTGTTGATTTGAAGTCTTTTGCCTCGATCAAAAATTGCTTTGCGAAATCCGCATATCGCATTGCGGGAAAAAACAGCGCTCTTAACTTTTCGCACAGTACATCGTCAGGCACTGCGTCAAACTCTGGATATATCCGACGAAACTGATCAATGTTCATCAGGAACACCGCAGAGGAAAGATTTTGTTTGATCGCGGCGCTAACGTCCTCAATTGCCTTTGGATAGTCGTGCAGTTGGATGTACGCATCAGCACGGTTCTCGTATGAACCGCACGACTCTTTGCAACCGATTGCGACGGACTTGGTGAAATCCTGAACTGCCGATTGATATTCCCCGAGTGAGACTTTCGCCAGTCCTCGATCATTGTAAGCAATGCGAGCCGCCTCAGGCTCAGGTGTTAGTTCCAACACCTTGTCGTAGTCCCGTACCGCTTGGCGATACTCCTTTAATTTCGTGAAAGCAATTGCTCTCAGTGCATACGCAGGTCCGAATTGTGGGTCGAGCGCAATTGCTCGGGTCAGTGACCGAACGCCAGTGCGGTGAACTTCGTCGAGCGCGAGGCACTGCGGCGTTCGAGGCACAACGTCGTCCAAGCATTGTGCATTTTTGAGGGACATAAGCCCACCTAAGCGACCTACGCTATAAAGCTCACCGACCAAAAACTCTGGCAGCTGTGCGGCTGGATTGAGTACCGCGGCGCGGTGGAACGCGTCGAGCACAGGGCCGTAGTCAGATTCCAAATCGAAACTGTAAAAGAAAGTTAGATAAAGCCCGCGATACAGGGGCGGACGATAATCTTGGGGAAACCGCCGTTCCAATGTGTCTAGATCGGACAGGGTCCACACGCAGGGTCGTGTAGTCGTGCTCGGTTTTGTGTTGCCGTCATTAAACACATCTTTGGCATCTTCGTAGTCCTCCCTTATCGCGGCATCTAGATCGCGCATTGAGTCTTCAAAATGCCCGCTCTCGAACTCAACCTTCGCCTTTAAAGCATACTGTTCCCTGAGTGTGGGATTTGCGGTTGTGGTCGATTGCGCGTGCAAAGAAATGGAGTGGGCTATATCGTCGAGAATGTCTGTCGAATTTGCACGGACGTAGCACGACAACGTTGCTCGTAGGAGATAGAAATCTGAGTTGGTCGGCTCTAGGCGAATCAGTCCAGTAAGTTCTCGGATTGCTGGTGCAAGTGTCTTTACATCATCAGGGTTTGCTGCGCTTATTGCTTTGCTCTGCACGAACTGCAAGGATGCAGGGGTCGGTGGCGTTGGTATCGGACCCGGTTCGCCTGCCAGTTCGGGTGGTTCAGCGATATGTTGAAGACGCACATCGGGTCTTTTCGGGGTTCCCCGACCACCCATTGCCGATTGAGCGCGGACGACTGGCACCAAATACAACGCGCAGCACAGCACTATGACGGTGAGTCGACTCATCGAGCGGCTTCTCACGGTATCTAATACCTTGTTCATCAATGTGAGAGCAGGCTAATCCGTTGACGCATCGCCCTGCAAGTTTTTCGGTGAGCGCACTCCGAGCCGCTCCCATTCTTCGTCAAGGCGACGTTCGTATGCTTCCACGTGTTCTCGAACAGCGTTTAAGACGTTCAGGTAATCATCTCGCCCGACCATCAACGTCGCATGCGCAGTTGCCGCTCTATGGAGAGGGGCCGAGAGTGAACCCTTACACTGACACTCTCTGGGGAGAGGTGAAGACGGTAGCTGTTCCGGTTAATCACATTTTCGACCGAGATGGAAATATAGAGTTGAGTGGCTCCGATCTGAGTAGCTTCGTTTACTGCTGCCTGCAAGCGAACCGTGCCCATTCAAATTGCACCTTCGCTGCTCCGGTCAAAGAACTCGAACCAGCGACGGGCTATTCTCACGCTCAGTTGGAACGCTCACTGAAGAGTTTGCAGGAAAAAAATCTCATCAAAAGGCTGCCGGGGCCTCGATTCAAAATTGCCGAATACGCCATAGCAACCAAGTTTACTGGCATCGCTCTGGCCGAACTGTATGCTGACGACAGGGATGGCCGGAGAACGCCATCACTGCGTACGGTGCTTAGGAATGCAAAGCTAATCTACTTCAGCGTGCCAAAGATTACCCTGCAACAGTTACCCGCACTCAAGGGACCACCACTTGCCGCTCTGTTGAGCTTGATCAAATACGCAGGTGAACTGCGAGAACCAGAGTTCGCTATCAACGTCCAACAATGGCGCAAGATGAGCGGCATCGCATGTAATGAAACGCTGCTCGCTGCGTGTACTAATTTTGAGGACACAGTGAGTATCTATTTTGAATCGGGCGCGCACCACGCGACCGCCCGGTTGCTCAACCCCGAAACCGGACGCGAGATTGCGGACGAACAGTTCGAGAAGACACTCGCAACAAGGCAGGTTCCAGTCGAACTCCCATACACGAGAGCGGAACTCGAAGCATGGTTCAAAAGTGAGTTTCCAGATGCGATCCCAAACGGCAGCGATTTAATAGTCCATTGCCCACGCTGCAAGGAGGTTCACCCGAACAAGCACAGACCAACGCTTAGGTATGACGCAGGGAAAGGGCTCTGGGGGGTGTTCTATTGCGACGAGTGCGGATACGGCAAACGCGTTACTCCCGTTCATTTGATAGCCGAGATCAAATGTATAGACAACAGACAAGCTCAAAGGCAGATCGAAAAATTCATCGAGCAGACCAGAAGCAAGCCCGATGCCTCCACGACTAAGGCCAGAGAAAACGCCGCCGCCGCTGCAAAGACAAGTTCATGAAAACCATTTCGCTGACTCAGGGCTTCGTCGCCATCGTGGACGACGCCGATTATGGCCGGGTGTCTGCTCACAAGTGGTGCGCGACGAGAGCGAAAACCAACGTGTACGGTATTCGGAAGCTGCGAACGCCAGCAGGCCGGACCACATCGCAACTTCTGCACCGCTTCATCATGGGTGTGACTGACCCAGAGATTCACGTTGACCACGAAGATCACAACGGGCTGAACTGCCAGCGGTACAACCTCCGTAAGTGTGTGCGCGGCGAGAATGATGGTAACCGTAGGAAGACTCGCGGAGCGTCTCAATACAAGGGCGTGAGTTGGGACTCCAGCCGTGGGCTGTGGCGTGCATTTATCACGGTCCACAACACATCAAAATTTCTGGGGCGATTTCACGACGAACGTGACGCGGCAATTGCATACGATGGCGCGGCGCGGACGGCCTTCGGTGAGTTCGCAAATTGCAACTTTCCCTTGCGGTAATTGCGCACCTGCCTTAGACTTTGAGTACGGGTCGAACGTGGCCTAAGTCGTTGAAAAGTCGGGGCGTAGCGCAGCCTGGTAGCGCACCTGCCTTGGGCGCAGGGGGTCCGCGGTTCAAATCCGCGCGCCCCGACCAATTTCTCTTCAGTTTGTTTTATCTCCATTCTCGCATCAGTC
>Ga0181518_10005118_pt1 | contig 11456 bp, 5 predicted proteins | sample PEATcosm2014_Bin_28_FD_119751 | JGI IMG/M metagenome (GOLD analysis project Ga0181518, IMG submission 119751) | Peatland microbial communities from MTU Mesocosm Facility, Houghton, MI, USA - PEATcosm2014_Bin01_60_metaG | ecosystem: Environmental > Terrestrial > Soil > Wetlands > Peat | place... | reverse complement strand
GTTGCCGATTCCAGGGCCCTCGCTGGTAGGTTCGGTAAATTCGTTCGTCTCCATCAAGCCGTCGCCATTGAGGTCTCTCCAGATAAACTCTCCGTCCAGGGGCTGGACGTCGAAGTCCTGGTATTCGCCCTGCCAGGATCCGTAATCAAAGGCCACGCAGGGGATGGCGATTTCGCTATCGCCTTCGAAGCGGTAAAACGCTGTATAAATCCCATACTCGGGGGTCGCCAGCAGGAACTTCTTGCCTTTGATATATACGATCTGGCCGCCTTCGCCGATGCTGGTAACACGGATGTCGTCGGTGTATTTAAACCGGTTGTAGGTGTCGGCCACGTAAGTGGCTTCCTTGCCCGGCGGTTGTGAGTAATCGAGTTTGAAATGATGGTTGACATCGTAAACATCCGTTTCGGAATGCGGATCGATTGCGGCCATGGTTTGAAATTCGAGCCCCTGGCGCTCCCAGTTCAACGCGCCAAACCAGGTGTAGCTCTGCAGAGTTACGCCGTGCCCGACGCCCATATCCAGGCCAAATCCACTCTGACTGACGTAGACGTTGCCCATTGCGTCGGTCCCGAGTCCGGTGATTCCCCGGAATCGCAGCGGCCCAACGCGCCCTGGTATCGGTCCTGCATAGTCTCCGCCCTTCTCTCCAAAGACGCCGGCGAGGGTGGGATTCTTTTCCAGGTTCGCGTAGATCTTGATGTTTTGATCGGGGCCATCGTCGCCAACCAATAAGGCTCCATAACTGCTGATGGCCAGCGCGCCGACCTCTCCGCCGTCGGGCAACGTGATCGTATCTACGTAATTGCCGCTGCTGTCGTAATGGTCCACGGTAGCGAGGCCCATCTGTCCGTTGATGTCATAGACGTTGCCATCCAGCGATGGGAGCGGGGTCTGGTCCCGGTGGCTGACCCAGATACCGCCAGCCTGGTCTACGGCAATGCGGACGGGGTCAGGAACGGAAAAAGTGTTGACCAGGGCGAGCGTACTAATATCGAACACTTCCACCAAATTGACGTCATTTTCGGTGACGTAGAGCTTCCCTTTGGCAACCGTCATGCCGAAAATACCGTTGCTGTTGGGCAAGGTGCTGCTGCCGGAGAGGCTCAGGCCGGTGTTGCTCAAATCATTGGCGTTCAGGATGCCGACGCCCGTGCCGTTGGGAGCATAGCCCACGAAAACCTGGTTTCCGGCCGCCGCTACAGCCACGCCGCCGCCATTGATCCAGTTCGGGCTATTGTTCTGATCATTCAACGGGCTGATCAAGCGGCCATTCTTGCTGAATACCGATACCGCCCTCCCGCCTTCATCCCAGACGACATTGGTAAAGACTCTGCCATCGGGCGTGACATAGATCGAGTCCATGTCGAGCGGAACATGCAACATCGTATTGTTGGGAAAATTGGGGTCTTCACCTCCATAGCTGTTCCCAATCCAGCTCGTGGTGTAGTTCAGAGCTTGGTCTTTGCTAGGGTCCGCGCTCTTGTTCGCACCGAGATCCGGGCGAGAGCGCACTGTCTGCGCGAAGGCTGGCACCGCGACCAGCGAAAATGCGATGAGGGCGGCGCAGAGGGTCAATAGGGAGTGTCTCTTGAGCATCATGGCTCTCCTGGCTTGGGAGGTCTCTCCTAAGCAGGACGTGATCGTATGCCAAGCCGGGCAACGCTTCTGTAAGAATCGCACCTAACTTTCTGACAAAAAAAGCCCGGCCGTCCGCCGTGGTTGCGACGTTCCTGTTGTCAGATTCCAGGGGCGCAGTGTTATAGGAAAACCAAGCCCACCATGATCTAATGTGTCTCCAAATGCATAACGCACACGGTTCGGCATTCGCGGTCGTGAGAGTCCTGAGTGCAAGCCTGATGGTGTCTCTTGTTTGCTGGCAGAGCGCAGCAGCCCTCGACAATGGACTGGCGCGAACGCCTCCCATGGGATGGAACTCATGGGCCACTTATGCGTTGAACATCAATGAAACGCTGATCCGATCGATGGCCGACGCGATGGTGGCTAGCGGGATGAAAGGCGCAGGGTACGAATACATCATTGTCGACGCGGGCTGGAAAGCCAAAGGTAGAGACGCCGGCGGCAGACTGCAAGCGGATCAGGACAAGTTCCCGTCTGGCATGAAGGCCCTGGCTGACTACGTGCACAGCCAGGGTTTGAAGTTCGGCCTCTATACGGATGCCGGGAGCGAAGACTGTGTTTCGAACGCTCCCGGCAGCAAGAACTTCGAAGACAAAGATGCCTCCTCGTTCTCGGAGTGGGGCGTCGATTATGTGAAAGAAGATTGGTGCAACACGGGCGGCATGAGCGCGCAAGAAGCATATCGAAAAATGAGCCAGGCGATCACGGCGACGGGCCGGCCGATGGTCTTTAGCATGTGCGAATGGGGCGACAACAAGCCTTGGGCGTGGGCTGCGCCAGTGGCCAATCTCTGGCGCACCACCGGAGACAGCAAAGATTGCTGGGATTGCGGCCGGGAAACCATGAACAAACTTGGCGGCTATCCGCGGGGTTGGGTCTTGATTTTGGATGCGCAGCCGCCGCTGGCCGCATATGCCGGGCCTGGGCACTGGAATGATCCCGACCTGCTGCAGATCGGACATCCCGGCCTGACGATCGAGGAGTCACGGGCGCAGTTCAGCCTGTGGGCGATTCTTGCCGCGCCGCTGATCGCGACCAACGATCTTCGCTCCATGCCGCCCGAGATACGCGCGATACTGGCGAATCAAGAGGTGATCGCGGTAGACCAGGATTCGGCCGGTACGGAAGGCACGCGAGTGCGCATTTCGGGAAACGGAGAAGTTTGGATGCGCCCTCTTGCTGATGGGAGCCGTGCCGTCGTCCTGTTCAACCGCAGCAAATCGCCACTAACCGTCCGTTTGCGATGGACTGATATTGGCCGAAAACAAACTGACGAGTTACCTCTTCGCGATCTTTGGAGGCATGCGGACATTGGAGTTTCCAAGGATGGTTACTTCGCGCTGGTTCCGGCGCACGGTGTAGTTATGATCAAAATTGGTTTGCCCGCAAACTAATTGTATTTGGAGGCTGGGAAGCTACGAACCACTTATTTCGCCTGTGCTGTCTGATGCTGGTCTGTGGCACACTTGGCTGCGCATCTGCATCCGAGATGCCGAGGTTGGTGCAGGAGCAGGGTCGCTACAGTTTGTATGTCGACGGACAGCCGTTTTTCATTCTCGGCGGACAAATCCATAACTCCAGCGCATGGCCTGCCGTTCTGCCGCAAGTTTGGCCAGCGCTCGAATTCATTCACGCAAACACCGTGGAGGCTCCGGTTTACTGGGAGCAATTGGAGCCCCAGCCTGGGCAGTATGACTTCACCAATGTGGACGCCGTGGTGGACCAGGCTCGCGAGCATAAGCTGCATGTGGTACTGCTCTGGTTTGGCACATGGAAGAATGCGCGTTGTCACTACGTTCCCGAGTGGATCAAGGGCGACACCGTACGCTATCCGCGTCTGATGGATGCGAGTGGACGGCTGACGGACTCGCTGTCTCCGTTGGGGACGGAAACACTAGAAGCCGACAAGGGGGCGTTTGCCGCTCTTATGCGCCACCTCAAGGCAATCGATGGAGAGCAACACACAGTGTTGATGGTGCAGGTGGAGAATGAGTCGGGATCGCTCGATTCCGTGCGTGATTTTTCTCCGGCCGCGCAAAAGTTGTATGCCTCGACCGTTCCGGCGGACTTGGCGCGCGCGATGAATTTGCCATTAGGTACATGGGACCAGGTGTTTGGCTCGTCGGCAGGGGAGCGATTCCAGGCCTACACCACGGCGCGTTACATCGATCAGGTGGCTGCCGCGGGGAAACGCGAATACCCGCTGCCGATGTACGTGAATGTGTGGATCCGCTCGCCGGACGATTTCGAGCCCGATCCGCCGCGCAGTTATCCCAGCGGCGGCGCCACCGACGTGGTGCTCGATCTATGGAAAGCGGTCGTTCATTCCATAGATCTGATCGGACCGGACATATATTTATCGGGGGACAGCACGTACCGGCGCGTCCTCTCCGCTTATCGCCGCCCGGACAATGCCCTGTTCGTTCCGGAGAATAATAATCAGGCGATCTTTGCGCGCTATCCTTTCAGCGTTCTCGGAGAAGGCGGTATTGGCTTTTCCGTCTTCGGAGTGGACCACGTCAACACCTGGTCGGAGATGGAGTCGCCGACTGCGTCTTCTTTTCCAGAACTGGTTCCTTTCGAGCGCACCTTCCGCGTGCTGTCGTCCATGGGTCGCGAACTGGCCCGCCTGACATTTGCGGGCAAGGTCAAGACCGCGTTGGAAGGCGAAGACGCAACCACTCATGTGATGGAGTTTGGCAGGTGGAAGGCCATCGCGACATTCGCGGGTCACGACGAAGGTGCGCACTCCTTTCCGAATCAGCCCACCGGCGTAGTGTTGGTCGGGGAGATTGCCGCGGATGAATTCGTGGTCACGGGTTTCGGCTCCAGCGTTGAATTCATTCTGAATCATCCTGGCCTGAAAGAACGCTGGCAGATCATGAAGGTGGAAGAAGGCACCTATGAAGACGGGCAGTGGAAGGTTCGACGCTGGTTAAATGGCGACGAGTGCGACTTCCGTGTGGACTTCGGTGATGCCGGGCGCATTATTCATGTGAAACTTGGGACCTATTGAGGACAGGATTCCAGTCCAACTAAGGACGAGAAGCCATTCGACGCACAGCCTCCACAAGGGCGATTGATTGCGAAGGACCGGCGATATCGCTGGAGCAATACCCTGATTCAAAGCGGGCGATCGCATGTTCGACAATTCTGGGTTCACGCTCTCCCCGGCTTCAATAGGCGATCTTCAGTTCCTGTCCCGATCCGCTGTAAGTGGAAAGAACGGAGACCGAGTTGCGCTCCGCATCGAACTGCCATTGACCGGAGGGTTGGTCGTTGAGAAGCACCTGGCTTGGTTTGCGCGGAACGCCAAAAACGGTCACCCGCACATCCTTCCACCAGGGAACATAAGTTCCTTCCGCGCTTGCGAGATTGACCTTTAGAGTATCGGCGTTCGCCGCGCACGAAAATTGCGCGCGAAAGAATATGCCGCGCTGATAGGCAAATGAATTTCCGTCATCCGCATACACCGAGCCGCGGCAATCCGACCCAGGATAGACCTTCAACTCCAACGGCCCCTGGGGAATTTCTTCGACGTGTTGCACGACCGCCTGTTGCGGAATGATCGCTCCCGCCCGGACATAGACGGGAAGCTCGGCGAGTTTGGGGTGAAGGGCAAGAGGCGACTTGGCGGTCACCCGTTGCCCAGTCCAATAATCGTACCAATCGCCGGCAGGCAGTTTCACTTCGAGCGGATCCAAGGTCTCGCTGAGTTGTGGGGCGACGAGCAGATCGTGGCCGAACATGAATTCCTGGTCGTTCGCCGTCAATTCGGTTTCCGACGGGAACTCCAGAAACATGGGGCGCATCAGCGGAAGGCCCGTACGGGATGTTTCTTCCATGCTGGTGTAAATGTAGGGAAGCAGCCGGTAGCGATTCTCGATATAGCGGCGGCGGATCGCTTCCTGCTCGGGACCGTCCGCCCAGGGCTCATGGTTGGAGGTATCAAGAGAACTGTGGCTGCGGGCGATAGTATTGAACATGCCCAGCTCGATCCAACGCGTCAAAAGTTCCGGCGTTGGACTCCCGCCGAACCCGCCGATGTCGTCTCCGGCCAAGGGATAACCGGAAACGCCAAGGCTGAGGAGCATGGAAACCGACACGGACAATTGCGACCATGTGGGAGTGTTATCGCCCGTCCAGGTTGCAGCGTAGCGCTGAGTGCCGGCATAGCCTGCGCGGGTCATCACCACCGGGCGAACGTCGGGAGAGAGAGCGAGCAATCCGTCGTGGGTGGCACGCACGTTTTCCATCCCGAAAACATTGTGGATTTCACGATGGTCGGCGAGCCGGTGCTGCCGGCTGTCTTCCACGCGATGTACGGTGTTCAGCGGCATGGTTTTTTCCGCATTAAACACCGACGGCTCATTCATGTCGTTCCAAAATCCCCGAACTCCCATGTGAACGAAATCGGCAAACAGTGTGCCCCACCACTTTCGCGTTTCTTCGCGGGTGAAATCCGGGAAAACACTGTCTCCTGGCCACACGGGACCTACGAAGACAGAACCGTCGGGATTCTTGACGAACTCATCTTTGGCCATGCCTTCGTCGTAGGGCTTATAGCCCGTCTGTTTCTTGATGTGAAGGTCGGTGATGAGGATGGTCTTGAAACCGTCCTTTGCCAGATCCTGGATCATTCCCTCAAAATGCGGGTAATGATCACGGTCGACTGTAAACACCGTGTGCTCTTTTTGATAGTCAATGTCGAGCCAGATCGCATCGGCGGGAATCTTGCGGCTGCGAAATTCCCGCGCGATCTCGCGAACCCGGGTTTCCGGGAAGTAGCACCAGCGGCTTTGCTGATATCCAAGCATGAAGAGCGGCGGCAGCGGAGTGCGCCCCGTTAGCTGGGTGTATTCGCCGAGTACTGCTTTGGGATCTGGACCGTAGAAAAAGTAGTAGTCGAGTTCGCCGCCCTCGGCGCCGAAAGAGATGGCGTCGCGCTTTTCTTTGCCGAAGTCGAAGCTCGACCAATAAGTGTTGTCGAGAAACAGTCCGTAGGCGGAAGGCCCAGACATGCCAATGAAAAATGGAATGGTCTTATATAGCGGATCGGTGCCGCGATCGAACCCTCCCCAATCGGTGTTCCACTGCGTATAGGCCTGGTTGCGGTGGTCCAGCACTCCGGCTTTGTCGCCGAGACCGAAATAATGCTCCCCGGCGGGCATGGATTTCCACACCCGGAACTCCTCGCCATTCCACGCCACTGGGTAGCCGGGATGGTCCTGAAGAATAACTTTTCCGGAAGTTTCCTCGAAGACGATGCGCATCGTGGCCTTCTCAATGCGCGCATTAAATCTTCCGGTGCTCAAGAACACCGTTTTTTCTGTGTTTGTGATTTGAACGCGAGAGGCAACAAAGCCCGGATCGGGAACGACCGCAAATGAAACCTTATCGGGGAACGTCCCGTCTTTCGCATAGCGGACGCGAATGACGGAATCGCTCACAGCCGTTACGCGAACGGCAATTTGGCCAGCGCGCAGTTCCACGCCGTTGGGCAGTGCTTGAACATCGGTGACCGCGCCCACGCTGTCCCAGGCAAAGGAGGAAACCGGCAGCATCACGAGCAGCAACCATGAAAACGTCTTCTGATTCATTTGCATTTTCTATTCCTTTATAGACGCATCGGAATTCGGCGTTGCGCCGATTCCGCCGGCGTCAAGTGCAACCGCTCCAGCGCGATTCATGCGCCCGCTCCGAAAAACATAAAACAGTGCGAACAAGTAACCAAACAGTCCCAGGCCATACGACCGTTGCAGCCCGATGGAGTCCGCCAGCCTGCCTTGCAGCACGGGAACGATCGCGCAGCCGAGAAAACCAAGAGTGAGGATTCCCGAAGCCTGTCCAGTGAAATCGCCCAGGTTCTCAATCGCCATGGAATAAAGTGTCGGGAAGAAAATCGAAACGAAAAATCCCAGGGCGACCACTGCGGTCACAGCGATATTCCCCCTCGTAAACACGACGATCAGCAGGCACAGGATTGCGGCAAACAAATGGAACGCCAGGTGCGCGGCCGGCCGCACATGCTTCTGGATCCATGCCGCCATCATCCTGCCAAGCGCGAACACGGCGAAGTATAAGGTGAAGAGCCGCTCGGACTGGTGGGCCGTCAAACCCGCGATGGACGGATCTTCCAGATAGTTGCGGAAGAACCCGAAAAGACAGGCTTCGGTGCCGAGCACCAGGAAAATGGCCACAAATCCGAGCACGATCTTGGGGTGCCACAACGAGGTTACTGAAAATGCGGTAGAAGACGAGGACTCACGCAGGCTTTGCCGCATGTCCACATCCTTGGCCAGGAGCGTGATCAACGCAAGAACGGCCAGACCCACTCCAAAAGTGGCGAAGATACCTTCGATATAGGGTAATTTCCCCTGGACAGCGATTACGGTGGCGGGAATGATGATGGTCAGTGTGGCGGGAGCGATGATCTGGGCAACCGCGCCCAAGGCATTGCCGAAGTTCAGGCGGCTCGATGAACCTCGCGGCGGTCCGAGAGCGCCGATCAGAGGATTGCCCGCGACTATTTGAATCGTGAAGCCGCTGCCAATCACAACGAAGGCCAGTAGCACCAGGCTGTAGTGGCCCATGCGCAAACCGGGCACGAGAAGAAAGGTGCCCGCAGCGAACAGCGCCAGGGCTATCGTCATGCAGTTCTTGTATCCGACGCGCAGGACCTTTGCGCCCGCCACAACGGCCAGCAGGAATGCGATGTTCTTGGCGAACATCATGTACATCTGCTGCTGATAGTTGAGGTGAAAATATTCCTTGATCTCGGGCAGGAATACGCTCTCGAAACATTGCGTCAATCCGCAGAAGAAGTACGTGAAATAGACCAGATACAACAGGGTGTTCGTGGACCGTGTTTCAGTTTGCATGAGTGCCTCGGACACAATTCATTCGATCACGGAGTTGATGGGTGTGGCTCGTTCGATGAGGCTCGCGAAAAAGCGTGAAACGGCTCGTTGTCGCTGATAATGGCGCGGCCTCCAATTTCATTCTCAATGTTCACTCCGTAGTAGCCATTGTTGCCGCGAATGATCGCGCTTTGCACGCCTGGCGTCAGATGAATGCTCGGTGGTTGGAACTGGACTCCACCTTCCGGCGGGCCGTGCCCCGCTACGAGCCGCTTTGCGACGGCCGCGAAAGTGCTGTTTTGAATCTGGACTTTGCCGCCCTCAACCAGAATGGCAGCCTCGGATGTGGGGTTGTCGTTCGAGAAATAACAATCGGAAAAGGAAGTAAAACCGTCGCCGCGCAATACGGCATTGTGCTTGACTGGTCCCCAGAAGGCGCTGTTCACAAAACGCACGTTCCCGCGCGATTGTTTTTCCACTATCACCTGGGTGCTGACTCCGGACAAATGGCTGTCGAACTCGCCGTTGGTGATCAGCAGTCCCATATGCTGGATCGCCTCGACCAGCACGGCATTTTCCGTGGCATCGGCTCCGATGCCGGAGAATTGACCATTGGCAGCTCCGTTAGGAGTTTCGATAAAACGGTATCCAATCTTGGCGGGGAAAACGAAGGTGTTGGTCACGTACTCCCAATCGGTCCGCCCGAAAACGAAGGCTTCCAGGTTGTGCTGCATGTAGTCGAAAGCTTTGCCGAAATCTCCGTGGAAAGCCTTGTTGGCCCAGAAATGGCAGTGAAACTGGATGTTTTCCAGGCGCCCAATGTCTCCCGTCCAATCGATCAGAATGCCGCGGCGGAGGACGCAACCATGGACGCTCATGATTCTATGACGTCCGTTTTCCGTCGGCCCGGTGCGAATTCCGTTATAGCTGTTGATCAACGTGACGTCGGCGACGGTTGTATCAAATGAGACCTCTTGTGGGTGTGAGGGATTTCCACGAACCTGAATGGTCCAGGGATAGGGGCGGATGTCATCGACGTTCTGCTCCGGATAGTAAATCGTGACTCCGGTGAGGGAACTGGAACTCCGCATCTCGATGAAGGCGGGACCGTCTTCGTTGTCGCGGCCTTCCGTGGGCAGCAGGATCGATCCGGTTTGCGGCTCCCAGGATTGCGGCACTTCGTTCAACCCTTTCAAGTGCACACCCATCTTGAGTTCGAGGTGGCCTTTGCACAGGAAGCGTCCGACGGGGACCAGTACGATTCCGCCCTTCACACTGGCGGCGTTGATCGCACTCTGAATGGCCGGCGTGGAATCAGTGCGGCCATCGCCGACGGCTCCATAGTCGAGTATGTCGTAAATGCCGTCCGCTGACTTGGACGCCGGCGATGGTGTCGTAGCGGAAGATAGAATAGGGCACGCCATGAGCAGCAGAATGGCAATGACGGCTGAAGCAGGATAGTAACTGTGTCGGCTTGTCAATTTCATATAAGTTCCTCCAGCCACCGCACGCTGCGACTCAGGATGCTCGGAAGATCAGCAGGCGATCTCCGGGATTTCCGGTATCAACTTTTTCTTCTCCCTTGCCGTAGGGGCGCTGCCAAAGGAGCGTCCCATCTTCCGGATCGAAACACTGCATCGTAACATCGCGGCGGAAAAACTCCGCCTCGATCTGCACCGCGCCGCCTTCCGGAGCGTAAATCACGACCAGATCGCGAGCCTCGGAACAGGCGGCGGCGGCAAATCGCGCCGGGAACTCAGTCCCCGGTTGAACCCTCAGCAACTCCGGGCACGGAGAGAGACGCCACCAATCGAGCGAAGTGAACAGCGCCTTCAAGTGTGTCATCGACCGACTGCCGGGCAAATGGATCGCCTCATACCACGGCTTTGCAACTCCAGCATGAGGATGACTGAGCGGAGCTTCAGGGCTGGTCTCCCAACTCCACACGCCATGCGCTCCATAAGTGACGCCGGAGGGCGGAGCGGCGAGCAGACTCCAATAGCAAGCGCGCCGCACATCATAAGCGTTGATGCGCTTGCCCGATGTCAACGCGATGTGGTCTTCGTAACAGGGCTCCAGATTGATGTGGGGACATGCGGGTTCACGGTGCCAGTCCGAACTGGGCGGACCCTCATTGATCCAACGAAAACTGTCGTCGTCATTCCAGTGCCCGCTTTGATAGGCGTTGAAGTGAAACCAGGGCTCGCTGCGGAACTCGGGAGCGACCCACACTTTGCCGCCGGGATGGATGGTAGTAAGGCGGTTCGTAAAGCTGAGAGCGGAGCGACCGATCCTCCGCCATCGCTCGGCTTCGTCGCCGGCGTAGATTCCGTCGCCCGCCAAAATCCAAATCGCCTGGTGGGCCCCATAGCGGCTCACAAGATAACGGACTAACAAAATCAATTGTTGGTCAGAGAGGGTATTTCCGGGATTCAGATGAACGCTGTCTGAATTCCACGCGGCAGCCCAAGCCAGCACTGGGGCGGCGATCATTCCAAATTCATTGATCATGTCCACTCGCCGGTCCAGGCGCCGGAAGAATGCCGGCTCGATCCGAATAGTTTCGCGGCCTAGATAGGCAGGACGCCCGGTAGAATCTCCCGCTGCGCCGATCCATTGCGTGGCCACAAATTGGACGACGTTAAAACCCTTATCTGCCCGGTCCGAAAGATAAATTGCCCAGTCGGATTCACTGGAGAGCAACGTCCCGTTCCACGCGGTATCCCCGAGCCAGAAGAACGGCTCTCCGTCCATGTGAATCAGGTAACGGCCCGCGGGAGATACCCGGAGTGGCCCATGGTGCAGAGGAGATTTGAGGGCGGACAGTTCGGAACATTCGAACTCCCCTCTCCGGTCGTGCAGTCCGTGATCTTCGGAACGGGAACACCGTGAGCGCCAACTCCAATGGCCAGGCAAGTCGGGGGAAAATCTTGCGCGCCAAGTACTCCCTCCATC
>Ga0181518_10005115_pt1 | contig 11461 bp, 11 predicted proteins | sample PEATcosm2014_Bin_28_FD_119751 | JGI IMG/M metagenome (GOLD analysis project Ga0181518, IMG submission 119751) | Peatland microbial communities from MTU Mesocosm Facility, Houghton, MI, USA - PEATcosm2014_Bin01_60_metaG | ecosystem: Environmental > Terrestrial > Soil > Wetlands > Peat | place... | reverse complement strand
TCACCGGCCAATCTCGCTCGTAGGGTGCGAAGCCCGCGACTGACCCGTTGCCGTACGACGGCCTCCGAGCAGCGCAGCTCCCCGGCTATCTCCGCGTAGTCGCGGTCCTGCACGACGCGGGCGTGGATCGCGTGGCGCTGCTCGGGGGGAAGGCCTGCGACGGCCACCGTCGCGCGGTCCTCTTCCCGCGCCAGCTGCGCGATCGTCTCGCTCGCGTGATCGTCGATGACCAGCTGCGGCAGGCCGAGCCGCTCGCGCGCGGCCGACTCGACCCGGCCCTCGCGGTAGCTCGAGCGCAGCACGTTGCGCGCGATCCCGAACAGCCACTGGTCGGCCCGGCCGCGCGCAGCGTCATAGCTCGCGACGGACTCGAGCGCGCGCGCGAAGGTCTCCGCGGTCAGATCGGCGGCGAGCTCAGCGCGGCCGGTGGCGCGCATGAAGAAGGCGAGGACCGGGCGCTCGAACAGCCGATAGAAGGCCGCGAACGCCTGGGGGTCGGATCTCGCCGCGCCCAGCATGGCCTGCGCATCGCGCCTGTCGTCTCGCATCACCTACAGCTATTAGCGCGAGCCCGCGCTTTGTGACGAGCGATCGAGGCCGGCGGCAGCCGAGCGCGGCTCGCGCGCGGCGCGCGGCCGGGCGCGTCTACAGCTGCAAAGGCGTGCCGCTCGGCACGACCAGCACCGAGCCGCGCGATGCGTCGAGCACCGTGCGCGCGGAGCCGCTGAGCGCGACCCGCCCGCTGGGAGCGCCCGCCTGGGAGCCGACGACGATCAGGTCGGCGACGGGCGCGTCGCCGGCGACGAGGCTCGCGCCGAGCTTGGCGACGAGCGCTTCGGCCGTCTGCTGCGCCGCGTCGTCGCCGCCAACGGGGGGCACGGCGATCGATGCGATCTTGGCGCCCGCGTCGGCGCGCAGGCCAGCCGCGGCGACGCCGATCGCGCTCGCCCCGATCTCCAGCAGCCGCTGCGCGGAGGTCGGCGGTTCGGCGTGTCCCGGCGGTGTGCGGTAGTCGGATCCGAACACGATCACCGAAGCTTCCTCCGATGCCGCCAGCTCTTCCAGGCCAGCCCCTGTGGACGTGCCGAAGACGACGTGGCGCGGGATGTCGGGCTTGCCGAGCAGGGCGGCGCCGTGCTCGAGGCGGCGCTCGGCGTCGTGCTGGGCCAGCGCCTCGCGGGCCGGATCGAACTCGGGTGCGTGGCGGACGTAGGCGAGCGCCAGCTTCGACGCGTCCCCCGCCAGCAGCATGCCGAGCGTCAGTGCGTCGTCGTCGTTGGCGGTACCGTCGTAGGAGATGATCACCTCGGCGCTCATGCGAGCGTCAACTCTGCGCAAGCGTGCGGCCCGGCGCACTGGCCCAGTGGCCAAGAATCGGCGCTCGCGATTGTCCATCCGACCCATAACAGCCCGGCGGGAGGCGTGGACCGCGCTCGACGCTGCGCGTGGGACCATATGAACGAGGAGAATCTGGAGATCTGTCGAGATGGCTCTGGGAGGAGGCCGAGTGCTGGTGGGAGGAGCGGATGACGCAGCGGACGTGACCGTTGCCGGCACGCTCGCGGGGACCGGGGCGGAGGAGCCCGCCAGCCGGCGCGAAGCGCGGGCGGCGGTGGCGACGGCCGGCGGCCTGTACCTCGTCGGCGCGCTGCTGTGCGCGAGCGCCGCGCTGCTCCCGCACGTCAGCTCGCCGGCGGGGGTGACCGCGGTCGCGCTCGACGCGCTGGCGACCGGCTGCCTGCTGCTGCTGGCGGCCGGCCGCGGCTGGGGCGGCCTCGGGCTCGCGTGTCTGGCCGAGCTGTGGGGCGTGGTCGTGATCGCCGTGCTGTGCTGGTCCAGCGGCGGCCCGGACAGCCCGTTTGCGCTGATCTACTTCTTCGCGCTCGGTCACGCGGCTGCCTTTCAGCCGCGCGGGCGCTTCGTCGGCGTGTCCGTCGTCGCGCTGGTCGCGTTCCTGGCGCCGCTGGCCTACGAATCGCACGTCTCGACGATGTTCTCGGCGGTGGCGTGCGTGGGGATCGTGCTGGCGCTGCTGACCTCGATGGTCGTGCACACGGCGCTCAACCGCCTGCGCGAGCAGCGCCGGCGCATGGAACTGATGATCGCTGCGACCGCCGAGCTCGATCGCTCGCTCGATCCGGCGCAGACGCTGCGCACGATCGCGCATATGGCCGTGCCCGATCTGGCCGAGCTGTGCGTGATCGACCTGCTCGACGAGGGCGGATCGGTCGGCGGCACGGTCGCCGCCGCCGTCGACCCGGCGGTCGCGGCGGGCGTCGAGCGCCTGCGCGAGGAGTTCCCGCTCGATCTGCGCAGCGATCATCCGGTCGCGCAGGTGCTCGCCGGCGACGTCCCCCGCCTGCTTCGCGACCTGACCGAAGACGGCGTGCTCGAGCGGGCCGCCCAGAGCGACGAGCACGCGCGCTTCATGCGCGAGGCGGGCTACACGCGCGCGGCGGTGTTCCCGATGATCGCCCGCGGCCGCACCCGCGGAGCGATCTCGTTCCTGCAGCTGCACGGCGATGCGCGCCACGACCCCAGCCTGCTGGCGGTGCTGGAGGATCTGGCCGGCCGCGCGGCGATGGCGTTCGACAACGCCCGGCTGTATGCCGAGCGCGCGCAGGTCGCGCGCACGCTGCGGCGCAGCCTGATGCCGGCCGTGCTGCCCGTGATTCCCGGGCTCGAGCTCGCCAGCTACTTCCGCCCGAGCGGCGCTGGCAGCGAGGTGGGCGGCGACTTCTACGACGTGTTCGGCGGCCCGGAGAGCTGCTGGCTGATCGTCGGCGACGTGTGCGGCAAGGGGGCGGAGGCGGCCGCGCTGACCGCGTTCCTGCGACACACCACGGCGGCGTACGCGCGGGAGGGCAGGGGTCCGGGCGAGGTGCTCGCGCAGGTCAACCGGGCGATGCTCGACCAGGACTTCGACGGGCGCTTCGCGACCGCGATCCTCGCGCACATCCGCGTGCGCGGGCCGCTGACGGAGGTCTCGGTCGCGCTCGCCGGCCACCCCGCCGCGCTGGTCACACGGGCCGGCGGCGAGGGCGCCAGCGAGCTCGGCGGCTCGGGCGCGCTGCTGGGCGTGTTCGCCGACGCGGCGCTGGAGGAGGCGAGCACGGTCCTCGAGCCGGGCGACTCGCTGGCGCTGTACACCGACGGGCTCTCGGAGGCGCACGCGCCGACGCGGATGGTCACGGTGCAGGAGATGCTCGAGCAGCTCGAGCACACGCCGCCGGCGTCGGCGACGGACGCGATCGACGCGCTGCTCGCGCTGATCGACCCCGACGACAGCGTGCGCGACGACATCGCGATTCTCTCCGCGCGCGTGCGGCCCGGCTCGTCCCCAGGATCGAACGGCGCGGGCGCCAGCCCCGCGTAGCTCGCTCTACGCGGCCGGCGCGCGGCGGTCCTCGCCTAGCGTGAACGGCACGATCGCGATCGCCGCGGCCACGAGCGCGGCGGCGATCCAGAACGCGAGGTGATAGCCGCCGGTGAGCGCCGCGGCGCTCGAGCGGCCCCGCGCGAGCAGGTGCCCGCTGCGCGAGGCGGACAGCGTCGCGAGCACCGCCAGCCCGAGCGCGCCGCCGACCTGCGCGGTCGTGTTGACCAGGCCGGAGGCGAGGCCCGCGTCGCGCGGGCTCGCGCCGGACATCGCGACGTTCATCAGCGCCGGGAAGCAGACGCCGGCGCCGATCCCGAGCAGCAGCATCGAGGGCAGCACGTGCGCGAGGTAGCTGCCGTGCACGGGCGCCCGGGCGAGCAGCACGAGCGCGAGCATGATCAGCACGAGGCCGGGCACGAGCATGTTGCGCGCGCCGAAGCGGGTGACCAGCCGCTCGGAGTAGCGGATCGAGAGCGTGCCCATGGTGAGCGTGACGGGCAGGAACGCGAGCCCGATCTGCAGCGCGTCGTAGCCGAGCACGCGCCGCAGGTACAGCGCGCCGAGGAAGAACACGCCGAACATGCCCGCGACCGAGAGGATCTGGATGGCGTTCGCGGAGGCGACGTTGCGCGAGCGGAAGATGCGCAGCGGCACGAGCGGGTTGCGCGCGGTGGCCTCGCGCGCGAGAAAGCCGAGCAGCAGCGCGAGCGAGACGCCGCCGAGCGCGAGCGTGCGCCCGGCGCCCCAGCCGTCTTCGGCGGCGGGCTTGACGATCGTGTAGACGCCGAGCATCAGCGCTGCCGTGACCAGCACCGCGCCGGGGATGTCGGCGCCCTCGCCGAAGCCGATGCCGGCGTCGTGCGCGAGCAGGCGCCTGGCGAACACGGCGGTCGCGATGCCGATGGGGATGTTCACGAAGAAGATCCAGTGCCAGTCGATCGACTGCGTGATCACGCCGCCGGCGAGCAGCCCGACGGAGCCGCCCGCGGAGGCGACGAACGCGTACACGCCGATCGCCTTCGCCTGCTCGCGCGGCTCGGGGAACATCGTGACGATCATGCCGAGGATCACCGCCGAGGTCATCGCGCCGCCGATGCCCTGGACGAAGCGCGCGGCGATCAGCAGCGACTGGCTGCCGGCGAGGCCGCATGCCAGCGAGGCGAGCGTGAACAGGCCGACGCCTGCGAGGAAGATGCGCCTGCGCCCGATCAGGTCGCCGAAGCGCCCCGCCAGCAGCAGCAGCCCGCCGAACGCGATCAGGTAGGCGTTGACGACCCACGCGAGGCTCGCGGTGGAGAAGCCGAGGGCGTCCTGGATCGAGGGCAGCGCGACGTTGACGACGGTCACGTCGAGCACGATCATCAGCATCCCCACGCACAGCACGTACAGCGCGACCCAGCGCCGGTCATGGGGCGCGGCGTCGATCGCCATCGCGGCATCGGCGGCGTGGTCAGTCTCTGGGCCCGGCGCGTCCTGGGCGCGATCGCTGGTGACGGCTGTGCTCACAGGCCGGCCTCCGCGCTCTGGCTGAGGTACTCGGCGAGCGCTTCGATCATCACGTTGGTGCCGTGCTCGCGCTGCGCGGGGGTGTCGTGCCCGTCGAGGTAGACGCCGTGCTCGGTGAGCGTCAGCCCCGTGCCCTCGCCATGCGCCTCGAGCTCGATCGTGGCGAGCGACACGGAGATGCGAACGTCGTCGCGGTGCATGTCGTAGCAGTGGACGATCCGCTGGCCCGGGACGATGTCCTGGAAGACGGCGTCGAAGAGGTAGGTGGCTCCGTCAGGCCCCTGGGCGGTGAAGCTCTCGTGCCCGCCGACACGGAACTCGAGTGAGTAGTCGGGCTTGGCGGGCGGCCCGAACCACTTCGCCTTGGCGGCGGGGTCGGCCCACGCGTCGAAGACCCGCTGCGGCGAGGCGTCGTAGGTCCGCTCGATCACGAACGTGGAGTGCGTGGTCGACCGCTCGGCGGCGGCCTGCTCTGTGTCGCTCACTTCTCGCTCCCTTGCTGTGGTTGGCTTTGATCCTGCTTGCCCGGATTCGCGGCGAGGTACTCGCCGAGCCGGTCGAGGCTTTCCTCCCAGACCGTGCGCCGGTCGGAGATCCATCGCTCGGCGGCCCGCAGCGCGGCGGGCTCGACCGAGCACGTGCGCACGCGCCCGAGCTTGTGCGAGCGCACGAGCCCGCTGTCTTCGAGCACGTGCAGGTGCTGGACGACGGCGGGCAGCGACATCCGCAGCGGGCGCGCGAGCTCGCTGACGGATGCCGGTCCGTGCGTCAGGCGGTCGACCATCGCGCGGCGGCTGGGGTCCGCGAGCGCCTGGAAGAGCAGGTCGATCTCCTGCTCGGTCGGCGCCGTTGCGTATTGGTTAAGCACAAGCCTAACTATAGCAAGTGCTTAACTGTTGGGCGAGGAACCGTCAGACGGGCTTGCGCGCGCGAAAGCGAAACGAGCGCCCGCCGGTGTCGACGTGCGGCTCGACGAGGCCGGCGCGTTCCAGGCGCGCGGGCAGCTCGTCGGGGGCGACGGGGACGAGAGTGTCGTGGACGTGCAGCAGCTTGAACGCGCGGCCGGTGCCGAGGCTGTCGGTGCCGGCGAGCAGCCCACCGGGGCGCAGGACCCTGGCGGCCTCGGCGAGCAGGCGGTCCTGCAGCGCAGGCGACGGCACGTGGTGGAGCATGGTGAAGCAGACGACGGAGGAGAAGCGGCCGTCGGCGAACGGCATGGCGGTGGCGTCGGCGTGCACGATCTGGACGCGCTCGCCGAGCTTGCGCCGCAGACGCCGGCAGTAGCCCTCGGAGAGCTCGACGACGGTCAGCGCGCCGGGTCCGCGCGCGAGCACGCCGGTGGTGGCGCCGAACCCGGGGCCGATCTCGAGCACGTCGTCGCCGAGGTCCACGTCACGCAGGCCCCACGGGAGCAGCTCGCGCTCGACGGTGCGAGCCCACCAGCCGGAGGAGCAGACGACGGCGTGGGCCAGGTTCATCCTCCCGGCAATCTAGCGAGCGGGCGGGCCACCCGGCGGCGGCCGGCGCGCCCTACGCGGCGGCAGCTGCGCCGAGCCCGAAGCGCACGCCGGTGAGCTCCTCGGAGGCATCCCACAGCCGGCGGGCGACGTCGGCGTCCCGGGCGGCCTTGGAGCGCCCGACGAGCTTGGGCTTGCCGCGCATTTCCAGCCGGCCGTCGGGTCCGGCGTAGCTGTTGCCGGGGACGTCTGCGACCGCCGCATAGAGCGTCGGCTGCGCGCCGGCCTGCTCGTCCTGTGCGATCACTCGGTTGCCGACGATGCTGAGCAGGTCCAGCATCCGGCGGCCGCTGTGGAACTGCAGGTTGGTGGCGGCGTAGCCGGGGTGCGCGGCGGTCGCGAGCACCGCGGAGCCGGCGTCGGTCAGCCGGCGCTGCAGCTCTGCGGTGAACAGCAGGTTGGCGAGCTTGGACTGCCCGTACGCGCGCCACGCGCTGTAGGGCCGGCGCTCCCAGTTGAGGTCGTCGAGGTCGATGGCGCCCATGCGGTGGGCGCCGGAGGCGACGGTGACGACGCGCCCGGTGACGCGCTCGAGCAGCAGGTTGGTGAGCGCGAAGTGGCCGAGGTGGTTGGTGCCGAGCTGCAGCTCGAAGCCCTCGGCGGTGCGGCTCAGCGGCGGCGCCATAACGCCGGCGTTGTTGATCAGCAGGTGGATGTCGCCGTCCCACGCGGCGGCGAAGTCGCGCACGGAGGCGAGGCTCGCGAGGTCGAGCTGGCGGACCTCGGTGTTGCCGGGCATGGCGGCGGCTGCCTTGCGGCCCTTGTCGGTGTTGCGCACGGCGAGCACGACGTTGGCGCCGGCGCCGGCGAGCGCGCCGGCGGCGGCGCGGCCGATGCCGCTGTTGGCGCCGGTGACGATCACGTTGCGGCCGGTCAAATCGGGGAGGGTGATGGTGCTTGAAGTAGTCATGGGCAACAATGTAGACTATGACAACAATGATGTCAACGACAACTTCGTCGGGTAGGCTTGAGTGCAGCGATGACTGAGCGTCCCTATCACCACGGCAACCTGCGCACGGCGCTGCTGGCGCAGGCCGAGCGCACGGTCCGCGAGCGCGGCGTGCAGGCGCTGTCGCTGCGCGAGCTGGCGCGCGAGGTGGGCGTCAGCCACGGCGCGCCGCGCCGGCACTTCCCCGACCGCCAGGCGCTGCTCGACGCGCTCGCGCACGACGGCTTCGCGCGCCTCGGCGCGGAACTGCGCAGCGCGGTGGACGGCGCCGGCGAGGACTTCCAGGCGCGCCTGCAGGCGACGGCGGCGGCGTACGTGCGCTTCGCGACGCGCGACGCGGCGCTGCTGGAGCTGATGTTCGCGGGCAAGCACGGCGAGCAGTCGGGGGAGCTGAACGAGGCGGCCGAGCGGGCGTTCTCGGTGATGCTCGAGCTGATCGAGCAGGGTCAGGCCGAGGGCGCGCTCGAGCGCGGCGAGCCCGAGCGCGTCGGCCTCGTCCTGTTCGCGACGATCCAGGGCATCGCGGCGCTGGTGACGGGCGGCATGGTCGACGCCGAGCAGGTGGACGAGCTGGTCGCGGACGCGATCGCGTACTTCCTGCGCGGCTCGCGCACGGCCGCATGAGCGCGACGCTGCGCCCGAATCACACCGGCCACGGGCCTCCTATATTTATTTAGATGGAGTGCTCGTGAGCGCACGACGGCTGGGTGCGGATGGCCCGGCGGTCTCGGCCATCGGCCTCGGCTGCATGGGGATGTCGGGGATGTACGGGCCGGCCGATCGCGGCGAGGGGATCGCGACGATCCACGCGGCGCTCGAGGCGGGGGTCGACCTGCTCGACACCGGCGACTTCTACGGGATGGGCCACAACGAGCTGCTGATCGGCGAGGCGCTGCGCGGGCGCCCGCGCGAGGAGTACAGGCTGAGCGTCAAGTTCGGCGCGCAGCGCGGGCCGGACGGCATGTGGCTGGGGTACGATGCGAGCCCGCCGGCGGTCAAGACGGCGCTCGCGCACTCGCTGACGCGCCTGGGCGTGGAGCACATCGACATCTACCGCCCCGCGCGCCTTGACCCGAAGGTGCCGATCGAGGAGACCGTCGGCGCGATCGCTGAGATGGTGCAGGCTGGCTACGTGCGCTACGTCGGCCTGTCGGAGGTCGGCGCGGAGACGATCGCGCGTGCGGCTGCGGTGCATCCGATCTGCGACGTGCAGATCGAGTACTCGCTGATCTCGCGCGGCGTCGAGGCGGCGATCCTGCCGGCGTGCCGCGAGCTGGGCGTCGCGATCACCGCGTACGGCGTGCTCAGCCGCGGGCTGATCAGCGGCCACTTCGACGCCCGGCGCGAGCTCGCCGCGAACGACTTCCGCACCCGCGCGCCGCGCTTCGCCGGCGAGAACCGCGCGCACAACCTGGCGCTCGTCGACGGGCTGCGGGCTGTCGCGGACGCCAAGGGCGCGACCGTCGCGCAGGTGGCGATCGCTTGGGTGCTCGGGCGCGGCGAGGACATCGTCGCGCTCGTCGGCTCGCGTACGCGCGCGCAGTTGGAGGAGGCTTTGGGGGCGGAGCGGGTGGAGCTCGATGCTGGGGATCTGGCTGCGCTCGAGCGGGCGGTGCCGCCCGACGCGGTGCTCGGCGAGCGGTATCCAGAGCCGCAGATGGCCTCGCTCGATAGCGAGCGGGGGTAGGCGCCGCCGCCGTCGCGGCGTCGACCGGGGTGGCCGCTGTCGCGTGGTCGAGCTTCCCGATCGGATCAGCCGCAGCTTCGACGATGGGCTGGTGGTGCGCAGCGCCGTCGCTGAGGATCTCGCCGAGCTGCTGGCGCTGCTCTCGCAGCTGCACGAGCACGACGCGCCGCAGACGGTCACCGACGAGCTGAGCGCGACGTTCGCGGAGATCCTCGCCGAGAGCTCGCGCGTGTTGCTCGTCGCCTGTCGCGACGGCGCGATCGTGGGCACGCTCGATCTGCTCGTGGTGGCCAACCTCACGCGCGGCGGGCGGCCGTGGGCGGGGATCGAGAACGTCGTCGTCGACGCCGCGTGCCGGCGGCGGGGGGTAGGACGGGCGCTGCTGGAGGTCGCCGCTGATGTCGCGCGCGAGGCGGGGTGTACGAAGCTGCAGCTCGTCTCGCATGACAGGCGCGGGGCGGCGGCGGATGAGCTCTACAGGTGGAGCGGGTTCAGTGCGCCTGTTCGTGGGTACAGGCGGTATTTGGGGTGAGGCGGGGCGGGCGACCCGGCCATGCGGGGTGGAGGCTGGCGTTAGTGTGGCGTTGCCGAAGTGGCTCGGATGCCTGCTTTTCGTCCAAAGCGCTACCGCGGGGGTTACCGGCTCGGATGACTGCTTGCCCATGGCAGCAGTCGTCACCGGACACCCGCACCCGACTCATGATCGGAGGCCCGACGCACAGGCGCCGCGATGCCCGCCTTGCGGCTGTGGTTAGAGGTACGCTCAGCTCATGGAAGCAGTCGTAGCCTTGGTCACAGTTCTCCTTCTGATGATTCCCGGCGGACTGATCTTCTGGGCCATGTACCGCAGCACGACGCTGACGCAGCGGCTCCATCCGCCGCGAATAGGAGTATCCGGCATCTTTGTGATCGCGCGCGACAGCCGCGTAGACGAGCGCTTGCGAGGGAGAGGCAGCTGTCGGCCGATGACGAGGTCAAGACGTAGCGGTGATACCCTCCGCAAACACGCCGCGAGCGCCAACCGGCCCCGAGCTACGTTCAGGGCCTCACACCACAGGGGGAGGGAACCACATGCGGCTACAGACGTATCTGGCACGGCCCGGGGTTCTGCTGGTCGCGATCGCGACGGGAACCTTCGGGTTGGCGTCCGGCCCAGCCGTCGCAAAGAAGCCTAAGCCCTTCGCTCTACTAGAGGTATCGCCCAAGCACGTCACGGTCAAAGTTGCCGGCTCTGGCTATGGTGAGCCCAAGAAGGCATGGAAGGTCAAGTGGTCGGGAACGCCCACCTTTCCGATCACGGTGAATATCACGCCGGAGCCGGGCCACTGCCCGACCGACACGCCCTTGCACTGCTCGCCGGGTACGGACACGATCACTAGTACCAGCGCCGAGTCAGCCGAGCTATCCCCGGCTGACTGGGGGTGTTCGGCACCTGGAGGAGAGCCCTTTACCTTCACTGGCATATTTGATGTTTCGCTGACCGATGCGGACAATGAAACAACCGACTCCCTTCCAGTGGAATGGACTTGTGACTGGTAGCCTCCGGAGCCTGACTCGATGCCGTATTGCACGCCGCGGGTGAGTTGGTCCCGTCGAGCCTCGTGGGTTGATGGGCACACGCAGTCGAAGCGCATCGGAGTCAGCTTCCGATCGACGGCCTACCCATCGGACAGAGTGGTGCTCCGTGTCTACGGAAGGCGGCGCTACTGCTTTCCGGCAAAGCGGCGAGATGAAGACCGGCCGCGCCCACTAGCGCAACGGACGAGATCCGAGCGTCAGCTACGCGGATCACCGCGCTTGGCAAACGCGTGAAAGGAAGCGCGTCGCGTAGCGCCAAGCGGACGCCCGCTCGGAACGAGGGCGTCTCGTGGAAGGCTGGCGGCGGCGGCGTACGCCTGCCGGCTCAGGACCTGAAAGCTCGACATTCTCGACGGTGAGGGCTTCGGTGAGCTTGTCGAAGTGGGTGTCGCGTTGGAGCAGCGCAATGGTACGGTGCTCGGCGGCAGCTGCGGCTATCAGCGCGTCGGTCCGCTACCGTGCCGATCTGTCGGCGACGAACGGCGAATCGCCACGGCATCCACCGTAGGTCGCTACGACTCGTTGTCCGTCAGCTGCTCGATGTGCTCGAGCGTATCCCGATCGAGCCCGCCCGGGCTAAACGCGCGCTCGGCGAGCCGCCGCCGCCGCTCGGCGCGCTCCTCGTCGCTGAGCGCGGGCTTCTCAGCCGTTGGGGTGGTGCTCAAAACGGAATGCTTCACGACTTCAAGAGTAGCGCCAGAACACGAGATGAACCAATCGGCCTAGTGACCTGAGTCGTTAGTTCGCAGGCATGTTGTTTGGGGCGGCGAACTCCTTCGTCATCGACGACGATAGGAGGCGGTTATGCCCCAGCGTGTGGAGGTCGTTCTCGGTCAGGGCGAGCG
>Ga0181518_10005113_pt1 | contig 11463 bp, 9 predicted proteins | sample PEATcosm2014_Bin_28_FD_119751 | JGI IMG/M metagenome (GOLD analysis project Ga0181518, IMG submission 119751) | Peatland microbial communities from MTU Mesocosm Facility, Houghton, MI, USA - PEATcosm2014_Bin01_60_metaG | ecosystem: Environmental > Terrestrial > Soil > Wetlands > Peat | place... | reverse complement strand
GCGGCGGAGCTGGCCGTGCTGGCCGGGGCCGACCGCATCGAGGGGACGCTGTTCGGCAACGGCGAGCGGACCGGGAACGTCGACATCGTCACGCTCGCGATGAACCTGTTCTCACAGGGGATCGACCCCGCCCTCGACTTCGGCGACATCGAGCGGGTCCGCCGGATCGCCGAGTACGCGACCCGGTTGCCCGTGCATCCTCGCCATCCGTATGTGGGCGACCTCGTCTACACGGCCTTCTCGGGATCGCACCAGGACGCGATCAAAAAGGGGATGGCGGCGATCGGGGACCACTACGACAAGTGGGAGGTCCCGTATCTGCCCATCGACCCCAAGCACCTGGGGCGGACCTACGAGGCCATCATCCGGGTAAACAGTCAGTCGGGCAAGGGCGGGGTGGCCTACCTCATGGACACCGAGCACGGCCTCGACCTGCCGCGGCGCCTCCAGGTGGAGTTCTCCAAGGCCGTCCAGTCGGTCACCGAGGCCAGCGGAACCGAGATCCGCCCGGCCGAGATGTGGGAGGTGTTCGCGCACACCTACCTGCCCGACGACGCGGGGATCCGGCTGTTGTCGAGTGAGATCACCTCGGGTGCTGACGGCACCACGGTGATCGCCCAACTGGTCGTCGACGGGCACCACCAGACGATCCGGGGCACCGGGAACGGTCCCATCGATGCGCTGGTCGCAGGCCTTCGTGAGCTCGGGGTGACCCTCGAGGTCGTCGACTACAGCGAGCACGCGCTCACCGCGGGCAGCGGCGCGTCGGCGGTCGCCTACGTGGAAGTCGAGGCGGACGGGACCAAACTGTGGGGAGTGGGCATGGACTCGAGCATCCTCGAGGCCTCCCTCGATGCGGTGGTCAGCGCGGCCAACCGGGTGCGCCAGACGTCGCCACAACCCTGAGCGGTCGCGCGCAGCTCCTCAGACCGAGGCCGAAGGCCGCCAGGCCGGACGGGTCGCCTCATACGCGCTGATCCGGTCCTCGTGGCGCAGGGTGAGCCCGATGTCGTCCCACCCGTTGAGCAGCCGGTTGCGGGTGAACTCATCTAAGGCGAACGTGCCCTCGATCCCGACCGCCGGCGCCTCGACCGTCCCCCGCTCGACGTCGATCGTGATCTCGAGCGTCGGGTCGGCCTCGACGGCGTCGAGGAGCGACCGGGCCACCTCAGGGCTCACCTTCACCGGCAGGAGGCCCTGTTTGGTGCAGTTGTTGGCGAAGATGTCGCCGAAGCGCGTGGAGATGACCGCCTCGAACCCGAAGTCGAGGAGGGCCCACACCGCGTGCTCGCGGGAAGAACCGGTGCCGAAGTTGGGGCCGGCCACGAGGATGGTGGCCCCGGCGTACTCGTCCTTGTTGAGCACGAAGTCGCGGTCGTCCCGCCACTCCGCGAACAGCCCCGCGCCGAACCCGGTCCGCTCGACCCGCTTCAGCCAATCCGACGGGATGATCTGGTCGGTGTCGACGTCGGAGCGGTCGAGCGGAAGGGCCGTGCCGCTGACGACGCGGACCGGCTTCATCGGTCCAGCTCCTCGGGGGACCCGAATCGGCCGAGGACGGCCGTCGCCGCGGCCACGGCCGGGGAGACGAGATGCGTGCGGCCACCCCGGCCCTGTCGGCCCTCGAAGTTGCGGTTGGAGGTCGACGCACAGCGCTCGCCGGGCGAGAGCTTGTCGGGGTTCATGGCCAGGCACATCGAGCAGCCCGGCTCCCGCCACTCGAAGCCGGCCCCACGGAACACGACATCGAGCCCCTCGCCCTCGGCCTCGGCCTTGACCCGGTGCGAGCCGGGCACCACCAATGCGCGTAACCCCTGGCGGACCTGATGACCCTTTACGACCGCCGCGGCGGCGCGGAGGTCCTCGATCCGCGAGTTGGTGCACGAGCCGATGAAGACGGTGTCGACCGGGATCTCACGGATCGCCGTGCCGGCGTCGAGGCCCATGTAGACGAGGGCCCGCGCCGCCGCTTCCCGCTCGGCCGGCTCGGCGAAGGAGTCGGGGTCCGGGACCGACCCGTCGATGGACACGACCTGGGCGGGGTTCGTCCCCCAGGTCACGTGGGGCGCCAAGGCCGCCGCGTCGAGGACGACCTCCTTGTCGAAGGAGGCGCCGGGGTCGGTGGGCAGGGATCGCCAGTTGTCGAGGGCCTCCTCCCAGGCCTTCCCCTTCGGCGCGTGCTCGCGCCCCTCGATGTAGGCGAACGTCGCGTCGTCGGGGGCGACCATCCCGGCTCGGGCGCCGCCTTCGATGCTCATGTTGCAGACGGTCATCCGGCCCTCCATGGAGAGCGCTCGGATCGCCGAGCCACCGAACTCGATCACGTGGCCCATCCCGCCGCCGGTGCCGATGCGTCCGATGACCGCCAGCACGATGTCCTTCGCGGTGACGCCGGCCGGGAGCGTGCCGTCGACGGTGACGGCCATGGTGGCCGGCCGGATCTGGGGAAGGGTCTGGGTGGCCAACACGTGCTCGACCTCGCTCGTGCCGATGCCGAAGGCCAGGGCGCCGAGCGCACCGTGGGTGGAGGTGTGGCTGTCCCCGCACACGATGGTCATCCCGGGTTGGCTCAGGCCGAGCTCGGGCCCGATGACGTGCACGATGCCCTGATTGGCGTTGCCCATGGGGTAGCAGACGATCCCGAACTCCGCGCAGTTGGCCGTGAGCACCTCGAGCTGCTTTTTCGAGATGGGATCGGCGATCGGCCTGTCGACGTCGATCGTCGGGACGTTGTGGTCGGCGGTGGCCACGGTGAGATCGGGGCGGCGCACCCCCCGGCCGGCCAGCCGCAAGCCGTCGAAGGCCTGCGGCGAGGTGACCTCGTGGACCAGGTGCAGGTCGATGAAGAGGAGGTCGGGCTCGCCCTCGGCCGAACGGACCAGGTGGGACTCCCAGACCTTGTCGACGAGGGTCTTTGGGCCCTCGGCCATCAGGCGTCGACCTCGACGATCGTCACCCTCAGCGCCCCTCCCGGGGCGTCGTACTCGACGGTGTCGCCGGCCCGCTTGCCGAGCAGGGCCTTGCCCAGCGGCGCGCTGGGCGAGACGACCGCCATGTCGCCACGGCGCTCCTCGATCGAACCGACGAAGAACCGCTGCACGTCGTCCTCGTCGTCGCCGTCGTAGCGCAAGGTCACGATCGACCCAGCGCTGACCGACCCGTCACCGCCCTGGCTCTCGACGATGGTCGCGTGCTTGAGCAGCGCCTGGAGCTGGCGGACGCGGGACTCCATCTTCCCCTGGGTGTCCTTGGCCGCGTGGTAGTCGCCGTTCTCGGACAGGTCCCCGAGAGCCCGGGCCGCCTCGATGGTGGTGGCAATCTCGTTCCGGCCCCGCGTCGTCAGGTCCTCGAGCTCGGCCACCAGCCGGTCGTAGGTCTCCTGGGTGAGTTGGGTGCCGTGAGTATGTTCGATCATTTCTTTGGGAGTCATGTTCTCCGTCCCCTGGACTGGCCGTGCGGGCCGGCGTGGGATGCATCGAGCGTCGACTCGCGAGGCTAATGGGGGCCGAGCAGGGGTTGCGCCGAACCGATCCCGGGCCCGGCCGGGTGCCGAGGTCAGGCCCGGTCGAGCACGCCGGCCGGCCGGGTGGCCGCGATCAATCCCTCGAACAGCGACCGGTTGTCGCCCATCTCGGGGTGCCACTGGACGGCGATGAGAAACGGAAGGGCCGGATCCTCGAGCGCCTCGACGGTGCCGTCCTCGGCCCACGCGCACGCCACCAGACCGTCGCCGATCCGGTCGACCGCCTGGTGGTGGTGGGTCGGCACGACCTCCTCGATGCGCCCGAGGATGGCGCCGACCCGGCTGGCCGGGTCGAAGCGGACCAGATGCTGGCCGTAGGTGCCCGGCGCCGCCATGTGGTCGCTGTTGGCCACGACGTCGGGCAGGTGCTGGTGGAGCGTGCCGCCCCGCCGCACGTTGAGCACCTGGATGCCCCGGCAGATGGCCAGCACCGGGAGCCCCCGGGCAACGGCTGCGTCCAGCAATGCGATCTCGAATTCGTCGCGAACCGCGTCGGGCTGCTGGGCCTCGGGGTGCGGCTCGGCCCCGAACAGGCTGGCGTCGACGTCGACCCCCCCGGTCAGCACCAACCCGTCGATCCGCTCGATGAGGGCCTCGGCGATCCCGGTCACGGGGGAGAGGATGAGCGGGATGCCCCCGGCGTCGGCGATCGCGTGGATGTAGTCGGCCGGGACGAGCGACACCTCCTCCTCCCACACCCCGTATCGCGCCACCAGCTCGCCGGCGGTGATGCCGATGACGGGCCCGAAGCGGGGCTTCTCGTTCGTCGGTCGCTCAGAGTGCGGTGACATAGGCACCGGCGATCCCGCCGTCGACGAGGAACGTGTTGGCGGTTATGAACGAGGCGTCGTCCGACGCCAGGAACGCGGCGGCCGCTGCGATCTCCTCGGGCTCGGCAAAACGACCCATCGGCACATGGACGAGCCTACGCGCGGCTCGTTCGGGGTCTTTCGCAAAGAGCTCTTGGAGCAGGGGGGTGTTGACGGGACCCGGGCACAACGCGTTGACCCGAACCCCTTTGCGTGCGAACTGCACGCCGAGCTCGCGGGACATGGCGAGCACCCCACCCTTGGATGCGGTGTAGGAGATCTGTGAGGTCGCCGAACCCAAGACGGCCACGAAAGACGCCGTGTTGATCACCGAGCCGCCGCCCCGTGCCAAAAGATGGGGGATCCCAAACCGGCAGCAGAGGTACACGCTGGTCAGGTTCACCGCCTGGACCCGCGCCCACGCGTCGGCGTCGGTGGTCAGGATCGAATCGTCCTCGGGCGGTGAGATCCCGGCGTTGTTGAACAAGATGTCGATCCCGCCGAACACTTCGGCCGCCCGCCCGTACATGACCTGGACCTGGTCGGCGTCGGTGACGTCGACCCGCACGCCCAATCCCCCGACCAGCTTGGCCACCTCGTCGACCGCGTCGCCGGCCAGATCGGCCGCGACCACGTGGGCCCCCTCGGCGGCGAAGCGCACTGCGCTCGCCTTGCCGATCCCGCCGGCAGCACCGGTGATGACGGCTACCTTCCCATCGAGTCTTCCGGTCATCGTCACTCCGAGGAGATGAACACGTTCTTCGTGTCGGTGAACGAGTCGAGGGCGTCGGGCCCGAGCTCGCGCCCCAGTCCAGATTGCTTGAATCCGCCGAATGGCGTCGAATACCGCACCGAGGAATGCGAGTTCACAGACAGGTTCCCGGATTCGACCCCCCGGGAGACTCGGAGCGCACGTCCGACGTCGCGGGTCCAGATGGAGCCGGACAGCCCGTAGAGGGTGTCGTTGGCCATCCGGATCGCGTCGGCCTCGTCCTCGAAGGGGATCACGACGACCACCGGTCCGAAGATCTCCTCGCGGAACTGAACCGAGTCCTCGGCGACCGGCGCCAGCACGGTCGGGGGGAACCAGAACCCGGGGCCCTCGGGCACGCTCCCGCGGAACGCCACCGGTGCGCCGTCGGGTACGAAGCTCGCCACCTTGCTCCGGTGCCCCTCGCTGATGAGCGGCCCCATCTCGCTCTCCTCAAGGGCGGGGTCGAGCACTCGCAACCCGGTCACCGCCGGCTCGAGCAGCGCCATGAACCGGTCAAAGACGGAGCGTTCGACGAGGATCCGCGACCGGGCGCAGCAGTCCTGCCCGGCGTTGTCGAACACGCCGTAGGGGGCGGTCGCCGCGGCTCGCTCGATGTCGGAGTCCGAGAAGATGATGTTGGCGCTCTTGCCGCCGAGTTCGAGGGTGACCCGCTTCACCTGGTCGGCGCAGCCGGCCATCACCTGTTTGCCTACCTCGGTGGAGCCGGTGAAGCAGACCTTGCGGACGCTCGGGTGGGTCACGAACCGCTGGCCGACGACCGCCCCCTCACCGACCACCACCTGGAACACGTTCTCAGGGAGCCCGCCCGCCCGGGCCAGCTCGGCCAGCTTCATCGCGGTCAGGGGGGTCAGGCCGGCCGGCTTCAACACCACCGTGTTGCCGGCCGCGAGCGCCGGGGCCAGGCCCCACCCGGCGATCGGCATCGGGAAGTTCCACGGAACGATCAACCCGACCACGCCCAGCGGCTCCTTGAACGTCACGTCGATCCCGCCCGGCACCGGGATCTGGCGGCCGAACTGACGCTCCGGTGCCCCCGCGTAGTACTCGAGCACGTCGCGGACATTGGCGGCCTCCCACCGGGCGTTGGTCACGGTGTGCCCGGAGTTGGTCACCTCGAGCTGTGCCAGCTCCTCGATCGCTCCGTCGACGGCCTGCGCGAACCCACGCAGGAGCCGGGCCCGGTCGGCCGGAGCGGTTGCTGCCCAGTGAGCCTGGACGGAGGCCGCTCGCTCGATGGCGCGGTCCACCTCGGCCTCATCGGCCTGGTGGACCTGAGCGAAGGGCACACCGGTGGTGGGGTTGACGACCTGTGCGTCAACGCTCACAGTCGTTCGAAGCCGCGGAAGCGCTCCCAGTCGGTCACCGAGGACTCGAAGGCGGCCAGTTCGATCCTCGCCATGTTGGTGTAATGGTCCACGACGTCGTTCCCGAAGGCGAATCGGGCCGTCTCGCCCTGCTCGAACAGCCGCGCCGCCTCGGCCAGGGTCCCCGGTACCCGGGGCAGGTGCGTGGCTGCATAGGCGTTGCCGACGAACTCGGGCTCGAGTTGGAGCCCCTTGTCGACCCCGTACAGCCCGCCGGCCACAAGCGCCGCCAGGGCCAGATAGGGATTGACGTCGCCACCGGGGACCCGGCTCTCCACCCGAAGCGAGGCACCGTGCCCGACCACCCGAAGCGCGCAGGTCCGGTTGTCGTGGCCCCACGCGATGGCGGTGGGGGCGAAGCTTCCCTCCGTGTAGCGCTTGTAGCTGTTCACGTTGGGGGCGAGCAGCAGGGTCATTTCGCGTAGCGTCGCCAACATCCCGGCCATGAACTGCCCGAACACTCCCGCCGGCGTGCCGTTCTCGTCCGTCGAGAAGACCGGCTTGCCCTCCGCGTCGCGCATCGAGATGTGGATGTGGCACGAGTTACCCTCGCGCTCGTCGAACTTCGCCATGAAGGTGAGACTCATGCCCTCTTGGGCCGCGATCTCCTTGGCTCCCGTCTTGTAGATCACGTGACGGTCCGAGGTGGTGACCACGTCGGCATACTTGAAGGCGATCTCGTGCTGGCCCAGGTTGCATTCGCCCTTGGCCGACTCCGGCACGAGTCCGGCCACCGCCATCTCGTTGCGGATCCGGCGGAGCAGGGGCTCGACCCGGCCCGTGCCGAGCATGGAGTAGTCGACGTTGTAGAGGTTGGCCGGCGTGAGGCCTAGGTAAGCCTTGCTCCAGGCCTCCTCGTAGGTGTCGCGGAACACGATGAATTCGAGCTCGGTTCCGGCCAGACCCGTCCAACCGCGTTCAGTCAGCCGGTCCGCCTGGCGCCGCAGGATCTGGCGTGGTGACGCCACGACCGGTGCACCGTCGCCCCACTCGAGGTCGGCCAAGCACAGAGCAGTGCCCTCGTGCCAAGGCACGAGCCGCAGCGTCGACAGATCCGGGCGCATGACGAAGTCGCCGTAGCCCCGCTCCCACGACGACATCGCATACCCGCTGACCGTGTTCATGTCGACATCCACTGCCAGCAGGTAGTTACAACCTTCGGCGGCGTGTGGGACCACCTCATCGAGGAAGTAGCGCCCGTGGCATCGCTTCCCCTGCAGCCGCCCCTGCATGTCGGTGATGGCGAGGAGGACGGTGTCCACCTCGTTGCGCTCGACCAGGTGGCGCAGCTCCTCAAGGGAGACCCCGCCCCCTGGCTCGGTCACCGCGCGCGCTCCAGCTGTGCCTCGATGGCCTCGAGCGTGGCTTCGTCACCCTGAGCGCGTGGACCAGTGAACCACTTGCGCGCGCTGACGAGCCAATAGATACCGGAGTAGAGGAGGACGACGCCGACCGCTACCGGGGTGTAGTTGAAGTTGTGCCAGGTGATGGGGCTGGCCGTCGGGAGCACGAACAGAATGGTGATGACCCCGACCCAAGCGACGCCCACCCATCCGATGAGGGCGCTCCATTTCCCAAGGGTCCAGGGTCCAGCCGCGAAGGTGTTGCCGGCCAAGCGACGCAAGAGCGTCGGGATCACGTAGGCGATGTAGAGGCCGATCACCGAGATCGAGATCACCGCCCCGTAAGCGACGGAACTCCACATCGAGGGGATGGCCAAAATGAAGGCGAACACGACGGCGAAGTAGACGGCTCGACTCGGCGTCCGGGTGCGGGGACTGATGTGGTGCCAGAACTTTGATCCTGGGATTGCCCCGTCTCTGGAGAAGGCGAAGATCATCCGGGAGTTCGCAGTGACCGAGGCCATGCCGCAATATGCCTGGGCGACCATCGCCACAACCAGTAGCCACTCGCCGCCGTGGCGCCCGATGGCGTCGATCCAGATTTGCACCGGGGGAACGCCCGTACTCGACGCCAGAGCTGAGTTGTAGTTGTTGGTGATGGCGTAGGTGATCCCAACGAGGAGCACGAACCCGGCGATCAGCGACACCCAGATGGAACGGACGATCCCCTTTGGTCCGGCCACGGCCGCGTTGTGAGTTTCCTCGGTCATATGGGCCGAGGCGTCGAACCCGGTGAAGGTGTACTGCGCCAGGAGCAGTCCGATCATGAAGACGTAAAAGCGGTTGTGGAACCCGGTCTCGTTCACCAGCCTGGTGAAGACGAACGACGCCGAGGCATGGTGCGCAGGAACAGCCAGAAGGACGATGACAATCAGGAGGACACCCAAGATGTGCCACCACACGCTGACATCAGAAAGGAAGGCAACCAGCCGGACGCCGCGAATGTTGATCACGGCGTGCACAATGAGAATGCCGGCGTAGATGAGCAATGTGTGCCCCGGCGTGGCGGCCCAGCCGGTGGTCAAACTCAAGAACGCGTTGAAAAACAGGGAGAACCCGTAGTCGATGCCGGCGGTGACGGCTACCTGCCCGAGCAGGTTGAACCATCCGGTGAACCAGCTCCATGCCGCACCGTTGCGCTTGGCCAGCTTGGCCGACCAGTAGTAGAGGCCGCCTGAGGTGGGATACGCGGAGCACACCTCGGCCATGCCGAGGCCGACGATCATCGTCATGAGTCCAACGAAGATCCATCCCCATGTCATGTCGACGGGTCCGCCGTTCGTCATGGCGATGCCGTATGCGGTGAGACACCCCGAAAGGATGGAGATGATCGTGAACGACACGGCGAAATTGGAGAAACCGCCCATCCGCCGGTGGAGTTCCTGGGCGTAGCCCAGCGAGTGCAACCGAGCGACGTCCGCGTTGTGGCCGTCGGAGGCCGGCGGCGGTTCCCCCGAGATCGTCATAGTTCCCCCTCCTCGAACCAGGTGCACGAACTGAACCAGGGGCGACGCGTCCTGTCAACCGTGATTGGCGACGGTGGCGTCCCGGTACGGCGCTCGTCCGCGCTAGGGGTGGTTGACGAAGGAGGAGGAGTTGGGGGAGACTAGGGCTCCTTATGGCGTCCACCACCGACCGCGTAATCGTCATCATGTAGGCACGTGCCCCCTGGTACGTGCCTGCTCGACCGTCCACTTGGTGGGCGGTTTTTCTTTTTCCGACAGACTTCGCTCTGCCCGATCGACGACGCTCAAGAGAGGCGATCCTGAGACCGAACAACCCAGCCCACCAGGAGGCCCGGGCCACAGCGCCCGGCCTCGACCCGAGGCCCCGATGAGCGGGGACTCCCACAACGTCGCGGTCATCGGCGGGGACGGCATCGGGCCGGAGGTCCTGGCCGAGGCGCTGAAGGTTGTCGAAGCGGCCGGGGTCTCGCTCCGGACCACCGAGTACGACCTCGGCGCGGCGCGCTACGTCCGCACCGGCGAGGTCCTGAGTGACTCGGTGCTCGACGAGCTCCGGGGTCAAGACGCGATCCTGCTGGGCGCGGTCGGCCCCCCAGTCGGCGATACGACGGTGCCTCCCGGCACCCTCGAGCGGGGACTGCTCCTTCGGCTCCGCTTCGAGCTCGACCTCTACATCAACCTGCGTCCATTCAGCGGGGTCCCCGGGTCTATCGCCGCGGGTGCCGACTTTGTCGTGATCCGCGAGAACACGGAGGGGACCTACGCCGGCGAGGGAGGGTTCCTCCGCAAGGGCACACCGCACGAGGTGGCCACCCAAGGGTCGGTGAACACCCGCATGGGGACCGAACGTTGTGCGCGCTTCGCCTTCGAGCTGGCCGATCGGCGTGACGCCCACAAGCTCACCCTCGTGCACAAGACGAACGTGCTCACCTTTGCCGGTGACCTTTGGCAGCGAACGGTGAATGAGGTCGCGCCCGAGTTTCCCGAGGTTGCCCGTGACTACAACCACGTGGACGCTGCGTGCATCTACCTGGTCGAGCGTCCCGGCACCTACGACGTCATCGTGACCGACAACCTCTTCGGCGATATCTTGACCGATCTCGCAGGGGCGGTGTGCGGGGGGATCGGCTTCGCGGCCTCGGCAAACCTGAACGCGGCGCGCACCGGCCCATCGATGTTCGAGCCGGTGCACGGCGCGGCCCACGACATCGCCGGCAAGAACCTCGCCAACCCGCTTGCCGCGATACGTTCGGCCGGCCTCATGCTGGACTTCCTCGGCGAGTCGGACGCCGCCGCCCGTGTCGACAAAGCGGTCGCCGACTTCATGTGGACCGACCAGCTCTCCCGTCCCCCGGCTGGTACCGACGGCTGGTCAACCAGCGCCATCGGCACAGCCATCGCAGAAAGGCTTTGAGATGCCCATCACTCCTACCGACAAGATCTGGATGGACGGCGAGCTGGTCGACTGGGCCGACGCCAAGGTGCACGTGCTCACGCACACCATGCACTACGGCTCCGGCGTCTTCGAAGGCATCCGGGCCTACGGCACCTCTAACGGCGTGGCAGTCTTCCGTCTGCGCGAGCACATCGAACGGCTCTTCGCCTCGGCGAAGGTGTTCTTGATCGACGTCCCCTTCACCGTCGACCAGTTGATCGAAGCCACCCGCGAGGTGGTGCGGGTCAACGGCATGAATGACGGGTGCTACCTGCGCCCGCTCGTCTACCTGGGCTACGGCGAGATGGGCCTCAACCCGCTGCCGTGCCCGGTCAACGTGTCGATCGCCGCGTGGCCGTGGGGCAGCTATCTCGGCGACGAGGGCGTGGCCAACGGCGTGCGGGTCAAGGTCAGCTCGTGGCGGCGCCACGACGCCAACGCGGTGCCTACCGCAGCCAAGGGGACCGGCATGTATGTGAACTCGTCCCTGGCCAAGGTCGAGGCGCTCAAGGCCGGCTATGACGAGGCGATCCTGCTCGCCCCCGATGGCCGGGTCAGCGAGTGCACGGGGGAGAACATCTTCATCGTCCGCCACGGGACGGTGATCACCCCGCCCACCTCCGACGCCGGGGCCCTGGCCGGCATCACACAGGACTCCGTCGAGACGATCGCGGCCGACCTCGGATTC
>Ga0181518_10005109_pt1 | contig 11468 bp, 9 predicted proteins | sample PEATcosm2014_Bin_28_FD_119751 | JGI IMG/M metagenome (GOLD analysis project Ga0181518, IMG submission 119751) | Peatland microbial communities from MTU Mesocosm Facility, Houghton, MI, USA - PEATcosm2014_Bin01_60_metaG | ecosystem: Environmental > Terrestrial > Soil > Wetlands > Peat | place... | reverse complement strand
TGAGGCCCGAGACCATCAAAACCATGCTCACGGCCAGCGCGGCGAACGCGGGTTATGCCTGCGGCTGGTTCGTCAACCGCGTACCCAATTTCTGGCATACCGGGAATTTGCCAGGCACCACCAGTATCATGGTCCGGACCGCCAGCGGTCTGTGCTGGGCGGCTTTTGCCAACGCGCGCGCCGACGGCTCGGAACTTGCGCTCGACCAAATGATGTGGCAGATGGCCAGGGCCGTCCCCGCCTGGCGAGCTTGATCACGGATCGCGGACGAACTGGCACTGGACGGCAGCCCGCCCCACGCCCCGCACTTCTCCCCAGCCTGCCGAGCGTTTCAACGCTCTCACGTCTTATCGTTTGCCCTTCCACGTCCGGTGGAATACAACTTGACGCATGTTGTCCAAGGTCTGCTCCGCCGCCGTCCACGGCATTGAAGCCTACCCGGTCGAAGTCGAAGTCAGCTCCGGTTGGGGCGATACCCATATCGAGCTGATTATGTCGTTTTCGCCTAACTGTGCATTTGTTGCGCAGCCATCTCCGTGATTGACTCCAAATCCCACTGACATTAAAAATCGCGCATGAACATTACAAATTTAACGACAACCCAGCTCAACCAAATCATCGCTATCAAGGAGCAGATTGAGGCCCTGCAAAACCAAATCGAGTCAATTGCTGGTGGAGGTGAACTTCCAATCCCGGCCACGGAGGAAGCCCCAGTTCCCGCCAAGCGCAAATATCATTTGACCGCCGCCCATCGCCGCAAACTGGTGAAGGCTTTGGCCAAAGCACGCAAAATACGCTCGGCCAAGCTGAAGGCCGCCAAAAAGAAGGACCGGCGCAGCAGTCAAGCGGTCAGGGCGAAACTTAGAGCGGCGGCCAAAGCGAGATGGGCCAAGGTCCGGGCGGAGGGGAAGAAGGGGCTGAAAGACGTTGGAAATGATGATGTGTCTCGCGGACCGTCCGGGCTTCAATGATCCGGTCACCATGATCCCTGCGCTTCACATGGCCCGCTCGACAGCTTGGCCCCCGGCCGCCCCTATTTCTTCAAGTGCCCGGAAACCAGCTTGGTCATTTCAAACATGCTGACCTGCTTCTTGCCGTTGAACACCGCCTGCAAATTCTCGTCGGCGTTGGTGCGCGTTTTCTTTTTGGCATCCTGCAAACCGTTCTTGCGGATGTGGGCCCAGAGCTTTTTCGCCAACTCGGTGCGGGGAAGCGGTTTGTCACCCACGACCAGGGCCAGCTTTACGTCCGGCTGGACCAGCTTCATGAATGCTGCGTTGGGTGTGCGTTTTGCTGCTTTTGGTGTTTTAGGCGTGGCCTACATTTGCCCATCTGCCGGGGAAAATGCAACCTCAATCATCGGGTGGCGCCGGTTGCTGGCCGGAAAAGGATATGGCCAAAGACCTTCGTTAAGGCTCGCTAACGACCACCAATCATGCGGCTTTCATGCCTTGAATGATCGCATTCGCCATCCTCGGTTCGACGCTCAAGTTGTCGTTTTCCCATTGCCGCTGCTCCGCAACGCAGTTCTTCTTCAACCAGTCGAGTGCCTTTTGGCTGGAGGGGACAAACAGGGCAACCGAAGGCAAATGGCTGACACTCGCATCCGATTGGACAGAACTTCTTTCTTTCACTTTCCGCTTCATAGTAGTGATTTCAGCATAAATTCTGTGGCGTTGCAAGTTTTCGTTGGGCGGGATTTTGACCCGGAACGCCGGATGGGGACTTGCTGCCGACCACTGCCTCATGCCAGAAGAGCGACATCCACTCCCTCGCATCCGCATGGTCCTCCTTCGATCCGCCTTTCACTCGGAGCAATTCATTCAAGACGCTTTGGTTTATTTGAGTCAAGTCGAGGACATTTCTTGGTCCTGAGATTTCTGTCCTGAAATTTCTTGCATCCTGGTGAGGGGCCGCTATTTTGTGCCGCTGATGAATCGAAAACCCGGCGCAGTTTGGGTGGCCCCTTTGCTCATGGTGTTTAGTTCCGCGATGGCAACGGCTTGGGGTCAAACCGACGAGATCCAAGTTTACGATGCCGAAATCGCCGCGCCGGGCAAATTCAATCTCACCTGGCACGACAACTATACGCCACTGGGACGCGACAGGCCGGCCTTCCCCGGCGGCATTATCCCGGATAAATCATTCAATGGCGTTCCCGAATGGGCCTACGGTGTCACGGATTGGTACGAAGCCGGTCTGTACATGCCGATCTACAGTTATTCGCGGGATCGCGGGTCTTCGTTTGACGGCTTCAAATTGCGCAGCCTTTTCGTCTCCCCGCACGCCTCCGAACGCACGTTCTTTTACGGGCTGAATTTCGAATACAGTTACAACTCTGAATTCTGGGATACGACGCGCTTTTCCGGGGAGATGCGGCCCATCCTTGGTCTCCACTTGCATCCGGTGGACATCATCATCAATCCGATTGTGGATACGCATTTTGACGGCTTGAGAAGGTTGGAATTCGCGCCCGCCTGCCGAATCGCCTACAATTGCAACGACAAATTGGCGCTGGCGCTGGAGGAGTATGCGGATTGCGGAACGGTGACGCGTTTTCTTCCGTCGAATCAGCAGTTCCATGAGGTTTTTGGCGTCATTGATTATGCGACCAAGCTGGTGAACATAGAATTCGGGGCCGGGCTTGGCCTGACCAGGGCCTCAGACCAAGTGACGCTGAAATTGATTCTCTCGCGAGATCTCAATTGACCGGCCCCTAAACCTCCAGAGCAGCAACACGGGCTTTGATGGCCGAGGGATGATTCCAAGCTCTATTGGAGAGGGCTTCCAATTCCCTCAACGCCTAGTCGGCTTCCCCCAGCAACAACCAGAATTGGCCTTGATGTAGCGGCAAACCAGGCAGCGAGTTGACCTGTTTCTTGCTCCTTATGAGTGTATCATCGCTCAGATCTCCTTCAACCCCAGGGCTTTGACGACTACTGCGTCCACCACCGCCTGGCCATTCACGATTCTGCGGTTGATGCCAAAGCCCTCGTCCCAGCCCCATACCGCCCAGCCGAAGTGGCTGGCGGCGAGCACCTCGGTGTGTGAAGGTGGATGGATCGTAGCAGTGGAAGGAATAAATCACGTTGCGATCCGGGAGCAGCTTGAGCTTGTTCAGCCCGTCAATGCCGCCCCAGTTGGGACCGGAGGTGACGATGGTGTGCTGCGGCGTATTTTGCCGGATGACGGCGGCCAGACGGGCATTGAGCGTATTCCATTCCTCCTCGCGCCGGTCGAACACGGGCTCGTTGATGATTTCCAGGATGGTCAGTTCCGGGTCGAACCGGGAGAGCCGCGCCGCCAGCAATCCCCAGAACCGGACAAAGGCATCCTGCCAGGCAGGGTCAAGTTCAACGGCGCGGTCTTCATTATGAATTTCCACCATGACCAGCAGGCCGGCCCGGTGAAACCGCTCGATGGCGGCTTGCAGGTATCTGGCGCGGTCCTCCCGCACGTCACCCGTGGCCGGGTTCACGATGTACCGGGGCCGCGCCGTGTTCCCGAAAAACTTGCCGCTTTCACATGGAGTTTAATGCACCCGTTTAAAATCAATCTTCGGCGGAAGAAAATTGGAGATCGGTCAGCGTCTTGAGAAATGCCACAAGTGCCTTCTTATCCGCCGCGCTTAACGGCACGCCGCCGTCGGGGTGCTTGGCTAGGTTCGGATCGAGCGTCGCACTGCGTTTCACGCCAGTCGCATAATGCTCGACCACCTCCTCCAACGAGTGAAAACGGCCGTCGTGCATATACGGCGCAGTCAACGCCACATTGCGCAGCGATGGCACGGAGAATTTCCCGTTGTCGGAAGTTCTGCCAGTGATTTTTCCCCGGCCAGGGTCGGAAAAGGTCGCCTCCAAGCCATTGTTCGCAAAGCTCTGGCTCTGGAATAGCGTCCCCCCGTGGCAATGAAAGCAGTCCGCGCCAAACTGCTCACGGCGCGGGTCGTATTCCGTCGAGAACAATTCAAACCCGCGCTGTTCCTCTGCTGTAAATCTCTCCTCGCCGCGCAGCACGCGGTCAAACTTCGCGTTGAAGGACGTGAGCGTGAGCACATAATTCTCCAGCGCGAGCGAAATCTTTTCCGCCGTGATTTCCGGGGAACCGAATGCGGCGGAGAACAAGGATGGATAATTGGTTTCCGCACTTGTCAGTTTGACAACCAGGTTCGTGAGCGATTGGTGCATTTCGATGGGATTCTGGATCGGCTGCAGAACCTGTTCGCGCAGACTTGTCGCGCGGCCATCCCAGAAAAAGTCCGTTTTCCACGCGAGGTTAGATAGTGGCATGGTTTTGCGCGGGCCAAATTCGCCTTCCGCGCCGCGCGCCGTGCGGCGTCCGTCCGTGAACGCTCTCTCCGGCGAATGGCAGTCGGCACAAGATTGCTGGTCGTTTATCGAAACGCGCTTATCAAAGAATAATGCCTTGCCCAGATTCACGCGCTCGACCAGCAGGGGATTGTCGCGCGGCAATTCGGGAATCGGAAACGTCGCGCTCATTTGGAATGGATACGGCCTGAATTTCGCCGGCAGATAAAGCGGCTTCGGATGAGCGACGCCGATCTCCGCCTCGGTTAACGAACTGATGCGACGGACGCGAAACGCGCCCGGCAGATTGGCGACCAGCGCGGAGGAAAGGGGATCGCCCTCGCGCGAATGTGTGGACGAACCATCTTGGGCAAAGGAAAGCGGGCGCGGCGCATTCAGCAGTGTGGCAAGGTCGAAATCCAATTCCACTTTGGTTTCATTGTTAATTAAGAGCGGCGCTGCGAGCGTGATGCGCGTGGCATTCATGTCACGGGCCAGGTGATACGCCCAGCCGTCAAGTTCGCCGGAGGAATTTCGCCACAAACCTTCGAGCGCTAGAAAAATAAAGCCACCCTGCCAGCTCCAGTGCAGCCGGTTGAGGTTTGGATTAAGCGGATGCCCGGCTGGAAAAGTGGCGACATCGGCGTGGTTGAGGTTTGTATTCAGCCCGACGGTAAAGCGGACGGTGCTGAATTCGCCCGCCGGAATTCTTTCGAGCCAGATCGAATTACGGTTCTGGTCGAAATCCAGCCACGCGACGGAATTGGAAATTTCCAGCCACATGCCATCGTTGCGTTGCAGCCCAAAATCACTGACGAGATAACTGACGCGCGTGATGGAAAAACTTTCGCCCGCCCAAGTCTGATAACGCAGGGACGCTGGCTGGAGATTCTCGCCGGACACTCTCGGTGTGATTTCAATTTGCAACGTGGCGGCACTCCCCACGGGCAGGAGCCACAACAGGGCGAGGCAAAAGACGGTTGTGCGCATCCGGTTCATTTGGCCTCAGAAGCACCGTTGCTTGGATTCCAAATCGGAGACTTCGTCTTCGCTGGCGCCGCCACAGCCGATTTCACCGCCGCGTGAGGAACAATGATCCAGCGTGTGCCACGAGGTGAATTGCGGACCCGCAAAAACATTCGCGGGCAACGCGCGGAAAATCGCGGCTGGATAAACTGTTTTCATGCACATCGAATCATGGATTGATCGTGAACCCGCCGGTGAACGTATAAACCGGACCTTGCGTTTGATTCAGCGGCGGGGAGAACGTGACCACGACGGTCTGCGCGCCGAGGGTGGCATTCGCCGGAATCGTGAGGTTTGCCAGCACCGTGCCTTGCGTCCCGTCGGAACTGCTCGTAGCCGTCAGCGAACCCAGTGTGACGCTCGTGATCGGGGCGTTCGCTGGCGGCAAATTGGGCGGGGCGGTGAGCGTGATGCTTAAAGTGATGTTGGTCCCATTGCCCCGGCTTACCGCGCCGCCAGGGACGGAAAATGTTCCGCCGCTGTTGCCACTCGTGGAACCGCCGGTTCCGGCGGGATCGTAAGCGGCCAGCGCCGTCTGTGCGACGCGGTAAAAACGGTGATTGTCAGTTGGGTTTTCGGTGTAACTCGCCGTGTTCAACACCGCGGCGACGGTCGTTGAATTGATGGTCCACGCTGAATAATTTGTCGTGGACTGCACCATGTAAGTGCCACCCTCCGTCGCGCTCCATGTCAAAGTCACTGCGCCAAGGTTCACCGTGGGTGTATTCAATGACGGTGTGGCCTCCGGGCCTCCGAGGAAATTGGTCGTGACCGATTCCGTGATGGATGAAACATTGCCGCCGACGGGGCTGCCGTAGTAGCCGCGTCCGATGTTATAGGGGAAGACCGGGGTGCCGTTGGCTGAAATCGCGACGAAGTAGGCGTAAGTGCCGTTCGGAAATTCCGGCGTGACGCAAAAGCGCCCGTTGTATTCGTCGAGATCGAAATCCACGCCCTGCGTGTAACCGTGGTCACCGAGGTAATCGTTGTCCTCCATGTAGCGCCCCAGTGGATAGCTCGTGCTGACGCTCGGACCGGATTCGTTGGACGACACGTTATACAACCTCACCGCCCACTGCGGAATGGTCATGCGCCCGTTGGCGGTGAGATTGCTCGTGCCGTAACTCCCATTGCGAATCACATAGCCGGAAATCATCCGGCGGATGCCACTGTTGGCATTGCTTGCGTTGGAATACCCGTAAGGCCCATAAATCGGAAAGCCATCGGACACCCAGCCGAGAATCGGCGAGTGTTTCACCGGCAAGTTCGTGGATTCGGAATAAGTTTTGGTCGCCGTGCTGTAATTCACATGGTCGCCGAGCAGGTAGCGCAAGCCGGGCGGATTGGCGTGGTAATGATAGGTGCCTGTGTTTTGCTGGTGCGCGTTCCCTGCGTCGAACGTCGCCCCTTCGTTCACATAAGCATCGCGGTTCCAATAACCCGTGCCGCCGCCGCTGGTGTCAGTCGTGCCGTTCCAGTAAAAAGCGTCCCAACTGTTGAACATCTCGACGCCATCCACAAAGATGCCAATCTGGCCGCCTTCCGTGATTGATTTCGTCGCTGGCACGCTGTTGGTGCGCGGCACCCGATACAATAACTTCTGATTCACCGGCAGGTTCGGAAACGCGCCATTAAGCCACGGCCCCATGTTGTAACTGGCCAACCCGGAACTGAGGACATAAACCGAGTCGGAGGACGAATACACTTCCTGCACCCCGCAATACGCCGGCAAGGACTGGGTTTGCGAACCATTGCTCCACGTTGTCAACACCGTGCCGCTGGCGAGCATGATGTCGTTGGTGTAAATCCGCGCATATTTGCCGGAATAAGTCGTGAACCAGCAATTCGTGCGCGGGTCGCCGGCCTGACCGGAGGCCGCCAGCGCGAATAGAATCCCGAGCGAGGTGGCCATGAAGTGTGATTTCCATTGGTCATGAATTTGAATTTTCATGGTGTCACCTTACGCGAACCAACCTTAAGACAAGATTAAGCCAACTCTTTTTTGTTCACGGCGTGGCAATTATTATCTGCATATTCCACGAGAGCGTTTTCAGGACAACTCCAGCCGCGAAAGTTCATTCGCCTATTGCCTTGGACCACAACATCGGCCACAACCACCGGACGTTCCCATCCGTCGTTGGCCACAGGATTGCGGTCCGGCTGCCCTCGCATCATTGGGGGCAACGCCGCCACAATTTCAGGACTCAATGGCGCTTCAGGCACTTTTTCACCGAACGCAGCGGACACCGCCCGTCTCGGGCATCCGCTACCACCGGTAATATCGGTAGGGATTATCTCCCATAGGGAAATCGGCGCGATAATCGGGGTAATAATACCCGAGAGACCGGGCACCCTCCGGCTTGGGATTCAGGGGCTTTGGCAAGCCAGCTCGGTAGCCTGTACTCTGACGCCCCGACCGATCAGCCTCCAAGTTGGGGGCCGGGGTGTCGAGGGGATGGAATATCCGGCTATCCACCGGGAAACTGGCACCCAGGTTGGCCAACAACTGGGCCACGGCGCGGGTGGACCTCCAGCGCGTGTAGCGAAAATAGGTCTTCTCGTCCGCGTGGAAGCAATCCGGGTCCACTTGACATAAGATCGCCACGCCCTTGCCTACCGTTTTGCGGCCAATCAGTCCATCTGCCCCGACATCCGCGCCTGCGCTTAGGACCCAGGGGGAACTGTCCAAGAAGCTGCGCCAGCGAAGATCGGACTTGCTCAGGCCCCGAGCTTCGGGCCACTCGGGTACAGACAGCGACCCGGCAAAATGGGCTGCAGCCGGCTTCAAAGTGTTGCCGAGCCACCCCTCCGCCTGCGAACGCGGCAAAAAGAACGCCTTGCCGCCTTCCTCCAGGTAGGCGTTGAGTGCCGCCGTGTCGAAGGCCGCATCCGGACCGATGAGCAGCAACCCGGCGCCCCTGGCCAGCGCGTCCGACCGCTCGTAACTCACCCCGATCCTGTCCAGCCACGCCGCGCCCGTTGCGCCGCCGAGATACACGACCTTGCTCACCCGTGGAGAGAGGGGAGAGTGAAGCGCGTAGTCAACGATGCGCCCGGCTATGCGCCGCGCCGCAGGATCCGGGACCACATGGTCCTCCAGGTCCAGGGTGCAGACGATCAGCCGTCCTTGGCCGCAGTCTAGCTCCATCAGCGGCGTATAGGCCAAGTCGAACTCGCATTCCAACAGGGGACGCCAGCCGCTGCGGTGGGGCTTCTCGATGGGAGCGCTGGTAATTCCTCCGCGGTTGCCCCAATGCCACCCGGCGTAGGGCTGATCTCCTTCGTCTCCCAAGGGGTAAGTTCCCGCCACGTACTCCGGGTAAGCCTCAATCAAGGTGCTGCTCCCCGTCCAGTCGCGCAGATCGTCGGCATCCATCCCGCGGGTGACCGGGGAATTCATGGGGAAGACGCGCCGGCTCACCTTCGGGCACACGCGCCACCCAAGGGCCTGTTCCATCCATTCCGGGTCTTGTCCACAGATCAGAGCGCGGCCTCCCGCCTGCACATAGGACTCCAGCTTGGCAGCCACTGTCGTGTCGTCCTTCATGGCGTTGCATCCGATAACCACCAACGGCGCCGCCCCGCCATCCCAGGCCCGGGTTCTGTAGCCCAGGTTCGCCAGCATTTTACTGGTCATGCCATCCCGATCCACCACCGCAATCTCACCGCTGCCCGGCAGGTCCTGGCCAAAGACACGAAACGCAAAGGCATCCTGGTGCTGGGTCTGCCCGATAGTTGCGGCCAGCGCGATCTTGCCGTCCGCATTGCCACCGGCCTCCTCAGCGGGCGCGATTACTTGGAAGGGAATGAATCGGATCTCCGTAACCGCCAAGCTGCCGTGCTGCTCACCCTTATCCACATCCTTCCCGCCGACCGTGGCAGTCCAGGCTGCCGTAAAATCCTGGGGCTGGCGTGTGTCGTTGATCAGGACAATCTGCTTCTCGATCTTCTGTCTGGATCTGAAGTTGTGGTCCTTGGCTGTGTATGCCTCCGCTGGGCCGGCGATCCACGCCAGGGTCGGTCCGTTGTTCTCCTTGAGCGCGTCCTTCATCCACGACCAGGTCCGCAGGCCGCCTGGCAGACCTGCTGTCCGCCAACTGCGCCATGTATCGGTGCGGAAGAGCTGCTGGATTTTGTGGTCGTTGGCGTATTCATCCAAACGGTTCTCGGAACTGTCGTAGAGCATCCCGCTGCGGAACAAGTTATGAAGATACTGCCGATACTTTGGTTCCTCCGCGGAATAGGCGTCAGAGCCAAAATAGATGGCGGCGTATTCCGTCAACAGGGGCTCGCTGGTGATGTTGCCTTCAAAACCTTCATGGCCGCGCCGGAACGTGCAGTCCATGGGAGTGCCAAACTCGGTCATTGTAATCGGCATCTCGCCGCTTTTCGCCCACTCGTTCAGCCAGTCTTCGCGTTCCTGGAGTGGCAGGAGGTCCAGGTAGCAGTTCATCGAATAGACGTCGCCCGTATAGGCCCCCGCGTGGCTGTAATAGACCCGGGTGGGGTCAAGCTTCTTGAGGGCATCGAACATCTCCTTGCCGGCAACCATGAGGCGCTGCCAGCGCTGGTTGCTCTGATCCCAGCCGCGGCGGCCGACATGGCGCGGATCCGCGTCCACCGCGCTGTTGAAGAAATTCGCGCCGGCAACCCACATGACCACAGACGGATGATTGCCGTAGTGGCGCATCCACACGGCGGCGCGGTCCAGGGCACGCTGCCGATTCTGCTCCCAGACAAGACTCCCGCGCGAATCCGTCATGTATTTGTTAGCATCGAGGACAAACACCGCCGCTAGGTATCCCGTATGATCGGCCTGGTCGAGTTCCGGCCCCGCATCGCTGGCATCGCCGCGGGCATCCACCTTCCAGGATCCGAACTCCGAGAAGTTGTCCCCGACCTGCGGGCGCGGTCCGTCGTAAAAGCAACCCTGCCGCAGGTGGATCTCGGTTCCGTTGAGAAAGAACTGCCTGCCTTCGATCCAGAACTCACGGAAACCGAATTTCTGGTCGTACTCGTCATCCAGACCGGCGCCCTTCACTGACAACCGAAGGGTATAAAGGTTGGACTGGCCCACGTCCCACAGGCGCGGGTCGGCCCAGGGCCAGGAGAGGGCAAGGGTCTGAGTTTCCTTCGCATCCACCGCCGCGTCCGCCATGAAGCTCTTCTCCACCGCGCCCTTTTCGTCGAGCATATCCGCCACGAACTGAACCCGGCCTGCCTGCTTGACGCCGGTTAGCTCCACGTCCAGGGAGATGTCCCTTTTCCGTGTTGATGTGCGTACAGAGACATCGCTCAACCGCCCCGCCGACGAACGGCATTCCAGGAAGACGCCGCCGGTCAGGCCCCGCGACTTTAGCTCGGCGGACGAATAAGTGACGGTGCCGCTCAAGGCATTCTGCCAGAAGTTTCCCACCTCTTCCGCGTCGGCGATGGCCGCCACCAGCACCCGGATATCCGCCGTTTTGCCGGGCGTCACCACTGGGGTGATGTCCACGGAGCCCCAAGGCCAGGCGATGTTTCCGCACTCCGTGCCGTTGACATAGACAATCGCGTCCGTGCATATGCGGTCGAAACGCAGGCTGATCGCGCGGCCTTGCCATTCCGCCGGGATCGGCACTTGGCGCTGGTACCAGGCGCGCGCCACCAAGTCCCCATCATAGAGATCCCACTGCGGGCCGCCGCCGATGGCCGGAAAATCGGAAGACCTCTGCCAGTTGCCCGGCACCTTGATATAGGCCCAGCCCAGATTCGCGGGCTCTGCGGTTCCTTCCGCTGCCGGGATGAAGCGCCAGATGCCGGCGAGGGACACCTGCGCCCGCTTTGCATTCACCGTTGTCACGCGCGTCTTGTCCCAGTTCAGGCTGGTGCCGGCTGGCAGCACGGCGTCTGCCAACTGGGTCGTTGCCACCAAGTGGGGCGTGACCTTGAGGTCGGCGACCTCGAACACGCCGGTGCAACGGAACATCGCGGGCTGAATGTTCAGGCGGGTTGCTCCCGCAGGCACCTTCAGCTCCACCGACTTCGTTACCCAATCGGAGTCGACCGCCAGTTCAGGAACTTGTGCCGGGTAGCCAAATGAGCCTCCTTCGAACATCAGCGCGACGCGGGCGTCGTGCCAGCCCTCCGTGCCTA
>Ga0181518_10005108_pt1 | contig 11472 bp, 11 predicted proteins | sample PEATcosm2014_Bin_28_FD_119751 | JGI IMG/M metagenome (GOLD analysis project Ga0181518, IMG submission 119751) | Peatland microbial communities from MTU Mesocosm Facility, Houghton, MI, USA - PEATcosm2014_Bin01_60_metaG | ecosystem: Environmental > Terrestrial > Soil > Wetlands > Peat | place... | reverse complement strand
GGACGATTGCCGGCTGCCGCGTGAGCGATGGACTGATCAAGCGCGATTCCGAAGTGCGGCTGCTGCGCGATAACGTGGTCGTGTTCAAAGGTAAAGTGGCCTCCCTGCGCCGCTTCAAAGACGACGCGTCGCAAGTCACGAGCGGCATGGAATGCGGCATCTCGATCGCGAACTACGGCGACATCAAAGAGGGCGACGTGATCGAGGCGTTCGTTACGGAGCGGATCGCCGCGGAGGCGATCAAGTAAGTTAGTTCGTCAAGCCGGGGGTGTCTCCTTCGGCCCCATCAGGCATTCCTCAGGACGGGCGAGGACGCCCGTCGCTCCATTACAAATGAAAAAGGGCGCGGGTTTTGGCCGCGCCCTTGGGTGTTTGCGCTATCTGCGCCCGCCTATTTGCGGCGCAGCGCTGGGTGCGGAAGGACTACCGGCCGCACCATGGAGATGTGCGACTTAGCCGCTACCTGAGACTGGGCGGCACTCTGCTCCTCGAACACCCCCGCCCCGGTCTGAGTTTGATCGTTTTCAAGCAGGAGGAAGGTGGTGGGGCTGACGACATAGAAGTAGTAGTCGAAAGCATTGGCGGTGACTCCACCGCGGCCAGTGCTGTCGATGGGGATGGGATAGGTGCCGCTGAAGGACTCAGAGCCCGTGAGGCCCTGATCGTTGATGTCGACGGCTCCTGTGATGTCGGTGCTGGTGGTGGTGAACTCGGCGATGTCATCCTCTTCGTAAGGGTATTCGCCAAGGATGGGATCAGCGAGGTTGATGGCGCTGAGGTTCAAGCCGTAGCCTGGCGAAGTCGAGAGGGTGGTACTGGTCTGAGCGAAGGCGGCACCGGTGGTCATGGCGGTCGAGTCCGATTCCAGAATCAGAAGCCCGCCGCTGGAGGGGTAGATGACCCACTGACCAACGCCGGCGTTGCTGTAGGGAAAGAAGCCGCTGGTGTTAACCACAACCCGGCCTCCGGTGGGGCCGCTGTCGGCAGCGTCGAGGTTGCCGGAGAAGCTCAATTGCGCTGACGAGACATCGCCGTTGTCGTTGACGTCCTCAAGACCGGCGGTAAAGTTGCCTTGGCCTCCAGAGTTCATGACACCGCCGACGAAGACGGGATTGCTATTGCCGTCAAGACCGCCCAAAGTGAATACCGCAGGGCCATTGGGGATGGACGCGCCGGTCTGGGTGAAGACGTCGCCGGCCAGGACTGAGGCGGGGGCAATAGTGGTTTCTATTAACTTCAGGTGCGTGGCATCAACGGGGTAGAAGTCAAAGTCGAGGGTGCCGAAGGTCCCGGTGGTGAGCACCAGCTTGCCGGGGCCAGTTCCCGTTCCCAACGTCACAGCGGTGGTGGTGGCGGGTATGGTCAGCTGGAGATAGGGAAAGAGGAAGTCGTTAAAATCCTGGACGCCGACCGTGATGTCGCCGTTTTGATCGAGGGTGAAGGCCCCGACGGTGAAGTCGGGATTGCCGTTGACGTCATCGCCAGCAAGACTGAAGGCGTAAGGGCCCTGGAGCTGGCTCAGACTGGTGACTGGGGTCTGCAAGTCGATGGTGCCGCTGCCCGTACCATTCTTATCAAATTCGGAGGCCAGGCCGTGGCTGGCGACGCCATTCGCGACCGAGGTGAGGACGAAATCGAGGACAAAGGTCCCATAGACCGAACTGGTGAGCGTGGCCTGTCCGCGGCCGTCTACGCTGACTTTGTAGGAACCGGTGATTGGCTGGGCGACGGGCGACGGCGCGGTGACTTCCGGGTCGACTATGTCCATCGTGCCCGAGGCAATACCGCCTTTTCCGTCGGCCACGAATGTGCCCGCAAGGGCCAGGAAGACCTCATTTTCGCTGTCCGAGCCTGACGTCGAAAAGACGTAGGTGCCGCTCAGATTGCTGTCGCTGAAGCCGCCACCGGGAGGCGGGGTCACGACGACGGAATTGTTGGAGCCGCATCCGGCTGCGAAAAGGATGGTGGAGATTACCGCCAGAGCCATGAACATACGTCCGGTGTATTTGGTAGAGGCAAGGGGATTCATAAGACGCTCCTGTCTTTCTTCTTAAGATGCGCTAACCCGGATTATGGAACGAAGTTTCGGTGCAAAGAATTGTAAAGACGGCTTCCCCGGCGGGCATCGAAAAGAACGGACGGATACACGGAGCGACTGGAAGGGCGTTTGATATCGAAAAGCTTGCGGTATCGCTCAAGCGATACGCTGATATGACGCGGGCGTCGAAAAGAGCTTACACGGTTGCCTCGCCGGCGGAGACGGGGCAAGCCCCGTCTCTACACGTGGGGCGCTTTATTGGAAAGCCAGACTCCAACGCGATAGAGCAGGAGAAGGCTGAGCGCGATTGCGTACTCGATGGGCTTGCGGAGATCGGCCTTGACCAGCCAGGCGTAATGTATGACGGCGAGGATTCCGGTGAGATAGATGAGGCGGTGGAGGCGCTGCCAGTTTTTGCCGCCGAGGCGACGAATCCAGCCTTTGGTCGAGGTCAGGGCCAGGGGAATCATCAGCACGAAGGCGGAGAATCCCACGGTGATGAAGCGGCGCTTGGCGACGTCATGCAACATGTCGTGGACATCGAAGAATTTGTCGAGCCAGATGTAGGTGAGGAAGTGCAGGGTTCCGTAAAAGAAGGCGAAGAGGCCGATCATGCGGCGGAGGCCGATCAGCCAGTACTGACGGGTGATGCGGCGCAGGGGCGTGATGGAGAGAGTGGTGAGGATCAGGATCAGCGTCCAATCGCCGGTGGAGTGGGTGATGAGTTCGATGGGATTGGCGCCGAGGGCGTCGTGGAGGGCCTTCCAGACGAGGCGGGCCAGCGGAATAAGCGCGGCGAGGAAGATGGCGATTTTTGTGAGGCGTAGGCGGTTCATTGGAATGCAGAAGTCAAAAGTCAGATTGCAGAAGTAAAACCCTTTCGGTCGTCAGATTTAACTTCTGCAATTCTACTTCAGACTTCTGCAATGCTTTCAAAAGTTCTTTTTCAGGTCCATGCCGGAATAGAGGCTGGCCACCTGATCGTAGCCGTTGAACATCAGGGTTGGGCGCTTGAAGAATTCACCGAGGCGGCGTTCTTTGGCCTGGCTCCAGCGGGGATGATCGACGTTGGGATTCACGTTCGAATAAAAGCCGTATTCGTTGGGGACGGACTGCTGCCAGGTGTTATAAGGCTGGCCGGAGGTGAAGCGGATGCGGACAATGGACTTGGCGCTTTTGAAGCCGTACTTCCATGGAATGACGATGCGGAGGGGAGCGCCGTTTTGATTGGGGAGTTCCTCGCCGTACAAACCGAAACAGAGCAGGGCGAGGGGGTGCATGGCCTCATCCATGCGGAGACCTTCGAGGTAGGGCCACTGCAATACGCTGGTGCGCTGGCCGGGCATTTGTTTGGGATCGTAGAGGGTGGTGAACTCGACGAACTTTGCCTTGGGCAGAGGGTCGGCGCGCTTAATGAGTTCGCTGAGGGAAAATCCGACCCAGGGAACTACGATGGACCAGCCTTCGACACAGCGATGACGATAGATGCGCTCTTCGGGGGCCGACATTTTGATGATCGCGTCCACGTCGAGCACCTGCTTTTTCTTGACCTCGCCGTCGATGGTGACGGTCCAGGGGCGGGGCTTGAAGTTTTTGGCCAGTTCGGCGGGGCTGTATTTGTCGGTGGAGAATTCGTAGAAGTTGTTGTAGTTGGTGACATCCTTGTAGGGAGTTTGGTTCTCGGAGGTGCTGAAGGAACTTTTCTGGAGGCCGTCGATTTTGGCGTTGGCTTGAGCGGTGAGCGCGGGATCGACAAGATCGCGGAAGGCGACCCCGGTGGCGGCGGCAGCGCCGGCGATGGCCGCGCCCGCGAGAAATTTCCTCCGGTTCAGGTAGGTTTGTTTGGGAGTGATTTCAGAAGACGGAATCGCGGGCGGTTTCCCAATCAGCATGGTTCACTCCAATGGAAGTGGGCGCGGCGGGGCGATTTCTATAAGTTCGATGCCGCGAGGCCACGCTTGATTATAGGATGCGGGGGCGGGAGGGAAGTTGCAACGGGAGGGGTGAAGATCGGGCAGATCGAGGGTTGGTATGACCACAGGCGGGGGCCAAGCTGCGCTCGGCTTGGACAGCCGAGGGCGGCTGTCCCCACACGGGCTCTAGTCGGAGGCCGAGGTGGCGATGGACTTTGGGGCGGACTTAGAGCGCAGGATCTCGTGGACTTTTTTGGCGAGGTTCTGGAGGGTGAAGGGTTTCTGGAGGAAGGCGGTGCCGGGGCTGAGTGCGCCCTGGGTGATGACGGCATCTTCGGTGTAGCCGGAAAGAAAGAGGACGCTGATGCCGGGGCGGAGCGCAAGGAGTTTTTTGGCCAGTTCGCGGCCGCCGATGCCGGGCATGACGACGTCGGTGATAAGGATGTCGATGTGTTCCTTAAAGGTCTCGGCGATGCTGAGACCGTGCTCGCCATTGTCGGCTTCGAGGACTTTGTAGCCGCGAGCGGCGAGGGTGAGCTGCACCAGTTCGCGGACTGAGTCTTCATCTTCCACGAGGAGGACGGTTTCGCAGCCGCCCGCGTCTTTCTGGTGGGACTTGGCGGGGACCAGCTGTTCGGCGGGGTCCTCGACGCGGGGCAAATAGACATGGAAAGTGGTGCCCGCTCCGGGTTCGCTTTGGACGAAGACGTATCCGCTGCTCTGCTTGACGATGCCATAGACGGTGGAAAGGCCGAGTCCGGTGCCTTTGCCTTTTTCCTTGGTGGTGAAAAAGGGTTCGAAGACGCGGGACTGGGTTTCCTTGTCCATGCCGCAACCGGTATCGGCAACGGAAATGACGGCATAGCGGCCGGGCTGGATAAAGCGGTGTTCACCGACGCCGGGGCGGACGGTGACGTCGGAGCTCTGCAAGGTGAGCTTGCCGCCATCGGGCATGGCATCCTTGGCATTGACGACCAGGTTCATGATGACCTGCTCGAGCTGGCCGGAGTCGGCGCGGGTGCGTCCGGTATCGGTGGCAAGGTGGGTGACCAATTCGATGTTTTCGCCGATCAGGGGGCGCAGCAGGCGCTCCATGTCTGCGATGGCGGCGTTAACGTCAACCACCTTGAATTCGAGGAGTTGCTTGCGGCTGAAGGCGAGCAACTGGCGGGTAAGGGTGGCGGCGCGTTCGGCGGCCTGCTGAATGGACTGGACGTTACGGTACAAAGCGCCGCCCTTCTCCAGCTGTTCGAGCAACACCTCGGTGTATCCATTAATCACCATCAGCAGGTTATTGAAATCGTGGGCGACGCCGCCGGCGAGGCGGCCGACAGCATCCATTTTTTGCGACTGGCGGAGCTGCTCTTCGAGCTGACGGCGGTCGGTGATATCTTCGGCGATCAGCTCCAAGACTTCTTCGGGTTCGTCGGCGGCGGCGGCGGGACAGCCACTGAGGCGGACGATGATGATGCGGCCGTCCTTGCGTTTCCACTGCACTTCGACGCCGTTGAGACTTCCGCTGTGGCGATATTCCGCGGCCAGGCGGTCCAACTCCTGAGGATCGGCGAAGACATCGCGGCGCGCGTTCACGGGAAGAAGATCTTCGACCGAGGCATAGCCCAGCATGGCGATGAGAGCGGGATTCACGTCGAGGAACGTACCGCCGAGGGTACAGCGGCAAATGCCAAAGGCGGCGCTCGAGATCAGAGAACGGGAGCGGGCTTCGGAGCGGCGGAGGGCCTCTTCATAGCGTTTGTGCTCGATGGTGGCGGCCAACTGCTGGGAAACGAATTTCAGGATCTCGCGGTCGCGTTCCACGAAGCGCATGTTCTCGTCGTAAGTCTGGACAACCAAGGCGCCAAAGCTGGTGTTGCCGCTCTTCAGGGGAACACCCACCCAGTCGAGGGACGGCGTACCGATGGATTCCACCTCGCCGCGGCGCTCGAGTTCGGCAAAGACGCCCGGCGTAATTAGAACAGGCTCGCCGGAGCGCAGGACGTATTCCGTCAGACCGTGGCCGAGAGGCCTGGGGGCGGGCGGAGGGTCGTTTTCGTCGACGAAGTACGGGAAGCTTAAAAGCTGAGACTGGGGATCGTAAAGGGCGATGTAGAAGTTGCGGGCATCCATCAACTGGCCAACGATGGTGTGAATGGCGTCGAAAAACTGCAGCAGATCTTCAGCCGACTGGCTGCGGGCGGCGATGGCGTAGAGGGCGGCATTCAGCTCCTCGGCGCTCTTCTGCTCGGTGATGTCGCGATAGGAGGCGTAGGCTCCGACGGTCTTACCCTGGAGGGTCACGGGCGCGATGGAAAGGAGGACTTCGACCAGCGAACCATCCTTGCGGCGGCGGCGGGTTTCGAGAGTGAGCTTGCGGTTGGGCTGGATGCTTTCGACGAGCCAGCCTGTTTCGGCGCAGCGATCGGGAGGCACGATGAGCAGGTCGATGCGTTTTCCGGCAGCCTCAGCCGCGGTAAAACCGAAGAGGCGGGTAAATTCCGCGTTGATGCGCAGAATGTGCAATTCCGGGTCGATGATGCAGATGGCTTCCGGGGCGTTTTCGATGATCTGTTCGAGGTAGGCTGGCTCGACGGCGAGCGGGACGCCGGTGAGGGCGGCAGCGGCGGCATCGCCGTTTTTGGGTGAAGCCGCGTGGGCGGGCGCGGAGATGGCGGCCAGAAAGGGCGGGGCCGCGGGCGCGAGCACCTCCCCCAGCGCCCTTACCTGGGGCATTTCGGTCGAATTTTCTTGCGGGGCGATTTTCTCACCCATACGATTCTTTCCAGATCGCGCCGGCGAATAGGGCGATGGTAATCGGGCCGGTCCAGCTGCCGGTAGTTACCTTCGTAATGGAGGTCCTAACGGCTTTTGGTGAAACTCCAGCACGCCAAACCAACTCCCAAAGGCGCTTTCATAACACCGCACTTGCGGTATGCCTGACGGCATACCCCGATACAAAACGTACTTTGATACAAAACGTACTTTCACCACGAACTGCCAAGCCAAAGCGAACGGCTCAAGAGGCGTTTGCCAAGGCCACGCAGATCTGGCGCAGCAACAGCCTCTGATCCTCGCTTACGACCAGGAATTCGAAACCGCAACGCAGGCCGTCGCTATAACGGACCACAGCCCGCACCTTCAAGACGCGAGAAGGGAGTGGAACCGGGAACTCGAGGGAAACAACTTCACCGGCGCGCAGTTCGCGGCTAAGGGTGGCGCCGACGCCGTCTTCGCCGAGCTCGTTGGTCCGGCCCCAGCAAGTAGTCGTCAGGCCATCGCGAAAGACCGACACCTGAATGCGCGTATCAAAACGATGGCGGGAGAAGCGCCGCTGCTGTGAGCGGAACTCGGCTGCGGGCTTGGCGTTCTCGCTCAATCCACCTTCTCCATTTCAGGATTCTCTGTCAACGGCGTGATTTCCGATCCTCTTTCCCGATGCGCGGGGAGTGACGGGAAGCAACCATCGCAAGATTTACCGGGGAACATGGAATCTCCCCATCTTGCGATTGTGCACCAGGGGCAGGCGCCACTCAATGGCATCAAAGTGCATGTACCTGAGTTTCGCTTTCCTGTGCCCCCGGTTTGGTCAAGGATTCGGGATTGGTTAGGGCCGGGGCGTTTTGGGGTGGGGCTTGCGCAGCCTCTGAAGCCGTGCCCTTCCCGCAAAGCTGTGTGATGCGAAGTTTTCCCGCAGCCTGTAAAGGTGCGAAAAGACGCGTGACAGACGATGGGTGCGGCATCTAACATCGGAAGACGGGTTTCCGGGAGATCGCCGGCCGACCCGTGCTGGGGTAATCTGATTTCTTATGCCTAACCGCTCCAATGACTTAGAAGCTCGAGAATCGGAGGCACGGTCGGCGGCGGCACCGCCGCAGATTCCGCTGGACCTGCTTCCTCCGCCGAGCCTGTCGCAGCCGTTGTGGAGGTCGCTGGTCGGCAATCTCCGGGATAGGTTCGCGCCGGAGAAGCTGCCGCCGCTGGAGCTCACTTCGCGGCCAGTGAATCTTGGCCTGTCGCATGGGGACCGCCTTCGACTGCCCTGGTATCGGACGGTGTTCAGCAATATTGGGGACGTGATTTCGCCGGAAACGCTGCCGCCGCTGGAACTGGAATCGCAGCCGGCCGAGGTGGGGGAGCTTATCACCGATCAACTGAGCCATTTCTGGTGGGGCTCGTTGCTGCGGAACCTGGCCGATCGGGTTGCGCCGGAAAGCCAGCCGTCGCTCAAGCTTACTGCCAAACCGATTCTGGACGTGATTCCGAAGTCATGGATGCTGCTGCCGATGTGGTCGGAAGTGGTGGACACGCCGAAGGTGTTTTATCCCGACAAGCCGAAGGCGCCCGAATCGGTGAGGCCCGCCCGTCCGCGGCCGGTGGCCCTGCCGGCGGAAAAGCTGGAGGCTCTGGTCGGTGAGCCCACGACGGCCGACCTGTTGCGCGACCTGCGCCGCTCGCGCATTCGGCAGCGAATATGGATTGGGCTGGCGGCCGCGCAGGTCCTCTACATGGTTGCGATGGCGTTGGGGAAACTGTGAATTGGCTTTTAGCTCTTGGCTTTTAGCTAAGAGCCAAAAGCCAAGAGCGCCTTTTTCCGTGGTGGATATCCTTCCGCGGTCTCCTACTGCCGCAAGCCCATCCAGCCTTCGGCGATGACCATAGAATTTCCGGGGTTGCGGGAATCGTACTTTACCGAGGTCGGCAGGCCGAGGCGGCAGGAATGCAGGTTGATCCACTGGCGAAGATAGGTGACGTCCTGTGAGGCTTCATAGGAAACGCCGGCCACGTCGTACTGGTAAATCAGCATGGTGGCGGGACGGTTCCTGGCGGTGGTGATTTCCTGAACATCGATGACGGTGCCGTCGGTGATGCGCCCCACCTGATTGAGCCAGGTGCGGCGTTCGTGCTCGACATGGTCCGCGTTTTTGGTTTTGCGGCGGAGCAGGGCATAGCTGGCGGCGGCCACGCCCATCGCGGTTAGCACCAGGATGTAGAGATGAAGCGAAATCATCGGTAAACGCGACCTGAACCTTTCAATCTGTCATTCGCTCTTGCCCTGCCATTCACCCGCGCCGCCGATAATAAATATTGAATTCGAAGCCGGGATTCGGGGGAAAGATTTCGGCGATTTTTCGCAGGCGTTCGGCCATCGGGGCCGGGGCCAGCAGCGGATAGTCGCGCTCGCGCAGATCGTGGTAATCGACGTCGAGAAAGAGCGAGAGCAGATAGATCGAAATCGCATCCGCAAAACTCGAGGCCAGATACTCGTTCTTGAATTTCTCCGCGTCCGGACCGTGGGCGGTGGCGAACTTGCGCGCCTCCCAGGCGTCGAGCGAAGTCTCGCCGCGTACGCCGGACTCCACTTGCTGCCAGGCCAAGCTGGCAAAATTCTGCGACACACCCGCGCGCTCAACCAGCGCGTGGCCCACATTGATGTAGAACTCGAAGGCCACGGAAAACTTATCGTCCATCAAGCGCGTCGAAATGAACACGCACTGGGCGTCGCCGAGATTGAGGTTGCGATGGCACACCGCGTTGTCGCTAAGATCGACGTCGTAGCGGTCGGCAATGACGGTTTCGTCTCCCTGGCTGACGGTGAGGGGCACAAAGTAGTAAGCCTTGCGGGCGAGGGCGGCGGCCACGGGCACGGGCACGGCGGCAACCATGCGCTCGAGATCGTTGTCGGCAATGGCGATCTCTCCGGAGCGCGCGTAGAGGATGCCATTGGGCGCCTGAGAAACCGGGCTGTTTTGCACGACCTCCGCGGGGCTGCGGACGATCGCCGAAGCGGTTTGCGACATGCGAGTATTGTAGCGTATGGAAGCGCGGCGACGGCCACGGCAGACAAAATCGGACTGAGCCGGTTTCACTTTGAAACCTCGAAACTGTGAAACCTTGAAACTCTGAAACTTGGTTTGATGGTGTACTTTATGAGCATGGCGAAAACGAGTTCGCAAGGGACGCAGTGGATGGGAATTGCGGCGCGCGTATTCGCGGTGACGTTTCTGTTGACCTTGCTGTCGTTCGCGGTTGCGCTGCTGCTGAGCATCATGGGGACGGTGGTGTACGCGCAGATGAAACACGTCGCGCCCAATCTGGCGTTCGGCTACAGGCACATCGCGTTTCCGTTCGCGCTCACGGTGGGGGCGATCGTGCTGGTGTTGTCGCTGGGAATGGAAATTCGGAACTACCGGCAGCGGAAGTCGCTGGAAAGGATCGAGCGGGTGAGTTGAAAATGACCGAGATGAAGACTGTCGCGCCGCGAATTGCCATTCCGATGCCGCATTCCGGTGGTTCGGAGAGCGACCGCGAGTATGCCGAGCGCGCGATTCCGCAGTATGAAGACGCGGTGCGCGCCGCGGGCGGGGAGCCGGTGCGGATCGGCCTGGACCAGTCGCCGGCGCAGGCGGCGAAGCAATTCGAGGGCTGCGACGGCGTTCTGCTGCCGGGCAGTAAGGCGGATATCGATCCCCAGAAGTACAACGAGGAGCGGCACGAAAAGACTGCGCCGTCCGACGCCAAACGGGACTTGATGGATGAGCTGTTGTTGCGGGACGCTTACCAACTTCACAAGCCGGTGCTCGGCATCTGCTATGGATTGCAGTCGCTGAATGTGTGCCGGCTGGGGTCGCTGGTGCAGGACATCGAGTCGGCGATCCCAAACTCGCAGATCGTCGGTACGAAGGTCAACCACAGCGCAGGGCGGACGGTGGCGAGGGCGCACACGGTGGAGATCGTCCCGGGAACTCGGCTGGCGGAGATTGTGGGCGCGGCGAAAGCGCTGCCGGTGACGTCTTCGCATCACCAGTCGGCGGACCGAGTGGGCCATGGGTTGCGGATCGTGGCGCGCGCCGAAGACGGAGTCGTTGAAGCATTGGAAGGAACCGCGCCCGAACATTTTGTGCTGGCGGTGCAGTGGCATCCGGAGCGCAGTGTGAACGAGGGGCCGGAACTGGCGGAGCCGGCGAGAGCAATCTTTCGCGCGTTTGTCGAGGCGGCGCGAGCCAAGCATCGAGAACTCGCAAGGGAGTTTGAAAAGGTATAGAAGAGGTGGACTCAGCAGTGAGGCTTAGGAATAGGTTTCAGTTTGATGGTCTCCGGATCTGCCGCCTTTTCCATACGAAGGGTTGCTTTGACTAGGTCGTTGGACATCCTTCCGCTCATCTCGACCTTGCCGTAGAACTTATCCTCGCCGCGAAGGCTAATCTTACCTCCCGAAAGCGTGCCACCGACAGGCACCGGGCTCCCACATCCGCCCTCGTAGATCCTCAGCACGCCCGTTACTCGCGACCCGTCCAGATGAAACTCGAGTTCGTAACCAAGAAGATCCCCGGCTTCTTCTATGTATTCCACATTAGAGTAGATTCGAGATTTGGCGCTCGCTCCGCCGTAGCTCAACTGGTGCGTGAGAAAAACGGCGCAGGCCAATATCGCGATTTTCGCGCTACTGTGAATGGTCATTGGCGTCAGCTCTCTTCAGCCCCTCCTCGCTAGCAGCACCACCACATTCGCAATCGCGGCGTTTTC
>Ga0181518_10005105_pt1 | contig 11476 bp, 14 predicted proteins | sample PEATcosm2014_Bin_28_FD_119751 | JGI IMG/M metagenome (GOLD analysis project Ga0181518, IMG submission 119751) | Peatland microbial communities from MTU Mesocosm Facility, Houghton, MI, USA - PEATcosm2014_Bin01_60_metaG | ecosystem: Environmental > Terrestrial > Soil > Wetlands > Peat | place... | reverse complement strand
TCGGCGCGCGCCCCGGGCCGCAGCCTGCCGATGCAGGTACGGCAAGCCCTGCTGCTCGGCCTGAGTTTCAATCTGTATCGCTTGAAGCATCGTTGCCTTTTCCGAAGGATGTCAACAGAGCCACCCGTGTTCTAGGTTAGATGTCTACAGTGCAGGCTGCGACAGCCGGAGCCCCTGCAGTTAAGCCGGTTTTTGCGCACGGTGGGAGCAACGTTGTTGCTGAAAGGAGAGACTTTCAAATCATGCAGCCGAACGAACGGACAACCGCCGCGGGGAACCGAGTAGGCAACAAGATCCTTTTATCAATTTCCGACAAGGAGTACGCCCTGATTCGTCCTCACCTAGAATTTCTCGGCATGCCTCACCATCTTAGTCTCTACGAACCGGGCCAACCGCTAGAGTTTGTGCATTTTCCGAACACAGGTATGGTGTCTCTTGTAATTGCGACCGAAGATGGAAAGACTGTTGAAGTGGGGGAGGTTGGCAGGGAAGGGTTTGCAGGGATACAGGCGGCGGTTGGCATAAACAGGAACCAAGTGCGCGAGATCGTGCAAATCGCAGGAGACGGGTTCAGGGTGAGAATTAGCGCATTGCAAAGCGTCTTGCAATCAGCTCCAGAGCTTCAACGGACTCTCACTCGCTATGCGGTAGTTCAAGGGATGCAGTTCGCACAAACAGCTGCGTGTAATCGGCTCCACAATATTGAACAGCGCCTCGCGCGCTGGCTACTCATCACTCAGGACCGAGTGGATTCCCCGGCGCTCGCTATCACCCACGATTTCCTTGCGACGATGTTAGGGACAGACCGACCCACCGTAAGCTTGGCAGCTGGCGTTTTGCAGGACAAGCAGATTATCGAGTACACGCGTGGTGCTGTGCAGATTCTGAGCCGCACGAAACTCGAAGCGTGCGCTTGCGAGTGTTACGAAGTTATCCAACAGTATAATCGCGAGATTGGACTGAAATAGTCTACCGGTACTGTTCGATACCCTGCAGACAGTAATCCTCCTTTGGAGTTAAATTAGCTTTGGGGTTTGATCTGGCTGCGATGGTCAAAGAACTCAAAAATGTAAAGGTGCCCGTTTTCGATGCGCGAGCTTTTCTCGATTCGGCTGGTGTGGCGAGAAAAGTTGTGGAATATCGAAGATCGCAGAAGATCTACTCCCAAGGTGACCCCGCCACGAGCGTGATGTACGTTCAGAAAGGCGGCGTAAAGCTCTCCGTAATCAGTGAGATCGGCAAAGAGGCAGTCCTGGCGCTACTGGGACCAGGTGACTTTTTTGGTGAGGGAGGCATGGCAGGTCAGTCTGTCCGAATGGGGACGGCGACCGCGATTACACCCACGACTGTCCTCGTTATTGAAAAAAACGAGATGATTCGCGTGCTCCACACTGAACATGCCTTCTCCGACCGCTTCCTGTCGTATATGCTTTCACGAAACATCCGAATCGAGGAAGACTTGGTCGATCAGCTTTTTAACTCCAGCGAGAAACGGCTGGCCCGCACTCTTCTGCTGCTCGCCCGGTATGGCAAGGAACCCCAACCAGAAAAGATGCTTCCCAAAGTTTCCCAGGAGATGCTGGCCGAGATGATCGGAACAACGCGCTCTCGAGTCAGCTTTTTCATGAACAAATTCAGGAAACTCGGCTTCATTCAATACAACAACGGCGGACTTCAGGTCCACAGTTCCCTCCTAAGTGTTGTCCTGCATGAGTAGGCACCAACTTTCGCGCTTATCCAGCCCGCCTTCAAAGAGCACAAGGCGCTTGCACTTTTTTCTTCAAAGAAGACTGGGAGCACCTACGGTATTCCCCCTGCCGGACTTTCTGTTGAGGCAATTCAAAAGCATTGTGCCGAGCGTGATGCTGCTTTCGGGGTGCCGCAAAATGCTTAGCGGCGATTTATTTCTTGCCATCTACGCAATTTCTTGTGCGCGACTTTTTTTGGCTCACCATACGCCTGCTGGCGAATCGGCCAGACCGTGACGCCGAAATATTTGACTTTCTGCTCCATAGAGGTCCGCAATGACCTGGACAAGTGAGTATCACGGGAAAATGCTTATTAGATTTCACTACAGCAACGGATACGACTTTTACGTAGAACCATTCGCGCTGTGGGAACCTTTGGTTCACGAAACGCTTGTTGCATTCAAGAAACTTTGGGGAGAACCACTTGTGTTAGAACCACGAGAAAGGATTGCCTGAATGCGCCCAAGTTGCTGGTATGTGCGTTGTGTGAACGTGGATCCACCCCGGCCGCCACATCTGGTCCGCTTTGGCACTATTTATATTGTTGCGGGGATGTTGCTTGCGCTTGTTGGGCTGGCACTCTTCGGCGGATTCCACCCATGAAGCGGATAGTCCTCCTAGCGATTCTGGAGGTAATGGTCTTGATATTGGCGGCCTGTCTTTTGGCAAATCCGCTTCCATGATAGGGGGATGCGTGCTGCGCATATCGGAAAGCGGCATACTTTCAGATCACTGTTGGCAAGAGGGCTTCCCACCAATGAATGGTCCCAAGTTCGGATTAACGCGGTAACTGCCGAAGTGGGTACTAGCCTCCACTTGTCCGGTTTGCCGACTCTCCAGGAACTTGTTGATAAGTCCTTTCAAATAAAGAAATCGTCCTAGACAAGTTCCCGGCACTAGCGACGCGTCAAAGACGCAGTCAGGGCTAATCAGGCACAATCGATAAAGGTGAAGTTCCTTCTTCACTCGAAGGGACGACCGTCCATCTGGTGCTCCCACATTGACTCACGTTTAGGTACCGCTTAACATGCTCAGCGAGTCCTGATCCCACGCAATTGCATCCGGCAAGAGACCAATGATGGTTATCAGCGCGAAACCTTCGTCCCGCTCCATTCGCGTTCGCACGTTTTTCTCAACGCAACTGGTGTTGGTTATGGTTGCGGCCGCGTTATTTGCGATTCTGTGGGTAGCGAATGTGCGCGGTCCGGGCATGAGCTTCGTTTCCATACTTCTCTACTGTCTTTTCATCGGCAACTTGACGACGCCGATAATGAATCGTCTCGCGCCACTGGCTTCACGGCTCCGCTTTCCGTGGGACTGGGTCGCCTACCTGATATTTTTGTTTCTTACGGCGGTTGCGATCGCGTCGTTGACGGTGGCGATCATAATGCCCGTGTATCGAATTCCCATCAGCTCCTATTTCTCGCAACTGTGGAGCGCCGGTAGACTTGTAGTCGTGGTTGTTCTGGTCGTCGGGAGCATCCGCCGTTTGCATGAGGAATCGCAAGTGCACCTAGAGGGCAAGAATCTTGAACTTCAACGCGCTGTCGAAATTGGGAATACGCAATCGAAACAGCAAGAGCAAGAGCTGGCCAAGGCGAGGGAGATTCAGGAAGGGCTCTTACCCAAGAAGATCCCCCAGGTAAGGGGACTGGAAGTGGCGGGAGCGTGGCAGCCTGCAAGCACCGTTGGCGGAGATTATTTTGATGTGCTGAAGTTCGGCGAGAGAAAGATTGGGGTCTGCATCGGTGATGTGGTCGGCAAGGGGATTAGCGCCGCGTTGTTGATGGCCAACCTGCAGGCCAGCTTTCGAGCCTTCGCTTCGGAAGAGGTCTCGCCAAGCACTCTCGTGGGGAAGTTGAACGAGGTAATCTCGAAAAACATCGCTCCCGATAAATTCGTTACGTTCTGGTACTGCACGATCGATACGAACGAAAACAGGCTGACCTACGCCAGCGCCGGTCATTGGCCGCCCATTCTCTTCCACAAATCGGGTGAGGGAGTCCCCCCTAAGGGAAGGAGGAACGCCGCTGGGAATCTTTCCAGACTGGAATTACGAAGATGGAGGATTTTCCTTGGCCTCTGGAGACCGCCTGGTGCTTTATACCGATGGTCTAACCGAAGCAATGAATTCGGATGAACAGGAATTTGGAGAGGGAAGATTGCTTGAGCTGTGCAGTAGCAACATTGCATTGAGCGCCTCCGAATTGCTGGCTGCAATCCGTAAAGAGGTGGTCAGCTTCTGCAATGGAAATTTTCAGGATGACTTCACCCTGGTCGTTGTCGCAGTGAAATAAGAACGGTTACCGGACCATCTGTTCCGCCAGATGATTGAAATTGAAAGGGCGAGCGCGGATAGGCTTAGCACGCCGGAACTTCCCAGAAGGCGCTTGAAAGCGTTTGCCTCTAGAGACGTCTAAAGCAGCACCCACGTTTTGCCAGCCTGCAAAGGGTGCTCCACCTGCCACCCAGCTTAGAGTTCTAAGTGAGAATATTGAATACCGACAGCTACCGGATGCGATAACAATTTAAGGCGTTATCCATTTCTTCTCGCCTTGAACTCTCGCGGCCCCCGTCTTTCGCCTTACTTCAGACTGAAAAACTCCTCAAATCCCCAGTACCGTCACCAACTCCCTCACCGACGCCGCCGACTTTTGCAGCGCCGCATGCTCCTCCGGCAACAGCTTGAGCTGAATGATCTCCTCCGCGCCTTTCGCTCCCAGTTTCACCAGCACACCCACAAACAATCCATGAATCCCGTTGTCCTTCGCCAAAACTCAAAACGGCCTTGAGTACGCGCGTGCATTGCTTCTTCGTTGATCCTCCTCGGGCGTCCTATGGGGTTGGAACACCCGAAAGCACTCGATCTGTCCTCGCGAAGGCAAGAAATTCCCCTCCTGAATTTGAATTCACGACGTTCTCTAGGCAGCCCGGTCGTAGCGGTGATGCAAGCCGCCCAGCCGTGCTTGCGAAATCACTCTGGAGAAGGTGGCGACTTCCACTCTCGGCCTACCGAATGGAGTTTGCTTGCGCAGCCCAAGATGCGTTCAGTCTTCGTGGTAGCAAGCAACATACTCGGTGAGCAGGCGCTTCAAGTGCGGCTCGTTCATCGCAATGACGTGATCCAACAAATCGCGTCGACAGCTCTCGATCCAGCGCTCGGCAACTCCGTTCTGCCATGGGCTCCGGACCGAAGTCCGAACAGGAGTCACGGCCATCGAGCGCACCGCTGTCGGGACTTCGAAGCCGTACTTGGCATCGCGATCGAAGATCAAGAACTTCTGAGCGGGTTGATACGGGAATGCTTCTCGTAACTGCTGAATGATCCAGGCGCTCGTCGGATGCCGCGTGACGTTGAAATGCAGAATCTGCCTGCGATGGTGGCTCAGGATGAAAAAGCAGTAGAGCACGCCGAAAGTCACAGTCGGCACGGTAAAGAAGTCCATCGCGGCGATAATCTCGCGATGATTCCTCAGGAATGTGAGCCATCTCTTGGCTGGTTCGGGATCTCTCGGGGCGCGGCGCATCCACCGAGAAACCGTTCGTTCGGAGACATCGAAGCCAAGCATCAGCAGCTCTCCGTGAATCCGCGGCGCACCCCACGTTGGGTTCTCGGCTACCATCCGGAAGATCAGATCGCGAACCTCCTTAGAGATCCTTTTCCTCCCGATCGCTTGGCGCGCGCTTGAGATGGCGCGCCAATACAACGCAAATCCAGACCGGTGCCAGCGGACCGCGGTCGCCGGGCTCACAATGATGAGGGCTTGTTTCCAGCCAGACCAGAACCTTCGCGCAAGCACCCAGAACAGTCTGTCGAGAGCTACCAATCTCGGCCTGGGGTGCTTGCGCTTCAGAACTGCGAGTTGTTGCCGAAGAGCTAGGTTTTCAAGAAGGAGGCTCCGGCGCGTGCGGAAGAGGCGAAGAATCGAGGCCAGCAAGAGTCCGATGCTGTGTAACATGGCTAGCTGTTATCCCAGGTTGCCTGTGTAGAGCAACGGCCTAGATTGTTGATTTCAAAGGCAGACAGAGTATTGGCGAAGCACAGCACTTACCGTCCATGTGGGTCCCAGTACCAACATGTCCAGTTTGCCGACTAACCGGGAGTTAGCCCGCCCCTGCTAAATGCCTCGCGACTGTGCGAAATGGGACTGCATGGCGTCCATCTCGATGTAACCATGTGTGCGTGCTGCGTAAGAAAGGTAAGAAAGTACCCGGCAACGCGACATATGCCAGCGTCAAGAAGGAATTGGCAAAGCCGCGCATGTCCAAGTCCGCAAGAATAACGGAACTGAACCTAGATACTGCGCGAATTTCAGCACACAAGTACCACCATGCCCGGATGCGTCGACAATATCATCCTGCCAAAGACGTCAAACCCCACAATTAACGAAGACAGCCAACCGCTCGGCGTGAGATAGTCGTCTTGGACCTCGTCCGAAGGGCTACGAACATGCTAGACGAAGAGTGGATCAAGAAACTTGAAGACGGCAGGAAGGTGAAATTCATCTACCAACAACTGCTGGACGATGGGGCATTTCTCACCGCGCAGATTGAAAAGAATGAGGTCGTCTATTCGGTCGTGTTGACCAAAGCAGGAAACCCGCTGAGCCGTGAGGATGTTGAAACCCATTTCAAGGGCGAGCTTTCGAAAAAGTAGCGACACTCAACTAGGACATTGCCGCTAGTGTACCGTGCAGACACCGGATAGGCCCGCCGAGTTCACCGATTTTCTGCACATTGGCAGGCATTTCACAATTCAGTTTCGTAACGCCAAGGAACAGCCCAGCTTGCTAATGCTTCACTTCCCATCTTTGTGCTTGACCATCCACACTCCTTCACACAGCGAAGAGGCAGGACGTGTTTCTCGGCTTCCTCTAATGTGCCCGGTTTTGGCGTACGTGACCAGGCCGTGACTGGTTTATGGCATTTCTCACAGCGGAACAGAAAAAGGAACAAGGTTTCATTCACGCTGGCTTTGGTCATGCCTGGATGATACGCCGGGAATAGAGAATGGAAAAGCGGGTTGCGGCGTGGAACCAGCGCATAGGAAGGTAATCAGGCCGGCCCTGCTGTCTTCGGATGGCTGGGATTCCCTTCTCTTAGGACTTTGAGTACGAAAATTGTGCCTCTGATTATCCAATGCGCGCTGAACCCGGCACCGATGAGTATTGAGAGACGAAGAATCGAATAGAACCACATTGGATATTTACGTACAACCATCCAAGGCATTGGAGAAGCATGGCCCGCTTCGGAACGGATGTATAGAAGTTCTGGCGGGTGCAGATACCGGAAACGTTCCGCGCCGGCATGACCCGCTCACTCACTACTTCTTATCCTGATACTCGCCGGGAACATCATCCTGCGGCACCTCGTGTGTGTGAACTCCCCCCTCGTCAGCTTCCCCAGCGTCTTGCACGCCCTTCACCGCGTCGGCCTCGAATGCGTTTCCTTCCTCGAGCAACTCGTCCACACTCTCCGAATCCGCACCTTGGACGTTGGACAATCCCTGCAAATCTCCCGATTGCTCGCCCGACCGCGCTCCCAGTCCCCCCAGTGCGAATGCCTCCGTATCCACGCTTTGGCTTTTCCCCCGAACCTGTTTCTTAAGTGCGCCCGCCGTTTTCCCGCCGGTTGTCCTCTTGCCGCCGGTCTTCGTTTTCACCTCAGCCTTTTTCGGAGCTGCCTTCTTCTTCGGCAACTTATTCTTGGGAGTTACCCTCTTCTTAGCTAGCTTCTTCTTAGCAGCCTTCTTCATCGGCGCCACCTTATTGCCCACAGTTCTCTTCGACTTCGTCTGCCCCTTCTTGGTTTCCTTTTTGGTAGCCATACGCGCAGTCTACCACCGGTTGGTCATTCCGAGTGTTTAGGAATGACCCCTCTGAGCACTGTCGCGACCATTTGGACGTATTACGCGCAAACCGCACATCTGGCTCTCCAGAAGTCACCCTCTGGGAAATGTGAGATACGCCTGGCTACTCACAGATAGGTCCTCGATAAAGGACTGCTGCTTACAAATCCCAACCGGTCACCAGACGTTCAGAAAACCCTGAAGCGGGGTGGCCTGGAAATGATTGAAATTTCAGGTCGAGACAGAAGGCGTTTCAGAGTTCGAAATAAATGCGTTTTCTGAATTCATTATCTTTGTGCTTTCGGTGAGTTGAGAGTTGGTTTTCTCACCCAAAACGGAGAACCAAATCGCAACGGACTCGCGGGAAGGACAAGGAGCGAAGCGGGAAGGAACTTGCGGCTGTAGTGAAGACTGGCGGGCGACTGATCAAGCACGCCAGGTACTACTGGCTGTTGCTGGTCGAGGGGCATCTGCACCGGCGCCTGTTTGGCCGGATGCTGCGGCGGATCTGGGTGCTGCCGGTGCCAGCGGGGTAACACTCCGATTCCGGTTGCAAAATCTGAGGCCGAGAGAGGAGGGTCGGAGCAGTGTCTGAGAAATCGGTTGCGCGGCAGCAAGCAGGGCTCGTCACACGGCAAGAACGAGCCGTCGGAACACCGCGATTTCGCTGGGGCCTGCTCTGCTGGCAAGTTCGTTGTGTCGAGGGCAGGAAAAGCTTATGATGCGCGAGTCAGAGGTCCAAATCGGGAATCCCGATTCAATTTATGCGTCGTTCACAGATTCGTAACCTCATCCTGCTGGCGCTGCTGGTGGCGCTCATCCTGCTCGCCCTGACTAGCACCATTGCCAACTTCATCATCGAATACAGCTGGTGGAAAGAGGTCGGACAGGTTGAGACGTGGATCAGCATGCTGTGGTACAGCATTGCCCCCTCCGTGGCGGGCGCCGTGGTGGCTTTCATCGCGTTGTGGGTGGCTCACGCGCGGGGGCTGCACTTCGCCGGCATCCGCCGACGAGATTTCCGCCTGTACTCCCGGCTGGTTCCGGTAGGGCTGGCCGTAGTGGCGTTATTGTTTGCCTCGGCCTCGATTGACTACTGGACGATCATGCGCTTCTTCGGGTCGCGGGGGGTCACGCTGCCCTCCGCCACTTGGACGGACCCGGTTTTTTCGCGCGCCCTGCCGTTTTACCTGTTCGACCTCCCGTTCTATTCGGAAGTACTCGGGTTTGTGTTTGTGCTGGCGATTCTTTGTGCCCTAGTCTTCTGGGCTACGGCCCGGGGATGGCAGTTATGGCTGCGGGGCGGGTCACCGATAACTCTTGATCTGGGGCCCCACGTGCTGTTGCTTCCGGGCGCCACCCGTACCGGCTTCGTCCGTGTAATCGCCGTAATTCTTTTGCTTGGTTTTGCTACCTGGGTTTTTCTCGGCAACTACGAGCTTCTGTTCAACTCCCACGCCTTCATGACCGGCGCAGATTACGTGGACGAAAAGGTTACCCTTCCCTTGCGCTGGCTCCTCATAATTGCGGTTCTGGCGGCGCTCCCGTTAGCTTGGACGTCGAGATACAAGAAGGCCATAGCCCTCATAATCGTCTTTTTTATCCTGCAACTGGTTTTGCCAGGCATCGTTCGCGCTGTCTATGTGCGGCCGAATGAGATCTCGATCGAGCGGCCTTACATCGAGCGTCATATTCAGGCGACTACGGTTGCCTTCGGCCTTAATCGGAGTGCTACGGAACGTCCCTTCACTGCTTCCGGGCAAGAGACGGTCGATGCTGTGCAGGACGCCACGCTGCTCGATAATATTCGTCTTTGGGACCTGCGCGCCTACAACGCGACTATCACCCAGATCCAGGCACTGCGCCCGTATTATACTTTCCCCGCCACCGATGTTGATCGCTACTTCATCAACGGCCGCATCAAGCAGGTACTGCTCTCCCCGCGCGAGATAGATGTCAGCCAATTATCCGCCGAGGCGCGCCAGAGCTGGATCAATCCGGGGTTCATTTATACGCACGGCTTTGGCGTGGTCGTATCGGAAGTCAATAAGATTACACCCGACGGTCTGCCGGTCCTGCTCATCGAAAACGCGCCGCCCGAAATCAAGTCTCCCGGGTTCCGGCTCACGCGGTCAGAGATCTACTACGGCGAGAGCACTCAGGATCCGGTGTTTGTTCACACCGCCCGCGAGGAGTTCGACTATCCTTCCGGCGACCAGAACAAGTATTCGACATACCAGGGCACGGGAGGTTTTCCTGTTGGCTCTTTTCTGCTCAAAACGGCCGCTGCAATATCTCAGGGCGAGCCGAACATTATTTTCACGGGCTATCTGACCGGGCAGAGCCGCATGATGATTTACCGCGAGGTGCAGCGAAGATTGGTGCATCTGGCCGGCTTCCTGCACTGGGACCCTGACCCCTACCTGGTGATTACCGATGACGGCAGGTTAGTTTGGATGGTGGACGGCTACACGACTTCGCTCTCGCATCCTTACTCGGCGACGCTTCCTGTGACCGGGCTGGACGAAGGCGCCAACTACATTCGTAATGCGGTGAAGGCCACGGTGGATGCCTACACGGGGAAAATGTCTTTGTACGTATTCGATCCGGGCGACCCCATCATCCAGGTTTTCGAGAACGTGTTCCCGAAACTATTCCGGCCTGCTTCCGAAATGCCCCCGGACCTGCGCCGGCACGCCCGCTACCCCGAGGTTCTTTTTCGCACGCAGGCCGAGGCTTACCGTACTTTTCATATGCGCGATCCGCAGGTGTTCTACAACAAGGAAGACATCTGGGAGTTCGCGCACAGCTTGCTCGCCCAGTCCGGACAACCTGCACCCATGGAGCCCACTTACGTAGTGGCCACCTTGCCTGGGGAGAAAGAACCCGAGTTCCTGCTGATCCTGCCTTTCACCCCGCGGGGCAAAGACAATTTGATCGGGTGGATGGCTGCCCGCTGCGACGGTGATCGATTGGGGAACCTGATTTATTTCCAACTCTCCAAACAGCAACTGATGTATGGCCCCATGCAGATTGAGTCGCGCATCGATCAGGACCAGAACATCTCCAAGGATCTCAGCCTGTGGAACCAGCAGGGCTCTCACGTTCTGCGCGGAAGCATCATCGCTCTGCCGGTGAGTGGCGGCTTCCTCTACGTCGAGTCCATTTACATTCAGGCCACCGAGGCCCGTATGCCACAGCTCAAGAAGGTCGTACTGGCGATGGGCGACCGGCTGATTTATCGGGATACCTTCGGGGAGGCCCTGGCCGAGCTAACGGGCAGCCCCGCGTCGGCCGCGCCTGCTCTCGCCGCGGTTATCTCCGCCCCTGCTCCGCCGACCACTGGGCAAGGCTTGCCCGCACTCGCTGAACGCCTCCGCCGTCTTCGGGATCAGGCCGAACAACTGGCCCGGGAACTGGAGACGCTAGAAAAAGAAGCGCGGAAGAAATAGACTTGAGTCTAGATCTCACGGGTTGTGCTTCCTTGCGGTCCACGGCTAGCTCGGCATATGCAACCACTGGGCCGTTTGATCAATCGTGAAAATGGTTTGAAGGGAGTTCGGGCTGTGGTACTCCGAGCTGAACTCTCATTTTCAATATGTTTCCCTTGGCATCTTGCGCGTTTAAAGTGAGCGGGAACTCGACTTCACCTCCGAGAGGTGGCGCCGCCGTTGTTTCGTCCTCTAATTGCCAACCGGCTGCTTGATAGCGAATGCCGCGAATTGCCCGAACGCATCCCCCCTTGTTATCGACTACTCGGCTGTTGTACCTCGATGATAATGTCCCCTTTTGTGCTCGATAGAAATGTCCTCTTAATTGGACCTCTAGCAGGAGGTCAGATTGGGGCGGACAGAGATGAGCAAGAGGGAGTTGGGAAGGG
>Ga0181518_10005104_pt1 | contig 11477 bp, 8 predicted proteins | sample PEATcosm2014_Bin_28_FD_119751 | JGI IMG/M metagenome (GOLD analysis project Ga0181518, IMG submission 119751) | Peatland microbial communities from MTU Mesocosm Facility, Houghton, MI, USA - PEATcosm2014_Bin01_60_metaG | ecosystem: Environmental > Terrestrial > Soil > Wetlands > Peat | place... | reverse complement strand
TTCCTGACTGACAAAGACCGCTCCCTGACGGTCGCGGCTCAGTAAGCCTTGCGAAATCAACGCCATTGTTACCGAGCCGCGACCGTAAGGGAGCGGTTTCCCCAAAACTGTTAAGCACCCGCGTTACTATAAACGCACAATGTGAGCGGAATTCACACCTTTCAGCGCGTTGCGCGTGTCCACGATCAAGCGGGCCTGGGCGGCGATCCGCGGGTAATCGAACGACGAGTGGTCGGTGATGATGGCGGCACAATCCGCTTCCCCGGCCAGGGCCTCCGGCTGGGCCTGCAATTCGTCGCCATCTAATTGAAGATGCGGCACATACGGATCGCTGTAGGTGAGCCGGGCGCCCCGCCGCTTCAGCAGCAACATGATATCCAGGGCCGGAGACTCCCGCAGGTCCTCGATATCCTTCTTGTAGGCGACGCCCAGAATGTGGATGTGCGATCCCTTCACCGGCTTGCCCGCGTCGTTGAGCGCGTTCTGGATCTTGTCCACCACGAAATGCGGCATCTGCCCGTTGATATAGCCCGCCAGTTCGATGAAGCGGGCTTCGATGCCGGCCTGCTTCGTCTTCCAAGAGAGATAGAACGGATCGATCGGAATACAATGGCCGCCCAGGCCCGGGCCGGGATAAAACGGCATAAATCCGAAGGGTTTGGTAGCGGCCGCCTCGATCACTTCCCAGACGTTGATCCCCATGCGGTCGCACATCAGCGCCATCTCGTTGACCAGTCCGATGTTGATCATGCGGAAAGTGTTCTCGAGCAGCTTGACCATCTCCGCCACTTGGGTGGAACTAACCGGCACCACGCTCGAGAGCGCCTGCGAATAGAACAGCCGGCCCATCTTGGTGCAGGCTTCGGTCGAGCCGCCCACAACCTTGGGGATGTTGGCCGTCTGGTACTTGGGATTGCCGGGATCGACCCGTTCCGGCGAAAAGCAAAGGAAGAAATCCCGACCCACGCGCAGGCCGGATTTTTCAAACATGGGAAGCAGCAGTTCTTCGGTAGTGCCGGGATACGTGGTCGATTCCAGGATGATGAGCATGCCGGCATGGAAATACTTGACGATTTCCTCGCAGGCGGACACGATGTAGCTCATGTCCGGGTCCTTGGTTTTGCGCAGGGGCGTGGGCACGCAGATGTTGATCGTGTCCAGATCCCGCACCGCGCCGAAATCGGTAGTGGCGCGCAGTTTGCCCTCCTGGACGACTTCAGCTAACACCGCGCTGGGGATGTCGCCCACGTAGGAATCGCCCGCATTGACGCGCTCGGTCTTGCCGGCGTCGAGATCGATTCCGGTGACGGAGAAGCCGGCCTTGGCGAACTCCACCGCCAATGGCAGTCCCACATAACCGAGCCCTACGATTCCCACGCGCGCGCGCCGCGAGAGGATTTTCTCTTCGAGGATACCGGCGGTAGTTTCCGTGGCGGCCGTTGTCATATACCTATCATACAGGCGAATTTCATCGGTTTGAACCTTGTCCGCGGCGGCTGCGTTAACATGATAAGGAAAGGTGCCCCATGCGTTTACGCCTGCTCGCCGCCAAAACTCTCTTGGCCGGCTCGCTGTTTGCCGCCGATCCCGGACTCGTCAGCCTGGCCATGCCGGATAGCCAGGCGATGGCCGGAGTCAACTTCGAGCAGGTGATGCTCTCGCCACTCGGCCAATATCTTCTGGCCCAAAAGCCGTCCGACGCCGGTTTCGAAATGCTGATGGAGAAGGCGGGCTTCGATGCGCGCCGGGATCTGAGGGAGATGCTTGTGGCTTTCAACGGGCAGCCGGGCAGCCGCGGCACGGTTGTTTTCCTGGTGCGGGGCACGTTCGATGTCCCCAGGATCCTGGAGGCCGGCCGCGCGGACGGCGCCACAATCGAAACGTACAAAGGCGTTTCGCTCATACAAAAAACCAAGCAGGAATCCACGGCGTTTCCGGATTCCACCTTGGCGATTGTTGGCGGCGCCGCCGACGTGCGCGCCGCGATCGACCGCATGTCGGCTCCGGCGGCCATCAGCTCCGCCCTGGCAGTGCAGGTGAACCAGTTGAGCACTACCGAGGATGTCTGGTTTGTCTCGATGGCCTCTCTTTCCCAGTTGCAGCCGCAGGCGCCCGCAACGGCCGGAGCGGGCGCGAACCCATTCGCAATGCTGGGCAGTGTGCAGCAGTTCAGCGGTGGCGTGAAATTCGGCGCCAACGTAATGCTGAGTCTGCAGGCCGTCTCGCAGACGGATCAGGATGCCGCGACACTGGCGGCCGTCCTGAAGTCGTTTGCTAGTGGGTCGGACCTATTTATAAAGGACGTGTATACGCCGGCGGCCTCGCTGTTGAAGAACCTGAACGCCACGGCCGAGGGGCCGGTTACGACGATCTCGCTGAGCGTGCCAGAGCCGCTGATCGAGGGGATGATCCAGGCTTCCCACGCCAACGAGACTCATTCTGCCAACGCTGCACAACCTAAGATGCGCCACGCGCAACCGCCGGCGGATGGCTCGGCCAATCAGGTTGAGCAGTCCGCGCCCGCGCCAACTCCGCAGCGCATTCGCGTGGGGGGTAACGTGCAGGAACGCAAGCTGCTTCAGCACCCGGAGCCGGTTATTCCTCCGCTAGCCTTGCAGGCGCGCATTTCCGGTGTGGTGCGCTTGAACGCCATTATCGGCAAGGACGGAACGGTACAGAACCTCACCGTCACCAGCGGACATCCTCTGCTTGTGCCCGCTGCCTTGGAAGCGGTGAAGCAATGGGTCTATGCGCCGACTTTGCTGAACGGGCAAGCCGTAGAGGTGGTCACGCAGATCGACGTGAATTTCGCGTTAAGTCAGTAAACCGCGTCCGGGCGGCCTATGCGCGATGTTCAGCAAGGTGCTGCAGGCCACCCGCGGCGGCCTGCAGGCCATGCTGAAGCCATTGCGCGGCACGGTTCAGAGCGGTGCTTCCGTAGATGGCGGATTCGGCCATCACGCTCACTGCGGGCGAAGTCCCCACCTACGACGCGGTGCGCGTTCCCCAGAATCAACTGATTTGGAAATACTTCAGTGGCGCGCCCGCAGGGACTCGAACCCCCGGCCTACTGGTTCGAAGTTATGCAGTAACGCTTCCGCCGAGTTTCACTGCGTATTGTTTTGTTCGGGATGCGGCCTCCTTGCGTGCTGAATTGTCCGCCGTTTCCGCCTGTTTCCGCGCGTTTGGCTGTCAAAATCTGCGGTGCGCCAATCCGCGAGTTATCCCTTAAGTATCAAGAGAAGCGATCACCCTGCCGAGCGGTCCAACGCGGGATCGGAAGGACTCTTCCATTATCGGCTACTGTGGACTCTAATTGAAGTATGGCTTCCCCACGCAGATTCAGAGTTGTACTAGCCTCCCCTTCCGACGTTCAGGTTGAACGGGACGCGGCGGGAGCGGTCATTGACGACCTCAACCAGCAACTTCGGGACGCCGGTTTTCCAGCGTACATCGAGCTGGGGCGGTGGGAAACAGACGCTTACCCTGGACTGCACGTTCTCGGGCCTCAGGGGTTGATTGACGAACTACTGCACATTGAGGACAGCGACGTGTTCATCGGTGTGTTTTGGCAACGGTTCGGCACACCCGTACGCAATGCTGAGTCCGGCACGGAGCATGAGATCCTGCGCGCCATTGAGGCCTGGAAGGCCAAGGAAGCACCACAGGTCATGCTCTATTTTCGCGACGCGCCGTATCGCCCCCCCTCGCAAGGCGAGGAGGAACAATTCCAAAAAGTTCAGACGTTTAAGCAAAGACTCCTCCTAACGGACGAGCCGCTCGTTTGGGGATACAAGGATGAATATGATTTTCGCGGCCAACTTCACAACCACCTTTGGAAGTTCTTGATGCGACAACTGCGGCCGCAAGACCGTACCGATGATCCACTTTCCTTCCTTCGCGTGGCCGTGTCGGCCAACCGAGTTTGTGCCCGCGAGGAGGGCGTGACAGAGCTCATGGGTGACCTGTTCTTGCGGTGTACGTATGATGCCGGCAGCCCTCCGCCACGCCCGATATTCCTTACTCTGGTCTTGCACGCTTCTGCGCCAATCAACCCGCGTGCCCTCTCCCCCGGTGGGCGTTGCGACATAGTCTTGTTTGAGGTCGGCAGGCCAGATGCGGCTGAGCCGATCTTGGGCGCGAGTTCACTACCCGGAACGGTGATATTCGAAGTCAGTCTCAAAGACCTTCGCCCACATGAGACACGCATTTTTCAGATCAGCAACCTTCGCTGTGGTGCGGGGTCAGGTCCTAGTGGCGTGCGCGTCCATCTCACGGTAACCGGAGTGCCAGTCGCGGACTCATTACAGCAGGTCGCGACGCTTAGAAAGGGTCTAGATTTCGAGGTCAGAACCCCCGATAGCTCTGAACGATTACCTGATGGTGGATTCGAAATACGCCGGGCGTATGGGTTCACCGAACGGAAGATCGCAACGCTCAGGTTCACGGAGGGTTTTGCAAATGCATTCAAGTCGAGAGCGCCAATCCTTGGGTACCTTTGGAACAAGTGCGACGGAGATGCGGTCTCGACTGGAGAGAGTAGCGCATTTTGCACTGTTTTCGCACCTGAAGGAGGTCACATGCCATGGCACCCGCAACCTGTTTTCAAGCCGCCGGTCGTGGTGGGTTTGGCGGATAGCGGCACCTGCCTTTGCGCCGACTTTCATGGGCTTCCGGCCGGCGTTAGGATCTTTGTTTCGGTCCGTGAGTTAGGGGGCCGCATCCGTGCTCGCATGGTATCGCCGGCGTTGGCGCCCGGCGAGGGGGCAAGGATGATCGGTGACCTGGAGGTAAAAGAATTGAGGATCGAGGGCGGCAGAGCACAGGCCGTCTGGGAGGTTATAACTCCTTCTTTCTACTTTGAGCAGAGCGCGGGTTTTTTGGACTTTGCCGTATTCGCGTGCTGCGCTGCAGACCCGGCGGGCAATTTGCCCCAACCCGGAACGAGCTGGGTGCGTGGACACTTCTACCCAGCCAACCCAACCAGCCCTCAATCTCAAATTCCGACGTTCGGCTTCTCTAGCCTGCCGCGCTTCACCCTCCTGACGATAGCGCCATAGAAGACCGCTCATCACATGTGTGGTCCTCAATTTCCCGATGAAACACGAGACGGCGCGCAAGATGAATGGTGCCTTGAATCCCGTGGCTGTCAATTCGGCGACTACGAAGGTGAATTGAGGCTTAAAGCCTTTGGAATCTGGCGCGCCCGGAGGGACTCGAACCCCCGGCCTACTGGTTCGAAGCCAGCCGCTCTATCCAACTGAGCTACGGGCGCGCACCTGAACGATTTTACCGCGAACAGACCACCAGTAAATACCGCCCATCCGGACTGGGGATCTCGCCCATGCTGAGGCTGCCGGGCGAGAGCGTTGGAAGGTCGGACTGTGCGCGTCACTTGTGTGCCATACGCAATATGCGTATAGTGGAAGTACATGGCGTCCGCTCCGATGACAGTCGTTGAAACCGGTGAGTTCTTGAAGCGCGCGAAGCCGCTCATGGAGGAGTCGGAAAGGGCGGAACTGGTGGCGTTCGTAGGAGCAAATCCGGAGGCGGGCGAGGTCATCCCAGAGAGCGGCGGGGTTCGGAAGATCCGGTGGGCGCTTCAGGGAAGGGCAAGCGGGGCGGCGTGCGAATCATCTACTACTACCACAACGAGCGCCTGCCCGTCTTTCTGCTATCCGCATACCCGAAGAACCGAAAGGCGAACCTCAGCAAAGCCGAGCGGAACGCCATGAAGCGCTTGGTCCCTGCACTGGTGGCCGGGTACCCGAGAAAGGCATAAGAAGTCCGATATGACTATGAACAAGACAGCCAAACCCGCCGTGAAGAAGGCGACGCGCGCGCGGAAACCGCAGACCGTTGGCGAGAGCATTATCCAAGGATTGAAGCAGGCGATCGCGTGGACCAAGGGCGAGAACGACAATGTGCGCGTGACGTTGGTGCACGTGCCAGAGGTGGATGTACGAAAGGTCCGGCTGAAGATGGGACTCAGCCAGGCGCAGTTCGCGACCAAGTTTGGCTTTCCACCGGCTACGCTGAGGAACTGGGAACAGGGCAGGTCGCACCCCGACGCGCCCACACGTGTGCTGCTGGCTGTCATCGCGAAGCATCCGGAAGCGGTCGAGGACGCGCTGCGGAAGGTTAGTTGATCCACCGAGCGGTGCTGCGGGGCTAAAGCCTGGCTAAAGCCCCGCGCGGGATAAATCCCGCCACTACCGCGAACAGACCACCAGTAAATACCGCCCATCCGGACTGGGGATCTCCTCCAGAATGCGGAGGCCGCCACGCTCCACCAGCAGCGCGTGGAGAGCTTCGGCAGTGAACCTGTAGCCGAAGTTCAGGTCGATGTGCTCGCCACGCTCGACCAGCACTTCGCGATCCGGGGTGGCGATGCGGAGGTCGCGGTCCGGGCGGAAATGCGCGGCCGTCACGTGCAGGCCGGCGATGGTCTTATCGCGCTTATCTTCGAAGCGGACCTCTCCGTCATCGACTGAAACGCCCAATGCGGCCAGCGGGGCGAATGCAAACCGCCGCAGCGCGTCCGGATGCGGCGCGCTGCCGTTGGTCTGATAGATCTCGGCGTCCAGGATCAGTCGGTCGTCGCCATGCAGGCATTGGGCCATGTGCTTGATGTGATCGAGTGGATCGAATCCTCCCAGCGTATTGCCGGACATCAGCAGCAGCTTGGGCGATTCGGCGGCGTCGGAGGCGAAGACCAGGTGCATGGGGCTGGAGATATCCGCCTTGATGCCGGCGGTTTCGATGTCCAGATCCTCGGCGCCGGCGCAGGCCATTTCGAGCAGCGCCTGGCTGGCATCCACGGGATAGTATTTCAGTTCGCGGCCAGCATATTGGACAACGTCGAGCAACAGCCGGTCGGTAGCGCCGTCGCCGGCGCCAAGGCTGATGACCGGCAAACGCTCGGCATAGGGTTCGAGCAACCATTTCGTCTTCGAGGCGAGTTCCTTCCAGCATCGGCGCAGTCCGCCGAATGCAGGATCGGCCGCGCGCGCCAGCCAGGCGCGCACCGGCAGCGGCCCCCAATAAAAGAATTTCTCGGGAAGGTCGCGCGCCTCCACGGCTTCAGTAAGCTCTTGGACAATCTCCGCTTCGGTCAGGACGACGTCAATCTTCATGGGTCTACTTAACTATAAACCCATGATCTGAATTCCGGCGTCGACGAAGATGGTATTGCCGGTAACACCGCGGCCTAAGTCGCTGGCGAGGAAGACGGCGGTGTCGGCAACCTCGGCAGGATCGGTGTTGCGGCGGAGCGGCGAGCGTTGCGCCACGTAGTCCAGGATGGTGGTGAAGTCCTTGACGGCGCGCGCGGAGGCGGTTTTGACGGGTCCAGCGGAAATGGCGTTGACGCGGATGCGTTGGGGTCCGAGATCGCTGGCTAGGTAGCGCACGGAAGCTTCGAGCGACGCCTTGGCTACGCCCATCACGTTGTAGTTGGGCACGACGCGCGTGGCGCCGAGGTAGGTGAGGGTCATCAGCGCGCCGCCATCAGTCATCAAGGGGGTGGTGGCGCGGGCGACGGCCACCAGCGAATAAGAGCTGACTTCCTGCGCCAGCAGGAAGCCGGCGCGCCCGGTCTCGACGAAGGGGCGGGACAGGTCTTCGCGATTGGCGAAGGCCAGGCTGTGGACGACGGCGTCGAGCGGGCGGCCCAGTGCACGCAGCGACTCGGTGAGCGCGAGCAGGTCTTCTTCCTTGGTGACATCGCAGGGCCAGAGGCCCGCTAGAGGCATGCCCGCCGACATTTCTTCGATGGCGATCTTCTGGCGGTCGCCCAGATAGGTGAGGGCCAGAGTGGCGCCCTCACGCCAGAAGGCTTGCGCGATGGCGTAGGCGAGGCTCCATTTGTTCGCGATACCGAGGATGAGGGCCAGTTTGCCCTCGAGCAGATTTGGCATGGCTTATTCGTGTCAAGAGCCGGACTGAAGTCCGGCGCGGGCTAAAGCCCCGCCCTCCATTGGTAGTGTTGAGTGCAACTTCTATCGTAACCGCATCGGCCTTCCGCCTTCATCCTTGCTGCGTTGGGCGGCATCCATGAAGGCAAAGATCTCGAGCGTTTCCTGGTTGGGAACGGGCGGCTGTCCGGTCTCAAAGAATTTCATGACTTCCACAAGCAGCGGGCGGTAGCTATCGGCGGGACGGGATGGACTCTCGACGATCTGCTTGGGGCGAAAGACTACCGCGCCGTAGTCGCTGTAGGGGCGGAGCGCGCGCACAGTGCCGATGCGGCCGTCCTTCCAGCGGCCCACGATGACGTCGGCATCCGGCGAATAAGTGCGGCTGACTTCTTCGCAGCCCGGACCCATCAGCGCATACAGCAACTCGATGGGATGGATGGCGTACCAGGCGAGATCGAGCTGGTGATGCGGCTCCAGGGGTCCGGGGCCCCAGGTATCCACGCCGGTCGAGTCGGCGAACTTCATGGTCTCGGCGATCTCGCCGAAGCGGAGGCTGGAGGAACTGAACCACGGCACGCCGGCGGCGCGGGCCAGGCGGTCGATCTCGCGAGCATCCTCGAGAGTGGACGCCAGCGGCTTATCGATGAACAGCGGCTTATGCGCGGCGATCACGGCGCGCGCCTGCGCCAGGTGCGTGCGGCCATCCACGCTTTCGAGCAGGACGGCGTCCACATTGCGGCACATCTCGGCAATGCTGCCGAAGAACCGCACCTTCCACTTGGTGCGCAACTCGTCGGCGAAGTTGTCCACGCGCGTGGCGCTGGATTCGATGTCCGGGCTGCCGCCTTTATACGCGGCCACCACCTGGCCGCCGGGCACGTGATCGGGCGACGACTCGTCGTTCAGGATTTCGGTGAAAGCGGTGACGTGCGAAGTGTCGGTGCCGATAATGCCGAGGCGCAGTGTAGTGGCGGCGGCCGGCATGACGCAGAAAAGCAAGATGGCTGTGAGCTTCACTTCCGGCATTGTACACTGAAAGCGCAGCGGGGCGGCCTGGGAGGGACCGCTCCCTTACGGTCGCGGCTCAGACCACGTATGGATCTCGCTACCTCGCTCACTTACATCAAAGGCGTCGGGCCGGCGCGCGCGGCCATGCTGGAGGCCAAGGGCCTGAGCACGGTGGAGGACCTGCTCGCCTACGTGCCGTTCCGCTACGAGGACCGCAGCAATGTGAAGGCGGTGAATGAACTGGCGCCGGGCGAGATGGCTACTGTCATTGCGGAGGTGCGCTCGGCGAGCCTCTCGGGGTTCAAGCGGCGCAACCTGGGACTGTTCGAAGCCTCGTTCACGGATCGCTCGCGCGGCATTCTGGTGGGCAAGTGGTTTCATGGCGGCTATCTGGCCAACGTGCTGGCGCCGGGCCAGAAGGTGGCGCTATTCGGCAAGGTGGAGTTCGACAGCTATGCCGGCCAACTTACGATGCTGCATCCGGAATACGAGATCCTGACCGAAGATGACGACGCGGCGGAAGCGGCGCTGCATCTGGGACGGGTGGTGCCGGTTTATGAAGCCGTGTCGAAGATCAGCACGCGCGTGCTGCGGGCGATGGTGCATCGCGTGTTGGAATCGCTCGCGCCCGTTGAGGATCAGCTTCCCGATGAAGTACGGCGGCGATTGAAACTGCCGGATCGCTGGACCGCCATCAAGGAGACGCATTTCCCGCCGCAGGATACGGACATGCGGCTGCTGAACGCCTTCCGGTCGCAGGCGCAGTTCTGGCTGATCTTCGAAGAGTTCTTCTGGCTGGAGTGCGGCGTGGCATTGAAGCGCAGCAAGGCGCGCACGATGCCGGGCATTTCGTTTGAACTGACCGATCGCGTGCGCGAGAAGGTGAAGGCAATGCTGCCGTTCAAGCCCACGGGCGCGCAGAAGCGCGTGCTCGGCGAGATCGCGCAGGACATGAAAGCGCCGCGGCCGATGAACCGGCTGCTGCAGGGCGATGTCGGCAGCGGCAAGACGATCGTGGCGGCGGAAGCGGCCGTGATCGCGATCGAGAACGGGTATCAGGTGGCGGTGCTGGCGCCCACCGAGATCCTGGCGGCGCAGCATTACTACTACTTCAAGCAACTGCTGGCGCGGCTCAATTACGTGGTGGTGCAGCTTACGGGATCGTTCACCAGCCGGGAAAAGGGGCAGCTTAAGAAGCTGATCGCGGCCGGCCTCGCGCACGTGGCGATCGGAACTCACGCGCTGCTGGAAAAAGACGTGGAGTTCGCGAAGCTCGGTTTGGCGATTGTGGACGAGCAGCATCGCTTCGGCGTGATGCAGCGGTTCGAGTTGTTGCGGAAGGGCGTGCATCCGGACGTGCTGGTGATGACCGCGACACCGATCCCGCGCACGCTGGCGCTGACGCTGTACGGCGACCTGGATGTGTCGGTGATCGACGAGATGCCGCCGGGGCGCAAGCCGATCGTGACGAAGCACGTGACGGCCGATCATGCGGAACAGGTCTACAGCTTCCTGAAGAAGCAGATCGACGAGGGGCGGCAGGCGTACGTGGTGTATCCGGTGATCGAGGAATCGGAAACCAGCGCCATGAAGGCGGCCGAGAAGATGCACGAACATTTGTCGCAGGAAGTGTTTCCGGGGATTGTGGTGGGCTTGATGCATGGGCGCCTCGCATCGGACGAGAAGGAGTCGACCATGGAGCGCTTCAAGAAGGGCGAGATCAAGATTCTGGTTTCGACCACGGTGATCGAGGTGGGCGTGGATGTGCCGAATGCGACGGCGATGGTGATCGAGCAGGCGGAGCGCTTTGGATTGGCGCAGCTCCACCAGCTTCGCGGGCGCGTGGGACGCGGGGCGGCGCAGAGCTATTGCATCCTGATCACGGAGCGCATGAGCGATACGGCGAAGGAACGCATTCGCACGCTGGTGGATTCGACCGACGGATTCCTGATCGCGGAGATGGACCTGAAGCTGCGTGGGCCGGGCGAGTTCTTCGGCACGAAGCAGTCGGGGCTGCCGTCGCTGCGGGTGGCGAACATCCTGCGCGATAAGGAGATTCTGGAAGCGGCACGGCGCGAGGCGGTGGATTTCGTGAGCCATCCGCCGTCGGAGGAGGAACTGCGGCGGGCGGTGGCTTACATACGCGACCATTGGCAGCGGCGGTATGGACTGGTGACGGTGGGCTGATGCGGGTGATTGGGGGCGAGTTCCGGTCGCGGCGGTTGAAGTCAGTCGAGGGGCGGGTGACGCGGCCTACTCCGGACCGGCTGCGCGAGACACTGTTCAATATACTGGCGCCGCGGATCGTGGGCGCGGTGTTCGTGGATGCGTATGCGGGCACGGGGGCGGTGGGGATCGAGGCGCTGAGCCGCGGCGCGGCGCGGTGCGTGTTTGTGGAGAGCGGGCGGCGGGCGGTGGAGGCGATCCGGGAGAATCTGCATGGGCTGGGGATCGAGTCGCGCGCGAGAGTAGTAGCCGGGAAGGTGGCCGCGGCGTTGAGGCAGCAGACGGCGGATATAGTGTTTCTGGATCCGCCGTATGAGATGGCGG
>Ga0181518_10005103_pt1 | contig 11480 bp, 7 predicted proteins | sample PEATcosm2014_Bin_28_FD_119751 | JGI IMG/M metagenome (GOLD analysis project Ga0181518, IMG submission 119751) | Peatland microbial communities from MTU Mesocosm Facility, Houghton, MI, USA - PEATcosm2014_Bin01_60_metaG | ecosystem: Environmental > Terrestrial > Soil > Wetlands > Peat | place... | reverse complement strand
GTGGTGCGTCCGAACGGCCCGCGAGCTCTACAGCGGTCCACGGCGGGGACCCGTTCGCAGGGCGAGTTCTGATCGGATTCTGAACGGCCGGTCCAGTGCCATTCCTCGCTATGACGCGGCCCATGACATGCATCTTCCCGGACGGGGTCGGCGTCCTTCAGGTTGATTGCGTTCGCAGACCCCTTGGTGGAGGCGAAGGGACTTGAACCCTCGAACCTCTTGACTGCCAGGTATCGGATCGTAAGCGTTGTACTACTGGGCACCTGACCTGGTCAGTTGCAACAGTAAACGGGGAGGTTAAGAGCGGCTCAAACCGGGCACGAGCGGCCGGGAACGACGCAAGATGGACCAGCGCCCGTCAGGCGGCCGGGTGGTCGCTGTGGCGGCGTTCTAGAAGACTTGGACGGGCCCTTAAGATTCGAGCTGGTTGAGACGCCGAAGTGCAATCGCGCAGGCGTCCAGACCGAGGAGTGCCTCCCGGTGCGTATAGCCGAGACCGGTCGCCTCTTGCTCGTCTCGCTGTCGCTCGAAAGCGGTCTTCGGCGCCCCGAGCATCCGAAGCCGTGCTCCGCGATTCGGTGGGGCCAAATCAAGCGCGTTCTCCCACAGCCAGGCGGCGTCCGACAGTGCCCGCTTGAGGGCGCGGTCCCCGACTCGGTCGACGCAGTCTTGCAGCCATTGTCCGACACCTTTGTTGGCATCGAGCCTCCTTGTCGTGCGTGGTGTGTGAACAGCTCCACACTGCCAAGGGGCTCATCTCATCTAGGGATTTCCCGCGTCAACAAGGTCCATGGGCAGAACAGCTAGTCCTCTGCCTTCGGTCGGAGGTGGTGACACTATTGAGCTGTGCGCCGAATCGTGCCGTGGGTCCTCCTTATTGCTCTCGCATTTAGTGCGCTCCTAGGTGGCTGGTTCGGCGATTCCAAAGGTCCGCAGGTGGTGCTAACAAAAGCATCGCCAGGCACCAAACCGGTTCCCTCACTAATCGGAATGTCGTTGTCGAAAGCAGAGCGGACAATCACGGCCTGGGGGTTTTATACGTATTCGATCGCCCAGTGGCCACGGATCGGGCATGGCGGAACGGTGATTTACCAGTCTCCTCGGGCGGGAACAAGACTCGTTCCACAGGACACCGCCTTTTCCCTGGCGGTGGGCGTGAGCTATCACTTCACGGCCCTGCTAAAGGTCGACGGCTGCCTGGCCGTTGACGTTGACCTTGAGCAAATCTCTCCCCGACCTGTCGAAGTCGTCCCGGACGCACCTTACAGAACCCTTCCAGTTAACCTTGAGCCGAAGGACGTCGATGCTTGGCGGATATTCGGCCTTCCGTCGCTCATCGCTCCCCATGACTGGACTTGCACCGGTTTCGTTTCGGAGGATGGAGGGAACAGCTTCACCGCTGTGCCCCCCGGAGAGGTGCCACCTTCCCCGCAGGAGGGGGCGTCCGAGGAGACACCGGTGCCAGAGATAGCCGTTTACGGCGTGCCCGCCTGCCAGGGTTGCGTGTACGGGATCGCCGGCGCGTACTTCCCCGCCTCGGGAGACAATGGTACGTATACGACGCCAACCAAGATTCCCGCTGGGGAAATCTACCGACGGGTCGGTACGCACGTGGTGGACTTCACCGATCCGCCTGGCGTCAAAGGCACAGGTGAACCCTCTGGAGGGTCAGATCCGTCTGTGGGTGCGATCGTCTTTAAGCCCCATTCGGCCGCTGTGATCACCTGCATACTTCCTCCGGCCGAAGTCGAGATATGCACGACAGCGATCCGTGCCTTCACGACCTATGAGTTGGCCACGAACCCCGTGGGTGAGGCCGAGGTCAGGATTGCGAAGACCCACATGAACTCCAAAACACGGTCCAGGTGACCCATGAGTCATTCCAACGAACCCGACCGGCTCCTTGGCCGGTTTGTTGCCCTGGCGAGTGTCTGGACGCTCCTCCTGTGCGTTTCTCCGGGTAGCCGAGATCGACAGCCTGGACATTTCCCCACCTTCTTCGCGAGAAGCCGAAAAACTAGCAATTGCCCGAACGAATCGCCTAAACATGTAGGTCAGCCTCCCTGTCGTGATAGTCAACCCAAAGGGGCATACCCACCGGATCATTGCAATGGTGACCTGCATTAGGGCGAGAGAAAAGGGGCAGCCCTGCCGCTCCGACAAGAGTCGGGAATACGCAGTTGCGAAACAGGGCACCTCCACGCCACGCTAATGACGGGCTTCAATGCACCAAGGTCGCCCGGCGTCGACGGCGTACGCGCCCGTCTACATTTCCCTACCCATCAGGTGGCCGCCAGGCCGGGGTCCGCTAATGGCTTTGTTCGACATTGGGTCTGCTTCATCCAACTGCATGGCGGCCGACGACTCTCTTCGGTGGCTGATTACAGAGCGGTGACTCCGGGGGGGTAAAACCAGGCCTGATAGCTGCCGGTGGCGACGTCGGCCACGTGCCGCTGGTTGTTCGGGTTTTTGAAGGCGATCTGCCAACTGGTTCCATAGGCGAGTGAGGCATCTTCCGATAGATCCTGAGTGTCGGTGATCCGATGGGATCCCACAGAGACGATCACGTCACCGACCGTCATTCCGGCGTTGTCTGCGGGAGACCCGGGTACCACTCCGACGATCACAGCTCCGCTTTTCGCCACTATTCCGTCCTTATGGCGCAGTGGTGGCGTTAGGTCAGCTACCTCCATACCGAGGTTGGAAAGACCGAGGGAATCCTCCGCGTATGCCTCATATGCGCTGCTTGCGTAGGACGACAGAGTGAGATTGACGATCTTCTCGGAACCGCCGCGCTCGATCGAGAGGGCGATTCGCGTGCCCGGCTGTTGGGACGCGATCTGATCGATCACCGGTGGGCCAATCAGGTTCGGTCGCGGAGGTATCCCCTCGACCCCAAGGAGGGTGTCGCCGGGCTGAAGTAGCCCGGCAGCCGGACTACCCGGAACGACACTGAGCACTGTCGGATTGTTCGGAGTCGAGGTGTTCGACAGTTCCACCGAAACCGAGAGGCCGAGCCACGATCGGGTATCGGAAACTACGTAGTAGCCACCGGGAAGGCCGTGAGCCGGGCTCCCCCAGCCGATCATCTGGGTGTAGGACCGCACCGCGCAGGCTACGCAATCAGATTCGGTGATCCATGGGATGGTCAACTGTAGAAGTTGATGGGGACGCGTCCCGGTGACCCGTGCCGAGTCACCGTCCAAGAATGAGCCCCTGTAGGCAAGGGAGGCCGTCTTTCCGTCATAGTGAACGATCCCCACGTTCAACAGTGTGTTCGCTCCGGGGGAGAGGTACGCGGAGACGACAAGATCGGTGATTCCCTCGGTGGGTGTGATTGTGGACGTCTTGATCTCGCTGATGAATCCGTATCCGAATTTGGGGACCAGGGTCGAGAAGAGGGTCGACTTGTCTGTATCGAAGACGATGACCCAGTGACGGGTGGAATGGTCCCATGCCAAAACGAACAGGTCCGGTAACGGGTACCCGATACCGTCATAAAAGAACGGCGTCTTCGAGCATGCGGTGTCTCCAAGCGGACACGACACGACGGTCTTGACAATCTCTTGGTTCGGTCCGGTTGGGGTAAGCCGCACACTGATCACAGAGGTGACCTGCGCTGATGGTGGGATCAGTGCGGAGAGATTCGGTGGTGGGATTGTCGCCGCGGCCAGCGCAGGGGCAGTGGCGATGAGAGATCCAACTACCAAACCAAGGATCGAGCCGATTACCAGAAGGGGGACTCGGACGCGTCGATTCCATTGGTCATCTGATGTTCGCCACCAGCCCGGAGCGCGGGAGACACCACTCACAACACCCTCCTCTCCTGTGGGGTTGTGCCTTCCTAAGCTTGCTCCCACGGCATCCGATGGATAGGGCCGTTAGTCCCCTCTGGACATGGCTCCCGGCTCGCACCCCACCCTCTGCCGTCACAGCTCCCGGCTCGATCTCCCGCTGGCCTTCTAGCAAAAGGACCAATGGCCCTATCTGTCATGTGCCGTGGGAACAGGCTTGAAGCGTCTGAGATTGTCCTTCCTTGAAGGGAGCGGCAAGTGAAGCTGTTTCATTCACGTTGGGGCGTTGCAATCGTCTTGGCAGTTGTGATCGCCGCCGGTGTCACCGGGGGGCTGCTCGCAACTCGTAGCACGTCGCATAAGTCCCCCTCGAAAGCTGCCGCGTCGAGTACCACGACAACGACGGCCGTGCCGCACGCAGCGTCGGTCACCGCCACCATCTCGGTGGGCAGCATTCCCGCTGGCGTCGGGGTGGATCCCTCTACCGACACCTTCTACGTCGTAAACGGCGGCTCGAACACCGTGTCGGTGATCGACGGATCGACCAACACCGTCACCGCCACCGTCCCAGTTGGCAGCGGTCCCTGGGGCGTCGGGGTGGACCCCTCGACCGACACCGTCTACGTCGCCAACTTCCACGATCCGGGCACCGTGTCGGTGGTTGACGGGGCGACTAACACCGTCACCGACACCGTCTCGGTGGGCATCGATCCCAGGGGCGTCGGGGTGGATCCCTCGACCGACACCGTCTACGTCGCCAACAACGGGTCAAACACCGTGTCGGTGATCGACGGGGCGACCAACACCGTCACTGCCACCATCTCGGTGGGCAGCAGTCCCGCTGGCGTCGGGGTGGACCTCTCGACCGACACCGTCTACGTCTCGAACAGCGATGCAAACACCGTGTCGGTGATCGACGGGACGACCAACGCCGTCACTGCCACCGTCACGGTGGGCAGCTATCCCTGGAACGTCGGGGTGGACTCCTCGACCGACACCGTCTACGTCGCCAACCAAGGCCCTCCCAACGGGTCAAGCACCGTATCAGTGATCGACGGGGCGACCAACGCCGTCGCCGCCACCGTCTCGGTCGGCAGCGATCCCTGGGGTGTCGGGGTGGACCCCTCGACCGACACCGCCTACGTCTCCAACAGCAATTCAAACACCGTGTCAGTGATCGACGGGGCGACCAACGCCGTCACTGCCACCGTCTCGGTGGGCAGCCGTCCCGCTGGCGTCGGGGTGGACCCCTCGACCGACACCGTCTACGTCGCCGGCGGCGGCAGTCCGGGCACGGTGTCGGTGATCGGAATATGAGCGTTTTCTCCTTCCTTGAAAGGAGCGGCAAGTGAAGCTATTCCATTCGCCTTGGGTCCTTGCAATCGTCTTGGTGGTGGTGATCGCGGCCGGTGTCACCGGGGGGCTGCTCGCAACTCGTAGCACCTCGCACAAGTCCCCCTCGAAAGCTGCCGCGTCGAGTACCACGACAACGACAGCCGCGCGGAGTACCACGACAACGACAGCCGCGCCGCTACCGCGCGTCTATTCAGTTGCGTGCCCCGGCGAGTATCCTGCCACGCTCACACCAAGTGAGATACCGCTCTCATGTGCGGATGAGAACGAATACGTCTCCGGGATCACCTGGTCATCGTGGACGGCTACGAGTGCCCAGGGGCACGGCACGCTCTACGTGAACGACTGCACACCTGATTGCGCAGGGGGGACTTTTCAGACCTCCCCCACCTCAGTGACTCTCAGTGATCCGGTGCCATCCCGCACGCAGGGCTTGATATTTGTCATGGTGACCTGGATCACCTCTTCCGGATCATCTGATTCCGAAGACATCGGCTGCAGCATCTCCTCCTTCAAGTACTGCTAAGTAGAGGAAGAGGAGGGAACATGTCCAGGCTCTCGGTATCGGCGGCCCGGGGTTGGGGGAGACGAGCGGTCTTCGCTGCCGTGGTGCCGCTCATTGTGTTCTGCTCGACCGTCACTGGAGCGCCTTCCGCAGCCGCTGGGACGAGTAACGCTGTAGCCCGGGCGCTCGCGCAAGACGTCGGGCATTATTGGGCATCGGTGACCTCTCCGATCGTGGACATCGACCACCGGCTCACTGATGTCGCTCTTGTCCAGCCGAGTGTGAACGCTTCAACGATCGAGATTCTCCAGTACAAAGCGCAGGCGTGGAGGGTCGAACAGCGCATTTCGCCGGACGCCGGACTGATTGGGCCGGGCCATTTCACGAATGCAAGCAAGAGTCCGTCAGGTTGGATCCATGTCTTCAACCTTGGAGCGACTCGACCGGCCTTCTCCGTCTACTTGAGCGCAGCGGACCATTGGAACGGTCTCGTGGTGGGCAAACTGACCTCGAGATGGGAGATTGTGCCCTTCCAAGTCCATGGAAGAGGCGTGCTTCCATACCCTGTGTTCCACTCGCCCTCCGATATCACCACCGCAGTCGACAACTGCGTGCCCGATTGCGCCACGGGCACATTCACCGTGCGACTGTTCCGCTTCGACTCGGCGAAGTCCAGCTTCGTCCAGGTCGGCCCGGTGAGGTCCATGGGTGGCTATACGACAACGACGAGTCCGACCAAACAGCCGACGCTGGGAAGTCCAACCGCCAGTTATTGTCAGGGATGCGGCCAGGTCGAGCCATCTGATATCAACATGGAAGGCGATCCGACCAGCATGGTGTCAAACATAAGATGGGAGTCCTGGGGTGGTCCCCAGGCGACGGGAATTGGGACTGGTTGGTACGTCGGACCGAACCAGAGCGTCGCCCAAGGCAGCCATGAGCCCGCGACTGTGGTTGCTTTCAATCTGGGCAACTGCGGGAGCACTTACGGGTACCAAGCTGTGGCGTGGTACTTCCCTCAATACGGCGAAACCTTCAACCCCTCCAATGGCTACTACAACACGTGCACGGGTGAGGGCGTCGGACTTTGACAGCCTGATTCGAGAACTGGGAGGAGGGGTTCAACTACCTATGCCGGTTCACCCAGCACGAGGGTCACGCCGTGTGCCGAGGAGCTACACCGAGGGCGACTTCGGCTTGGGCCCGTGGGTGAACAAACAGCGGGCGGCCTTCAAGAACGGGAAGCTCGACTCCGATCGCGTCGCCCGGCTCGAAGCACTCCCTGGCTGGTCTTGGGATGCACGGCCTACGCCTGCGTCATCGATCGAGACACAGCCTCGATCCGGTGTGCTCCGACGAGACGGTGGCTGATCCCGGTTGGTCCCGGTCGCCGTTCAGCTGATCGCTGGTCCCGCGGTTGGTCCCTAAGGACGGGCGACGCCATGATGCGCGGCTGCAACGTTTGCCTGACCTGCTTCGTTGAGTGGAGGCGAAGGGACTTGAACCCTCGAACCTCTTGACTGCCAGTCAAGCGCTCTACCAGCTGAGCTACGCCCCCAAACGGAAACACGAGAATACCAGGGACCCCCAACCTCGGATCCCAGGGATCTCTTCGTCGGAGGCCCGACAGCGCCTGATTAGCATCGGGCGATGGCACAGGCCTATGACGCGGTCGCCGTCGAGCGAAAGTGGCAGGACCGCTGGCTCGAGGAGGGCTCGTACCAGGTCGAGAACGACGATCCTCGGCCTCCCTACTACTGCCTGTGCATGTACCCGTACCCGTCGGGACCGGCCCACCAAGGTCACGTGCGGAACTACACCTTCGGCGACTTGGTGGTGCGACACCGGACCATGCAGGGGTTCTCGGTGCTCTCGCCGATCGGGTTCGACTCCTTCGGCCTGCCGGCGGAGAACGCCGCGATCAGGACCGGCACCCACCCTCGGATCTTCACCGATGAGCGGATCGCCGAGCTCAAGGACTCGCTGATGCGGCTCGGAGCCGTGTACGACTGGCGCCGGGAGATCCATAGCCATCAGCCCGAGTACATGCGCTGGAACCAGGTCATCTTCCTTCGGTTCCTAGAAGCCGGGCTCGCGTACCGCGCCAACGCACCGGTCAACTGGTGTCCAGGCTGTCAGACCGTGCTGGCTAACGAGCAGGTGACGGCCGACGGTCGCTGCGAGCGTTCGGGCGACCTGGTGGAAAGGCGCGACCTCGAGCAGTGGTTCTTTCGGATCACCGCCTATGCAGACGAGCTCCTCGCTGCGGTGGGGTCGCTCGAATGGCCCGAACGAGTGAAGGTCATGCAGCGGAACTGGATCGGCCGTTCCGAGGGCGCCGAGTTCGATCTGGCGGTGCAGGCCGCCGATGGTGGACCCTCAGAGCTGGCCATTCGCGTCTTCACGACCCGGCCAGACACCGCCTTCGGCATGACGTACGCGGTCATCGCCCCCGAGCACCCGTTGGTCGACGTGTTGACGACCGACGAACAGCGCGGAGCGGTCGACGAGCTTCGGATGCGGGCCACCGCCTCCAGCGAGATCGAGCGCACCAAGGCCGCCGAAGCCGGTGAAGAGCTTTCCAAGCGCGGCGCCTTCACCGGCAGCTTTGTCCTCAACCCCTTCAACGCCCAGCCCGTGCCCGTCTACGTCGCCGACTACGTGTTGATGGGGTACGGCACCGGGGCGATCATGGCGGTGCCGGCCGAAGACGATCGTGACTTCGCGTTCGCCAAGTCCTATGGGCTGCCGATCATCCGCACGGTGCGCCCACCCGAGGGTTTCGAGGACGGTGCCTACTCGGGGGAGGGGGAGAAGATCAACAGCGGGTTCCTCGACGGACTCGACGTCGCCACGGCGAAGGCCCGCGCGATCGACTGGCTCGAGAAAGAGGACATCGGCACCCGCAAGGTCAACTACCGGCTCCGGGATTGGCTGATCTCCCGACAGCGGTTCTGGGGTTGCCCGATCCCGGTCGTCTACTGCCCCGACGACGGCATCGTGGCCGTTCCCGAGGACCAGCTTCCGGTGCTCGCGCCCGACGACGTGGAATTCCTCCCGAGTGGGCAGTCACCCCTCGCCTTGCACGAAGGCTTCACCCACACGACCTGTCCGAAGTGTGGCGGTCCCGCTCGGCGGGAGACCGACACGATGGACACCTTTGTCGACTCGAGCTGGTATTTCCTTCGCTTTTGCAATCCCTGGTACACCGACGGCCCGGTCGACCCCGACGGGGCCAGCCGTTGGATGCCCGTCGATCGCTACATCGGCGGGATCGAACACGCGATCTTGCACCTTCTCTACGCGCGCTTCTTTCACCGGGCACTGATCGACATCGGTCTGGTTCCCGAGATCGACCGGGAACCGTTCCGTCACTACTTTGCCCAGGGAATCATCCGGATGGACGGGTCAAAGATGTCCAAGTCCAAGGGCAACCTCATTAGTCCGTCCTCTTACTTCCAACGAGTGGGCGCCGACGCCCTGCGGCTCTTCCACCTCTTCGTTGGCCCCCCCGACGAGAGTTTCGACTGGACCGACCAAACCGACGAGATCATCGACGGCTGCGGCCGGTTCCTCGACCGGCTGTGGCGGTTGTTGGTAGAGGACGAGGCACCCGTTCGGACCGGTGCGCTTAATGACGATGACGTGGCGCTCCGGCGCCAGACCCACCGGACAATCCGGGCGGTCTCCGGCGACATCGATCGGTGGTCGTTCAACACGGCGGTGGCCCACCTCCGTGAGTTCCACAACGCCCTCGTTCAGTACGCGAGGGTCGACGGTGGCCCGCACGTCGAGGTGTTCGATGAAGCCGCCGACGTGCTCTTGCTCCTGCTTGCCCCCATGACCCCCCACATCGCGGCGGAGGCCTGGGAGCGCCGCCACCCCGGTGAGCCCGGGGTCCACGCGCAGAGTTGGCCGTTATTCGATCTCAGCCTGGTCAAGCAGGAGTCGGTGACCATGGTGGTCCAGGTGAACGGCAAGGTGCGCGACCGGATCGAGGTGGACCCCGAGATCAGCTCCGAGGAGGCCGAGGCGATGGCCCTGCGCTCGCACAGGGTGATCGAGGTGCTCGGCAACGCAACTCCCCGCCGGGTGGTCGTGCGTCCACCTTCGCTGGTCAACGTCGTGGCATAAATAGAGCGCGATGCAGCGATCGGGCCAGCAGCGTCTCTTCGACGACGATCTCGAACCACCAGCCGAGCGCCAGGGGACCGCGGCGTCGGTGGGCGCCCCGTTGGTGTCGGTTCGCTCGGAGAGCGCCGCGGCCGGCAACCCCGACGTCGAGATACGAACGTCCAGGCGCCGGCGCAAGAGCGCGACCGCGTACTGGAGCGACGGCCGGATCGTCGTGCTGCTGCCGAGCCACCTCCGCGGCACCGAGCGCAAGGAGATGGTGGATTGGCTGGTCGCTCGCGTCATGTCCCGCCGCCCGAGGGCCGCTGCATCCGACGAGGCCCTCTTCGACCGGGCCAAACACCTCGGCCTCCGTTACGTGCCCTCTGCCGCGCCGGCGTCGGTCCGCTGGGTCACCAACCAGCAGAAGCGGTGGGCGTCGTGCACCGCGCAAACCGGCGAGATCCGGCTCTCGCACCGCTTGCGTGGTGTCCCCGAGTGGGTGCTTGACGCGGTCTTGGTCCACGAGCTGGCCCACCTGGTGTACCCCGACCACTCGGCGAGGTTCCACGAGCTCGCGGACCGCTTCCCACGCCAAGGCGAGGCGACGACCTTTCTTGAGGGCTACTCACTGGGTCTCGACGCCGGACCCGGTGCCCCGGAGGCGAGCCTGCCCGATTGAATCACCTCGGTCAGTTTTAGATCTCTAGATCGCCTTGAAGCGGGCCAGGATGTCGGGCCACTGGTCGGCGTTCAGGCGGTACGGGGCATAGAAGCTGAACCGGTCGACCAGGCCTCCGAACCGCTCTCCGACCCGGGCCGGGACCTCGTCGAGCGGAGCCACGATGGCGAAGGCGTCCAGCATCTCGTCGGTGATCCGCTCGCCCATGGCCTCCCACTCACCGCGCTTGGACATGATGTTCAGCTCGTCGCCGATCTCGCCCCAGCCGTGGAGCTCGAGCACCGGTCGGTAGGCGGGCGTCGAGCCGTAGAAGGCGATCTGGCGCTTGGTGGCGGTCTTGGCCACCTCGAAGTCCTCGCCCTCGCCGGTGACGACGAACCCGGGGTACGACACGGTCAGGTCCGAGCGGGTCTTGCCAGCCTTTGCTGCGCCCCGCTCGAGCGCCGGAATGGTCACCTCTCGCAGGTAGCGATGGGTGGTGAACCCGTGCACGATCATCCCGTCACCGGCCTCTCCGGCCACCTCGGTCATGAGCTCGCCCACCGCCGCCAGCACGATCTTGGGGTTCCCATGCGCGTTGGGTCCCGGGTTGAAGAACGGGGTCATCAGGGTGTGGGTGTAGTAGTCGCCTCGGAAGTCGAGCTTGGTCCCGTTGGCCCAGCTGTCCCAGATGGCCCGGATTGCGAGCAGCATCTCGCGCATGCGGGGGGCCGGGTGTGACCAGGGCATCGAGTAGCGCTTGGTGATGTGTGGCTTGATCTGGGAGCCGAGACCGAGGATGAAGCGCCCCTCCGACAGTGTCTGGAGGTCGTTGGCCACCATGGCCAGGTTCATCGGGTTGCGCGCGAACGCCACTGCGATCGCGGTGCCGAGCTCGAGGTGCTCGGTCGACTGGGCCGCGATGGCCAGGGGGAGGAAGGGATCGTGACCGGTCTCGGCCGTCCAGGCGCCGTCGTAGCCGAGCGCCTCGACCGATTTTGCGGCCTCGCCGATCCCGGTCGGGTTGAACCCGATGCCACCGTCGATCTTCATT
>Ga0181518_10005101_pt1 | contig 11481 bp, 9 predicted proteins | sample PEATcosm2014_Bin_28_FD_119751 | JGI IMG/M metagenome (GOLD analysis project Ga0181518, IMG submission 119751) | Peatland microbial communities from MTU Mesocosm Facility, Houghton, MI, USA - PEATcosm2014_Bin01_60_metaG | ecosystem: Environmental > Terrestrial > Soil > Wetlands > Peat | place... | reverse complement strand
CTCACTCTGGGCGGACAAAGCAGGCCACGGAGAACCGTTTACGCAGCGAGTTACACATACATGGATCAAGACCGCAAATGGGTGGGAGATCATCGCTGGGATGTCAGCACGTGTCCCGACGAATTAGCCGGATAGCCGCACCAACTCCTGCGCTTCGTCACGAGGGCCGAGGATGGACATGCGCGGGATACGGCCGCGCACCATCGCGACTTCGTCGCAACGATGCAAACGCGGGCACATCTGGCAGTCTTTGAAAATCTTGTCGGGCAGTTCCGATTTGTCTTCCACGGTGCGGAAGGCGTACTTGAAAAAGAAATCGGGAATGCGTGTGAACAGGCAGACCGACTGGATGCCGTGTGTTTCGGCCTCTTCGATGAGCGCTTTCAGGATGCCGCCGCCGGCGCCCTGAGACTTGGCTTCCGGCTTGACGACGATCGAACGTACCTCGCAGAGGTGCGGACCGTAAAGGTGCAACGCGCCGCAGCCGAGAAATACACCGCCATCGGACTCAGCGACGGTGAAGTCGCGAATGTTTTCGCAGATTTCAGCGAAAGGCCGCTTGAGCAGCGTGCCGTCGCCGGAAAGAGAGTTCACCAGATCGTAGATATTGGAGGCGTCGTGCAGAAGCGCCTTACGCACCAGCATGAATTGCCTCCCCCGCCGGATGTTTTTCGAGAACTCGAATCCAATCCGAGGCCCGATCGAGGGCCTTGCGAACGCGCTCCCGCGCGGTTCCCCCGATCACATCGTGGCAATCGAGCGTGGCATCGAGAGTGATCGCTGCGTAGAAGTCATCGCTGAATTCCTCGCCAAACTGGCGCAACTCGGCGATGGTAAGGCCATTCAGTTCGACGCCCTTTTCGATGGCGAAGCGGACCGCGCGGCCCACTTTTTCATGAGCGGTGCGGAAAGGAACGCCCTTGTGGACCAGATACGTTGCCGCAGCCATGGCATTGAGGAAGCCCGACTCTGCTGCTTCGCCCATGCGGTCGCGATTGAATTGAATGGCGGCCGTGAACCGCGCAACGAGATTCAGCATTTGCGGCACAAAGCCGGCGGAAAAGACCGGCTCCTGGGTCTCCTGCATATCTTTATTGTAGGCCAAGGGCAGACCTTTAAGCTGCATTGCGACTGCCTGCGCCGCACCGTGAATGCGGCCGACTTTGGCGCGGATCAGCTCTGTGAGATCCGGATTCTTTTTCTGCGGCATGGCGCTCGATCCCGTGGAAAATGCTTCGGGCAGAGTGACAAAGCCGAATTCCGCAGTGGCAAACAGGGTGATCTCCTCGGCAAATCGGCTGAGGTGCAGGCCAACGAATGTAAGCGCGTTGAGGTATTCGAGGATAAAGTCGCGGTCGCTTGTCGCATCGATCGAATTGGCGGTTGGCGCTTGGAATCCGAGCTCGTGCGCGGCGATGGTCCGATCGAGAGGAAGCGTCGCGCCGGCCACTGCCCCCGATCCGAGCGGGCAGAAATTCAGCCGCGCCGCGCAATCCAGCAGGCGGTCCGCATCGCGCAACGCCATTTCAACGTAAGCCAGTAGCCAATGCGCGACCAAGACGGGCTCAGCGCGCTGAAGGTGCGTGTAGCTGGGCATGACGGAATCGCCGGCGCCGCGTCCCTGCTGGACCAAAGCGGCGGCCCAGGCGGCGAGGCCGCCCACGACGAGTTCGATTTGAGCGCGCACGTATAGGCGCAGGTCAGTTGCAACTTGTTCATTGCGGCTGCGGCCGGTGTGCAGCCTGAGAGCGAGATCTGCGACGCGCTCGATGAGTTTGAGCTCGACGAAATGATGAATGTCCTCGGCGGTCGCGTGATTGCTCATCTCGACCTTGCCCGCGTGGGAAGCGAATTCCGCGGAAATCTCGTCGAGAGCGCCGCGCAGTTCTGTTGTTTCACTTTTGGTCAGGATCCCAGCCGCACAAAGTGCAGACGCGTGCGCTTTGCTCGCGGCGACTTCCTGATCGAGAAGGCGCCAGTCAAAGACGATGGAGCGCTGCCAGGCTTCGAATTCCGTATCCAGCGGCTCGCGAAAGCGGCCTGACCACATCTTCCCGGGTTGTTGTTCGTTAGACATTGTTTTAAGCGTACCTGATCCTAGTCCTTCTCCTTGCCATTGTTGAGCTGGGGCATTTCGCTGCCTTTGCTGAGCGTAAGGAGGCCGGTTTTGGCGTAGGTGACGAGCTTCTCGCGGGTGTCGGTGATGTCGAGGTTGCGCATGGTGAGTTGCCCGATGCGATCGCGCGGGGAGAAGGTGGATTCAGTTTTCTCCATGCTGAGACGCTCGGGATGGAAGGTGAGGTTGGGCGACTCGGTGTTGAGAATGGAGTAGTCGTTACCGCGGCGCAACTCAAGTGTGACCTCGCCGGTGATGGGTTTGGCGACCCAGCGCTGAGCGGATTCGCGGAGCATGATTGCCTGGGAGTCGAACCAACGGCCCTGATAAAGAAGGCGGCCAAGTTTGCGGCCATGGTCGCGGTACTGCTCGATGGTGTCCTCGTTGTGAATGCCGGTGATGAGGCGTTCGTAAGCAATAAAGAGCAGCGCCAGGCCCGGAGCCTCGTAGATGCCGCGGCTCTTGGCCTCGATGATTCTGTTTTCAATCTGATCGGACATGCCGAGACCGTGGCGGCCGCCGATGCGATTGGCCTCGAGAAGGAGATCGACGGGCGAGTCGAATTGCCGGCCGTTGAGGGCTACAGGCGTGCCCTCTTCGAAGCGAATGACAACTTCTTCGCGCTTGATCTCGACATCGTCGCGCCAAAAGGCGGTGCCCATGATGGGAACGACAATTTTGACGGATGTTGACAGATGTTCGAGATCCTTGGCTTCATGGGTTGCGCCAAGAATGTTGGAGTCAGTCGAGTAAGCTTTTTCCGCGGACATTTTGTAAGCGAAGCCGGAGCGCTGCATGTAGGCAGACATCTCGGCGCGGCCACCTAACTCGTCAATGAAAGCAGCGTCGAGCCAGGGCTTGTAAACCTGAAGATTGGGATTAACGAGCAGGCCGTAACGATAGAAGCGCTCGATGTCGTTGCCCTTGAAGGTAGAGCCGTCGCCCCAGATGTGAACGTCGTCCTCCTTCATGGCCGCGACAAGCAAGGTGCCTGTGACAGCGCGGCCGATTGGAGTGGTGTTGAAATAGGGAACCCCAGCGGTGGTGATGTGGAAGGCTCCGGCTTGCAACGCGGCGATGCCTTCGCGCACAAGCGGACCGCGGCAATCGATGAGGCGGGCCTTCTCAGCACCATATTCGAGGGCCGCGCGCGGAATGGATTCGTAGTCGGTTTCGTCGGGCTGTCCGAGGTTGGCGGTATAGGCGTAAGGGATCGCGCCCTTCTGCCTAATCCAGTGCAGGGCGGCCGACGTGTCGAGCCCGCCGGAAAAGGCGATGCCAACTTTCTTGCCGATGGGCAGGGACTCGAGAATTACGGACATGCTTGGGGGACCTCAGGTTGTTCGCTGATCTCTATCACTGAAACTTCTCCACATTCACGAATCCACCAAGCAGCAGCAGAAGAAGCGCTTTTTGCACGTGCAGCCGGTTTTCGGCCTGATCGAAGACGATGGATTGCGGGCTATCGATGACGGCGTCGGTCACCTCTTCTCCGCGGCGCGCGGGCAGGCAATGCATGAACACTGCCGTGGGCAAGGCTTTGGACATGAGTGCTTCATTCACTTGATAGGGCCGGAAGATGGGAGCGCGTTTTGTCGATTCGTGCTCGAAACCCATGCTCACGCAGACGTCGGTGTAGACGGCGTCAGCGCCTTCAACAGCTGCGCGCGCATCCTGCATCAGGCGCAACTCGCCATGGTTCTTCTGGGCAACTTCACGCGCGGCGGCCACGACTTCGGCCTTGGGTGAGTAAGCGCGAGGCGTGGCCACGGTGACGTTGGCGCCCAACTGCGCGCCTGTCATCATGAGCGAGTGGCAAACGTTATTGCCATCGCCGACGTAAGTGAAGTTGAGACCAACGGCGGTGCCGAAGTGCTCTTCAAGCGTCATGAAATCCGCAAGCGCCTGGCAAGGGTGCTCAAAGTCAGACAGCGCGTTGACAACTGGTACGCGCGAATTAGCGGCCATTTCCGTGATGGTGTCGTGCGCGTAGGTGCGCAAAACGATCACATCGACCCAGCGCTCAAGATTCCTGGCCACGTCGGCGATTGTCTCGCGTTCGCCGAGTGGGGAATTTGTCTGGTCGACGAAGATCGCGTTGCCGCCCATGGTGTTGATACCGGCTTCGAAGGCCAGGCGCGTGCGCAGGCTTGCTTTCTCAAACATGAGCACCATCTGCTTTGAATCGAGCGCGCGGCGATACTCGCGGGGATTCTGCTTGATGTCGTGTCCCAGTTTCATGAGGGCACGCACTTCAGCGCTGGAGAGATCGGCGATGGAGCAGAGATCTTCGCCAGCCATGCGCGCGGCCGCGGCAAGGACGTCGGGATCCTTCTGTACGGGGAGCGTGGACTCTTTCTGTTCCATGGTTGTTCTACTAGCCATGATGGTGACCTCCCGCAGGCGCGTTGTGCGCCGCAGCGTTGACTGTGAGAATCTCGTCGAGCGCGGCGATGGTCGTATCCACGTGAGCGCGCTCGAGAATGTATGGCGGCAGAAAACGAAGCACGGTATCGCTGGTGCAGTTGATGAGGATATGGCGTTTCATCATTTCGGCTACCGTCAGCTTGGCAAGCTCCGCTGAATCGAGTTCGGCGGCGATCATCAGGCCCTTGCCGCGCACATCGACGATGGCTTCGTGCCGAGAGGCGAGCGAGCGCAGACGCTGCTGGAAGTAGTTGCCGACCTCGGTTGCGTGGGCGAGCAGGCCCTCCTTCTCGATCGTGTCAACGACGGCAATGCCGACGGCGCAGGCCAGCGGTCCGCCGCCGAAAGTTGTGCCGTGCATGCCAGCATGCATGACGCGAGCAACTTCTTCGGTGCAGAGGACCGCTCCGAGGGGGAGGCCGCCTGCAAGTGGCTTGGCGAAGGTGGTCACGTCCGGCTGAATCCCGTAGTGTTGGTACGCGCACCATTTTCCGGTGCGTCCCATGCCAGATTGAATCTCATCGACGATGAGCAGCGCGCCGGTTGAGCTGGCTAATGCGCGTGCCTCAGCAAAGAATTCCTGCGTCAGCGGACGAATGCCGCCTTCTCCTTGAATGGCTTCGACAAGGATGGCGCAGACCTCGCTCGAAAACCTCGCGCGCAGATCGCTGACATCGTTGAAGCGCACGAACTCGACGCCCGGAACTACCGGCGCGAATGGCTCACGGTACTTCGCTTTATAGGTTGTGGACATCGCACCGAACGTGCGGCCATGGAAGCTCTGCTCCAGTGCAAGGAACTTCGTTCCGATTTGCGCGCCCTCGCTGCGCCTGAGGCCGGCATAGGCGCGCGCCAACTTGAGCGCGCCCTCCCAAGCTTCAGTACCCGTATTGGCGAAGAAGGCGCGGTCGAGGCCGGTGCGCTCAGTGAGGCGCAGCGCAAGCTCGGCCTGGCCCTCGTGATAGTAGAGGTTCGACGTGTGGATGAGGGCCCGGCTCTGGCGCGCGATTGTATCGACAATTGCCGGATGGTTATAGCCGAGCGCGTTGACTCCGATGCCGCTGAGCAGATCGAGGTACTTCGTACCGTTCTCGTCCTGGATGTAGACCCCTTCACCATCCACAAACAGGAGCGGGCTCCGATCATATGTGGAAAGGAGCAGTCTTTGCTCCGCGGCGCGAATCTCTTCGAGTTTCATCTCCTGAAAAACCTCCTTACGCAACCATCACTTCGGTACCGTGGACAATTCGCGAGCTGCACAAATCGGGCAGGGAAGCGGCAGCTTCGGCGGGAAGAATTCGTACGCGCTTCACGCCATTCAAAAGCGCCTCTCGACATGCGCTCAGCTTGGGCAACATGCCGCCTGAAATCACTGCGCTCTTGGCCATTTCCGCAATTTGATCGATGGAAAGCCAGCGCAGCACTTCTCCGTTCGCGCCTTTCACGCCGGGAACGTCGGTGAGGAAAACCAGCGCGTCAGCGTGACAGGATACGGCGCAGGCGGCGGCCATCTCGTCGGCGTTGATGTTGTAATACTCGCCGTCAAACCCAAGGGCCATTGAGCAAAGAACCGGAACGCCATTCAACTGCCAGATGGCTTCAAGCCAGCGGGGATCGCTTGCGGCGATCTCTCCTACGAACCCAAGATCGGGCGAGGTGCGTTTCTTACGCGCACGGAAGAGCAATCCGTCGCCGCCGGAGAGGCCGACCGCCGGCTGGCCGAGTGCGCCGAGCGCTGCAACCAGGGCCTTGTTCACGCGGCCGGCAAAGACCATCAGAGCCACGTCGCGCGTCTCCGCGTCCGTCACGCGCAGACCGTCGATAAACTCACTCTGCTTGCCCAGCGCCTTGAGAATGCGGGTCAACTGCACGCCGCCGCCGTGAACGACGGCAACCTGATTGCCGTCACGCACGAGATCGGTGATCGCCCGCATGCAGCTATCGAGGAGCGAAGGAGATTCCAGGCCCGCGCCTCCCAATTTGACGACGTACTTCATTCAAGGCCCTCCGCGGCAAGTTTCATACGAGACCCTCCGATTCGGGCCAGCCCTGCATAACGTTCAGATTCTGTACCGCCTGGCCGGCAGCGCCTTTCAGGAGGTTGTCAAGGCAACTGACAATCACCGCGCGCTTGCCACCGGCGTCGAGCTGAAATCCGATGTCCGCGTAGTTGGTCCGCACCGAGTATTGAATCTGCGGCAGCGTCTTCTCGTAAAGCCTGACCATCGGGCTACCCGCAAAAAACTCGCGATAGACTTTCGCGACGCTCTCACGTGTTTGCGCCTTCGCGAAGTGGACGTAAATTGTCGAAAGAATTCCACGGGGAATCGGCAAAAGGTGCGGGGTAAAGACAATCTGGCAACTCGAAACGCCGATTTCCTCAAGAATCTCGCCGGTATGGCGATGCGAAAACACGTTATAGGCCGAAAGATTGTCGGCCGCGTACATGAAATGAGTTCTAGCGGTGGGAACTTTGCCGGCACCGCTGACGCCGCTTTTGGCGTCGGCCACTATCCCGCGCTCGGGATCGATGAGTCCCGCCGCGACGAGAGGCTTGAGCGGCAGAATGATCGAAGTTGCATAACAGCCCGGATTCGCAACCAACTGCGCGGACGCGATCTGCTTGCGATGAAGCTCCGGCATGCCATAGACAGCCTGCGCCTGCGTGGCTGCGGCAAGGTCGGAGCCTTCGTCGGCGAAGGCATACACCGCACGATGGGCCGCGTCGGTCAACCGCCATGCGCCGCTCAGATCAATGACGCGCAGCCCGCGCTTGAGCGCCTCAGGCACCCACTCGCGCGACTGTTCATGCGGCGTAGCGAGGAAGAGCACGTCGACTCCGAGCGTAGAGAGCAGTTCCCACGAGAACGGTTCAAGCTTCAGGTTGGCGGCGCCGGCGTTGTCTGCCAGCTGCGGGTGGATCTCGGTGAGTGGAACGCCGCCGTGCACAAGATTTTTGGCGTCGACGCGCCCGGCAAAGACTGGCGGATGATTCTTCAGGCGGGGATGATGCAATAGCAGCCTGGCCAGTTCAGCGCCGGCATAACCGGTCACTCCCATAACTGCGGTTTGTATGGTCTTCGTCATACTTCCAGCATCATTCTCAGGCGCGTTGCGACTTCACTCGCGTGGCGCGCATCTGTGCAAATGATCAGTACCGTGTCATCCCCGGCGATGGTGCCGATGACTTCCGGCCACTCTTCGCGGTCGAGCGCCGCAGCAACCGGCTGAGCGCCGCCCATCGCGGTGCTCAGAACCACCTGGTTCATTGCCTGGCGCACGCGCAGACCAAAGCTGTCGATCATTTCATCGACGGAAGGCGGCTGATCTTCGTCCGCCTCTGCCGCGATGGTTGCGGTCCCGTGCCCATTGGGGAGTGAATATCCGCCGGGGCCCTTTGAGAGCCGCAGTTGATGAATGTCTCGCGAGAGCGTGGCCTGCGTGACGTGAATCCCCCGGCGGCGCAATTTGCGGCGCAGCTCGTCCTGGCTTGCGACCGGCGAGCTGGCGAGCACTTCGCGGATTAGGTTGAGACGTTGGACGTTCATTCCCGGGTACCGACCCCTTAAGGGGGCAAAGCAAAGGCGCGGTTCCCGGCAGGAAACCGCGCTTGAATAAATATACGCCGAGTTTGCATAAGTATGCAAGAAATATTTTGGGGAAATATTGAGATCTAACGAAGGGTCGGGAGAAGGGGCGGTGGCTCGATTCAGGCCTAACCCAAGCGGCTCCAGGCCTGTTTCCTTCGTTACGATACAGTCCAATAGACAGCGAAGCGTTTCCAACTTTGGTTCAGGGGCTTCAGGTCGATTTCGCCATCCTGCCCCGTTAGGCGAAATGCTAGAACTTCACCAGGAACCGGACGGGCCCAGGAGCTGAGATCGAGGCCGCTGGCTTTGAGAGCAGGAACTTCAAGTGGCGGAGCGTCACCGACCTCCGGTCCTTGTTTGTGCTCCAGATCTTCTTCGAGGCCATTCTTTGGAAACTGGCCAGCCAATACCAGCGGCCCGTAAACAAATGCTTGCTGCGAGCGGTCGTCGGCCAATGGTTCGGCGGTGAGGCGCATTGGGAGCGTGACTTCAACGCGGTCGCCGGGCTTCCAAATGCGAGTGATAGTCAGATAGCTGCCGGGCGTGCCGGAAACGTCGAGGCGCCGACCGTTGAGGACTGCGAAATTTGCCGCCGTCGTCCACGCGGGAATGCGAACGTGCAGCGTCCACTCAGTTCCGGGGGTCCGCTCGATTTTGAGCTCGGTTCGGTCGCTTTCAGGGAAGGTCGTGCTTTGTTTGAGCTGGATACCGCGATCCTTCCAGTCAACCGTCGACGCGAAGTACAGATTGACATAGAGCGAGTCGTCGTCGTGGAAATAGATGGTGTTATTCACCTTGGAATACTCTTCAACGCCGGTGCCCGTGCAGCACCAGAATGAATCGTCTTCGGTGCAGGTCGTCTTCCAGGCTCCCGGGGCCAGCGAAAGAAAGTAGACGGTGTGGCCGGTTTCAGGTTCGATCGTGCCTAGCCGGTGATTGAGAAGATTGCGCTCGTAGTAATCCATGTAGCGGCTATCGGGATCCCACGCATACAGATGGCGAGCGAGCTTCATCATGTTGTAGGAGCAGCAACATTCCTGGTGATTCGCACTGACCTTCTTTTCGGCCGCCAGATGATCGGGATCGACGAGCCAGTGCTCGTTGTTGCTCGATCCGCCAGTCGAATAGGTTCGGGCTTCAGAAACTGTTTCGAAAAAGAAGCGGCTCACGTCGCGGAAGCGGTAATCGGAGCTGATTTCGTAGCGGCGCGCCGCGCCGATCACCTGCGGGACGTGCGTGTTCATGTGCTGGCCCTTGAGCGCATCGTGGCGAAGAACCAGCGGCGTAAAGAAGATCTTCTTGGTGAAGCGGTCGCCGGTGCGGGCCCAGCGATCGTCGCCGGTGGTGGCGGCGATGTTGTAAAGAACCTCGTTCATGCCGCCGTACTCTGTATTCAGAATGTCCTGCATGTGCTCTTCGGTTTTCGCCGAGGTCCAGGCATCGACCCAGCCGGCCATCTTCACCACCACGTCGAGAGCCTGATCGTTGCCTGCCTGCATCTTCATGTCGTAGAGCCCGGCCATGATTTTGTGCAGCGTGTAGAAGGGCGCCCAGACATTCTTGCGCTGGTCGAGCCGGTCAAAGTATTCCGTAGGAAAGGCGCTGAGATAACCGTTGTCGTTGAGCTTTGCCTGGCACTCGGCAAGGCCCGCCACGAGTTCGTCGGCCTTCGATTTGACGGCCTTGTCGCCGGTGGCCGCGTAAAGCATGGAACAAGCGGAAAGATAGTGACCGACAAAGTGACCGCGAAGCTCGCATTTGGGATCTTCCCAGCCGCCAAGAGGTTTGGCGGTGGATGGAACTCCAGCGTTGACACGGAAGTTGAGCAGAAGCCTGTCGTTCGGGAGCCGCATCAGGTAACCGCGGTTCCAATCACGCGCTTGCTGGAGCGGGCCAGCTTCGAGAGTCACGTCGCCGAGGGCAAATTCGCGCACCTTGGGCTGGATCGGGTTGCGAGTGAATTCGATTGGTGCAGCGAAGGGCTCCGGCTCATCGACCGAGAACCGGAGACTGGGAGGGACGTCGTGCGCCGGCTTGGGCGCGGGCTGGGAAGGCGCAGACTGCCTCGGAGGTTCTGCTCCGGCGATCCCAAGAAGAGACGATGCGGCGGCCAGACCGAGTGGGGCGATGGCGGCGCTTTTTGCGAACTCTCTGCGGCTGACTTTGTTCATGGTGATTTCTCCGATTCAGGCAAACGTTTACCGGTTCGATCGCATAAAGCAGCAGATCGGATTACTTCAGGTCTCTCCAATTCGGTCCAAAAGAAAGGTCAGCGACCAGCGGCACCTTCAATTTTACGACTCCTTCCATTTCGGCACGGACGAGAGCCGAGGCTTCATCTTTCTCGTCGGCCGGAACCTCGAAGAGCAATTCGTCATGGACTTGCAGAACCATGCGCGTTGTGAGTTTTCGCTCCGCGAGTTTTCGGTCGAGCGAAATCATCGCCAATTTGATGAGGTCGGCGCCAGTCCCTTGCAGGGGCGTGTTGATCGCGGTCCGCTCGGCAAAGCCGCGCTGATTGGGATTGCGGCTTTCAATGTCGGGGATGGGCCGCAGGCGTCCGAACATGGTGCGCACGAATCCGTCGCGGCGTGTTTGTTCGAGCGTTTTCTCAATAAATACGCGCACGCCCTGATAACGCGCAAAATACCGCTCGATGTAGGCCTTGGCTTCGGCCTGCGGAATGCCCAATTGCGCGGCCAGACCAAATGCGGAGATTCCATAGACGATGCCGAAGTTGACGGCTTTGGCCCGGTTGCGGGTCTCCTTGTCCATGGCGTCAACAGGGACACCGAAGACTTCGCTTGCCGTGAGGGTATGAATGTCGATGTTTTCAGCGTAGGCGCGAATCAGCAGCGGATCGCCGGTGAAGTGTGCGAGGAGACGCAGCTCGATCTGGGAGTAGTCGGCCGAGAGCAACTCGGTGCCGGGCGCGGCGGTGAATGCGGCGCGAATTTCGCGCCCCAACTCTGTGCGCACGGGAATGTTCTGCAGGTTTGGATTGACCGATGAAAGGCGCCCCGTGGAAGTGGCGGCGGCCTGAAAGGTTGTGTGCACGCGCGAATCAGCGTCGGCCAGCAGCGGCAGGGCATCGACATAGTTCGATTTCAGCTTGGACAGGTGGCGATACTCAAGAACGAGGCGCGGAACTTCGTGTTGATCGGAAAGGAATTCCAGCACATCCACTGCTGTGGAGACGGACTTGGTTTTGCCACGAGCCGGCGGGGCGGGCAGCCCCAACTTGGTGAAAAGCACGACTCCGAGCTGCTTGGGTGAGTTGATATTGAACCGCTCCCCGGCCAGCTCAAAGATTCGCTCGCCAACGCGAGTCAATTCCAAACTGAACTT
>Ga0181518_10005099_pt1 | contig 11485 bp, 9 predicted proteins | sample PEATcosm2014_Bin_28_FD_119751 | JGI IMG/M metagenome (GOLD analysis project Ga0181518, IMG submission 119751) | Peatland microbial communities from MTU Mesocosm Facility, Houghton, MI, USA - PEATcosm2014_Bin01_60_metaG | ecosystem: Environmental > Terrestrial > Soil > Wetlands > Peat | place... | reverse complement strand
CGGCTGGCGTTTGCTTTCGCGCAGGACTTTACCGTTTTCGGCGGCTCGCTGAGCGAAGCGAATGCCGAAAAGATTTGCAAGCTCATGGACCTTGCCATGAAGGTGGGCGCGCCGTTCATCGGGCTGAATGACTCCGGAGGGGCGCGCATTCAGGAAGGCGTTGCCTCGCTGGCGGGATACGCCGACATTTTCCTGCGCAATACACTGGCTTCGGGAGTGATCCCTCAGATTTCCGCCATCATGGGGCCCTGCGCGGGCGGCGCGGTCTATTCCCCCGCCATCACCGATTTCATCCTGATGGTTCAGAACACCAGCTACATGTTCGTGACCGGCCCGGACGTCATCAAGACCGTCATGCACGAGGACGTCACCAAGGAAGACCTGGGCGGGCCGATGACTCACAATTCGGTGAGCGGGGTGGCGCACTTCGTAACCAACGACGACCCCGATTGCCTGGCCCTGATCCGCGAGTTACTTTCCTTCATGCCGCAGAACAATCACGAGGATCCGCCCCGGGTTGAAACCCAGGATCCTGCGGACCGCCGCGATGCCGTGCTCGACACCCTGGTGCCCGTGGAGCCCGAGAAACCCTACGACATCAAGGAAATCATCCACTGCGTCGTGGACGACAGCTATTTCCTCGAGGTGCACGAGCACTTCGCCAAGAACCTGGTGGTGGGATTTGCGCGGCTGGGTGGGCAGAGCGTGGGTGTCGTCGCCAACCAACCCGCCGTGTTGGCTGGTTGTCTGGACATCAACGCTTCGGACAAGGGCGCGCGCTTCATCCGCTTCTGCGATGCCTTCAATATCCCCATCGTCACTTTCGAGGACGTTCCGGGATTCCTGCCCGGCGCGCAGCAGGAATACGGCGGCATCATTCGCCACGGCTCGAAGCTGCTCTTCGCTTACTGCGAGGCGACCGTCCCCAAGATCACCGTCATTACTCGGAAGGCTTATGGCGGGGCTTACTGCGTGATGGGATCAAAGCATGTGCGCACGGATATCAACCTGGCTTATCCCACCGCCGAAATCGCCGTCATGGGGCCGGAAGGCGCGGTGAATATCGTCTATCGGCGCGACCTTCAGAAGGCAGAGGACGCAGAAACCTTGCGCCGCGAAAGCGTCGCGGAGTTTCGCGAGCGCTTCGCCAACCCCTACGTCGCCGCCGAACGCGGCTGGGTGGACGACGTCATCCAGCCCCGCGACACCCGCTCCAAACTGATCACGGCCTTACGCATGCTCGAAACCAAGCGCGACACCACCCCGCCCAAGAAACACGGAAACATTCCGCTATAGCGATTGCCGATTCTGATGATGCCGGCAGCGCAAACGTATGCCTATCCTGCATCCGTCTGCGGCTTTTCAATGCCCTTCTCGTGCGGGGCCGCATGGACTAGAATGCAGTAAGCAGACGAGGTGGAATTAAGCATGGGTCACCATGGTGTCAGTTTGCCAAGGGAAATAATTGCGGAGTTCTGCAAGCGTCATCACATTCGGAAGTTGGCGTTATACGGGTCCGTGTTGCGCGAGGACTTTCGCCCGGACAGCGACGTCGACGTGCTGGTGGAGTTCCAGCCGGGCCACACGGTGGGACTGTTCCGAATGGCAGGCCTGGAGATGGAACTCTCCGAGGCGTTGGGACGAAAGGTGGACCTGCGGACACCGGCGGAGCTCAGCCGATATTTCCGGGATGAGGTGGCACGCACCAGCGAGGTCCAGTATGCCCAAGAGTGACTGGATTCGCCTCCGCCATATGCTGGACGCGGCGAGAGAGGCAATGAGGTCCGCTTCAGGACGCACCCGCGACGACCTCGATACCGACTATGTATGGACATTGGGCCTGGTCAAATGCGTTGAGATTATCGGCGAAGCGGCCGCGCGCATGGGGAAGGAAACCAAAGAGAGAAATCCGCAGATACCTTGGGCGCAGATAATTGCGATGCGCAATCGCCTGGTCCATCTGTATTTCGATATCGACTTTGATCAGGTATGGAAAGCGCTCACTGAAGACTTGCCAGCCCTCGTGACTCAATTGCAGGAGATGCTGGAGAAGGACTCGTCCAAGTGAAGCATCCCATGCTCCTCGAGACGTCTTCAGAGAACCGCCAGGACACCGCGCGCCGCGAGGCTGATGCCGACCGCCAACACCAATAATGCCGTGGCGGCGGCAGCGGTGAGGCGCCAGCCCAGCTCGCGGAACATAGAGGCGAGTGTGGCCATGCACGGAATGTAGAACGTTACGAAGAGGGTGAAGATGAGGATTTGCGCAACGCTCATGACGGAAGCCACGTTGGTGGTTCCCAGCGCCTGCATGAGCATGAGGAGAGAGAGTTCTTTTCTGAGCACGCCGAAAATCAGCGTCAGGCCGACCGCGCGGGGCAGACCGAGCAGTGCGGTCAAGGGCGAGAGCGCAGCATTGATGACCTGTTGCCATCCATAGAACTCGATCAGGCTTAAAACCGCGCTGCCCGCGACGAGCAGTGGGAACGCCACCAGCACAAACTCGCGCAGCCGCCACCAGGTCTTCATCAGGACCACTTTCAGCGCGGGCAGTCGAAAGGCCGGCACTTCCATCAACATGCCGGGAGAGATCTCCGGCCAGATCAGGGCCAGGATGTGGCCGGCCAGCACCACCACCAGGAGATTCAAAGCGTAGATACCAAGCGCGTAGTAAGGGCCAAGGTAGACACCGACCAGGGCCATGATCACCGTCATGCGCGCCGAGCAGGGGACCAGCACGCAGAGTACGGCGGCGATGAACCGGTCGCGCCGCGAACTCAGGATGCGCGTCGCCATCACCGCCGGAACGCTGCACCCATATCCGAGGAGCACGGGCAGGGTGGCCGTGCCGTGCAGCCCCAGGCGGTGCATGACCACGTCCATGAGGTAGCCTACTCGAGAGAGGTATCCGAGGTCTTCCAGCACGGCCAGGCACACCAGGAAGGGCAGCAAGTAAGGCAAAACAATGGCGACCGCGCCGGCCGTCCCCAGCAGCGCCCCTTTCGATGCCGCCAGCAGCACGCTGTGCGCATCCATGTGCCGGGTCAGCGCAGCGAGGAGGGCATTAAACACACCCAGGATGCGGTCCTCGGAGAACTTGCCTGCCGTGAAGATCAACTGAAAGATCCCCAGGAAAACCAACACCAGCACCGCATATCCCCAGACCGGATGCATCACCAAACGGTCGACTTGTTCGCGCCAGTCCTTGCGGGGATGCGCGACGCGGGCCACACTCTCGAACAGGTTTAAACAAGCGGCGTGCCGCGCTGAGGAGATCGCCGCATCCGCGGGCTGACCTAGGAAGCGCGTGATTTCGTCCTGGGCCTGCCGCACGGCCGCTGCGACTGCAGGGGTGGGGAGTTGCGCCAAGGCTTGGGGATCACTCTGGAGCAACTGCAGAGCTCCGAAACGAGCGGGGGGGAACGTCGCGACTGACTCCGCCGGGGCCGTCGCAACTGCAACGGCGGTGGAAACGGTAGAGTCGTTAGAACCTCCCCTCCTTTTTAAGGAGGGGGACAGTGGGTGGTTGGCGGAAGGCTGGGCCTCGTACCCACCCCCCCCCAACTCCTCCTCCCGCAGAGGAGGGGAGTTCAGACCGCTGAGCTTGTGTGCTAACTCCTCGACGGTGTCTTCGACTTCCGGCGCATAGATGAAGGGTTGCCAGCTTACCTGCGGGGATTGCTGGGGCAGTCTCAGGGCGGTGCGGAACGCATCGAGGATTCCCTGGCCGCGTGCCGCGATCGTCTCGACGACGGTAACGCCGAGGGCGGTGGAGAGCGCCCTGGAATCGATGAGGATTCCCTTGCGCACCGCCTCATCCATCATATTGAGGCAGACGACCATGGGCGCTTCAAGGTCCTTCAATTCGAGCGTCAGTTCCAGGCTCCGCGCCAGTTGCGAAGCGTCGATGACGTTGATGATCGCGTCCCACTGGCCGCTTACAAGGCATTGGCGGGCGACGGCTTCAACGGGATTGGTGGGCGTAAGGGAATAGAGGCCGGGCAGGTCAACCAGGTCAACGACCGTGCCGTTCACCCGCGCTTGGCCGTGGGTGTACTCGACGGTGGTGCCGGCAAAGTTGGAGGTGAGAGAGCGATAGCCGGCGACGGCGTTAAACAGGGTGCTTTTGCCACAATTGGGTTGGCCGACGAGAGCGACCTTCACGGCAGCACTTCTACCTTGATCTTCTGAGCCAGTTGCTTGCTGACTGCAACTTGCGTCCCCCGGTTGTCGAGGACTAGCGGACCGCCAAAGGGCGCCCGGCAGACCACCCGAATTCGGTCGCCAGCATGAATGCCGATTTGATTGAACGAGCGGCGGATCTCCCAACCCCCGAGAATGGATAGGATTTTGAGGTTGGCTTGCCGATCTGCTTCGTAGAGGCTGGGTGAGTCAAACTTCGCGCTGAGTGACATGGCAGCGCATTATAGGGCAAAAGGCGTTCCAGAACGGCAATAAAAGAGGCAGGGCGTTAAACCGAAGTAAACTGGCTTATTGCAAAAGAGTTGCAAGAGGGCGGGGCTGCGGGGGAGGCGGCGAACCTGACATAATGTCCATACCGCGCTGCGTCTTTTCACCCCGCCCTTACAGCCGCTCTACGGGAAGTCACTCCCGCTGGCTATTGTACGGGCACGCCATGGCGTGCCCCTACGTTACGGAGCGCCAACCGCCGCTTTGGCAATGGGAACTTCCATCCTCGGTCTTCTCCCAAACTCGCTGCGATGCCGGCTGTAGGCGAAATAGATGACGAGTCCGATGATCAGCCACACGACGAAGCGCACCCAGGTTTCGATCGGCAAGCTGGCCATCAAGACCAGGCAGCAGAGGATGGCGAGAATCGGAACCACGGGTACCCACGGCGTACGGAAAGACCGGCGGCGCTCAGGTTGAGTGCGGCGCAGCACCAGCACTCCCAGCGACACCAGGATGAAGGCGAACAGTGTTCCGATATTGGAGAGGTCGGCCAGCGTTCCGATGTCAAAGATGCCTGCGGGGATGGCCACGAAGAAGCCCGCCACCCAGGTGCTGACGTGGGGCGTGCGGAAGCGCGGGTGTACTTTCGAGAAAACCCGCGGCAGCAGCCCGTCGCGCGACATGGCGAACCACACCCGCGCCTGGCCCAACTGGAAGACCAGCAACGAGCTGAGCATTCCCATCAGCGCGCCGATGCTCACCCATTTCATGATGTTGGGAAGCCCGATCGCCACCAGCGCATTGGCCACGGGCGCGGCGTTGCGCAAGGTCGGCCACTGCTGGATTCCGGTCAGGACCAGCGCCACGGAAACATAGAGCACAGCGCAGATCACCAGCGAAGCGATGATCCCGATAGGAACGTCTTTCTGGGGGTTCCGGCACTCTTCGGCCGCTGTCGAGACCGAGTCGAATCCGATATAGGTGAAGAAGACGATCGCCCCGCCCGTAAGCACTCCCTGAAACCCGTTGGGCATGAAGGGCTTCCAGTTTGAGACGTGGATGAATCGCGAGGCGGCGGCGATGAAAACGAAGATCGCAATGATCTTCACCCCGACCATCAGGTTGTTGGCTCCCGCGCTCTCCCGGATCCCGATCACCAGAATCACGGTGAGGATCATCACGATCAAAAAGCCCGGAAGGTTGAAATAAGCTCCGGTGGCTTTTCCGCCCATAATCATGGGCTGCATCAGTTTGGGCGGCAGATTTACCCCAAAGCCGCGCAGCAGGCTATCCACATAGGCGGAGAAGCCCACCGCCACCGCCATGTTGCTGACGGCGTATTCGAGGATGAGATCCCAGCCGATAATCCAGGCCACAATTTCGCCCAACGTTGCGTAGGAATACGTGTAGGCGCTCCCCGCGATGGGAATCATGGAGGCCAACTCGGCGTAGCAGAGTCCCGCCAGAGCGCAGACAAAGGCCACCATCAGGAACGAGAGAGCTATGCCCGGCCCCGCCCCCGGCCGCCCCGCCATGCCCAGAGCCTTCGTCCCGTGCAGCAGCGCGTCCAGCAGCGGAGCTTTGAGGATGGACCGCACTTCCAGCACCTCTCCCGCCGCGGCTGTCCCGGTCAGGATGAAGATTCCCGTCCCGATGATGGCGCCAATACCCAGCGCGGTCAGCGACCATGGCCCGAGAGTCTTGCGCAGTTGATGGCCGGGCGCGTCCGCGTCCGCCAGGAGCTTGTCGATGCTCTTCTTCCGGAAGAATTGGTTGGCCACGAGAATCCCTGTTCAGCGGTCCTTTGTTTTCATAGACATTCTCGCTTTGTTCGGCGAAGATTTGAACCACGGAGGCACAGAGGCACGGAGGAGCGAAAAGAAAAGTACTCTACTCTGCGTCTCAGCGCCTGCGGTGGAGAGCTCGATTCCGTTACAGCTTCTGACTTGCATGTCTTCCCCAGCGATCCTTTGTTTTCAATGACATTCTCGCTTTGTTCCGCGAATTTGAAGGGGCAACCCTGGTGGGTGCCCGGGCGGCCACAAGGGCCGCCCCTGCGGTTTGCTGACCTGAAGGTCAGCGCTACAGCGCCACGTAGTGGCAATTTGTAGCCGACTACTTGTCATTGTTCCGGCCTCAGCTTGCGCCTGCGAGTTTTCGGTTCGTTTCCGCAAAATGCGCTCTTTTTGCTCCATTCAGGCTCTATTTTGCGCTAACTTGCACGCAAAACGCACACAATTTGCAGTACTTAAAGAAGTGATGTGCTTTGTTTTCAGGTACTTCTTAGCTTCGTTCCCACTATTTTTCATTTTTTGTAGTTCTCTACATTCCCCCATAGCCGGGACCTTCCGCTTTCCCTTGCGCCTTGGCGCCCCGCAGCGCCCAACTGCAACAAAATGTCCCGAACATGGCCACGATAATAGGCTATCACAGGTCTCCGGGCTTGTCAAGCGGAAAATGCAAAAAAAGTGGGGGGGGGCTCTGTCGGAACTCTCCGCCCTGACTGGCCGGACCGCGCGGAGCGCCTTGGAGTGCGGCGGGTTGACGCCGCCTTTGTACATCGTGCCTTGCGCAATCCCCGCCCCGTGGAGATTCCAAAGCGGCGTCAAGCCGCCGCACTCCAAGGTGCCTTCGGCACAGTGATTTTTAAAAAAGCGACGAGACGAGGGCAAACTGAGCCCACCTCCGGGCTACCTGGCTGCAGAATTTTCCGCTTGACATATGCTGATATGGGAATATATCATGCAGAGATGGCGAGGGCGGCGACCAACTCGGATGCGTTCAACGCGGTGGCCGAGCCGCGGCGGCGCGACATCCTGACATTTCTGGCGGACCGGGAGCGGCCCGTGGCCGACATCGTGGCAGCGCTGGAAATGGAGCAGCCTTCGGTGTCGAAGCACTTGCGGGTGCTGCGCGACGTGGGTCTGGTGCGGATGCGGCCGGAAGGGCGGCGAAAGCTTTATCGAACCAACGCCGCGGCGATTCGTCCGCTGCACGAATGGGCCGGCGAATTCGAGCGGTTCTGGCGGCATACCTTGAGCCGCGTGAAAGAGCGTGCCGAAGCCAAGATGGCGGATGCTGGCGCGACCGAGGGTGAGTCTGCGTCTAAGTGAAGGCTTCGCCCCGCGCCAAGGACGAAGCATCTAACAGGGCATACGAAGTATTCAAATTGGGGCTTTACAGGCTGAGGAAAAATGCCTGAGTACTGTCATTCTGAGCGGAGCGAAGAATCTCGGCAGTTGGCGTTTCAACGAACTACGGAGATCCTTCGTCGTCGGACTCCTCAGGATGACAGCTAACAGAGTCTTTCCGCAGCCTGTTTGGAAGAAACTCGGAACAGGAAGTTGAATCTGTCAAAGAAAGGAGCAGAAGTATGTCATTGGCACAGACTCTGATTATGGAGTTGGAGGAGCAGGCACCGCTCACGCGGAAGTTCCTGGAGCGTTTGCCGGAGGACAAGCTCGCGTGGAAGCCGCACGAGAAATCGATGACGGCGGGGCAACTGGCGCTGCACATCGCGCAGGTGCCCGGAGGAATCGCGAGGCTTGTGCAGCAGAACCCGGCCCAGGCGCCTGACTTCGGCAGGCCCAGCAATCAGCCGGCGACCTTGCAGGAGGTCCTGGCAGCGCATGACGAGAGCCTGGCGACGGCGCGAAGGGAACTCGCGAAATTCGATGACGCCGCGATGCAGGAGTTGTGGCGGATCAAGCAGGGGGACCGGGAACTGTTCGCCGTCCCCCGCGCGAAGTTCGTGCGCGACGTCATGCTGAGCCACTGGTATCAGCACCGGGGTCAACTCAGTGTGTACCTGCGGATGCTGAATATCCCGGTTCCGGCGACTTGGGGACCCAGCGGCGATGAGCCGCCGGTTTTTTTGCAGAAGACGCAAGTGGCTTAACAGGGCGCGGCAAACCCCGATCCGCATGTCATCCTGAGTAGGGGTAGGGCTTGCCCTACCCTCGTCGGCCCAGTAACCTCGCGGGGACGGCAAGCCGTCCCCCTACAAGCAGGTAAATGAGGAGAATCAAACAAAAGGAGGAAACATGAGCACGGCAATGGCGGTTCCCAAGGTGGAGGATTTGACGCTGAGCATTACCGAGGAAATTCATGTAAAGGCCACGCCAAAGGTGACGTTCGAAGCGCTGCTCGAGGAGTTGACCTCAGGCATGACGGGTGCTGAGAACAAGCCCCTGCAATTGAAGATCGAGGCATGGCCGGGAGGACGGTGGTACCGCGACCTGGGCGACGGGAACGGGCACCTGTGGGCGCACGTACAGTCGATCAAGCGGCCGACGCTGCTGGAGTTTTACGGGCCCCTGATGATGTCGTACGCCGTCGCGTCGAATGTGCAATACCGGCTGAGCGAGGAGCCGGGCGGCACGCTGATCAAGTTTCATCACTACGCGCTGGGAGTGATTTCGGACGACTATCGGAAGGGAGTCGCCGAGGGATGGAAGCACATCCTCGAGCGGGCGAAGCAGCGCGGGGAGAAAAAGTAGCGCAGAGGTAACCGTCAGCCGACGGATTCCTCTGCGGCTCGTCCCGTGCGCGCATCGAGGGCGGGCGTTGGATCCGCATGAAAGAACCGCGGAGGAGGGCAGACTGCGCCCACCTCCGCGCTACCCTGAGCAGTTCGACTGCCAAGGAGGTGGGCGATGATCTGTCCTATGTGCATTGCGAACGCGGCGCTGGCGGTGGCAGGAGTGACGACGTCGGGCGGCGCAACTGCGATTGCGCTGCGGATTTTTCGGCGGAAGCGACGGGTGAAGCTAAACACTGAAAGAGGATTCCTCAGCTCTCCTCCGCGCCGGGCGAGGGATCGGCAAGACGGTGCGGGAGGTTCGGAACGGCATCGTTAAGTTTATCCAAAGGAGATACGACAATGGCAACGCCGATGATGAAACAAGCGAAAGTCGTGTCGCCGGCCGAGTGGGTGGCGGCGCGGAAGGAACTGCTGAAGAAGGAGAAGGAATTTACGCGGCTGCGGGATGAGTTGAGCCGGGCGCGGCGAGAGTTGCCGTGGGAAAAGGTGGAGAAGCAGTACGAGTTCGAAGGGCCGAAGGGGAAGGAGACGCTGGCGGAGCTCTTCGGAGGGCGGAGCCAGCTCATCATCTATCATTTCATGCTGGGGCCGGGATGGAAAGAAGGCTGCCCGAGCTGCTCGTTTATCTCGGACCACTTCGACGGAATGCGCGTGCATCTGGGGGCGCGCGATATTACGCTGCTGGTGGTCTCGCGGGCGCCGCTCGGGGAAATCGAGGCTTTCAAAAAGCGCATGGGATGGGGATTTAAGTGGGTGTCGTCAAACGGCACGGATTTCAATATGGATTACCAGGTGTCGCGGGGGCCGGGGGAAAAGGCGGACGAGAAGGTGCTGTACAACTACGAGATGCAGGCGTTCCCGTCGGAGGAGCGGCCGGGGCTGAGCGTGTTCTACAAGGACGCGGCGGGCGAGGTGTTTCACACCTATTCCACCTATGCGCGCGGCCTGGATATTCTGGTGGGGGCATACAACTTCATCGATCTGACGCCGAAGGGACGCAATGAGGAAGGGCTGAAAAACACTATGGCCTGGGTGCGGCACCATGACAAGTATGGCGAAGGGCTGGTGAGCCTCCCGCGCTGAGGCTCGATGCCGGCCGGCGGGGGCTCTCGGCAGGCGTCAGTGCGCGTCCTACCGGGTTCGAGCCCGCAACGATGCGGGCGAATCGGCCTATGCCAAGGTTGTCCGTGTCAAAAGATAGAATTTGCTGAGCCCGGATTTCCCTCATGTATATCCCGCCAGGAAGGGTCGGTTGGTGTGTGCTATCATAACTGTTTCAGGGCATAGGTCGACAATTGCACAATTAAACGCGGGAGCTTTCGTCGCTGGAGGAGGCGGACAATGGCTAAACGCATCGTTCCCCCGTCGCATCGCAAACCCGGAGCGCGTGCGGGCAAGCCCGCTAGAGGCTTCTCCGGAACAAGTAGACCGGGCGGAAGGGCATCATCAGCTCCGGGGAGCGGGCAACCCGTGTTCGCGCAGCCGACACCGTCGCCCGATCCTACGGGATTCAAAGATCCAGTCAGCGACCAGAACGAGCCGGACGTGGCAGGCGTGCTGCCTGTTCCGCAGCCCTCCACTTCCGGGGCAGAGCCGATCCTGACGCTGGCCACCATCTATGGAAGCCAAGGGGCGAGCCTTACACAGACGCTTCAACAGTCAGGCCAGATCGTCTTTCACGCTGTGGGCGACACGGGCAGTGCGGAAGGACCGACCACGCAGTCTCTGGTTGCCGATAAGATGGTTTCCGACTTCACGGAGACGAACCCCGCCGATGTGCCCTCGTTTTTTTATCATTTAGGGGATTTGGTCTATTACTTCGGCGAGGCAACGTATTATTACGACCAGTTCTACGATCCCTACCGGTTGTATCCGGCGCCGATCATCGGAATTCCCGGAAACCACGACGGCATTGTGTACCCCGCCGATCCGGCGGCCAGCCTCGCAGCCTACCTTGCGAATTTCTGCACGCCGGCGCCGGTTCCTGCGCCTGACGCCGGCGGTCTGTGGCGCACCACGATGACGCAGCCGGGTGTTTACTACACGTTCGAGACGCCGTTTGCGCGAATTCTGGGGATCTACACAAACGTTCTGGAGGATCCCGGCGTTATTTCCGACCAGAATGGGACCTATCCTACGTTGGACGAGCGGCAGATCACGTTCCTGACAACCGCGCTGGAGCGCGTGAAGAGCGACAACTTCACGGGCGCGGTGATCATCGCCACGCACCACCCGCCCTTTTCGGGAGGGTCGGAGCACGGCGGCAGTCCGCTGATGCTCCAGGATCTCGACAGCGCGTGCACGGCGGCGGGCGTCTGGCCGCATGCGGTGCTTTCCGGTCATGTGCACAATTACCAGCGCTTCACGCGGGTCGTGAATAATTACCAGATTCCTTACGTGGTGGCCGGCTGCGGGGGACATGCGCCGCTGGTCAAGATGAGTTCAACTTATCGCACGCCGTATCCGGTTGACAGCACCCTGACGCTCGAGAGCTACGATGATACCGATTACGGTTACCTGCGCATCGTG
>Ga0181518_10005098_pt1 | contig 11487 bp, 10 predicted proteins | sample PEATcosm2014_Bin_28_FD_119751 | JGI IMG/M metagenome (GOLD analysis project Ga0181518, IMG submission 119751) | Peatland microbial communities from MTU Mesocosm Facility, Houghton, MI, USA - PEATcosm2014_Bin01_60_metaG | ecosystem: Environmental > Terrestrial > Soil > Wetlands > Peat | place... | reverse complement strand
TCACGGTCATGGAGCTGCTCGTTCATCAGTGGTTGCTCGGTAAAGGGCCGATGACGACCAAGTGGCTAATGGAAACCGCCGGATGCAGCTACCCTACGGTCGCGACTGTTTTGCGGCGGTTCGAGCATTGCCTCGTTCGACATTCTGACAGGCGGGTGCAACTCCGCGCCTTTCCCAAGGAGGAGTGGGCGAGATTGGTCGCCGTGTCAGAAAAAGCGCGCGGCACAGTCCGATTTGCTGACCGTTCCGGGCAGCCCCGTTCACCGGACTCCTTGTTGCTCCGTCTGCAACACCAAGACCGCAAGGACATTGCTGTTGGCGGTGTCGTGGGCGCCAGACACTATCATCCTCGACTCGATATTATTGGCAGTCCACGCCTGGACATTTCACTGCACTGCCCTGGGAAAACGGCGGATATGAGTTTCATCGAAAAGCTCGACCCCGCATTGGCGCGAACGGAAAAGCGCGATGAACCTGCCTCAGTCATAGTGCATCTGGTCCGGCGTGCCGACCCGCTTTTCCAGACGGGAGAAGCAGGATTGGCCTGGGCCGATCCGGTCGAGTGCTTGTTCGACCTCCATGAAGCGCGCCTGGAGCCACAGGCGCGTGAGTTTCTCAATTCCTTCCCAACCATGAAAGACCAGATGTGAATAACGCCGAGGACGTCATGAGACTCGTTTCTCCGGCGACCGTGCTCAAGCAGATCGCCGCCGCCGTGCCGGAGGACTGTCGGGAGAATATCATCATCATTGGCAGCTTGGCAGCAGGGTATCATTTCTTTGGCGATAACGCCTCACTGATGGTGCGCACCAAAGATGCCGATTGCCTGTTATCGCCGCGCATCGAGGCCATCTCTGCCGGCGTTGCCGTCACCGAGCGGCTTTTCCAACGGAATTGGCAATTCCGGCCTGACGCCAAATGGTCTACACCGGGAAACGAATCCACGCCCGATGATCAACTCCCAGCCGTCCGCCTGAACCCGCCCGGTGTTCCGGAATGGTTTATCGAACTTTTGACTGTCCCGGAGTCCCCGTCGGACATGAACAAGCGGTGGGTTCGTCTCGCGACATCGGCTGGGCATTTCGGGTTGTGCAGCTTTGGGTTTCTTTCGCTCACAAACTACCAGCCCATTTCCACGCCTTTCGGCATCGCCATTGCCCGGCCCGAACTGATGGCCCTGGCCAATCTGCTTGAACATCCGGAGATTCGTCCTGAAACCATGAGCGGCCTGATTGCGACGCGCGAAATCAAGCGCAGCAACAAAGACCTAGGGCGAGTTCTCGCCATCGCGCGCCTTAGCGTTTCCAGAAGCGAAGACGCTTTGCTGGATTGGCCTGCCATCTGGCAGGAGGCGATGCAAGTGCGCTTTCCCGACAACTGGAGAAGTTTCATGGGCAGAACCGGCGCTGGATTGCGCCAACTTTTGAATCGCCCCAACGATTTGGATGAAGCGCGGCACACATGCGAGCATGGTTTGCTCGCGTCTGCGCCTCCTACATCGGAACAGCTCCGGCTTGTCGGCTTGCGTTTGCTTCAAGACGCGATCGAACCTCTGGAGAGAAGTGGGCGCTAGTCGGCGGGTACGCACCGAAGATGGCCCGGCTTCTTGCCAATTCAAGGTGTCGGCCTCTTATAGTCCGGAAAATACTTTTCGATCCGGTCGTGAATGTCAGGATGATTGGTCTTGAATTTGTTACTAAGGTCGCGAAATGCGCCGTCGCTTCCCTTGGATTCTTTCTCCCACAGGTTGCGCTCGCCGGTTATGAAAGCAACATCACCCATAACTGCCGAAGCAAGATCTTCGTCAATCACAGTCTCTGTCATTGCACGGAGCCCATCGCGCAAACTCTTCATTTTGTGCTCGACAGCATAGCGACAAACAGCACTGACCATTTCGGGAACATGGTTTTCGATGTTTGAACCTCGGCCTTGCTGATAAAGGAGCTTAATGTAGTTAGGCTCTGGATGATAAGTTGCGTCCAGCGTGAGGTCCCGTTCCGAAACGTTTCCTGAACGCGGATCAATGAAGCGGACCGTGAATGCTGGTGGGGAGGTGAATCCGTCCAAGCGCCTTGTTTTGACTTTGCGAGTCCGTTCCGAAGTCTCCATCTTCGCGCCTGGCTCTGCTGGCTCGCGCACCACCTCCTTCAAAGTTGCGCTGCCCAGCGCTTCTCTAGTTTTTCGCCTCACGCTTTCCAGCTCGGCAATCGTCCACAATCGAAAGCCGTTCTTCCTCAGACCTTCCCAAAATGGACGGTGCTTAAGCACGTCAACAGCACCAGCACCTGAGCCTACCTTGATCTCGGTAGTTGCATGTTGAGAAGTGCCCCCCCAGTCACCGCTCGTTCTCTGCCGACCGACGTCACCAGCCTTGTGCAGCTCCGCTACTAGCGAGAAATCAGGAAGGCTTTGCGGCATAATCTCAGCTGTCTTTTCCAGAATCACAGCCCGTTCGATGACATTGCGCAGCTCGCGGACGTTGCCGGGCCAGTGGTGGCCGAGGAGTTTTTCGCGGGCGGCGGGAGAGATGGCGCGGATGCGCCTACTCATGAGCGTGTTGTAATGACGCAGGAAGTTCTCGGCCAGGAGGATGATGTCGCCGCCGCGTTCGCGCAAGGGGGTGGGATTGATGTTGACGACGTTTAAACGGTGGAAAAGGTCTTCGCGGAAATTGTTCTGGCCGATGGCCTCGATGATGTCGCGGTTGGTGGCAGCGATGAGGCGGACGTTCACCTTGAGTTCATCGTTGCCGCCGACGCGGGTGAAGGAGCCGTCTTCAAGGAAGCGGAGGAGTTTGGCCTGGAGGGACCGGCTCATGTCGCCAATTTCATCGAGGAAAATGGTGCCGCCGTCGGCTTCTTCGACGCGGCCGAGCTTTTGGCGGATGGCGCCGGTAAACGCGCCCTTTTCATGGCCGAAGAGCTCGCTTTCGAGGAGGTTTTCGGGGATGGCGGCGCAGTTGATGCGGATGTAATTTCTTTGGCGGCGGACACTGAGGCTGTGGAGGGCGCCGGCGACCAGTTCCTTGCCGGTGCCGCTTTCGCCGAGGATCAGGACGGTGGCGTTGGTGGGGGCGACGTTTTGGATGAGATTGCGCAGCTCCAGGATCTTGGGAGATTCGCCGACGATCTGGTCCAGGCGGTAAACCTCGCGAGTATCTTGCTTTGTTCGTTTTCGGTCTATTGCGATTTCAAGAATCTTCTGTAATGAAGCCTTATAGTCGCTGTTTTTGTCCAAATAGTCGTAGAATCCGGCTCGCATCGCAGCGACTACCTTTTCAGGGACCAAGCTGTCGGCATGCGCCGTTAGCATTACCAACATCATTTCAGGAGCAATTCTCCGGATGCAAGTTCCCGCCTCCAAACCATTAGTGGGCATTTTGTAATCCAACAAAGCGACATCAAAGTTGCGAAGCGTCGCTTGAGGCATCGCAATAACTGCATCGCCATCAGATACGGCAACGACCTCATGTCCTGACTTTTTACACAATTCGGACAGTGGTTCTCGCCACTCATATTGATCATCTGCAATAAGGATGTTCATAGAATTAGCTACACGGAATGTGAATTTTAACCGTTACGGCAGGTGCCGCGACACCAGAGATGTCCCACCCCAAATGATACAGACTGCGTTTCACAATCTCCAATCCACTTGGCTCAACCTCTGTGTTAGGCGTTTGTGCAACACCATTCAGGTAGTCGACCCATTGTCGCTTCCGAGCGGGCCACACTTCGTCCTGAGAAAACGCAACGAGGCGTGATTCGCTCTCTCGATATAGAGCAACCTCGAAAGTTCTCGATTGTGAGTGATCATAGGCACTTCTAGCAGCATTGTGCCAGAGATTCCAGAAAACAAGAAAGATGTCCTCGATAGCATCCTGTGGCGGCATGAAGTCCGCTTCTGGTTCAATACGTAGATGCGCGTGGGCTACTCCAGAAGTCTCTTTTTCTTTGAGCCATCTCAAAATGTCTGCTACGCCCTTATTCTGTAGAGGCCAATACTTTTTGTTCATAACGAGGTCGAGTGTAGCAAAAAGCACATCGGATGTCTTTTCAGCATCTGCGACAAATGTTCGACTTTTCCCGGAGATTTGAGTATCATCTTGAATTAAAGCCGCATGCAGTAGTGGTCCCGGATTAAGATTTACAATGCTATGCCGATGACCCAGGAACCTGGCGCGAATGCGACGCTCTTCCTTTGCAAATGCTGCCTTCGCTCTTTCGCACGCTTCCTTGGTGTCAAGCCCGCCTAGCGGGTCATAAGTCCATTCTGGATTAAAGTAGGGGTTAGGCTCTGTGGCGATCAGAACACGCCTTCCGTCCGGAAGATCGATTGGTTCACCAGCTCCATCAGTGTTGTCCGTCAAGTAGATACGAGGAAACGGCAGATTCCGAAGCAGGGACATGCTTCGTTGGTTGAACCGTGACACGATTGACTGCAAATCAGACTTGGCGATCTCATCGGCAAAAAGTCTCTCAATAACATCGAGGTATAGGGCTTTAGCTTCCGTGCGGAGCATAGCACCGATCCGTGGTATTACATCATGGTAGAAGTGAAATATGTCATACCAATGCGGTCGATCTGAATCAATGAACCTGAGCAACACAATCCATGGCGAACCTTCGATATGAATGGGAACGTAAATCCGATGCTTGGATGCCAGATTCTTAAAGCTGTGCCACTTTGCTTCGTTAAGCTCGTCTGGAATTTGCAGCGGTGCTGCCAATGTCACGGTTCCGGTGTGAAATGCATCTTCGGCTCCTTTGCCAAAGATGCGCAGAAACATTTTAGCCACGTCCGTCGTCGCTTCAGGTCCATTCCTTAGAAATTCATGCTGCTCTTTTGTAAGCACGCTCTGAGGCTGACGGATAAGTCGTGTTGGCTGGGATTCTCTTGCGACCAAAGCCGTGAAGACGAATGAGAACAGGTTCGCGCCACACGATGATGCTGGATCTTTCAGCCGCATATGAGGCAAGCCTTCCAAAAGTTTGCTTATGGTGTTTAGAACACGTCTATATGCCGTATCCCAGTCTCTTGTTTCGTCATGAGTAAAGTTATCGTTCTCGCGAGGAATGTATTTGTGTGCAGTGGGGGCGGGGAGAGATGTGGCTTTGGCCAATGTCTCTGCAAACACTTTACCTTCGTTTGCGCTAGTGAAATCGGGGTGGGCGAAAAGCCGCTCGAAAAGCAACCGGGCATCGTTGTCGCCCACAACCCGACCTGCAATTGAACGATAACACGCGATTGACCGGTCAGAATTCGGGATAACCACGCCGCCTTCCCTGTAAAACTTCGTCTCGATATGAGGATGGGTTGAGAAAATCGGGCGCTGCGTGTCCGCACTATCCCAAAGAGTGATTACAGTTGGATCGGGTTTGTTGAGGAGGATCTTCAGGTAGTCGCAAAACGGCAAAAGAAAGGCCTTGCCATAAAGCCAATAATCGAGGCCAAGCACAGAGCGCCGGATGAGCGTTTGTCGCTCGACTTGCTGCGACTTTGTGAGCGTTCTCGTCATTTTTGGGATTCGTGTGCCGGATGATCGCTCAAAATCCGTCCGTCTTGCAAGGTGACAATTCTGTCCGCAAATAACTCAACCCGGTTCAGATCATGCGTCACATAAACGATGGTCTTCCCCAACTTTTTCAATTCGCCAATCAGCTTGAGACAAATGCCGGCGTTAGTCGCATCCAAGGCGGCCAACGGTTCATCGAGCAAAATCACTTTGGCCGGGCGCAAACTGGCTATCAAGATTGCCAGGATTTGCCGCTGCCCGCCCGACAGTGTCTTTGCTTGTTGTTGCAGTCGTTCAGCGAGACCCAGAGGCAGCAGCAAAGAACGGTTTCTGGCGGCCAAAGTCTTGCGATTCAGGCGGTGGAGGCGCGCCTCTTCGTCAGCCAACACCAGGTTCTCAAAAAGCGTCATCGTTGGCACACTGCCAATCAACGGATCCTGGTGGACATGAAAAACTGCATTCGCAATATCCCTTGGCCGCAACTTGCCTGCCGGTTTCCCTTCGATCAAAACCTCGCCTTGCTCCGGTGCCAACAGGCAGCTCAAAACCCGCAGGAGGGTCGTTTTGCCGCTGCCATTGGGTCCCGTAACAATTAGCGCCTGGCCAGCCGGAATCTTCAGGCACATTCCATCAATTGCCCGGACTGTTTGTCCCCAGCGCGAAAATGTCACCAGCAGGTCGTGAACCTCGACAATGTCAGGACTGTTGTTCATTTGAGATCCTCGAGAAAAAGCTGTCCGTTCTTTGTCCCTCGCAGCGCGATTACCAGGAGAACGAGCACGGCGGTGGCAAGTTTCAAATCCGTTGCGGCTAATCCCAAGCTCAAGGCGTAACTCACCAAAACTTCGTAAACCACCGCACCTATTACAGCGGCCAGAAGCACGTATGATTGGTAGGAAAACCACTTTTCGGGAACCAGTTTCTCACCGATCGTCATTGCGGCCAATGCCAGGATCAGCACTCCCTGTCCCATCCCAACGTCGGCAAATCCTTGATTCATTGTTGCCAAAATTCCACCCATTGCTGCCAGACCGTTGGTCACAGCCAAGCCGGTAATCAGGTTAGCTGGAACATGAACTCCGAGCAGCCTGGCATATTCCGGGTTTGCCCCGGCAGCACGTAATCGCAAGCCCGGTCGCGACGACAGGCTTGCTGCGGCTGCGACGCTGACAGCGCCGACAAGCACTCCCAGTAACATGATTGTGCCAACATGGAACCGGACGTTCACAAGATGATTTAACGGCTGAACAAAATCGAACAGTGATGGCTGGGTTAAAAGACCTATGTTCGATGCCCCCATGATACGAAGACTCATCGTGTAAGTGATTGCCACAACAATGATTCCGGCAAGCAACTTGTTTAACTTGAACCGGACATGGAAATAAGCCGTCAAGCCCCCAGCCAAGGCACCGGCGATAACTCCGAGGCAAAGAGCGATTGGAACAGCCACTCCGTTCTTTAGCAGGATTCCATAAGTTGCAGCTCCAAGCGGAAAAGAACCTTCAATAGTAATATCAGGAAAGGCCAGAACACGAAATGCCACGGCGAATGCGATAACGGGCCAAGCGTAGATCAAGCCAGTCATCAAACCAACATCGAGTGGAATGAAGGAATTCATCACTTAATTTCAGCGAATACTTTAGTGGCATTAGTGACAACATCGGGCGGCAAGGTATCGTGCATGAGTTCCGCGGCTTGCTCATTTAGATATATTTGTCCCGATCCAGGCTGGATAACCGGCAGGCTATTTTCTCCATGTAGAACTTTCACCACGAGTTTTCCTGTCTCTCGCCCGATTTCGTAGTATCCGGCAGAGACGGCTCCGATGGCCCCTTTTTCCACTGATCCGCTGTCACATGCAAAAACAGGTATTTTGTTCTCAATACCGGCCTTTATTGCTCCTGCAATACCTGCGGCCACCGTGTTATCAGTGGAAATCAGCAGAACGTCCACGCGGCCAACCAAACCAAGGGCAACGCGGTATTCTTCAGACGTTGAGTTCACCGGTCCCTCCACCACTTCAAAGCCCAATGTCGGTGCAATCTCTTCGATTATTTTGACCGCGAATTGAGAAGAAGCTTCACCCGGATTAAAGAGCAGGCCAAGCCGCTTAGCGTTCGGATTGATTCTCCGGATTAACTTCAGTTGTTCGCCATAGGGGATCGCATCAGTCGTGCCAGTAACCTTTGGATTTGAGCCATCCAAGGAATGAACGACGCCAGCACCGACTGGATCAGTTAATGCGCCAAAAACGATCTCGCCCTTAAACTTTTTCACGATTGCTTGAGCAACCGGAGTGGAAATCGCAACAACAACATCAGGATTTCGAGCAGCCACCTCGTCGGCGATAGCGGCAACCTGGCCCATATTTCCTTCAGCGTTGAGCAGGATATAACGCGCCCGAATCCCATTAGCGTAACCGTCACTCGTGAGTTCATCGATGACCCCTTTCTGGACAGCGTCAAGGATCGGGTGCGTCTGGAGAGTGGCGATCGCAATGACCTTTTGAGTCACATTACCTCCTCCGTTATGGATTTTCGCGAAAATAAACACTCCAACGACAATGGCGACCACCAGGAGCGAAATCACTAACTTATTGTGTTTATTCATAGGTGTTGATTTATTAATTTCTTCCGTCAGATGTAATCGTTAAAGAACTGGTGTGGCGTTGTTTCTGGCGAAAATGTTTTGCGTTGGTCCGACCGGCCGTCTGGGTTTGCCCCGTCTCGTTGACCAGGTATTTTCCGTATTTGAAAACTTTAATGCCAGCAAATTCCTCTTCGTCGTCGAGATCAGTCAATATGCCGCTTATTCTCATCACGGCCTTCACATCAACGATTTTATCGGCATCGTTGTCATCGTCTTCAAACTGTCTCGCTTCAAGCACTTTGGGTTTCAGTATGCCGATTGGAATACCGCCGGTCCCGTGAGCGAAGTGCCTGCCCAACCATTTGAGCACCGGGGCTTGTTTCGCCTCCCATTTGGTAAAGGACTCAAAAATGTCACGTGGAAATAATTGTTTTTCACGCCAACCAGACTCGAAATGGCTGGTTCCAGGATAAACAACGTGCAACTGTGGAAAGATGGTAATTGTCTTTCCACGGTGAGCGGCAGTTTGTCCCATTTCCTTGAGAAAACTCTTCGTTTCTGTGTGGTCTTGTTCTGTTTCATCAGGAAAACCAAATTGGAGGTTTATGAAGCAGCCGACATTGGATTCCAAAAGTGCTGGAACTACTTTCTGTTTCAAGCGGTCGAGATAACGCTTTGGATTTGGCGCTTTGTTTAGATACTCCAAATGTCTGGAAATCAGAGATTCGACGCCGAGATACACCGCCTCTGCGCCCGCGCGCTCCAGCAGCGGCACAAGCCCCTCACGATCCATTGACTCAACGCGGGTCTGGCAATCCCACGAGAATTTAAGTCCATTGCGGCGCAATTTTGCCAGAGCATCGCATAGTTCATCAGTTCGGCGAGGCGTGTGAGCAAAAAAATTATCCTCGATGGCAATCCGGGAAAAACCGAGTTCCACTAGCTGGCGTATATCTTTGCACACCCCGGCTACACTCCGCGCTCTGATCTTCTGATTTGAGACCGAACAGAAGGCGCACTTGAGCGGGCAGCCACGCGCGCTAACGTAGGTCACATGACCAAACTTTCCCGGCGTGCCGTTAATGTTGTCTTCCTTGAAGGTCAGCGGGATCGAATCCAACTGGCTTTCATTGAGAAGAGCCGGCGGCGGATTAAAGTTGGCTGAATCTTTGTGCCAAAATGCCAATCCGGGTGTGGAACAAACATGCGGAAATCGGCGAAGAAATTCAGTCATCGCGATTTCACCTTCACCGACCATCACGTAGTCAACTGTGTCTTGGTGGTGCTCAAGCACAATTTCAGCGTCGGCACTGGCATGAGGCCCCCCGAAAACGGTCTTGATTTCCACACCAGCGCTTGAAAGCGATTTGAACGCCGAGGCTGTAGCCAACGCCGCTTGATAAGAAGCCGTGGTCGTGGTGATGCCAACCACCGTCTGGCTTGAAAATGAAATGCGCCCCGAACTGTGACTTTGCCGGATCGCTTCTTGCAGGCTCAATAATGGAGTTGAGCTCAAGTCAAGGAGTTGCACCTCGACTTTCGGCACATTCGCCTGATTCGCCTGAATGTAATTGGCGAGGCTGATCAACCCTGTGGCAAACCCGCCCAACAATCCGAATTGCGGGGGCATCACAAGAATCAAAGTTAACTCTGTATTTTTCATTCACAAGAAAAGCGCGTCGCTTTGATAGGCCATCCGCAGGTTAAATGCCATGCTGCGGAGTCGCCAGGATAACACTGATAATGAACGCTTTGCGATGATTTGCAACTGCGCCGATGACATTGCGCCGTAATGTGGCTGTTACGCCGTAATCCCTGCGTTACGAATTTGTCGCCCAAAAGGAATCTCAATCGCTCTTGGCTTCTGCCGTGTTCACGGCGATAGAAACGGCAGCAGAAGCTGGATGTCGCCAGGACGTGGGCATTGACAGAGTCAACCAGGGTCCCGTCGGAATCGAAAATCAACGCTTTCATTCTTTTCCACCATATCAAATCGCCAATAATTTTCCATCAGAATTCGTGACCATGGCGACGAATGGGGGGAGATAACCCTTCCTGCATAGTAATCTCCCTTCGTCTTTCGCGTTATTCTCCATTTAGATATGGACGCCTTTTACGCTTCCGTGGAACAACGCGACGACCAGCGGCTGCGTGGCCAGCCGGTGATCGTCGGCGCACCCCGACCCATCGCGGGGAGGTGTGCGCCGCCAGCTATGAGGCGCGGAAGGTTGGGGTCCGCTCCGCCATGCCCAGCGCCACGGCGGGGCGGCTTTGTCCCACTGGCATTTTCATGCACCCGCACATGTCGATTGGCTGGCGGAACATTTTCCCTGATCCGCAAATCCACTGCCCTTGGCGCCGACACCGCCACCCCAGTTCCATCTTCCTTCCCCCGATCCCACCAAACTGGGTCGCGTTCAACAGTATCTGGTTCAGCAGCGCAAAATCGCCCCCGCGCTGCTCGATCCGCTCATCCGGTCAGGCACCCTGTATGCCGACACCCGAGCCAACGCCGTTTTCCTGCTGCTTGGAAAAGAAAACATTCCGGCGGGAGCGGAGCTGCGCGGCACCACCGCGCGCCCGTGGCACGGCTTGGCCCCCGGGTCGCAAAAGGACCTCGGCTTCTTTGCCGTTCCGGCTGAACCTCTCCCAGCCTCCGTGTCCGTCGGCAAGGCGGTCATCCTTTGTGAATCCGCCATTGATGCCATCAGTTGCTTTGCTCTCCATCCCCAATCCCGTTGTCTCTCCACCGCCGGCGCCCGGCCTAACCCAACTTGGCTCAAGCCCTTGCTGGATCAAGCTGCTCAGGTCTATTGTGGCTTTGACGCCGATCCCACCGGCGACCACATGGCGGACGCCATGATTGCTCTAAACCCTGGCATCCAACGCCTTCGCCCCTCTGCCCACGACTGGAACGATGTGCTCAAAGCAGGAGCATAACCGGTCCGTCAGCCACGCCCTCTGCCTGATCCCGTTCGTCTGGTGAAAGGGCGCCGGATAGGAATGGCGCAGGGCATAAACATGGCGCATAACCTGTTGCAAGACGTCGCAAGCAAATTAAAATAAGGTTCCTCGGCACCTCTCCTCTTTCGATGCCCTCAATCCGATGCGCGGTTTTTGATGCAAGGCTGGTGCGTCCTCCCCAGTAGCCACCGTTGATGGAATCGACGGCCTTGGCGGCCTCCAAAACAGCTTGCTTGCGTTCGGCCGTTGGTGCCTCTGCAAAGGCGCCGAATGCCTGCCACATTTCTCTGGAGGCCTCCGTTCGTTGCTGGTCGCGTGCTGAATCTGACAGGGCGTCGCTCATGCTTTGACTGGTTTGGGCGTATTGTTTGCCGTGAGCCACTCAACTTCCGCGGTCAGGGCTTCGTCGCGCCGGGCAAATG
>Ga0181518_10005097_pt1 | contig 11487 bp, 14 predicted proteins | sample PEATcosm2014_Bin_28_FD_119751 | JGI IMG/M metagenome (GOLD analysis project Ga0181518, IMG submission 119751) | Peatland microbial communities from MTU Mesocosm Facility, Houghton, MI, USA - PEATcosm2014_Bin01_60_metaG | ecosystem: Environmental > Terrestrial > Soil > Wetlands > Peat | place... | reverse complement strand
GTCATGAGGTCGGGAGTTCGAACCTCCCCAGGTCCAGCAAACTTTTCAATAAGTTAGCCTCAAGACCTACCGAGCGGTGGGCCACATTGGGCCACATCTGAATTACGAATCTCATTCTCCACTGCCTTTTGTGCGGCAAGAGAATCAGTTTTTCGCTGTTTTGCACCACCTCCCGCATTGGACCTGCGAGCTCGTGCATGTAGATCTCGGTGGTGCTAAGCCTCGAATGACCTACTAATCGCACGTCAACGAGCATCTGCCCGCATCAGTCAAGCGCTCCGCAGTCCTAAAGGAGGGGGATCCGGTAGCGGAGATCTTGGCGGTCCTGGAAAATTATCAAGCGGGACTTGTGGTGATGGGGACCCTCGGACGAACTGGTCTCACCAGGGTTCGGCTGGGCTCTGTCATGGAAAGCGTCCTGCGGGTCGCGGAGGCGCCAGTGCTTAGCGTGGGACCGCACGTTAACTCCCCGCCGCCCGGCCCGAGCCTTCGCCGGGTGCTGTGTTCGACGGATCTACGAAACCGGGACCACCGGGTTTGCGACTGGACAGCAAGCTTCGCCGAAATGACCGGGGCAGAGCTGACGGTTCTGCATGTGGTTGAAAAACCAGCCGGTGACAACCCGGCGGATGAAGCAATTAGACAGAAGCTCTGCGAGTGGGTTAGTCCAAGCGTTCGCGGCCGATGCAGCGTCAAGCAGATAATTCGCCGAGGGAACGCTCCCGAACAAATCGTCCAGGAGGCCCAAGCCTCTGGCGCCGACCTTCTTGTCGTGGGTGCCTACCCGCGTAGTAATATTGGTACAGTCCTGTTTGGATCGACCACCGAAACGCTGGTGCGAATTGCCCCATGTCCGGTTTTGACGATCATCCACAAGTGAGGCTCGCCACTGGGCCGAGCAGGGACAGAATCCACAGTCGTCCAGGGATAGGAGACGATCATGCTATACAAGATTGAGTCGAAAAAGGAATTAGCTGAAGTTGGACGCGAGCTCGAAGCGGCCGCGCAGAAACACAAGTTTGGCGTGCTCGCCGTGCACGACTTAAAAGCCAAAATGCGGGAGAAAGGTGTGGACTACCACGGCGAGTGTCTGATTTATGAGGTATGTAACCCCTATCAAGCCAAGAAAGTATTGGAAAATAATCCGGAGCTTTCGACCGTTCTCTCTTGTCGCATTTCGGTTTATCAGACCGAGAAGGGTCACACACTCGCCACCCTCAAGCCCACCTCGCTGGTCAAATTGTTCGAGGCTGAAAGTCTCCACGCCGTGGCAGAGGAAGTTGAACGAACAATCGTCACCATTATGCAGGAGGCCGCAAATCCGAGAAACGAAACACCGCAGCTCACTCACTAATTCGGCTTAAAGCCGCAGTTCCCGGCCGAAACTGGTCCCCTTCCATCGCACTGCGTCCCGGCGCTCGGGGAGCGCTGCTACAGCGTTAGGAGTGGCAGCCGCAAAATCCCTGCTTTGCGGACGGCAGTTTGCCCTCTAGGAACAACGTCACGGCGCGCTCCGGTGAACACATTTCGCCCAAGAGAACTGGTTGTATCCCTTCGTGACTCAAAGCTTCCGCAGCCCGCCACCCCATGCCGTAGCAGAGGACAGCCTTGCAGTCGCTGAGAGCTTCCACAATGGACGCGTGGCTATTCGCGCCATGCTCGTGAGTTTGATCACCTCGGCATTCGCCCTTGGCATGAGCTGTGAAAGTATTGGCCCGTAACTCCCTGGCGATGATCTTTCCACCTTCGATATCGAAAACGAGAAAATGTGAACTGCGGCCAAAATGCGGCGAAATATTCGTACCATCCGATGAAGCAATAGCGATTTTCATTAGTTTCCTCCTTGGCGATTCGCTTGCGGGCCATTGCCTCGCCAGCATCGCCCCCGGTTCATCCCTCTTCCGAAACCGCCACCCTGTCCACCAGGCCCTCGACCCCGAACGTCAGCGGCGCGATGAATGTTGCTGCTCTGGCACTGGGGACACGCAGCGGGCCTGCCCGTCCCGAAGGGAACCTGCCACCTGTGTTGGCAACCACTGCATTGAAACTCTCGTTGGTTAATCATCTGAATCTCTCCACCTTTAATCTCGAGCGCCTTGGCGTGTGCCAAGGCGTCGGCAATCTTCCGGTGCGCCGATTCCACAATACGGCCGAAAGTTTGGCGGGAGACGCCCATGTGTTGGGCGGCGTCCTCCTGGTAGAGCCCCTCGAGGTCAGCGAGGCGGATGGCTTCGTACTCGTCCACCGTCATCGTGACGACCTCCAACATGTTTAAGGGGATACCTCGGGGCTTGAAGAATGTGCTGGAAGGCTGACCACTCACCCTGCGACAGCAGAACGGCCTGGGCATCGGCGCATCGCTCCTTCATTCGATATAATTATGAGCATATGCTCATAATGTGTCAAGCCTATTTTCTCGTCGTCCGATGCGAAGGTGTTTTCCTCGAGGCGAGCAGGGCAACGCGTAAGATTGAATCGCCGGTCTATGGAATGATCTTATCGAGGCTGGTTACCGTGACCGCAGGCGCCGCAGCACTTGCCGCATAAGTCCGCAAGCCTGCTTGATCTCAGGAAACGCCAAGGCGCAATAGACCTGCTTCCCTTTGCGGCACGTAACCACCGTGCCGACATTTCGCAGGATCCCCAAGTGCTGCGAGAGGTTGGCCTTCGAGACGCCTAGAGTTCCCTGAAGCTCCGAAACACTCCTTGCTTTTCTCCCCAGCAGGTCAAGGATGTGGAGGCGTGTCGGGTTCGCGAAGGCTTTGCAGACTTGTGCTTGCCTTTCGTAAAGGTAGCCGTTATTCGCGCTGTCGCCTTGGTTTTGGTGCACGAGAATCCTTCTACTAACTTTCGATTTTGCAGAATTTGGATTGAGATTAACCGTCCGCAGTCTTTAATACAAAATCGAAAATCTAAAATCCATTATGAACAGCCCCTTCCGAGTTTCAGTTTCTTTCCCGGTGTGGCACCACTCGGCGCGGCCTGAGCCGGCGGCATTGCAGGCGCGACCGGAGGGGGTGTTACGGTTGTTTCTCCGGTTGGCGCGGACCCTAGGAAATGCTCCCGCAGTTGTTTCCCCTGGAGGTATCCCGTAGGCGTCTGATCCTCCGAACGCAGGCTTGTCGGTGTGATGACATCATTCCACCACGCGGTAATCCCATCCGGGACGGAATAGGCTTTGTAGCCCTTCAAGCCGAGCAGCAACTGCGCTTGGGCGGCATGGCCTGTGCCGAGTCCATACAATACGATCTTCTTTTCGCGCGAGAGTGTCTTCAGGCTTGCCGCGTCGAACAATTGAGTCAGCGGAATGTTCACGGCCGTCGGGATGTGGTAATCGTCGAACTGCCACGGCTCACGAATGTCAATCAACTGAAAGTCCGTGCGCTTCTCGATCAGCCAGCGCGCCAGTTGGCCGGGCGGGACATGGTCTTCCTCTTTCACGATGTTCTGAACCAAGGCAGAGGCGTTGACAGGTCCGGCGCCCGTTCCCTGCACGAGGGTTGTGGCCATCGCTAGCACCACGCCCAGGAAGACGGCAACCGCCGCAGCCAGGGTTTTCCCAGTCAGTTTCAACTCAACTTTCATGGCCGATCATCTCCTTTTGCCCGCTTTCCATAGACCCGCGCGAAGACGTTCCACTTGCCTTCGCTCTTCTCCCCCGCCCAGAAGGCCCCCACGGCCATCAGGACGACAGCCAGCACCACAATTCCCGTATTTAAGTTGAGCCACACCGGCAAGGTCAGGTTTCCCATGGCGCCCGACACGTTGAATTTCGCGATGCCCTGGGCCGTTATGCCGAACAGGAATATGCCGCCGAAGATTCCCAGAATGTAAAACAGCGCGTCAAGTTTTCCGATGGCGACCGCCACCGCAGAGGTACCTGGTCAATATCCGCCTATGATGAAACCCGCGCCCAGCAGCAAGCCTCCGGCAATTTGTGGCCAGAGGAAGGTGAGCGGAACATAGACTTGGCTCATATCGAGCCGACCGGCTGCCGCGAGGTATGCGATGCCAAGCATCGCAACCACAATGGCGGTGAACATCACCTTCAGAACGGAAAAATCCTTGAAATAGAACTGCGCAGTCAGCTTCTTCGCGCTCGAAAACCCGGCCCTTTCCAGGAAAAAACCGAAGAAGAACCCCAACAACAGGGAGACTGCCAGGTAGGTCGTCTGTGAGAATTGGGGAAAAAATGGAGCACTCATATCCAATACCTCCGCACAAAGTAGGCTCCAATAAAGCCAGCCGCAAAAACCGCCATCATGAAAGCCCATGCCCCGGCGGATAGGACAGCCCCGCCTGAGAGCGCCAAGCCGCTCGTGCAGCCGCGAGCCAGCCGCGCGCCATAGCCGGTTAACACTCCTCCGAGGAGTGCCAGAGCGTAGCGACCACGCGCAGAGACTCGGGGGCCCTTGTCCACGCTAATGCGCAATCGGTGGGCCAGCCAACCCGAGACGAACCCTCCCACTACAACTCCGATCAGCTCGAACACCAGGAAGGACATCAGGGGAGACTGCCCAGGCTGAGCATACTCACTCCAGTAGGCATTCCCGGCGACATAGTTTGGAGCAACCCAAGAGATGAGAGCCACCAGGAACCTTGTGAAACCACCCGAAGCCCCTAAGCCCTCACCCATCAGGATGAACGTGGCAAGCAATGTGAGACCGAGTCCCACGCCGGCGACATACGGCGGCCAGTACTCGGGTTTTCGAAAGACCCGGTGAAGAACTCCGCTCAGCTCTCGGCGCGACTGTGTGAAATCCTCAGCCAATTCGGGCTGCTCCGCCGCAGCCGGGCTATAGTCCTGCGGCGCAACCTTGCCTCCGGTTCCATCCATTCCCTGCTTCCATTCCCTTTCCTGCATCTTGACCTCTTTCCACCACTTGTAGTGGTGGCGGTAGGCATAGAGTTCATTCACCGTGCCGGTGATCATGGAAAAGAAGGCCGGTTTTTCTTCAGGAAATACCGCCCCCATGTACACGTGGATCATCAAACCGGAGGCCACCAATCCGACCGCAACAAAGTGCAAGACGACGGCCCAGGCTACCAAATTGGTGCTAACTAAATGAAACGCCATCACCAGACCAGTCAGCATGATGATGGGAATCATGGCGTAGACCAGCAGGGCGAAGAGCTTTTGCCCAGCGTTGTAAACCCACTGCGGTGGCAGGGGCGCGCTGCTCCTTCCCAGAATTCGAAGCAGCCGCACTTTTAGCCAGATGATGTCGTCCCAGTCGAGGGCGATTTCCCTCTCCAACACTTCACGCGTGAGATAGGTTCGAAATCCAAACGTCCCGTAAACCGCGAATACAACAATCCAGGTGATGCCGACGGCGATATGGAACCAGAGCATGTGCGCCCGAGAGCCAAAGAATCCCTGGACAATGGCGATGTACCAGAGCGGGGCGATCCGAAAATGGGGAGAGGAGATGAGCGCGGCGCCGGTGGTGAGCTCCAACAGCCAAACTATCGCATTGAACCAATGCAGGAGCATGATGGCGACGTGATGCTTCTTGATCTGGCGCTGCGCCATCGCTTCGGCTTGTTCGAAGGTCAGCGGGACAGGGTTAATGGGAATGCTCCAGGAATCCATGCGCTTCCTCTAGTCGTCAAACTCCTTCTCGCCCGTCCTTAACTGCTGAAAAAACGCCACAGCTTGGCCGACGAACGTCGCGCCAATGGCTGTCAAGACGAGGGGCTTCAGCACTCGGTCCCACCACTGTCCCGCGAGCGGCAGGCGTGGCCGATGCGGCGGGAATTTGGTCAGCACCAAGTCCACATGCTCCTTTTTGCCCAGGTAGTAGACGTTCGGCCCAATGGCTACCTCAGCGGTCTCGAGCTGGCGCGCTCCTCGTTCATAAACCATCTGGAAGACGTCGCTAGACCTATCTTCGAGGTCGCCGAAAAACTTGGCGTGCGCGATACACGTCTCGACGCAGGCGGGCGCCTGCCCGCGTTCGAGCCGCGCCGCGCAAAAGTCGCACTTGTCCACTTTCTTGAAGACGGGATGGATGTAGCGAGCGCCATATGGACAAGCGTCCACGCAGTATCCGCAGCCGATGCAAAGATCGCGATCAACCTTCACAATGCCATTTTCCGCCTGGAAAGTTGCGCCTGTGGGGCAGGGAGGCACGCAGGCGGGATGGTCGCAATGGTTGCACTGCGCCACGTAGAAGGTGGACAGAAGGTTAGGGAACGCGCCCGCCACACCTGTCGCACGCACGTGCGTCCGCGCCGAGCCGATGGGAACCTCCCACTCGGAATTGCACGCCACCGTGCAGGCCTGACAGCCTACGCACTTTTTCAGATCGATGACCATCGCGTAGCGAGCCATGGGTGTATGTCCTAGCCTCCTTGCACGCTTTCAAAGTCTGTCAGCAGGCGCACAAAGTTAACGCGCATTCCGGTGCCACCCATAATAGGGTCCACCTTCACCTGCGTCATCAGGTCGGCGTCTGACGCTCCCTTGCGATAGGCGCGGCGGAGGGCTGGAGACTGATTTCCAAAACCGTGTACCATGTAGAGACAATCAGAACGAATGCCGGAAGTGACGCGAACCTTGATCGGCAGCCCCTTCACACCATCCTGATTCTCAAGAACCACCCTCTGGCCCTCCGACACGCCAGTGCCTCTCGCTGCCTCCGAGCTGATCCACGCCTCATTTTCAGGCATCAGCCCGTCCAGGATGGCGTTGTTCTGGCTGCGTCCGAATGCGTGAACAGGGGCCCGGCCGTAGATTAAGCGGAAGTAGCCAAGTGGCGGGTCTTCGACTGGCACATAGCGCGGCAGCGGATCGAATCCCAGTTGCTTGAGAACCGGCGAATAAAGCTGAATCTTTCCGCTTTCCGTTGGAAACAGTGGACCATCCGCCGCCAAGCGGTCCTCGATGTACGGCCGTCCCGCAAAAGCCACGGCACCGTTAGTTCGCAATTCGCTCACGCTGACCTGCAATGGCTCCACCAGCTTGTTTAGGTGTTCTTCCGGCGTGCCCCAAGGAAAGTAGGCTTCTAGGCCCAGCCGCCGGGCCAACTCGCGGGCAATCCACCAGCCAGGCTTAGTCTCGTAGAGTGGGTCCACCACAGGCTGCCGGACAGCAATATAGGGTTTTTTCGCACTCTCGGCAATCTGCGGCATGTCGTAGCGCTCCAGGTAGGTTGCTTCGGGAAGCACCAAATCAGCGTAGTTCACCTGCTCCATGGGAAGGAGATCCACAACCACCAGGAACTCAAGCTGTTCGATGGCTTGAAGCGTGTTCTCCCGGCGCGGAATACTCTCCAGCACGTTTTGCCCGTACACCACCCAACCCTTGATGGGGTAAGGTTTCGCAGCCACGCTCGCATCCACTAGTCCGTTGGTCACGCCCTGTTCCTCAGAGGCCAACGGGAATCGCGTTCCTGCGCCGTCTACCCTAGCGCGCTTCGGTTGGGGAAAAGGAGGTAGCGAAAACCTGCCGGTTTTCAAAGGCGTCGGTAGGAATATGCCGCCCTTGCGTCCCCAACTTCCCAGCAGCGCCGTAAGAATAGCCATGGCGCGAGAACGCTGCGTGTCATCACCATACCAAGTAGCATGCCGTCCTGGATGGAGGGCGACGGCCGGCTTTGCCTGGCTCATAGCGCGGGCCGTCTGGCGGATCTTTTCGGCGGGAAGCTCCGTGATGGTTTCAGCCCAAGCCGGTGTGAACTGTTTGACGTGTGCCGCGAGTTCAGGTAATCCCTGTGCGTAGCGCGCGATGTACTCTTTATCGTAGATTTCCTCGGTAATCAGAACGTTCATCCAGGCGAGCAAAAGGGCGATGTCGGTTCCCGGACGGATGGGGAGCCACCAATCTGCCTTACTGGCAGCCGTGGAAAAACGCGGATCAACCACAATGAGCCTGGCGCCGCGTGCCAAGCCTTCCGCGAAGGCCGTGACTTGCGACGTGAAGACATTCTCCCCGATGTGTGTTCCGATCAGTACTATTAGCTTGGATTCAGCCAGGTCCACCGGCTCGATAGAGCCAAGCCCCTGTCCGAACGTCAGCGCGTACCCAACTTCGCGGGGGCCCCGGCATTGTGCGAAGGCCGGTTCTGCCGCGTTGGGCGTGCCGAAGGCTTTCATCAATGTGCCAAACCACGTCGAGGCCACTCCGTGCGGGAAAAAGGCCACGCTCTCCGGCCCGTACTTCTCCTTCAGTTCATTCAGCCGAGCGGCGAAGAGATCCAGCGCCTCGTCCCAGGTGATTCGTTTGAACTTCCCCTCGCCCCGTGCGCCTGTGCGCAACATGGGGAATTTCAAACGATCCGGATCATAGAGGAGCGCCGTCCCGGCACTGCCTTTTGCGCACAGCCGACCGCCGGTCAGCGGGTGGGCGGGATTCCCTGAGAGTTTAAGCACCTTCCCGTCCGCCACTTCGGCCAGCACACCGCAACGCCAAAAACACATCTCGCAATTGGTGGCTATTTCCTCCGTGCGGCGGGCGCCAGCCCAGCCCAGCGGATGGCTCTCGCCCTTTAAGGAGACCGCTCCGGCGGTTGCGAGTGCACCGGTGGCTGATGAACGCCGTAAAAACTCACGCCGAGTAAGTTTGAAGCCCATAAGTCGCATTCACCTGGAAGAAGGCCATACGTATTCCAGGCAACCGATCAGAAAAATGCATCGCAACCCATTTGCCAAAGGACAAAACACTTGAACCGAATCACCGTGTGAACTCGCTAATAGACGGTGCAGTCGAAATGTCCCTCCGGCTGGCTCCGCCGATCCGAATAATGAAGCGATTGCGAAACTTCTAAACAATTCCGCCATTTACCAGGCTAACACAGTAAAACAGTTGCGAAATTGCGCAACTGTTGTTCATTTATCCGGATGGAGGAAATCGCGCAGTACTGGGCACTATCACGCTGCACTGTAGCGGCAGCGCCCGACTGCCTCAGCCATCGTTAGGATATCGGCGCTACAATGAGATAGCCTTTCGATGCAGATGGCAAAACAGTTGCCAAGGTATAGACCATGAGTGATAAGGACAGACGGAAGTTGCTGGAATCGCAGCCCGTCCACCGGGGGTGGGGAATCTTGGGGTCAGTCTGTGTGGGCGGAACTCTGCTATTTGTTACCCTCACCGGCCTTGTAGTTTGGCTCGTTCCCTTTAGCGTGACTTCCCAAATGGCAATACTGTTTCACACACTGGCCGGCCTCTGCTTAGTCATTCCATTCGCGCTTTGGCAGCTACGTCACTGGCGCGACAATCGCAAGGCGCCGCGGTCTGCGAGCAAGGTTAGCGCCTACGTCGGCTTCTGGATTCTAGCCGCAAACTTCATTTCCGGACTAGTCATCACTTACCAAGCGATGTTTGGACTCACGAGCAGCCACTTCTGGACAGGCGTTCATCGCTGGACTGGGATCTTGGTCTTTCCGCTCCTAATATTCCACGTGTTTCCGAGAAGAACTCCCGCATGTGAACTTGCGCACGAAGCTCTCGTGACCACGCGACCCAATTACGGGTTGGACTGTCGATCGATGTGGATGTGGTCCTTGGGATCGGCTGCACTGCTTTTCGCCGCACTGATTGGCGCTTCCGCGTTCTACCGATCGCCTACCATCGCAGACTACACGCCGCCCGCCAGCTTTCGAGTGGCGCCGGGCGCGAACCCATTCGCCCCGAGTAACGCTCGAACGGAGAGCAGCCGGCCGGCGCCGGCGGGCACCATTTCCGATTCACGTGCCTGCGGTGCGCCGGGCTGCCACACCGTGATCTACGAGGAGTGGCGCGCCAGCGCGCACCGGTGGTCGGAGGAGGATCAATTCTTCCAGGCCGTACGCACCGCCACGACGGAAGTCCAAGGCATCCACGCCACTGAGAAATGCGGTGGCTGCCATGCTCCCGTTTCCATGCTTTCCGGCTACAAAGACCCGACACTCGGGAGCGCGACCAGCGGTTACGCGGAGGGAGATTCCTGCGTCGTCTGCCACGCGGTTCGGCAGGTGGATGAACGTGGCATCGGAAGTTACGTGCTCGGGATTCCGAAAGGGTATCTCTACGATCACAACCAGGGACGCTGCGCGGCCTTCGTCAACCACTTTCTGATTCGCGTTTATCCCGGCCAGCACGATCGCGACTACGACCTGAAGATCGCGCGCGACGCCGAATCGTGCGCTCCTTGTCACAAAGAATACGATCAGGTCGGCAAGTACCCTGGTCTACTGGAGGTCGAGACGCAGTATGATGACTGGAAAAACCACAAATGGAATACCGACCGCGACCGGACGCGGCGGTTGCGGTGCCAGCAGTGCCACATGTACCTGGAGCGTGCCGGCGCCCTACGCTCCGCGGACCCTTACGATCTGGCAGTGGGACTTGGGCTCGAGTATCACAATCACCGGTTCGCGGCGGCCAACCAGTACATGCCCTTATCCCTTGGTTCGCCGGGCGCCGGAGAGCAGACTCGCGATGTTAATGAGTGGCTGACGGGAAGAACCGAGATCCCTGAAATCCAAAAAGTTTGGCCACATGGAGCTATCATTCCGATAAAGATGGAGGCCGCCACCTCGGTGCGACCGGGCGCTGCTCTCGCGGTGCGAGTCGTTCTGACCAACAACAAGGCTGGCCACAGTTTCCCCACCGGGCCCTTGAACGTGGTGCGAGTCTGGATCGAATTGGAGGTGTACGACAAGGCGGGGAAGAAGGTGTTTCACTCCGGTGAACTCGACCGGGAAAACCACGTTGAAGCCGGCTCGTATATTCTCAGGCCCATTGCCCTGACGCAGAGCGGTCAGTCCATTTTGACACCTGACATATGGCATCCGCAGGGACCACAGTTTCGGCCGGCAATCAACCCCGGAGAATCAGGTTCCTTTGAGTACCGCTTCCCGGTTCCGAAAACTGTTTTCGGCCCGCTACTGGTACGTGCCCGGTTGCGCTATCGAAAGGCCAATCAGTTCTTCATGAACGAGGTCTACGCTCCAGATCACCGCGAAGCTCCCGTCACCGATCTCTCCTCAGCCTCGGAGGAAATCGCGGTGGTCGGTACGCTGCCGTAACGCCCGCTTCCAGCCGGCGGCCGCTGCAAGAGCGAAGGTGCGTAGCTCCTGCCGCTCCGGTACCCTCAACACCAGTAACAGCCAACTGAACGAAGGCCTCACCACGGCCTAATGTGTTTTGGCACACGTCGGAGTGGAGGACTTTGTTTTTCACTGTACCGGTTGCAGAGCGAAATCCAGCGCCTTGCCGGCGTGCAGAAGTGCCGTGTTGAACAGAGGCAAATCACAGTGTTGCGGTTGCACCAGCAACGGTATCTCCGTGCAGCCGAGGACAATCCCCTCTGCGCCCTGGTCGCGCAGACGTTCGATGACGTCGAGAAACAGCCGCCGGGAGTTGGGCCGGATCTCGCCTTGTCGGCAATCACGTAGAAACGTAGAAATTTGCACACAGGCCGGTCTTGGAGAGTGAGTCATCATCATCGCCGCAGGCGATTTTTGGCTCTGAATATCATCGCCGCAGGCGCTTTGGGAGGC
>Ga0181518_10005095_pt1 | contig 11489 bp, 6 predicted proteins | sample PEATcosm2014_Bin_28_FD_119751 | JGI IMG/M metagenome (GOLD analysis project Ga0181518, IMG submission 119751) | Peatland microbial communities from MTU Mesocosm Facility, Houghton, MI, USA - PEATcosm2014_Bin01_60_metaG | ecosystem: Environmental > Terrestrial > Soil > Wetlands > Peat | place... | reverse complement strand
TGGCGCCGCCGGGTCCCCTCGAACCGCCGCACCAACACGTCGTCGGGCGCATCCAAGAAGAGCACCCGGACCCGGTGCCGGGACCGCCGCAGGGTGTCGAGCACCGGCGGCACGTCCTCGTTGGGCTCGCCGCCGGCCCGGCCGATCACGAGCGCGATGCGATCCCCCTGGACGCCCGGTCGCCCGACCAGATCGGCCACCCGGGTGATCAGCGACGGTGGCAGGTTGTCGATGACGAACCACCCGAGGTCCTCGAGCGCCGCCCCGACCGTGGATCGACCGGCTCCGGACATCCCGGTCACGATGAGAAATTCCCCCATGACCCCACCAGTCTCCCCCATGGAACGACCGACCGGCGGGTTGCCCGGACCCCTCCGCCCCGGGCTCAGCCGCTCCGGCGCCCCGCGCCGGTGCCCTGGAGCCGCTCGCACAGGGCCGCGGCTACCGCGTCGGGCAACCACGCCAGCGCGGCCAGCTCCTCGGGGGTGGCCGCCCGGACCGCCCGCACCCCGCCGAACGTGGCCAGCAGCCGCTTCTTGCGGGCCGGGCCGAGGCCGGGCACGCCGTCGAGGACGCTCGTCGTCATGCGCCGTCCCCGGCGCTCCCGATGGAAGGTGATGGCAAACCGGTGGGCCTCGTCGCGCACCCGCTGGAGGAGGTAGAGGGCCTCGGTGCCGCGCGGGATTCGGATCGGGTCGGACGACCCGGGCCGGTAGACCTCTTCGAACTGCTTGGCCAACGAAGCGATCTCGATCTCGTCGCTCAACCCGAGCGATCGGAGGACCCGCTCCCCCACCCCGAGTTGGCCCTTGCCGCCGTCGAGCAAGACCAGCTGGGGCGCGTAGGCAAAGCGCTGGCGGGCCGCGGCGCGGCGCTCAGTCAGATCGTCGTCGCTCGCCGACTTGCGCCGCTGGCGCACCTCGGCGCGTTCGCTCAGCAGGTTGGTGAGGCGCCGCGTGAGCACCTCTTCCATCGCCGCGTAGTCGTCGTTGCCGGGCACGCCCCGGACGACGAAGCGCCGGTAGTCCGCCTTCTTGGCCAGGCCGTCCTCGAACACCACCATCGACCCCACGTAGTCGGTCCCCTGGAGGTGGCTCATGTCGAAGCACTCGATGCGCAGCGGCGAACAGCTGAGGCCGAGCGCCTCTTCGAGCTCGGTCAGGGCGCGCGAGCGCGCGTTGTGGTCGGCCGAGCGCCGCAGGCGGTGCCGGGTGAGGTCCTCGGCGGCGTTGCGGGTCACTGTCTCGTGCAACGCCCGCTTCTCGCCTCGCTGAGGCACGCTCAGGCGCACCGGCCCGCCGCGCAGCGACGAGAGCCAGGCCGTCACCACCTCGGGCGAGTCCGGGAGGAGCGGGACGAGCACGCGTCTCGGCACCTCGGCACCGGGGGCGCCGTAGAGCTCCTGCAGTACCCGGCCGATGAACTGCTCGGCCGTGAGGTCCTCGACCTTGTCGGCCACCGACCCGCTGCGCCCCACCACCCGGCCCCGCCGCACGTGGAACACCTGGATGGCCGCCTCTAGCTCGTCGTCGGCCACGCCGACCAGGTCGAGGTCCTCGGCCTGGTCCGAGACCATCTGCTGGGTCTCGGCGGCCTTGTGCACCGCTACCAGCCGATCCCGCAGCCGCGCCGCCCGCTCGAACTCGAGCGCGTCGGACGCCTCTTGCATCTCGGTGCGCAGCCGGGCCACCACCGGCGCGGTCTCACCGGACAGGAACCCCATCAGGTCCTCGACCATCTGGGCGTAGCGCTCCGGCTCCACCGCGCCCACACAGGGCCCCGAGCAGCGCTCGATGTCGTAGAGGAGGCAGGGGCGGCCGAGCCGCGCGTGCCGCTTGAACTTCGCGTCCGAGCAGGTCCGGATGGGGAAGCTCCGAAGCAGCAGGTCCAGCGTCTCGCGCAGCGCGCCGACGTGCCCGTAGGGGCCGAAGTAGCGGACGCCCTTGCGCTTGCGGCCCCGGAACACGACCGGGCGCGGCCACTGCTCGCCCACCGTCACGGCCAGCCACGGGTAGCTCTTGTCGTCCTTGAGCCGGACGTTGAAGCGGGGCTTGTGGGCCTGGATGAGCGAGTGCTCGAGGATGAGGGCGTCCACCTCGGTGCCGACCACGACCCACTCGACCCGGTCGGCCAGCGCCACCATCTGGGCGGTCCGGGGCGCCAATGCGGCGGGGTCGGCCCAGTAGTTGGTCAGCCGGTGGCGGAGCGACTTGGCCTTGCCGACGTAGAGAACCTGGCCGTCCGCGTCCAAAAACTGGTACGAGCCGGGAGCGTCAGGGATCGAGCTCGTGGGGGGACGCACCTTCACCCCTCCACTATGCCGTCACGCGGTGACGCTCGATGCCCCCGGGCCTGCGACGTCGGAGGCGACGGGACGCCTAGAGTGGGGGTCAAGCCGGCCCGGTATCCCGGCTACACGCAAGCTCCCAGGCCGACAAACCCGCGGATGGGCGACCGGTGCTGTCCCCGCCGGCCTTATGGGAGCTTCCCCACCAAGGGGGTACAGATGATCCGACTCCAGGGCGCTCTACCGGAGCGTTACTCCGGTGCGTCCCAGGAGGAACTGGCCCAATGGATCGGCGCCGCCAAGGCGACGCTCGGCGACCGGCTGTTCATCCTCGGGCACCACTACCAGCGCGACGAGGTCATGGTCTGGGCCGACGCTCGTGGTGACTCCTTCGGGCTGTCCCGCATGGCCGCGGCCAGGCCCGACGCCGAGTTCATTCTGTTCTGCGGCGTGCACTTCATGGCCGAGGCGGCCGACGTGCTGACCGGGGACCACCAGCAGGTGCTCCTCCCCGACCTGAACGCCGGGTGCTCGATGGCCGACATGGCCGACATCGACTCGGTCGAGGAGGCCTGGGACGCCCTGGCCGAGGTGACCGACGTCGAGCGAATCGTACCGATCACCTACATGAACTCCTCGGCCGCCTTGAAGGCCTTCGTGGGTGCCCACGGCGGCGCGGTATGCACGTCTTCCAACGCGCGGGCGGTGCTCGACTGGGCCCTCGACCCCGCCGGAACCGGCCGGGCGGCCGGGGACAAGGTCCTCTTCTTCCCCGACCAGCACCTCGGTCGCAACACCGGCTACGAGCTCGGCTACGGCGTCGGGGACATGGCCGTGTGGAACCCCCGCCATGCGATGGGGGGCCTCGAGGACGCCGAGGTGAAGGCGGCCACCTTGCTGTTGTGGAAGGGCCACTGCTCGGTCCACCAGCGGTTCCGACCCGAGCACGTCGCGGCGTTCCGGGCCGAGCACCCAGACGGCATCGTGCTCATCCACCCCGAGTGCGCGCACGAGGTAGTCGAGCTGGCCGACCAGGTCGGATCGACCGACGGCATCATCAGGGCGGTCGAGGCCGCGCCGGCCGGCTCGACGATCGGGATCGGGACCGAGATCCACCTGGTGAAGCGGCTCGCCGACACCCATCCGGACAAGCGGATCTCCTGTCTGGACCCACTGGTCTGCCCGTGCTCGACCATGTTCCGCATCGACGCCCCGCACCTGGCCTGGGTGCTCGAGGGCCTGGTGGCCGGGCAGGTGCGCAACCGCATCACCGTCGACCCCGACACGGCCCGTTGGGCCCGGGTGGCCCTGGAACGGATGCTGGAGATCACCTGAGGGCGGCGCCATCCGGTCGAGGATGGACACCCGAGGCCGGTGCGGCAAAGCTTCTCCCGGTGGAGGTCCGGCTTGGGGGGACGAGACACAGATGAAGACGGCTCGCATCGGCATCCTGGTGGTGGCCTACAACGCCGCCGCGACGCTGGCCCAGGTACTCGATCGCATCCCGGCCAGTGTCCGCTCGCGGGTGGCCGAGGTCCTCGTCTTCGACGATCACAGCCAGGACACCACCTACCTGGTCGGGCTGGGCTACAAGTCCCTGGTCCCCGACCTCCCGCTGACGGTCGTCCGCCACGAGCACAATCTCGGCTACGGCGGCAACCAGAAGGCCGGCTACCGCTGGGCCATCGACCACGGCCTCGACATCGTGGTGCTGCTGCACGGCGATGGCCAGTACGCCCCCGAGCGGCTCGAAGACCTGATCGGCCCGCTCGAGCGCGGCGAGTGCGACGTCGTGCTCGGCTCGCGCATGCTCGAGTCGGGCATGGCACGCCGGGGGGGCATGCCCCGGTACAAGTACCTCGGCAACCGCATCCTGACCCGGGTCGAGAACCTCCTGGTCGGGACGGCGCTTTCGGAGTGGCACTCGGGCTTCCGCGCCTACCGGGTGGACTCGCTGGCCCAGATCCCCTTCGAGGCGAACTCGGACGGCTTCGACTTCGACACCGAGATCATCATCCAGCTCGTCGAGGCCGGAAAGCGCATCGAAGAGGTGCCGATCCCGACGTACTACGGCGACGAGATCTGCTACGTGAACGGCATTCGCTACGCCGCCGACGTCACCCGTGACGCCGCCCGTTACCGCGCCCACAAGATGGGACTGGGGAGCGGAGAGACGGCGTTTGCCAGTCAGGCCTACGAATGGAAGGAAGGGACCGAGACCTCACACGGCGTGCTCGAGAGGTGGCTGGCCGCCATCGGACCGTCGTCGGTGCTCGACCTCGGATGCTCCGGCGGCGACCTGGCACTCCGGCTGCGCAAGCTCGGCCACCAGGTCACCGGCGTCGATGCCGAGAAGCTCGCCGGGGTCGAGGACAACGTCGACGAGTTCGTCCAGGCCGACCTGAACGATCCGCTCCCCGACGTTCTGGCCGGCCCGTTCGACGTGATCGTGGCGGCCGACGTCCTCGAGCACGTGGCCCGGCCCGAACGACTGCTGGCGGACATCCGAACGAGGCTCGGCGCCGAGGGCCGGGTCGTCGTGAGCATCCCCAACTTCGCCCACTGGTACCCGCGGTTGCGAGTGTTGTCGGGCCGGTTCGACTATGACCGGCGAGGGATTCTCGACGCCGGGCATCTGCGCTTCTTCACGCGTCGGAGCCTCGAGCGCATGGCGCGCAAGCAGGGCTTCGACACGGTCAGGTGCTCGGGCGTCGGTGTGCCGGTCGAGGTGACCCAGCGCGGCGGCACCGGTCACGCCGGCGCGATCAGCCGGTGGCTGTCGGCGGCCGACCGGGTGCTGGTCCTGCTGTGGCCGAGCCTGTTCGCGTACCAGTACGTCTTGGAGCTGGTTCCGAGCCCGACATCGGCGACTCCCGCAGCGCGCTAGCGCGCGCGGCGGTCATCGAGGCGTCTGAGGAGGGCCGAGCAGGTGGGCGTGGTCACGCGCAACTGTCGGATCTGGCCGGGGAAGCGGCTGATCACCGGCCCGCCGAGTGGATCGCGTCCAACCCAGATCGGCGTGTTGCGCCGGACCAGGACGGCCTTCAGGACCGCTTGGCCGTCGACGTGGACGAGGACCTGGTGCACTCTTGGATCGAGGACCGCGTCGACCACATAGGAACGTCCGGGCGTCATCTCCAGGATCGATCCGGTGATCCAGCCCTGGTGCAACCCTTCGAACAGATACGCGAACTCGATCCGACGGCCGCCCAGGGAATGGACGGCGAGGAAGTCACCGGCACCGCGGGTGCCGTTCACCAGCACCGGCCAGTAGCCCTTCGGAAAGCGGGCGGGAAAGACGACCCGCAACCGGAAGTGCCCGGCGCCCTCGGACCGCTCCACGGCCTGCCACTCGTTGCCATCTGACTGGTACAGCGTCACGCAGTCCCCCACGATGGCCAGTGCGCCCGGAGGGCCGGGGCGGGGCAGCGCCGCGACCTGGGTGACCTCGAGGCGGCGACCTCCGAACAGGCTGGCGTCCAGCCGTTGCTGGAACGAGACGAACTGGTCCCGCATGGAGATCGGCACCGACGGCCGCAGCTCACGCTGGTAGACGAGCGCCAGACCGACGTTCGCCCACACTCCGAACAAGGCCAGCGCACCCAGGATGGTCCCGACCAGCCGTCGGGTCACACGACGCCAGCGCCTCGACGCGGCGACGAACAGATGGAGCCCGGTCGCTCCGGCCAGGACCAAGAGGGGCAGGAAGTCGGCCAGGTACCGGTTGGCGATGAAGGCGATGGCGAGGACGCCCAACGTGCCGGCAGCCGTGCCGATCACCGGTAACCGGAGCACACTCAAGGAAGGTCGATGCGGTCGGCGGCTCGCGCGCCCAAAAATGCCCACGATTCCGACGACGCCCAATGCGACCAGCACCGGCATGGTGTCGGTGATGCTCGAGGAGAAGTCCCGGGTGTCGTAGTGCACATTTCCGAGCACCGTCGCCTTCGGCGGGAACATGAGGAACGGGAACAGCCGGCTGATCCGCAGCGTGTCCGGCCGCAGGTATTGGAGCAGTGCAGTCGGGACGAACTTCAGTCCGAACAGACTGCCTCCGTTGTCGGCCAAGGTGATGCGACGGTTGAGGTTGATCGAGGTGAACACCTGCTTGTTGAGCGGCAGGCTCACGAGCGTGTGGAACTTGACCTCGTTGATCGCCACGTAGAGCAGGATCGGCACCGCCGCGGCCAGGAGCAACCCACCGGTCCACGACGCGCTGGGCTCGACGTCGGCCAACCCGAGCCACCGCCAGGCGCCGGGACCGAGACCACTCATGCCAAACGACCCTCCCCGCCCGCTCGGTCCCGTATGGGTCCGGTCTTCCGAGGTGAGCGCCCGTTCCCCCAGCCGGTGCCGCACTGTCACGATCGCGTAGACGCATCCGACCAGGCCGATGACGATCACCGGACCGGCCCCGACCGAACCGCGAGTGAGGATCGCGAGCGTGGAGAAGAGACAGGACAGGACGAGGGCGCGCCGCGATGGCTGGATCATGAACGCGATCACGAAGTCGAACCCGCCGAGCGCGAGTGCCGCACCCCAGAGCTCCGCTTCGTGGTAGATCAGGGCGTCGCTGGCCAGGTAGAGGAACTGCGACCCGACCCCGACCACCACCATCGAACAGGCGGTCAGCCCGGCTTCTGCTCGCGACACGGGGGCATCGGTGATCAAACCCCGAATTCGCCAGCTGAGACGCCCGACAAAGAACATGGCGACGAGAAAGGCCACCAGCATCGAGCACTGCGTGAGTCGGCCGTCGAGGCGATGGGTGACGAGCAGGATCGGCATCCTCAGCAATGCCGGAACGGGCCCGTAGTACATGTAGGTCCGACTGCCTTCGCGGATCCCTTCGATGGAGAGTGCCGCCGCCGGCACGTTCCAATGGCCATGGAACAGCGCCCGGGCCTGGACGTCGTAGAAGTTGGCGAAGAGGTTGCGCTGGAAGAAATTCCACGTGCCGCCGGTGAGCATCCAGGCGAAGGACACGGTGCTGAGCACCGTGCCGATCACGCAGCCGCGGATGAATCGCCGACGTGACTCGGCCAGCCGCTCTTGCCCCCGAACCACCGGCGGCTAAGGGTAGCCGTCAGCCCACTTCACCACCGGGCCCGAGCCGGACGTGGTGGAATGACGGCGTGCCCCAGACCATCGCCATCTCGGCCTCCTTTGGTGCTGGCGGCAACGTGGTCGGGCCGGCGGTGGCCCGGCGTCTCGGTCTCCCGTTCTTCGATCGGGCCATCCCGGCCACCGTGGCCACCCGCCTGGCCCTGCCCCTGGAGGAGGCGACGGCCCAGGACGAGAAGCCGCCGTCGACGTGGAACCGGCTCGCACGGGCGTTCGCCAACATGGCCGTCCCCATGGGCTCCGCGTCGCCATCCCAGGACGACGAGCCGGACATGTTCCGCCAGGAGACCGAGCGCATCCTCCATCAGATCGCTAACACCACCGGCGGTGTCGTGCTTGGCCGCGGTGCCATGGTGGTCCTGGCCGGGCGACCCGACGTGCTGTGCGTTCGTCTCGACGGCGACGTCGAGGCCCGGGTGGCCCGGGTCGCCGAGAGCCAGGGCATCGACCTCGAGTCCGCTCGGGCCCTGCGGCGCCATACCGACGGCGCGCGGGACGGCTACATGCGGCTCTTCTACCGGGTCCGCCAGGACGATCCGGCCCTCTACGACCTCGTGATCGACACCACCTCGATCCCGTTGGCGTCCTGCACCGAGCTCATCGTGCTCGTCGCGGCGGCCAAGCGGCCAGCTGAGAGCCCGTAGGGGGCGCGGCTCAGCCGGCCAGACGTGGACGCAGCACCTCGCCGGTGTAGCTGCCGGCGGTCTTCGCCACCTGCTCGGGCGTGCCTTCGGCAACGATCCGGCCGCCCTGGTCTCCCCCCTCGGGCCCCAGGTCGATGATCCAGTCGGCGGTCTTCACGACGTCGAGGTTGTGCTCGATCACCACGACGGTGTTGCCCTGGTCGACCAGCCGGTCCAAGACGTGGAGCAGCCGGCGGGTGTCCTCGAAGTGCAGCCCGGTGGTGGGCTCGTCGAGCACGTAGAGGGTGTGCCCGGTCGGCCGACGACTCAGCTCTGTGGACAGCTTGACCCGTTGGGCCTCCCCGCCCGAGAGCGTGGGTGCGGGCTGGCCGAGCCGGATGTACCCGAGACCCACATCGACGAGTGTCTGCATGTGCCGGGCGATGGGTGGCTGGTTGGCGAAGAAGCTGAGCGCCTCCTCGCACGACAGGTCGAGCACGTCGGCGATGGTCTTGCCCCGGAAGGTCACCTCGAGGGTGTCGCGGTTGTAGCGGGCCCCGTGGCAGATCTCACACGGCACGTAGACGTCCGGCAGGAAGTGCATCTCGATCTTGATCGTCCCGTCGCCTGCGCAGGCCTCGCAGCGGCCGCCACGGACATTGAAGGAGAAACGGCCCGGTTGGTAGCCGCGGACCTTGGCCTCGGGGGTCTGGCTGAACAACCGGCGGACGTGGTCGAACACGCCGGTGTAGGTGGCTGGGTTCGACCGCGGCGTGCGGCCGATGGGCGCCTGGTCCACGTCGACCACCTTGTCCAGGTGCTCCATCCCGGTCACGCCCTGGTGGCGCCCAGGGATCGCCTTAGCCCGGTGCAGCTGATGGGCCAGCGAGCGCAACAAGATGTCGTTGACGAGCGTGGACTTCCCCGACCCCGACACCCCGGTGACTGCGATCATGCAGCCGAGCGGGAAGGTCACGTCGATGTCGGAAAGGTTGTTCTCCCTCGCCCCCCGGACCACCACGCTCTGGCCGGTCCCCGGCCGGCGACGGTCGGGCAACGGGATCTTGCGGCGGCCCGACAGGTAGTTGCCGGTGATCGAGGCCTTGTTGGAGACGAGACCCTTTGGTCCGGTGACCGAACCCGCGTGCACGATCCGGCCACCGTGTTCGCCCGCCCCGGGGCCGATGTCGACGACGTAGTCGGCCGTGCGGATGGTCTCCTCGTCGTGCTCGACGACGATGACGGTGTTGCCGAGGTCCCGGAGCCTCAGCAGCGTGCCGATGAGCCGTTGGTTGTCCCGTTGGTGCAGGCCGATGGACGGCTCGTCGAGCACGTAGAGGACGCCCACCAGGCCACTGCCGATCTGGCTGGCCAGCCGGATCCGCTGCGCCTCCCCGCCCGACAGGGTGCCGGCCGACCGGGCCAGCGAGAGGTACTCGAGACCGACGTCCAAGAGAAACTGCATCCGCTCACGCACTTCTTTTAAGACCCGGTCGGCGATCATGTGATCGCGCTCGGAGAGCTCGAGGCCCGCCACCGCCTTCAGCCCGCGGGCGATCGAGAGCGAGCACAGCTCGTAGATGTTCATCCCGCCGACGGTGACCGCCAGGGTCTCGGGCTTGAGCCGGGCCCCCTTGCAGTCCGGACAATCGACCTCGCGCATGTACTGCTCGATCTGCTCTCGCGAGTAATCGGACTCCGCGTCGGAGTGGCGCCGGGTCAACCAGGGCACGATCCCCTCGAACTGGGAGGTGTAGGAACGGCGGCGCCCGAACCGGTTCTTGTACTGGATGTGGACCGGCTTGCCCTGGGACCCGTAGAGGACCAGCTTGCGGTCCTTCACCTTCAGCCGCTTCCACGGGGTGCTCACCGAGAAGCTACCCACCTCGGCCAGCCCGGTCAGGATCCCCGAGAAGTACTCGCTTCGGGCGCTCGCCCAGGGCGCCACCGCCCCCTCCTCGATCGACAGGCTCGGGTCGGGCACCACCAGTTCGGGGTCGACCTCGAAGCGGGTCCCGAGGCCGGCACAGGTCGGGCAGGCCCCGTAGGGCGAGTTGAATGAGAAGTTCCTGGGCGCCGGCTCTTCGAAGCTGAGCCCACAGTGGGTGCACGCCAGGTGTTGACTGAAGGTGATTCCCTCTTCTTCGGCGTCCGTCCCCTCGGGCGCGTCCCCGTCGGTCTTGGCTCCCCGCTTTTCGGGGCCTACGGCGCCGCTGACCAGGACCTCGGCGGTCCCACCGGTGAGCTCGAGCGCCGTCTCAATCGACTCGGTGAGTCGCTCGCGGATCCCGTCGCGCCGTACCAGGCGATCCACCACCACCTCGATGGTGTGCTGCTCGTAGCGGGCCAGCGCTACGCCTGCCCGGTCGGCCAGCTCGACCGGCACCCCGTCGACCCGCACCCGGGCGAACCCCTGGCGGGCCAGGTCCTCGAGCAGCGAGCTGTACTCCCCCTTTCGGCCCCGTACGATCGGGGCGAGGACCTGGAATCGGGTGCTCTCGGCCAGCTCAAGCACGCGGTCGACGATCTGCTGGGGGGTTTGGCGCGCCACCGGGCGGCCACAGTTCGGACAGTGCGGCTTGCCCACCCGGGCGTACAGAAGCCGCAGGTAGTCGTAGACCTCGGTGATGGTGCCCACGGTCGAACGGGGGTTCCTGGACGCCGACTTCTGGTCGATCGAGATGGCCGGCGAGAGCCCCTCGATGAAGTCCACGTCGGGCTTGTCCATCTGGCCGAGGAACTGGCGGGCGTACGCGGAGAGCGACTCCACATAGCGGCGCTGGCCCTCGGCGTAGATCGTGTCAAAGGCCAAGGACGATTTCCCCGATCCGGAGAGCCCCGTGAACACGATCAGGCGGTCCCGGGGCAGCTCGAGCGAGACATCTTGGAGGTTGTGCTCGCGGGCCCCGCGGATCACCAATTGGTCAGACACAAGCGGAGGATACCGGAGGGGTCTGACGCGTCGGTCTGGCTATCGGGCCTCCGCGGTCGATCGAAGTTCGTTCAGCTCGTCCCGGAGGAGCGCCGCCTCCTCGAAGCGCAGCTCAGTGGCGGCCCGGCGCATCTCGGCCTCCACCTCGTTGATGATCTTGACCAGCTCCGGAGGGCCGACCGTCTCCGCCCCCGCCCGGGGCTCGGCCAACCCGGCCCGGACCCGGAGGGCCCGGGTACCCTGGCGCGACCTGACCTCGGCCCGGCTGCGTTTCGCCCGGGAGGACCCGTCCCCGCTCCCCCGCAGCCGCTCCAAGATGTCAGTCACCGCCTTACGGATGGTCTGGGGGTCGATTCCGTGCTCGGCGTTGAAGGCGATCTGACGCTCCCGGCGTCGCTGGGTCACCGACACCGCCTCGCGCATCGAGTCGGTGATCGTGTCGGCGTACAGGACCACGCTTCCCTCGACGTTGCGGGCGGCCCGCCCCATGGTCTGGATCAGCGAGGAGGCGGACCGCAAGAAC
>Ga0181518_10005092_pt1 | contig 11501 bp, 9 predicted proteins | sample PEATcosm2014_Bin_28_FD_119751 | JGI IMG/M metagenome (GOLD analysis project Ga0181518, IMG submission 119751) | Peatland microbial communities from MTU Mesocosm Facility, Houghton, MI, USA - PEATcosm2014_Bin01_60_metaG | ecosystem: Environmental > Terrestrial > Soil > Wetlands > Peat | place... | reverse complement strand
GCACGGCGTCTGCATACCATCATGGAGCGGGTCCTCGAGGATGTCAGTTTTCTGGCGCCTGACGTGGCCCGTCACGCGCCAGACGAGAATGCCGCAGCGGCGCTTTCTGCAGCCATCAAGAATGAAGCCACTACACCACTGCCGTATCAGGAGCGAATGACCGCTTCCGGCTCCGAGAAGGTTTTCCTCATCGACGACGAGTACGTCAAGCAGATGGTCGCTTCGATCGTGAAGGACCACGACCTGTCCCGCTATATCCTCTAGCCTGCCGCGGCGATCGCGATTTGGCCTCAACCTTTAGAATGTTCGCAAACGAGTCCCACTCAAGGTCGTGTGGTTCTCGCGAGAGAATGCCTTCAGAAACCTCTTGGCCCAGAACAATCAAACCTACATTCAGCATGTTTGCGCTGCCATCGACATCACTGTAAAATGAAGGATTGTTGGGACCAACCAACACGTCGGGGAGTGGCTCAGCCTGGTAGAGCACCTGGTTCGGGACCAGGGGGTCGGAGGTTCAAATCCTCTCTCCCCGACCATTCTTTCTCTCACATTCAAAAGAGACTTAAGCGGCTTTTTTCGCTTCGTCTTTTTGCTTCATTTTCGGTACATTCGGTACAACTGAAGACAATTCAAAGCCGAAACTGCACTTTTTGGCCCAAATCCTACGGAACTTCACGTCTTCTTTGATCTTGTCGTAGAGATCGGACATGCTCTCATCTGCGTGCCCCATCCAATACTTCCGAAGCCCCTCTGGACATTGGGTTCGATTACGCAGGTGCGTGTTCCTGAAACGCCGGAACGCGTGGTGACCTGCCTTGTGGGTGCCGGTGAACGGGTTGATGAACCCCAATTGCTTGAGCGCCGGATGAAGATGCCGGCGAAGAATGCAGGACGACCCAAGCGGCTTTCCATTCCGTGTGCGGAATAGAAAGCCAGACTTGTGCTCGCCTACGAACTTCCTGAGCATAGCGGCGATCGCTGGATGAAGATCGACCTGGCGAGAGGCGCTCGCTGTCTTGAGCCTCTTTTCGATTTTGCAATGGCGCGCCTTCTGCTCAATGCTGACGGTCAAGAAGTCCGGGGATATATGCTTGTCGATTTCAAGACCAAGCGCTTCCCCAATCCTCAAGCCTGCAGCACCACACAAAATGAACACCATCCGCTCCCGTTCCTTCTTCCAGGTTGCCAAACCCGACATGATCTGAGGCGAGAAGCAGGGAGTGTTCTGCTTCGCCTTTTCAACCACCGGCATGTCCACAAATTCGTGGTTCCACTTTCTAGGGTAGATTTCCTCTCCTTCCTTGTCTACCGCAGATGCCACCACCATCTTTACCACTTGCGTGTAGTTGTCGATGGTTTTTGGAGATAATCCTCCTTCCGACATCGCGGCAACGACGGTCTTCAGTATCGCGTTGTTGATTTCGGAAAGAGGTAAATTCCCGATCTTGGGATTCAACCAAATGCGCAAGCAACCATCCCACAGCTCGAGCGTTGAAGTGGCTACTGGTTTCCGCTTCCTCGTCTTCATCTGTTCAAGCCAGTGCATAGCCTGTTTCTGGAATGTGACGCCTTCTTCTTGCTTGACAACTTTGTTGAACAATTCACTCGAGTCAGCACCGCTTGCAGCGATGATGTCACGAGCGCGCTTTTTTCGCTCCGACGCCTTTAGATACCCGGTTCCGGAGACGGGACAAATCTTCGCTCGCAAATGGCGTCGATCATATTGATCGGGTACATCCATCCACCAGCGAACAACCCACCATTTACCGCTTCTTTCGATGTGGCCATTTTGACCAGTTCGGCGGGACATGCTCTTGCCTCTCCGCTTCCCTGGTGCCGCTGAAATCACCTTAGAGGGTTCGCTTACGGATGGCAACTGATAAGGTAGACATTCCCGTGCACCCAGCAACTGCGCCGGCCAAAATGACAACTGTACTGGGTCCTCGGTTTGAGGCACACACCCAGCTTCCGTAAAGGAGATGTTTGGACTTTGGTTGGAAGCAAGCGCACACACGTAGGCAAATCCTCAAACGGATTTGCTCAAGGTACGCCTCGGTTTCCTCGGTTCAACGGCCTACAGCCCGTCTAGGCACCACCCCTCACCAAGGGGTCTCATTCAGGCGCAAGTGCCAACACCGACCCGTGCATCCCGTAGAGCCGGTCTTGGTTGACCGCGGAATACATTTTCTCATTTTGATTCAGGCCCTCTCGAGCCTTACTGGTGATAGTATACAACGACCTCATTTAATTTGGATACCACGATCGACTGACTCTATATCTCAAATGCCATGCCATAAGTAACGCTTATAAGTGACCTAAAGGTACTTTTGACCAATAAGCACATCTTTTGTAAACAAGCAATCAGGCTCTAACCAGTGCCTATAATCAGTCCTTAATTACCGCGGATACTTATGGTTCTCGATCGTTACAAATGCCTCCTAAACGGCGATGCAAATTGTAACTTGAGATAACACGAAGTTATCGGTTGTGTAAGCACGAGTGGCCCCCCAAATATGAAATGACACTGAAGATTCCGTCACATATACTTGAACTGATGGAAGAACAGGGGCCAGCGGCCGGTGAGTGGGACTTGGAGCTTCTGATAAGCCGTTTTCTCGGAAGCCAGAAAGCGATTAAATGCTGAGGTCGGCCGCGGCATCATGTGAACATCTGGCCGAGGCGATTGCCGGCCATCAATCGTAAGCTTCAGCGTCAAGCGCATTGCTGCTCAGGGCGCCGCAGCACGGCTCGACTGGCCTGCTTTTTCGCTCTTTGGGCGGGAATATGCGGAGAAGAGCCCGAGAGTACACAAGTTGCACAAGTCTTTGCAGGCTCTTCGCATGCGAAAGGGAGATCTTGAGGGATTGCTTAACTCCTCAGGTAGGACTCGTTCCCCGCAGCACTTTCGTAACATATTGAAAACACGCAAGTAGTTGAAAATACAGACAGGAAGATTTCGCCTATTTCGCAGGTTTCACCTGTTTCATATTTTCTTAGGACGGTTTTAGGGACAGCGGGTATTAAACAACATGAGCATACTTAACCCTGGCCAGATTCTCAGAATATGTTCGGTGCCCCTCAGCGTCGATTTCCGTCAAGGTCGCAAGCCCGACCTCCGCAAGGTGGGCAGAGACATCTACGAAGTGCTTACGAACACGGGACGCCACGGATACAAGCAACGCATGCGCAAGCGGACGTTCAAGATTGAGTCAGAGCAAAACTACGCACCCAGCGAGGTCGCAGCGATCCTAAACGTGAGCTACGACGCTGCAATGCGGCTCATGCAAAAGATGAAGGGCGTGGTCGATTTGGGGACGCCGACGCGGAGATACAGGCGGGGCAAGAAGAAGCTGCGCATCAGTGGCAAGAATCTGTTGGCGTTCCTCAGAAGTAAGACAAGAGACTAGGGTCTACCCCGCCTTACTTCCGTAATGCGAGGAGGCTTCATTACCTCACCCTGTATTTCTCGCTGTACGCCGAGCAGTGCAAACTGCGGAACCCTAGAGTCAATAACGTAATCAAGGACCACCAAAAAAGCAAGTGGCAATGTACGCGCCCGTCGCTCCGTCGAAGCGCCGGGAAACGTTCTTGCTGAACTGGCATCTCAAGTGGCCGGAGACAGTGGGTCAACCACGGAACTAAAGGACAAATTGGAGTCGTTCCACGTGGACCATTCGCGCCTCTACAGGCTCCTTGAGCAAAAGCTCACCGAACTGCATAGGTTCGCCGACAGATAGACTCTGGCCTTCAATGACAGGTAGAGAGCCATCCCAATGCGCGTCGAGCCCGCCCACGGGAATGGGAATGCCCGGGGAAAGGTTGAGGCGCTCAGCCCACATGGCGGTGAGGCGACCTGCGAGATGATCAGACGTGAGGTAGCGTCCGACCATTCTTTCGCGGACGCCGGTCAGCAATGGGTCAACGCGGCAGAGAAAGTTCTCTGGCGGCAAGCCACCCCAGCGGGGATTCCACATCCACTTATGACCCATTGCACAGACACTGCCGGGTAATTGGTTGAGAGAGGACCACCATAATGACACTGGAACCCGTCGTGTCGAGTACGAGAGCACAAATACTGGAACCAGAGACTCCACCGGAACGCAGAGCATCGCTCATCGCAATCACCGGCGCCTCTATGTGGTCGAAGTGGCATTGCGATGCGTACTCAGGATCGCCGGCGCGGCGATGCGGGGGGTAGTCGGTTGTGCCAGCGCCAAGGCGACCACGCTCACTGTCGAAGATCGAGATACGAACGCTGGAAGTTCCAAAATCAACACCGGCGACGATACTCGCGATGAACTCCTTGCTAAGGGATATGAATGGGGTTGGGGCCCAACATCTGGCTCAGAACCAAGGCGTGAGACTGGCGAATTGATTGCACAGTTGCTCATGTCGATCCGAAAAAACACGGATCGACTCGAGGGCACTGTATTAGGAAGCAGGTGTAAAGAGTTGCAGCCGGACTCTCCAGGTTGTTGACTGGCCAGGTGCCAACGTGACCATGCCGGTGTCCATACCGTTCCAAACGCTGCTGAATGGATCGCCAAAGTTGTATTGCTCTTCAAGGGCGACGAAGGGCTTGTCCTTCGGGGCGTAGAATTGCACGGCTTTGATTTGAGGAGAAAGGCCTTGAATGTGCAGGCCATAGTGCGCTGCGGGATCGATGAGATCGACAACGGCTTGGCCATCGGTGCGGATGATTCCGGAAAAGCAATCGTCGTAGGAGGTATCTCCGATAGCTCTGCCTCCGGGTGCCGTGAAGTCGTACGGTGTATCTCTAACGTCTGTGAGCTTGCCGGTAGGGAAGACGTCGTCAAGATTGTTGGTTTCTACGTGCTCAGTGGCGGGTATGTGCAGACGTACCTGCTGGCGCTGTCCGCTTGGAATGGTGAAGTAGGGATGCCAGCCAATACCCAGCGGCTCGTCCTCGGTACCAACATTCTTGGCAGTAATAGTGCTTTCGACGGTATCGGCCCGGAGATCGATGCGAATGGTGAGATCGGTGGAGGAGAGCCAGTGGCCGTCGAAGTTGCCGGCATGGATGGTGGCCGTAACGGAGGTGCCGTCGGGGCTGATCTGTAGAATGTCAGTCTTGCGCGTGAGAATTAGACCGTGGATGGAGTGTCGTTCGGCTCCGGGGTTCTTGCCACTCCAGTTTGCTGGCAACGTGAGCTTCTTGCCGTGCCAGTAAGCAGTCAGGGTCCGGCCATCGGGGGATAGCGTGCCACGGATGCGGTTGGCATAGGGCACAAGGAAAGCGCCCCCGAAGTTGCTGAAGCTCATATTGCCGAATGCATCGTCAGTGAGCGCCTGAGCGACTTGGTCAAGCGGAGGTGTTGCAAGGATGTTGATCTTGCCCTTGCCAGGTAGGTTGGCGGTGATCTGCAGGAGGTTCATTCCCCGGCCGGGAAGGATGGTGGCTGAAAGAAACTCCGGCTTGGCGCCGTTGTACGAGGCAGCCCGTTTGAGGGTCACAACAGGCTGGCCATTGATTTGCGAGGGGTGATTGGAGGTAGGGGATCCAGTGGCGGAGTCAGGCTGCGCCTGGCTTGAGACAATTGCAAGCACTGCAACGAAGAGAACCGCAGGAGCGGAACAACGCACGCTAGGCATGATGGCAATCCTCCAAAAAGACACCGGAAAAGATAGCGAGCGTGGCCAGAACGCAGTATCCGCCGGTTTTATGGCTTGCCCACACTGGGCCCGCCAACGTTGATCATGTGCGGGACGAATCCAGCCAGTGGAAGCAGCGGCTTGCGAACGAAAAGAGCGAGAGTCGGCCTGACGTGTCCTTCTTCAAGGCGCAGCTTCCTGCAAAACTGCAAAATGCGGGAAGATCGGTGGCCATAAAACCCCGAGATCTTCCTAGATAGATAATAATCCCATAATTTGAAAGTTTTCAAAAAATATTTCCCGTCATCCTGCCGCGGCAATTTACAAACGGTGGACATCGGAACTAGAATTAGGTTGACGCGGAAACCAGGGACGGAGAATGTGGATTCCGGAAGCCAGGGGGAAAAGGGCAGAATGGTGGCCTAGAGCTTCTAATCGAGTCCTCCAATCGCTGTAATCGGCAGGAGTGGGCCGCAATCCTCGATTGAAAGCGAAGTTCGAATGTCGACTATCGTCCAAGTAGCGAAACACGCGGGTGTATCGATTGGAACCGTTTCTAATGTAATCCGGGGCACGGCCCGGGTAAGCCAAGAGTTGCGTGAACGCGTCGCGACTGCCATTCGCGAAATCGGATACTATCCTGGCAACGTGGCAAGCGATGTCAAGATCAGGCAAACATGCATGCTTGGCATGATTCTGCCCGATATCACGAATCCATTCTTCCCCGAGATCATGCGCGGCGCGGAGGACCGGGCATTCGAGCGCGGCTACCTGCTTGTTACTGCAAATACCGACGAGCAGATCGAGCGGGAAAGGCAAATAGTGTCCGCGCTGCGATCTCGGCGTGTCGACGGAATTCTGCTGGCTGCCGCGTCGGGAAAAGATGTCCAGCATCTACACGCGGCGATCAATGCGGGGATTTCCCTAGTGTGCCTGGACCGTACTGCGGCCGGCATCGACACAGACGCGGTTTTGCTGGACAATGTGCGGGGCGGCCAAAGATGTGTCCGCCATCTGATCCGGTCAGGTTATCGGAATATCGCGATCATTACCGGGCCGCTTAGCCTGCAAAGCGCCCGCGAGCGCTATCAGGGTTATCAGGATGCGCTCAGGGAGGCGGAGATCGATTTCTCCCGCGACATGGTTTTGGCGGGTGACTACCGCAAGGAGTCCGGCTACAGACTTGGGAAGAAGCTCGCGACGATGCGTCAAAGGCCAGCAGCCGTCTTCGTGTGCAATGGAGTTATGACCCTTGGCGTGCTTGAAGCGTTCGAGGAGACGGGCATTGAGTGTCCGAAGGATATTGCCCTTGCGACGTTCGACGATTTGCCTGGAGGCAGTTCTTTCCACCCGCGATTGACCACGGTGGTGCAGCCAAGCTATGAGATCGGTTCACGTGCCGCCACGATTCTTATGGATCGCGTGGAAGGCAAATTGACCGGCCCTTCTCTTGTCGTCAGGCTTGCGCCTACCCTGACGCTGGGCGAATCAACGAATCCACGCCCAGCCAAGCCTCGGCCCGGGGTTGGCAAACACATGCGCACAATTCGCTGAATCACTCGTATGTGTCCAACGGGGCCAGTTTCTGTGGCCAGGGAACCCGAATCAGACCCACTCTGTACCGCCACGTTCCGGTCTGAATACTTTCTACTTGACAATGATATTCACATGGTGATTCACTTCACTATGAAAAATTTCAAAAAGACGTTCGCGGCTTCCTGCCAGTTCCCGATTTCAGCCGGGCCGCGCTTAAGCGGAAACCAGATGCCGCAAAGGATTCGAGCAAGGTGGAGAAGGCCCTTGGCGCCGTTTCCCAAGGGGGTGAGGCAGTTTATCAGGGCGGACAGAAAGAGGGACCCGCCTTCAAGATTGCAAGCGGTGGATTGCCGTGCGGCCATCCGTCTATGTGCAGATCAAATGGCCCCAGGAGGAAGTCGTGAAAATCAAAGTCATTGTAGGAATGCTTGCCATGCTATGTGGAAGTCTAGCCAGCCAGGCACAGAGTGACTGGCAACAGAAGGTGCAGGAAGAGCTGCCCTTGATGGGCCATCGGAACTGGATCGTAATCGTGGATTCTGCTTACCCCCTGCAAAGTTCGCCCGGAGTGGAGACGATCGAGACTGATTCGGACCATCTCGCAGTGCTGGACTACGTGCTTGACGCGCTTAAGAACTCAAAGCATGTTCGTCCGCTGGTGCATACGGACAAGGAACTGGAGTTTGTGCCAGAAAGGGACGCTCCAGGCGTAGAGCGGTATCGCGAAGAGCTGAAAGTGCGGATCCGCGGGCTATCGGCAGACGCGGTTCCACACCAGACGTTGATCGATCGATTGAGCCAAACTGGGGAGAACTTTCACGTGCTGGTATTGAAGACGGGAATGGCGATCCCTTATTCATCGGTCTTTTTGCAGTTGGACTGCAAGTATTGGAGCGCGGAGTCCGAAGCGAGATTGCGCGAAGCGATGAAGGCGGCGGAGCAGCAGGGAGCAAAGCGCTAGCGCGTCCTTCGCGTGAAACGCACGCGGCGGTTTGAACGTCAGAGGAGAACAATCAATGTCATCATATTCATATTCTGTTCCAGCGGTTCGGAATCCTAGTCCGGTTGCCGCCAACGAAGTCATTCTGATTGCGAGCGGAGATCTGCGCGAGTCAGCAAATGAAATGTGCTGGCCTGCACAGTCCCTGATGGAAGCGGGAGTAATCGCGGCCTTCGAAGCCGAAGGAATCAAGGTCCGCAGGGGGCATTCTTATGATCCTGCGCGGCGCCACGGATTTATTTCCAGTCAGCGAATGGGCATGGATGTGTTTATGGGTATCCACCTCGAAGCGCCTGTCGTGGTTGCCGAAGCCGTGTGGCAATACAGCCACAACGTCTTTTCTGGGTTGCAAAGCCATCGCGGACCGATCTTGACGGTTGCAAACTGGTCTGGCGAGTGGCCAGGCCTGGTGGGGATGCTGAATTTGAATGCCTGTCTGCATAAGGCAGGTGTTCGCTTCAGCACGCTCTGGAGCCAGAATTTCACGGACGAGTTTTTTCGCGGTGGAGTCCGCCAATGGCTGAAAGAAAAGAGGGTGATACACGATGCAAGCCACATTCGGGAATTAGAATTGGCCGCCCTCCCGGCACTGGAGAGAGAGTTGGGCCATGCGTTGGCGAATCAACTCAAGTTCCGTAAGGCAATTATGGGGGTTTTCGATGAAGGTTGCATGGGGATGTATAACGCCATTGTTGAAGACCACCTGTTGAATCCGGCAGGTATCTATAAGGAGCGTCTGAGTCAGTCAGCGCTGGTGGCAGCCATGCAGCAGGTTCCAGCGCGAGAGGCTCAAGACGTGCGGTGCTGGCTGGATGCGAGTGGGCTGAAATTCGTGACTGGCACCAACGAAACCACGGAACTGACCGACGCTCAAATCCTGGAGCAGTGCAAGATGTATATTGCGGCGCTCCGCATTGCACACAGGTTCGGTTGCGACGCCATCGGCATTCAGTATCAGCAAGGGTTAAAGGACAGTGTTCCGGCCTCGGATTTGGTGGAAGGACTTCTGAACAACGTGGAGCGACCACCAGTTCTGGGCGAGGATGGCAAGGAACTATACGCTGCAGCACCATTGCCGCACTTCAACGAGGTGGATGAATGTGCCGGAGTGGATGCAATCATCACCAACCGTGTGCTGACAGCGATGGGGCTTGATCCAGCGACCACGCTGCACGATGTACGCTGGGGCGAGCACTTCAGTGGCTCCGTCATCGACGACTTTGTATGGTTGTATCAGATCTCAGGCGCCGTTCCAGCCTCCCACATAGCAGGCGGATATGCGAAGGCTACTAGCGAGCGGCAACCGCCGATGTACTTCCGCCTCGGCGGTGGAACGCTGAAAGGCGTCTGCAAGCCAGGTCAAGTTGTATGGAGCCGGGTGTTCGTCGAGAACGGCGCATTGCACGTGGACTTAGGGCGGGCAACGGCCGTGGAGTTGCCTGCAGAGGAAACGGATCGTCGTTGGAGGCTGACGACGCCCCAGTGGCCAATCATGCACGTCCTCGTGCACGGAGTGACGCGGGACCAGTTCATGGCACGGCACCGGGCTAACCATGTAAGTGTGGCTTATGCGCCCTCGGCAGAGGAAGCGGACAAGGTACTGGCCGCGAAGGCATCAATGTTTGCCCACCTCGGTTTCGAGGTGCACTTCTGCGGCGTTTGAGTAATGAGCTTGAAAAGAACGGGGCCGCGTGCTGACCTGCGGGTCAAGCGACGGCGGGTTCGACCGCGCGAAGCCGTCTGCAGGTTTAAAGGCTCAGGCTTCATACCTCGTCTTCAGAGATCGCTGGCCTACTCCTTCTTGCGCAGGAGATGACGAGTTGACCGTACGGATCTTCTCTGATCATTCCAAACTCCAAGAAAAGGAATTATGATGCAGGCTTCGAACTTTCCTTCCTCTGACGTAGTCGATCGGGCTGCAGGTAAGACATTCGTTCCGGCAGGCTTTCTGGCTCCCTTCCTGCTGGTGACGGCACTCTTTATCCTGTGGGGAATCGTTAACAATCTCAATGACGTACTGATTAGACAATTCATGAAATCGTTTGCAATTTCCAGATTGCAAGCCGGGCTGGTCCAGTCGGCATTCTATATGGGCTATTTTTTGCTGGCTTTGCCTTCGGCACTGCTGATGCGGCGCTGGGGATACAAGGCTGGCTTTATTGCGGGGCTAACACTATTTGCCGTGGGCTCATTCCTGTTCCGGCCTGCGGCAGAGGCCGAGAGCTACGGCTTTTTTCTGTTTGCTCTGTTTGTGATTGCGGCGGGCGCCTCGTTTCTGGAGACGGCATCGAATCCTTTTATTGCGCAGGTAGGGGACCCGGCAACCGCAGCTTTGAGGCTGAATTTTTCTCAGGCCTTTAATCCCCTGGGATCCATGGCCGGAGTTTTGATCGGGACGATATTCATTTTTTCCGGTATCGAACTAAAACCGGACGAGATCAGTGCGATGAAGGCAGACCATCTTTACCAAGCTTATCTGCGGTCGGAGACACTGCGGATCGTGAAGCCGTACATGTTCCTAGGAGGAATCGCGCTGATATGGGCACTGCTTATCCTGCGCACGAAATTCCCGCCGATCCAGGGTGAGGAGGAAAACCGAGCCGCGGACAAGGGGCGCATACGGGACTTACTGCGGTATCCCCACTTCATGCTGGCCGTGCTCGCGCAATTCATGTATGTAGGAACACAGGTGGCGACGTGGAGTTACTTTATCCAATACGTACAGGCCTACGCGCATGAGCCAGAGAAGAGCGCCGGCTATTTTTTGACCGGAACGTTGGGCGCGTTCGCGTTGGGGCGATTCAGTTCGGCGTATCTGATGCGGTTTCTCGATCCGAGACGACTTATGGGAGCCTATAGCCTGATCAACGTCGGTCTGCTATTGCTCGGTGTGTTTCACCCCGGCTGGTGGGGCCTGTGGGCAATATTCCTCACGAGCTTCTTCATGTCTCTCATGTTCCCTACGATCTTTGCTACAGGATTGCGCGGGTTGGGGGTGAATACCAAGATTGGGGGATCAATGATTGTTATGGGGATGATAGGGGGTGCTGTACTGACGCCGCTGATGGGTTGGATCTCCGTTGTCAGGCAAAGCGTTGCCATCTCCTATCTCGTGCCTATGACAGGTTATCTCTGCGTTGCGTTTTATGCCTATTACGGATCTACTCTAAAGCCAAGGTTTTCCGCCATGCCAATGCCGAGCCTTGTCCGAAACAAGATGACATCTTAAGGAACCTCTGCACAAGTCTGCAACACGCGTTGTATTTGCATAAACTGGAAGCATGAAACGAATGGCGCAGATTCAGCAGACACTGGCATCGCAGGCGAGTTTTGAGAAGTATGGCCGCAAGAG